>LNFM01000268.1_pt1 | contig 167781 bp, 144 predicted proteins | sample 596031 | NCBI WGS metagenome assembly LNFM01 (sample SAMN04254537, study PRJNA301005) | activated carbon metagenome | isolation source: dual media filters at the Ann Arbor, Michigan drinking water treatment plant | place: USA: Ann Arbor | reverse complement strand
CCTGCCGACGCAGCGGGCGAGTGACATCGATCAATTGCTACCGCATAAGTGGCAGCCACTTTAATCACGCAAGGCGTGATGCCCGGACGCATACGTATAAAACGCGTCTTGGTTCAGAAGAATGACCAAGTGGTAGTGGGGGCGACCACCACCAGCGATCTCTCTGGCCCAGACATAGCGCACCCGGCAGTCGTGCGCATATCCACTCGATCTTCTGGCCATGTCACGGTTGTGTTTAATCTTGGCCTTAAACGAATCTAGGAAGCGACCAATCACGGCATTGGTATATGCATCGCATGGCAAATAACCATAGGCTGGAAATCTTAAATCCACTCGATATGCCAATACCCGAGGATACTCATTGAGAACGCTCTTGATTGTCACATCAAGAGCTTCCAAGTACTCCTGAATGAATGGACCTTTGTCGAACATGGTAGGCATTCCTGCATAGGTGGATTCGTGATAAAGATGGAGGTTTGTGTTGTACGGATGGCGACTCATGATGGTTACTCGCTCTGTTGAAACACAGCATCCACAGCGTAAGTAATTCTTTCCGAATACCCCCCAATCCTTAGCACACGAGGTAGATCTTTAGAGGATCTGCCTCATCACCCCTATACTTACTCACCTCCATGCAAGAGGCATGCATATAAACATATTACCCACACCGAAACGCTCGACATCAATCAAACCCAGCAAACACGCGCAACCTAAAATAAAAACAGGCAGTTAATCACTCTGACAAAAAACCATCACAGCTTAGCCTTAATTAGATAGTGACAATACTCGATTCAATGAAATTCACGCGAAGGCACCCAGCGACTTATCGTGCCAATTACCCTGACAGGCATGACAGATCCTGCACAGCCAACGACCTGCATATTCATCGATTGGGTTTCCAACGGATAAGTTTCAACCCCAGCCAACAGGCGCAACTCTTGCCTTGAATAGCTGCTCGCGATAACCGTGGCTGTATCTTCAAACTCGTAGTGATGTTTTTTCCAACTCGCCGTCAGCTTCTTGAGCGACGCAGCAGTCGCCAGCTCGAAGCGAGAGCTTTTCCCTTTTCGAAGCGACGTTTCTCTCGCTTCAGCATATGAGTGAACATGCGATTACAGGTTGAAGCACCTGCCATAATGGCGACGCAAGGCTGCCAGCATTTCCCCCTGGTGAGCCCTGGCCAGATCATCTCCCCAGGTCCCGCTCGAATAGATCAGGTCCATCTTCAATGAGTCTGGCCGCTTCTCCAGCTCCCGCTTGTTCAGGAATCGCAGGCGCTTCTCATTGAATGGCAGATTGCCGTACTCCGAGTTGATGCTGCGCGAGACCAGCGCCAGGTTGCCGAAGCGGTTCAGCCAGTTACTCGACACCTTGTTGGCATCGCTGTCCTGTGGATTCTGCGGTGAAATGTGCTCCACCGAGTTCTTCGCAGTGAAACGGAAATTGCTCCACAAAGCGTGGTCACGGTTCTGCTCGTACCAGAGGACAAAATCCAGCTTGTAGAACCAGTAATGCGCAAAACCGACTCCATGGTCCCCAGGCAGCACATGTTCGAACATCAGCGCCGAAGCTTTGCACCAAGGGTCGTCCATAAAGCCTCGAGTGCGTTTGACCAACGGATCTGCAGTGACCTCGCCTAACAACTGGTTATCCAGGTGGCACAGGAAACCGTAGTAACGCTCCACCTCGCTACCGGGTCCGCGAACGGCCTGGGCATTCTGGTGGATGAAGTAGAGAAACGGCGTCAGCCAGTAATGCGTGGTAATCTCCTGCGAGTGGTAGAGCATGCTCTGCAGCAATGACAGTCCCTGGTGCGCAGCACTGTCGCGACTGCGATTGATGTAGCGTTTGTTGTCACTGGTGGAGACCGACGTCAGGCAGACCTGGTGAACCTCTTCATCACCTTGGTCAACCCACTTGATCACGTACTCATCCCACAGTACTCGCATGCGCCAGAGCAGATCGATGAACCCCTGCGCCCTCTCCGCGCGTTGCAGCTCATCGGCCGGGACAAGGAAAGCGGCCTCGAACAAGGCCAGCAGTTGGCGATCCAGCAGACGTGGCAGGTCGTCCCGTCCCTCCTCCTTCAGCCAGATGCGCAACACATGCTGGAGGAATAGCGGAAAACCGACGATGCTCCGCGCCCAGGGCTCCTCGCCCTCATCCTCTCCAGCCGCTCTCGAATCCGTGCCCGAATCGGTATCCAAGCCTTCGACAATGGCCTGCAAGGTCTGGCGCTCTTCGCCATCAGCGTCCGGGTCGTCCATCCTGCGGGACAGCAGCTCGTGCACGGCACTCGCATCCAGCAACTGCCCCCTAGCATAGAGATCCCCGAGTCGGTGGGCCTCTAGCCGGGTTTCCTGGCACAGATTCCGCTCGACGAAACCGCTCATGTCGGCACAGGCATTCCACATCGCCCCATAGCGGGGACGACTTCCCGGTGGAATGTCACGCAGTAGCCTAGCCTTGAGAATCTCGTGATGCTGCAGCTGGATGCCACGATTGTTGATGACCTCGAACAGCTTGTTCAGGTCCATGCCCTCGGGCACCTGCGTCAGTACTAAGGAAACCTTGCGATAAACGAAGTTGGCCAGCGCCCGGAGATAGTCATCATCTACCGGCTTGCCGTCCGCACGCTTGTGGTTCTTCGCGAAGGAGGCCATCAGCTGCTGAGCCTCACTCATGCTCAGGGTATCGATCGCCTCGGCCGCCATCGCCTTGCCGCCCGGCATCAGACTGGCGAGGTATTCGTTTACCTGCTCGCGGATGGAGAAGTGCAGGCGCGGAATCGCCCCATTCTTCAGCAGAACGCGGCTGAAATCCCCCATCACTTCTCGCCACACCGGCACCGTGCTGAGCATCCAGAGAGTGGTGAAACGCTGCTGACCATCGATAAGGTCGAAGCGACGTACCCCTAGGTCACGGTCTTCCTTAGTGGTTTTCTCCACCAGTAGCGTGCCGCCCAAAAAGAACTGCTCATCGCCTCGGTCGAAGGCGTTGGCCATATCGGTCAGCAATGTCTTGATCTGGTCGTCACCCCACACATAGAGGCGCTGGTAGATCGGCACATTGAAGCACCAGGCAGCGTCAATCTGCTCAGCCAACTGCTCCAGGGTATAGAGATTGGAATCAATCACCTTGGCGACCTCCCTGCCATTCCTGCAGCAACTTCTCAATCCAGATGGGCTTATCCGCCAGGTTGTCACAGGCAGCTCCTGCATAGGCACTGTAGAAATGCAGCACCGCCCGCTTGTATCGCCCCTGCACACCGTCCCCCACATCGACCTCTTCACGTGCATGCAACGGAGCCATGGCCCGTTGACGCTGTTGTAGAAAATCCAGCACCTGCTTCGGGTGATAGCTCTGCGCAATCACATCCAGCAGGTTCAGATCGGCCAACCTGAAGAAGTTGGCGGCGGTCTCCTGCCGGACCTGTTTTTTCTCGAGGCGAATGGCACCCAACAGAAACTCCAGGCGCAGAGCAAACTCCGTCAGTTGCTCGAATTCGAACTGATCCACATACACCAGGCTGCAGAGCAAGAAGATCTCCCGCAGATACTCCTGGTTGTTACGCAGCAGTTGCCGATAGATCTCGCGGAATGCGTTTACCTGCTCGCACGGATCAGGATCATTCATCAGCATCTGCAACAGCGCGGCATATTTGTCGGCGTAGAGAAAGAGGCCCACACCCCGATGGATCGGTTGGCGCAGCGCCATCGGCAGGCTGGCTGCGTTCTGGCTGATACGCAATCGATTGCCCTGCAACACTCGCTCGCCATCCCCCACCAGCGTCAGCGCAGTGGCCAGTCGATTGTGCCGAGTGGCGTAAAGCGGCACGGTGGCGATGCTACTGCAGTTGTCATCACCATGGGACCAGGTACCGCTCTGGAACTCAGCCAGCAGTGCGTCGTGTTTGGCTACCGGTGTCTGAGCGCCACGCCAACGCCGTGCTCGCCAGAGAAAGCGGCTGAACAGGTTGGGGGCGAAGTCCTGTCCGGACGAGAGCACAGCTGGGTGACGTTGAAGCGCCTCCCACCGCTCGGCGCAGTGCTGCTCCAACGCCACCTTCTGCGTCCACTCACCTTCCGCGTGGTCGATGGCGCGCAGGTGATAGGCCTTTAGCAAGTCAGTGGCTTGGAGGCGGACACCCCGATTGTTCTGGGTGTCGAAAAATGTAAAGGCAAGATCCGCACTGTCCACCTCAATCACCGTCAATCGCAGGCCCTCAATCACCTCCAGCGCCAGCGACTCCTGCTGCGTCAGCACCTGCATCGCTTGCCGTACACGACGCGCGGACTGCCCCGAGTAGCTGAGCTCCTGCCCCGCAGGCAACCTGCCCGTGATGCGGTGGTACAACAGCGACAAGGCAGTGACTCGCTGCTGGCCGTCGATGATGAAGCGTCGCGACTGGCTGGCATCGTGATGCAGCAATACCGCGCCCATGTAATAGGGCAATTTCTTGTCCTGCTGGCTACCGAACTCCGTCAGATCGTTGGCCAGTTGTGTCAGCTTCTCCGGCCCCCAGACAAAGCCGCGCTGATAGGTATCCAGCGCCAACGGCCAGTCACTTGCCTCGAGCAACTGCTTAAAGGACTTTGTACTCACCTGAACGGGAAGACAATCACTCATGGCATGGGAATCCCTGTTATGCATGACAGGCTAGGACGACATTGTTTACGCCAGACGACTACTTGTGCTCCATCCAGGAGCCGGCTGATGCTCATTGGCGAGATCCTTGGTTATGCAAGGCCGCAGGCAAGTGATGGGACGACGTCGGGTAGACGGCAAAAACACCAATCATGCACTGCCCCAGTTAGGAATCCATCCCTACAAAATCGCCCGGTGCCCTTCGTCGTCCACAACGATCTGGCCGTCAAAGGCGCCGGACGCTCTGCCGGCTGAGTAGCACCAGGCATTGAAAGCCTTCTCCATCGTCCGCAAGGGCGCTGGAGAAGGCTTTAACATTTCACATTTTTTTGGGGCGCAATGCCAACGTGTCGCAAAAGTCCATTTCAGGTACACGTTGCACCCCATATGTCTTCAACGGCGACACATTGCCAACCATCCATGAAACAAATTGTGGCTTCCGGCCCGACGCTATTCAGAGGCAGTCGCGCGCCTCAACTCTTGACCGAATCCAGGCGACCACTTCGGTTTCGATCCAGCCAACACATCGCCCAGTCAGAGGCACAGGCCGTGGAAACTCGCCAGAGCCAATGAGCTTGTAGATCGTTGATCTGGCGAGCCCCGTAGTCAGGACAACCGCATTCAAGCGCAACACTTTCATGACAAGCCATACTCCGATTGATTACCTTCAGAGCAGGTTGGACTAAGTTCCTGCAACCGAGACACAAACCACCAGGAAGGGTGAAGCAAAGGACATGCACGAGACCAAGATCCCTTTCGGTGAACGTGACGGCATTCTCTTTCGAGCGCATGAGGTCGAGAACGGGCTGCGATGTGGCTGCGTCTGCCCCGGCTGTAAGCAACCGTTGAATGCAGCAAACAATGGCGAGAAGGTCGTACCACACTTCCGCCATTCGAAATCGAATGACTGCTTTGATGGATTCCGCGAAGGGGTCAGACGTGCGGCAGTCGCGCTGATCGCTAAGCACAAGCAGCTCATGCTCCCAGCACTTATAGAAACAGTCCGAGTGGCCACACAAGACGGCCGGCTGTTGGAGGAAAAGGTCGAGCTGCAACCAGTGATGATCACTGCAGATAACGTTGAGCGGTTTGTTGACCGGGGTAGCTTGAGAGGTCATGCCGTCCTGCACCAATCCACTAGGCAGCTGATCGTCCGGATCAAGCTTTCAACACGGATGGAGCATGAACGCTATCGCCAGCTCGAAGCGCTAGAGCATTCCAGCATGGAGATTGATCTCCATCACCTAGCACTGGAGCAGATCAATGATCCGGCCAAATTCGAGCACGCGGTTTTGCATGACTCGGTAAACCGACTTTGGATCCGATCAATTCGAGGGGAACGGCTCGCAGCAAACGCGCTGCAAAAGCTTCAGTCAGTGGCGGACGAAATAAACGCTCAGTCGCAACTCGAACAGGCAGCGCGCGAGGCTGCTGAGCAAGCCCGGCAGATTGAGCTCGCCAATGAGAAAGCCGAACTGCAGCGCGCCCTGGAAGCCCATAGAGCCAAACAGCTTCAGATGGCGGCCAAACAATCAGCCTCAGCTCAAGACAACACGACACAGGGCCGAGCCGAGTTGATCGCAGGAACCATGCTGAGAGCCATACAGGCATGGGGAGGACGAGCCGTTGAGTGCACTGCCTGCTACTTGCTCAGCCCACCTGATTCAAGGTTCTGCCTTTACTGCGATGCGACTACAGGCAAGGTTAACCACGTAAGCCTTTCGCCAGATATCCCCTCGACCATCCATAAACGCATGCGCTGCTCAGCGAAGCCCACCATGTCGATGAAAACAGTGCCTCGCCTACTCCTAAGGCCCGACTTGAAGGCCAGCGCAGGCGTCCCAATCACACCCGTTTTACCGGAAGATGCCCTGCAGTAGCCGTTGGCCACATGCTGGCGTGCTGCCATATAGACGCTGCGTCACGCATAAAAACCCGTTTATGATGCCTGGCAAAACGTGAATCACTGCGCAAGGGAGCACGCCATGAGGTTGATTCAGAACGCTGGTCACGACCGAGTTATCGATTTGCTCAACGAGCGGATGAAACCGGATCACCAGCTGGCCTGTGCATCCCCGGCGCTGTCCTTGTTCGCCTTTTCTGAGCTGGCCAAATCTCTCGCCCAGTTGCGAAAGGTTCAACTGATCCTGCCATCCGGCAGCGAAAGCCTGGAGCTGCTTGGCGGTGAGGCAGACCGCGCTACACGCAATCGCCTCATTGCCCGCAGCTTGGCCCGGCGCTGCCACCAGTGGCTGAACGCCAAGGTCGAACTGAAGCGCGCAAGCTCTGTCATTCCGCAAGGTATCGGTTTACTAAGAGATGCCGCTGGCACTCCCGATCAGGTGGTCATGGGCTCCTTCGCCCTGACCACCGATGGCCTCGGTATCACGCCGGGCAACCCCATGAGCCTGATCCAGGCCAGCGAGTCGCCCCAGGAGGCGGCCATGTTTGCGCCTTGGTTTGATAACCAATGGCAAACCCTGAACGCCCGCCCCACCGATAAAACCGAGCTGCTGAATGCGCTGCGCGAAATTGCCGAGCAGCGTTCACCGGCCACCCTGTACAACCTGGTGCTCCATCAGCTCTTCAAGGAGAAGGACGACGGGCTGGATGAAGAACGCGTAGTGAAATCCGCCACCGGCATCCGCAACACAGTGGTTTGGAACAAGCTCTTCAAATTCCAACGCGACGGCGTAGTGGGGGCTATCGACAAGCTGAACCGTTTTGGCGGCTGCATCATTGCCGACAGCGTTGGCTTGGGGAAAACCTTCGAAGCACTCGCCGTGATCAAGTACCACGAGCTGCGCAATGACCGCGTGCTGGTGCTGTGCCCGAAGCGCCTGCGTGATAACTGGACGCTCTATAAGGCCAATGACCGGCGCAACGTGCTGGCGTCAGATCGTTTCAACTACGACGTCCTCAATCACACTGATCTATCGCGCGAGGCAGGGCTCTCCGGCGACCTCGATCTATCCCACATCAACTGGGGCAACTATGACCTGGTCGTGATCGATGAATCGCATAACTTCCGCAACAAGAAAGCCCCACGCCAGGGGCAGGAAACACGCTACGACCGCCTCATGCGCAGAATCATCCGCGAAGGCGTCAAAACCCGTGTCCTGATGCTCTCAGCCACCCCGGTAAACAACCGCCTGGCAGATCTGCGCAACCAGATCGCTTTCGTGACCGAGGGCGACGACAACGCGCTGTTTGAGCACGGCATCAGCAGCATCGAAGCCACCACCCGCAAAGCACAGCTACAGTTCAATCGCTGGCTGGATTTGGATGAGCGCGAGAAGACCCCAGAGCGCCTGGTGGAAATGCTCGGCTTCGACTACTTCACCCTCCTCGACCTGCTGACCATCGCTCGCTCCCGCCGGCATATCGAGAAGTACTACGGCACCACCGAAACCGGCCGTTTCCCCACCCGCCTGCCTCCTATCAATATCAAGGCTGACGTGGATGCTGCCGGGCAATTTCGCGCCATTCGCGAAATCAACCAAGAGATTCGCCGCCTCAACCTCGCCAGCTACGCGCCGCTGCGCTACGTCCTGCAGCACAAACAAGCGGCTTACGATGCCAAATACAGTACTGAGATCCGCGGTGGCGAGAGCTTCTTCCGCCAGGCTGACCGCGAGGAGAGTCTGATCCACCTGCTGCGCATCAACGTACTCAAGCGCATGGAAAGCGCGGTGTCTTCGTTTGCGCTGACCCTCGAACGGCAGCTTAAGGATGTTGAACGCACGCTCGAACGTATTGAGCAGCACGCCCACGAAATTGAAGAGATCGACATCGCCGATGTCGACATCGACGACCCTGCGTTTGAAGCACTGCTGGTCGGACGCAAGGTCAAGGTGCTGCTGAGTGACGTCGACCTGGTGCGCTGGAAGCAAGATCTGCTGGAGGATCGCAATCGCCTGGCCACACTGCTATCGGCGGCACAGCAAGTACGACCCCAGCGCGACGCCAAACTGGCGGAGCTGCGCAAAATGCTCGCCAGCAAGTGCCAAACCCCGATCAACCCAGGCAATCGCAAGGTCATCATATTCACCGCCTTTGCCGACACTGCGCGCTACCTGTACGACCAGCTCGCCTCATGGGCCAACGAAACCTTGGGCGTGCAAACAGCCTTAGTGACCGGCTCTGGCCGCAACCAAACCACGATCCCCGGTCTGCGCACCGATCTGGCATCAATACTGACGACCTTCTCCCCGCGCTCAAAAGAACGTCCTGCCGACCTGGCAGAGGAAGGCGAGCTGGATCTGCTGATTGCCACCGACTGCATTTCCGAAGGCCAAAACCTGCAGGACTGCGATTGGCTGATCAACTATGACATCCACTGGAACCCGGTGCGGATCATCCAGCGCTTTGGTCGTATCGACCGGATTGGCTCGCCCAACCAGCACATCCAGTTAGTCAACTTCTGGCCCAACATGGAGCTGGAGGAGTACATCAACCTAGAGCAGCGCGTCAGCGGCCGCATGGTCCTGCTAGACGTATCCGCCACCGGGGAAGAGAACCTGATCGAAGCGCAGTCTGGCGACGCCATGAACGATCTGGAGTACCGCCGCAAGCAGCTGCTCAAGCTGCAGGATGCCGTCATCGACCTGGAAGACCTGTCCAGCGGCGTTTCGATCACCGACCTCACCCTCACCGACTTCCGTATCGACCTCGCCCAGCACCTCAAAGCCCATCCCGGCGTGCTGGAGAACATGCCGCTGGGGGCCTGTGCCATCACCACGACCCGTGACGAAGACATCCCGCCCGGCATTATTTTCTGCCTGCGCGCTGAGGGAGAAGCAGCCGACAAGGTCAGCGATGGCTACCCACTTGCGCCCTACTACCTCGTCCACGTGGCAGAAGATGAAACCGTGCTGCTGCCCTTCACCCAGGCCAAACGCATTCTGGATCGTCTCAAGCGCCTGGCCCTTGGCCGCGAACTGCCTGACGCCACCGCTGGCAACCGATTCGACGAGCTCACCAAGCAAGGTGAAGACATGCGGTATGCGCAAAGCCTGCTGGCAGCTGCCGTGTCATCCGTGGCCGGCAAGAGCGAAGAGCGAGCCGTCGCCAGCCTATTCAACCCAGCCGGTAGCCATGCGATGAAGGGTGAGTTCGCCGGCAGCAACGACTTTGAAGTGATCGCCTTTATGGTCGTACTGCCCCAGGAGTGAGCCGTGGTTGCCGAGGACATCATTGCTGCCCTGCAACTGCCTGAGCAGGCACGGGTCAATCAACGCGTATCCAAAAAGCTGCTGATCGAAAACCTGGCCCCGACAGCTGCGGATCGGCAGCAGATCAATGAAGGCATTGAAGAGGTCCAGTGGGTTGCCGCGCTAAAGCCCGGTATTTGCGGCATACCTGCTTACCGCGACGCCCAACGTGAATACGTGGAAGTCGCCGTGTTGCACCTCACCCTGCGCCCGTCAGCTCGCCCTGCCAGGCTCATTGAACTGCTGCACCGCGCCGTCCCTCACCCAACCCTGCTAATGATCAGTACGCCGGAGTCAGTACAGCTCTCCCTCAGCCACAAACGTTGGGCGCAGAACGAAGCCGGCAAGACCGTGCTCGATGGTGAAATCACCACCGCTACGGTGCCGGCCTCCCCTCAGATCACCACAGCCTTTCTCGATGCGGTAAGCCTGGAGCGTCAACCGCGTAGTGACCTGAGCGTCTTTTATCAGGGCTGGATGGATACCTTGCTGGCCCTACAGACAGCGCAGCACACGGGTAGTTTTCGCGCGGTCAACAGCCCGCTCGATGCCACTGCCCGACGCCAAGCCCTGCAAGCCTGCGTCGAGCTGCAAGGACAGATCGCCACATTGCGCGCCCAGGCGCAAAAAGCTCAGCAGATTGCCCGTCAGGTGGAGCTAAACCTGCAACTGAAGCAGCTACAGCAAGCGCTCAGTGAAGCCCAAGCAAGACTGTAGGGCAATGGTTTCAGCAAGAGCCAAAACCTGGCCAACAAGCATTAAAAGGCTGTCGAAATGGAATACCATGCCAGCCAGCATTACACCGCGCCTGCAAACACATACGTGCAGGTAGATCGTGAAGGAAATAGCGAATGACCATGCAAATAATCGACGCACAGTCGCCGGAAGCGCATAGCGCCGACCTCAAGGCCGAAAACATCGACAAACTCAAAGCCTTGTTCCCTGAGCTGATCACCGAAGGCCCCAATGGCGTGGCCATCAACCAGGACGTGCTCAAACAGCTAGTCGGCGACGCCACCGTAACGGACGCCGACGAAAAATACGGCCTGAACTGGCACGGCAAGCGCGCAGCGCGCCAACTGGCGCTCACGCCCAGCACCGGCACGCTACTGCCCTGCCCCAATGAAAGTGTGGGCTGGGACAATACGCAAAACCTGATGATCGAGGGCGATAACCTCGAAGTCCTAAAGTTGCTACAAAAGAGCTATGCGGGCAAGGTCAAGATGATATATATCGACCCGCCTTATAACACTGGAAAGGACTTCGTATATCCGGATAATTTTCAGGACAACATAAAAAACTATCTTGAGCTCACAGGACAAACTGAACACGGAAAGAAGATTAGCACCAACCTCGAAAGCAGCGGAAGGTTCCATACCGACTGGATAAACATGATCTATCCCCGCTTAAAGCTTGCGCGCAACCTCCTAAAGGAGGACGGGGTTATTTTTATATCCATTGACTCTACAGAGGTCGCCAATCTTCGCATAGTCTGCGACGAAGTTTTTGGTGGAGAGTGCTTCATAATAGACCTAATTTGGAAGAAACGAGATGGAGCACCAAATGACCGGAACATTGGCTCAGTCCACGAGCACATCTTAGTATACGGAAAGATACTTTCATCCTCCTCTGGCAGAACTTTGGCAGAGGAAAATCTCAATCTGATGCCGCGCACTGAAAAAGCAGATGCCGAGTATCAAGTATTCAAAGAGCCCAGCGGCCCAGATAAACGCGGCCGATTCAGAAAGATTGACACCACCGCAAACGCTAAGGGCGGCCGCGACGTTGCCTCTTTGCACTATGGAATTATCAATCCATACACGAACGAAACCGTATATCCCAGGCACGGTACTTGCTGGCGCCATTCAGAAACAGAGATGAAGAAACTCGAAGCCGATGGACGCCTTTACTGGGGTGTAACTGGCACTGCAACAACCCCGATGCGAAAGCTCTTTTTGAGCGAAGCCAAGAATGGAATGAGCACCCCTTCTATTCTTCCTGACATGCCATTGAATCAGCACGCGGCGAGAGAACTTGAAGTTCTATTTGGTCAGAAATCTGTTTTCGACACTCCCAAACCAATAGGCTTACTAAAGCTATTAGTGGGCCTTGGCAGCGGAAACGAAGACATTGTGCTTGATTTCTTTGCCGGCTCCGGCAGCACCGCAGAAGCTGTCATGAAAAGAAATTCGGAAGACAAAGGTAATAGAAGATTCATTCTTGTTCAGTTACCCGAGCCACTATCCCCCGACAATAGCGACCAAAAAATACCATATGAATTCTGTCGCAAGCTCGGCAGCGAGCTTAATATTGCGGAGCTAACAAAATACAGACTTCGGAAAGCAGCACAGAGCATATCTACTGACAGCACACGCAAACTAGACACTGGGTTTAGGTCCTACAAACTGGACATATCCAACATTCGCGCATGGAACCTAGCCACCAAAGATTTAGAGCGCAGCCTGCTAGATCATCAGGAAAACATTCTCCCCGGTCGCAGCGAAGCAGACATTCTAACTGAGCTTCTGCTTAAACTCGGTCTGGACCTGTGCGTTCCCATCGAGCAGCAGCAGATCGCCGGCAAAACTGTTCACAGCATCGGTGGCGGCGTGCTGATGGCTTGCCTGGCTGAACAGATCACCCGCGATCAGGTGGAAACCCTGGCGCAGGGCATTATCGCCTGGCACAAGGCGCAAGCCCCTGCCAGCGACAGCACCTGCGTATTCCGCGACAGTGCCTTTGCCGACGACATCGCAAAAACCAACCTGGCCGCCATTCTGAGCCAGGCTGGCATCAAAAACGTGCGGAGCCTGTAAAATGGCCGTGCCAGCGCAGCCCAAGATTTACCATATCTGCCATGTGGACCGTTTGCCGTCGATCATCGTCAGCGCTGGCTTGCTGTCCGATGCGGTACTGTTGAATCAGGCGTTGCCAGGCACTGTCATTGGCATGAACCACATCAAGCAGCGCCGCCTGCAACTGGAGCTGGATAGCCATCCGGGCCTGCATGTCGGCGAATGCGTGCCGTTCTACTTCTGCCCACGTTCGGTGATGTTGTACCTGATCCGTCAGCAGCATCAGGATCTAACCTACAAGGGCGGGCAAGGGCCTATCGTGCATTTGGAAGCGGACTTGCACGCGACCGTGCAGTGGGCCAATGCCCAGGCCAGACGCTGGGCGTTCACGCTATCCAATGCCGGGGCCCGCTACTTTGAAGACAGAGCGGATCTGACACGGCTCAATGAGATTGACTGGAATGCCGTGCAAGCACGCGACTGGCGCCAGTGCAAGGAAGGCAAGCAGGCCGAGTTTCTGCTCGAAAACAGCTTCCCCTGGCACCTAATCGAGCGAATCGGCGTGCAATCCAAGCCGATTTATACGCAGGTAGCTAATGTGTTGCCTGCACAAGGGCACAGACCAACGGTCGAGCTACGCCCTGAGTGGTATTACTGAGTGAAGAGCCTGTCATGATCGAATTTACCAGCGGCGACATCCTGCGGGATGACTCTGAAGCCATCATCAACACCGTGAACTGTGTCGGTGTGATGGGCCGTGGCATTGCCTTGCAGTTCAAGAACATGTGGCCGGAGAACTTCAAGGCTTACGAGGCGGCCTGCAAGCGCGAAGAGGTACAGCCTGGCCGGATGTTCGTGTTCGACACGAACCAACTCACGTCGCCACGTTACATCATCAACTTCCCCACCAAGCGTCACTGGCGCGGCAAGAGCCGCCTGCAGGACATAGATGCAGGGCTCAGTGCCCTGGTGGCCGAGATTCACCGTCGCGGCATCCGCTCCATCGCCATTCCTCCGCTGGGCAGCGGTTTGGGCGGGCTTGATTGGGCCGAGGTGCGTCCGCGCATCGAAGCAGCCATGGCAGACCTGCCGGATGTGCGTGTGCGCGTCTACGAGCCCAAGGGAGCCCCCGCTGCAGACACCATGCACCACAATCGTGAAGTGCCAAGCATGACCGCTGGACGTGCCGCACTGGTGGAGCTAATGAACCGTTATGTGCGCGGCCTGCTTGATCCGACAATTAGCCTGCTGGAAGTGCACAAGCTGATGTACTTCATGCAAGTTGCAGGTGAGCCACTGCGCCTCAAATACGTGCAAGCCGCCTATGGTCCCTACGCCGAGAACCTTCGGCATGTATTGCGCACGATTGAAGGCCATCTGGTCGCGGGCTATGCCGATGGCGGTGACGCCCCAAACAAACCCCTCACGCTAGTGCCTGGCGCAGTCGAGGACGCCAATGCCTTCCTGGCAACGAATGCTGAAACCCGCGCCCGATTCGATCGAGTCGGCGAGCTGGTGGAAGGCTTCGAAACCCCCTTCGGCCTGGAGCTGCTGGCGACTGTGCACTGGATAGTCAAAGAAGGAGAGCCCGTGTCCAGCGTCGATGAAGTGGTCGCCCGCACCTACGCCTGGAACGCGCGTAAGAAGCAGTTCACGCCGCGCCAAATTGGTATCGCCGTAGACGTACTGGCAAGCAAAGGCTGGATCGAGCCGATAGCGCTGAGTGCCTGAAACACCTCCTGGATCTGACTCGACTCCCCATGCCGCGAGGTGGCATGGGGAGTCGATGAGCGAACTGACTAAATGACTCGCCCTTGCCTGAAGGCGAGCTTGAAAATGGATTGAACATGAAACTGCACTTCGAGCCGGATCTCGACTACCAATTACAGGCCATCGAAGCGGTATGCGATCTGTTCCGCGGCCAAGAGGCGTGCCGTACCGAATTCACGGTAACCATGAAGGCCCTTGCCCCGGCAGAGAATGATCTTTTCCCTGGAAGCGCCCCGCAGCAGTTTGCCCTGGGTATTGCCGAATCCGACCTGGGTGTTGGCAATCGTCTGACGCTGCTCGACGACGAGCTGCACAAGAACCTAAGCAACATCCAGCTTCGCGGCGGCCTCCCGCCTTCCGGCATGCTGAGCTCCGGCGACTTTACCGTCGAGATGGAGACCGGAACCGGCAAGACCTACGTTTACCTACGCAGCATCTTCGAGCTGAATAAACGCTACGGCTTTAGCAAGTTCGTCATCGTAGTGCCCTCGGTTGCGATCAAGGAAGGCGTCTACAAGTCGCTGCAGATCACCGAGGAGCACTTCAAAGGCCTTTATGCCGGCGTCCCCTACGACTACTTCCTGTACGACTCGAACAAGCTCGGCGAGGTGCGCAACTTTGCCACCAGCTCGACCATCCAGATCATGGTGGTGACCGTAGGCGCGATCAATAAGAAGGACGTCAACAACCTCTACAAGGACAGCGAAAAGACCGGCGGTGAGAAGCCCATCGACCTGATCAAGGCGACTCGACCGATCCTGATTGTCGACGAACCGCAGAGCGTCGATGGCGGCCTAAAAGGAGCCGGCAAAAGCGCGCTGGATGCGATGAACCCGCTGTGCACCCTGCGCTATTCCGCAACCCATGTGGACAAGCATCACATGGTTTACCGGCTGGATGCGGTGGACGCCTACGAGCGTCGCCTGGTTAAGCAGATCGAGGTGGCCTCGGCAACGATTGAGGACGCCCACAACAAGCCGTTTGTGCGTCTGATGGCAGTAAGTAACAAGCGCGGCACGATCTCAGCCAAGGTCGAGCTGGATGTGGGCACTGCCTCTGGTGGCGTGGCCACCCAAGAGGTCACGGTCTACGATGGCGACGATCTGGAGCAGGCAACCAAGCGCGCGGTCTATAAAGACCTTCGTATCGGTGAAATCAACACCGCCAAGGGCGAGGAGTTTGTTGAGCTGCGCTACCCAGGTGGCGAGAAGTACCTGCGCATTGGCGAAGTCCATGGCGGCGTGGAGCCGTTGGCGATTCAACGAGAAATGATCCGCCGCACGATCAAAGAGCACCTGGACAAGGAAAAGCGCTTCCGCCCTATGGGCATCAAGGTGCTGTCGCTATTCTTCATCGATACGGTCGAGCGCTATCGCCAGTACGACGCAGACGGCAATCCGGTGAAGGGCGTGTACGCGACCATCTTCGAAGAGGAATACAAACGCCTCGCCAAGCACCCGGACTACCAAAGCTTGTTCAGCGAGGTCGACTTCAACCACAGCGCTGAAGAAATACACAACGGCTACTTCTCCATCGACAAAAAGGGCGGATGGTCTGACACCGCGGAGAACAACGCCGGCAACCGGGAAAACGCAGAGCGCGCCTACAACCTGATCATGAAGGACAAGGAAAAGCTGCTCAGTTTCAGCACACCGCTGAAGTTCATCTTTTCCCACTCGGCACTCAAGGAAGGCTGGGACAACCCCAACGTATTCCAGATCTGCACGCTGCGCGATATTCAATCCGAGCGTGAGCGCCGGCAGACCATTGGCCGCGGTCTACGCTTGTGCGTCAACCAAAACGGCGAGCGGGTACGTGGTTTCGAGGCAAACACCCTAACGGTCATCGCCACAGAAAACTATGAGGCCTTCGCCGAGAACCTGCAGAAAGAGATTGAAGCAGACACTGGCATCCGCTTCGGTATCGTCGAGCAGCATCAGTTTGCTGCAGTCGCCATCACCAACGCAGACGGCGAGTCCAAGCCGCTTGGTTTTGAACAGTCGAAGGTGCTATGGGACTTCCTGAAAGCCCAGCATTACGTCGATGCCAAGGGCAAGGTGCAAGACTCACTGAAGCAAGCGCTCAAAGATGGCCTGCTGCAACTCCCCCCCGAGTTCGAGGCTCAGCGCTCACAAATCATCGAGCAGTTGAAGAAAGTCTCCGGTCGCCTGGAGATCAAGAACGCAGATGAGCGCCGTGCCGTCCCTACTCGTCAGGCCGTGCTTCAGAGCGAAGAGTTCAAGGCCCTTTGGAATCGGATCAAGCATCAGACTACCTATCGCGTTGACTTCGATAACGAACAGCTGATTGCCGACTGCATCGACAACCTGCAGAAAGCACCGGCCGTGTTCCGCCCCCGCCTGCAATGGCGCAAAGCGGATCTGGCCATCGGTAAATCGGGCGTGGAAGCCAACGAGAAAAAAGGCGCTTACACCGTCAACCTCGACGAGAGCGATATCGAGCTGCCGGACATTCTGACCGACCTGCAGGATCGCACGCAGCTGACTCGCCGCACGCTGGTGCGCATCCTCACGGAAAGCAAGCGCCTGGACGACTTCAAGCGCAACCCCCAGCAGTTTATTGAACTGGCCGGCGAAATCATCAACCGCTGCAAGCGTCTGGCGTTGGTCGACGGCATCAAGTACGTGAAACTGGGCGACGACAGTTTCTACGCCCAGGAACTGTTCGAGCAGCAAGAGCTGACCGGCTACCTGAAAAACATGCTGCTCAACACCGAGAAATCCGTTTACGAGCATGTGGTCTACGACTCAGTCATCGAGCGCGACTTCGCCCAAGCGCTCGAACACAACGATGCCGTGAAGGTTTACGCAAAACTGCCAGGCTGGTTCCGCATCCCTACCCCGCTCGGCAGCTACAACCCAGACTGGGCAATATTGGTTGAGCAAGATGGCGCGGAACGCCTGTACTTCGTGGTGGAAACCAAGAGCAGCCTGTTCAATGATGACCTGCGCCCGATTGAGCAAGCGAAGATCGACTGCGGCACCGCTCACTTCAAATTGCTCGCCACCGATGAGGCCAGCCTGCGATTTGGCCGAGCGAGTAACGTGGATGACGTGATCGCGGGTGTGCTGAATTAGATAAATCGGATCAGATGCTTGGTCAGCACTATAGGCCTACCAAGTATCTGATGGCGCTTGAAGATTAAAGCTGGTGCGCACCAGCGCATCAGCTCGATGTCCTCTGACCCGCATCGCCTTCGTCGGCTGCATCATCGCGTAGGGGATAAAGGCCGTATCGCCCCTTGCCACGGATACGTGTGAACGTGATGGGTTTGAGCTCTTCCGCCGTTTCTGGCTTGATCGGTTCGTTCTCGAGAACGATGACTTGACCACGCCCATGCCAAGTCGACATCCAGCCATAGAACCGGTCAACGACCGTCTCAGGCGGCACCTCATGCTCTTCGGTAGAGTCGGGATCGGCGTACGTCTTCAGTGGCGAATCGAGGACGACGACGCCGAGATGGGGATGTCCTTTCTCGAGCGCGTGCTCCATGAGCGCAACCGCCAAAGAGGACAGGAACAAGCCCCTCACACCAGCGCCATAGCTCAGGCGCGAACGATCGTCGATCCGCAGGTCACAGGAACCGTCATCAAGAGCGATGTTCTGGATAGAACTGAACCCCCAAGCGTTCAGCAATTCCTTGGCGCGATTGGCCACCTCACGACCAAATGCGCCACCCTCGCGAGCTACGGTAATACGTTTGCGCACGGTCGCCTTCTTTAGGCGATCAATTTCGGCAACAAGGTGTTGTATTTCGTCGAAATAGCTTAGTTGTTCAGACAGCTCTGAACGTCTCAACGCCAATATCTTCGGATTGGCAGTGAACTCAACACGGGTGTTATTTAGCACCATAGCTTCGCGGTTCTGCAGCACGTTGAGTTCAGCAGCAAGTTTCGAAGCGCGCGCTTTGAGATCGCCGTAGCGGTCTCGCTCATGCTGTAGGGCTGCGAGCAAGCCCACGCGGAGCGCACGAATTTTTTCTGCTTCAGCCGCGATAGCTGCGCGATAGCGGCTAGGCGCCGCAGGGCGCAGATCGTTAGGATCCACCTGGCTTTCTGCCGGGGTTCCGCACAACGGGCAGTCTACTGTCGGTAGTTCCTGAAAGAATGCGACTCCCTCACTGGTACCTCCAAGGCGCGCCTGGTCGTTTGCATATTTCTCGTCAAGCAGTTCGAAGCGCCCAATCATGGACTGCGAGTGGTTCCGGTCATTCTCAACCTGGCGCAATTCGTCGGACACTTCCGTAAGCTGCCTGCGCAAGTCTTTCAGGGCAGAAGCACGCGCGTCGTACTGGCTCGTCATCGCCGACAGAGTCGTATCTACCCGCTCCAGCGCCTCTTCCACCTCGTTGCGTTTCAAGTCTTTAGGCATAAGGGCTTCGATGCGCTTCAGAGCAGTCTCGGCAGCCTGTAACTCGCCTCGGGCACGTTCAGTTTCGGTTGCGGACTTCCGAAGTTGGATGGCTGAATCATCGGTGCCTGTCAAAAACAAATGGAACGCAGCTTCATGCTTCGATGCTGCATAGGCGCTTCCCGCGATGGGCAGCTTGGCAGGAATGTCTGACTGCGACCACAACGACCAGTGGCGAAGATCATCACCCGTTACGACACCACGCTTGCTGTGGTTGCGAAGAATTTGTTTGCCACTCGCCCCGCACAACTCTACGAGCAACTCCCCGAGCTCCTGGTCCAGCGGCTCGAACGGTTGATCCTCGATATTGCCGAACACGCGCGCGTAGACAGCCGCACCTCCACCGGCCAACCCCCGGCGTACTTCGTACTCACCTTCGGCAGCCCTAAACCGCAAGCGAAATTCTTGGTAGCCCTGCGTAAGCGGAAATGTTTCAGGAAGGTCGTTACCTCCCAGCATGTACCAAAGACAGTCGTAGATATAGGACTTGCCGGTCTCACTAGGGCCTCGAATCAGCTGTCGCCTGGGATGAAATAGGACCTCGGCGATTTCCCGATCCGGTCCATGGACGGACAGCGACGTGAGAACTATGCCCATGTGCCACCTCCATTCCGCGCCAACTCGAGCTCCGCCCCCCACAGGTGGCCGCTCGCAGCGAATTGGGAAGTCAGCTCGGTGGAGTCAACTTGTCCATAGCACTCGGCGGCCCAAGCGCAGCGCTGCTCCAACTCACGTAAGTACTTTGACGTTAGAGCTCCAGTCATAGTCCTCGCGATCTCTCCCGCATAGTAAGTGATGCCATCTACACCCCATGTTGCCGTTACTAAGCCCCGCGTGCTCATGAGGTAGAGACCTTGCTCAATCAGCTCGCGCCTACTCATGAGCTCTGCGCCACGGAATGGGATGGGTGTATGTAGGCTGCTAGGTCCGTCCAGATCAGCCGAGTACACGATGGCATAGTCCAAAAGCACCAGCTTCTGAAGATCCGCGCCATGCGGCATGAGAGCTTGCAGGAGATAGACCATGCGGATGCCGAGCTCAAACGGGGAGTTGAACACAGGCAAAGCGTGCCGTTTTACTTGACCCACTTGAGCCTCCTCTGGTTTACCAAATGGTGGCAGGTGCCTGGCAGATCCCCCGGCCGCAGCTTAGGAGTCAGATCACTGTCATTGACGACCAACTGTTGCGCCCCCTCGGTACCGGCCTCGAGCCGGTCCAGACCGCTCTTATGCCGAGGGCTATTGACCTTCGACTTGATGCCAATAAGCACCATGTCCAACAGCGCGTCGAACTCTGCTTCACCGTAGGTGTCCCGGCTGAATATCTTCAGGCCTTCAGCGCAGTAGAAAAATGCACGCTGACTCTGGAAATGCTCGCCGCAGGAGTCTGAGTCCATCAGCTCGTCCAGCGTCAGATCATCTCCGGTTAGCTCGGAATAGACCTTCAACAATTCTTCGACGTAGATCTGCTCCTGTGCTGTGGGCGTGTCGGGTGCCAAGGGATCATCACCGCGCTCGCCCTCAAAACCGAACAGCTCGAAGTGCGCCTTTTGATCCAGCGCATGCCACTCAAGGATGTCTCGCGTCTGGCACTCCAAAATGTTCTTGAAATCGAAGGCCATCACTAGCTGTTCGATTGCCGGGGTTAGCTCTTTAGCCCGCCCCTTGAGCCCGGTCTTTTCCGCTCTCCAGTCATCCAGCAATCGCTGCTTGAACTCGTCGGGCTTGCTCAGAAGGTTGTGAAGGTCGTTGCCCACGCCGCGTGGCGCGCAGAGGTAGTAATACCGTGGCGCAGGATATGTCTTCGCCTCCAAGTGCTTGAAAAACTTGATCAACTCTTTGAAAACATCGGTGGGCATCAAGGCATGGTCGTAATGTTTGCCTTGAAAAAGATCCCACTGATGCTCAGACAAAGCTGGAACCAGGCGCGCTTCGACGTCACGCCCGCCATCTCCTGCACCGCCCAACTGCTTGACGAACACGTACTTCGCGCCGTCGCCTAAAGGACGGTTGCGACAAGCGTTCTCAATGAGCTTTTCCCACTGGTCGGCGTGAAAAAGTAAGACCTGCGATGACGGCGGAATGACACCGCGCTTGACCGCAAAGCCATTCTTCCGCTTCGGTTTCTGAGGTGGATTGGTTTCCATACCGTCGGCCCCGCATTTTGGTCAGAGGCTGACGAACCTCCATATTCACGTAATCGGCACATACTCGGCTCCAGAGCTGGTCCAACTTGCGCCGTTTTAGTTATCCAGACCGATAGTGCCATATTCTGAGAGTGCGGTGATAACGAGCGGTTAGATACTCTCAAGATCTGACCCTGATGACTCCGTGAACACGCCACATACTCTGCATTTCCAAACAGTCAACTGAACTGCCTTCTTCCCCGAAACAACAAGATACGGCCAACGAGTCGCCGAAGGTTCCCACATTCTCAAATATCCGCAAGCCACTGCCCTGTATAGAAGAACCAATGCGCTTTAGATAGGCGAACTGCTCACCGCGCCGTGAGGCGACGAACGCAACCATGGCCCCCTTCGCTCGGTCCAGAACTGTCTCACTGGGTATCTCAGTCTGCTCTAACAGCACAAGATCACCATTCCTGACGACCGGATAGCCACTATCCTCGATGATACGTGCGGCGAGCAGCGGCCTGTCGAGTATGGAGCAACTGTCGACTGAGCGAGCTTCATTGGCCCCGTCCTGGGACACGTTGTCATAGAAAACCCCAACGATGGGAAGTACACGGACTTTATTTCGCGGCAGCGTGAGAGCAGGCGCCACTCTCTCTGTGCCCGACTGGTCACAGGCCAAGGTCAGTTTCGAAGAGTCGCTCTGATCCGAATGGTATCGACGTGCCAACACACTACTTCCGTACAGTGCGATGACGGGGCCGCCGTTTTTCGCTTCGCCAGAAAGCGAAGCAGCCACTATCTGACCAGGCAAAGCCAGTGAACCAAGGCTTGAGCCTCGGATAGCGAAGAGAGCGATTTCGCCCAAACTATCAAATGAGAAAGTGGCGGACTCCGCCTCGACTGCAAGGGCGTCTGCACGCGTACGAGCGCTAAAATCGCCTAAAACGCGAATGGGCTTCTTATCGAGAAGAATGGCTGGAGGGGCTGATGGCGGCGCGACGAAGAAAAGATCTTCGTCCTCTCGCGTGAGGCGCCCCATGAATCGCGCATAGGACGCACTGCCGCTACGCAAAAGTCGATCGACCTCGTCAAAGGCTTTGTCAACCTCTCCTGCATCGTACGGCGTGACGTCCCGCAAGTTGTGGTGAGCCTTATTGATTATCAAATAGAACTCAGAACCCGGCCGTAACGACCTACAGTTCAGCAGACGCTCGAACGGAACCTCATTGAACGGCCGCTCACCGCCATTGCGGGCGCTACTGATGTGGCCGATCAGATCAGCAAGAGTCGGCTTGTAGATGAGCATCGGATCAGCAGCCAGCAGGTCCCACAGGCGATTCTCAATGTGTAGCCGCACTCGTTCCACGAACTCCTGTGCCTTGCGAACGTCCGATTCGTCCTCAAGCCAAACAGCACGACGCTCAAACACCTCCTCCACTGCAGGCGTAAGCGCAGCTGTGTGGCGCGAGGATGAAATGGGGCTGATTTGAAGCATCGTCCACGATGGAGAACCCGATGAGAGTTTCGGTAACCGACTTTTAACCGCGGCGATAAATCGGTTGTCGTTCGAGGTGATAATGGGAGCCATACCTGCCTCGACAAGCTTTGGAATAGCTGCGGCCAGATTCTCTGTATTGATCGGATCGAAGTAGGTCTGTGGATCGTCTAGCTGTAGAACCTCGAGAGCCCCTGCGCGGTCACGAATACGCTCCCACAAGCTGAAAACAAACGCCCATACGCAAGCTCGCAGATGTGAGGAATTCATCACTTCATGAGCGTGCACTCGCAAGGATCCAAGCCCAGCGTAAAGCCCTACGCCTTGAGCCCTCGTAGGATCGAGGCCGATGTAGGTTGGCCCCCCGACGTAATGCGGCCGATAGATGATGCCCAACCAAGCCGTCGTCCTTTCATCAAGCACCTTTATCAACCCCTCAACCTGGTGACGGACGAGACCAGGTAGCCGAGTGAATTCTTGGACTGCCGCCGCCGCTCGCTGCAACAACTGGTGCCGTTTACGCGCTTTTACCCAGCTCTGTCGAATGACTTCAATTTCGTCCAGTTGACGTAGCAGCGCGATTATGGGCTCAGCAGATGTAACGGCTTGCTGCAGCGCAATGACCTGATGCCTAAGCGGAGCCTCTGATATCTCAGCCTGCTCTCTTATCACGTCGGCACGGTCGAACAAACCAACTCCAAAGTAGCGCTGTGTGATCAGCTTGATCTGATCCTCACTCAATTGTCGATGAAGAGAGAGTGTTAGAGCCGCCTGCAGGTTGGCAAATCTGGTGGCGAGCGAAGAGGCTCGAAACTCGTGCGGTAGCTCGATAACCTCGGTTTCGGGGAAAGTAGGCAGAGGATTCGCCTGAACCGCCATATCCCACACTGTCGCTGCATTCTGTTTTATTGGGCGCAACTGCGTGCTGAAGGCAGCATCCTGCAAAAGTTCGCTCACGTAGGCGTCTCGGTAGAGACCCAGTAATGACGCACGAGGTTTTGTATCGACGAACGGCCTAAGACTAGAGGGAAGGTCTTCCAGAAGCTCGCTTGCGGCATCCCGCTGCCAATCCTGCAATGTTTTCGTGGCATCGGTATGCGCTAGGGCGCTAGCTTTCAGCGCTTCAGCCACCTCCTTGTCCAACAATGCATCTGGGGGTACCTGGGCAAGATCTGAACCGCAGACAGGGCAGTCGCCTAGCGGCTCCTCAGGGTGATTGCGGCGATGCCATTGGGAGACCATCGCGTATAGCTGCCACCGTGCGGCCTCTTCCTTTTTCTGTTGGCGGGCCACTTGTTCAACAGCTCTTTCCCTCAACTCCTCGAGCTTCGCAATAACAGCGACCCGATCTACCTCTTCAATTTCCCCCAAGCGTTTGAGTGTCTGGACAGATGGGAGGGCCCCAATTGCAATTGAACCAAGACGCTCCTTCGCGGTACCTAGAACGGTTTCAAACGCTACAGCCTGGTCTTTGGTTTTCAGTTGTACGGAAGCAGCAAGGATGGCATCAATATCCCTCTGCCCTTGCTGGCGAAGCTCCTCCAAGTGAGAAACCGACGATTCAATTGCGGCCTTGCAGCTTTTATCTATGGTCTCTTGCGCCGGGGAAAAGAGTTCGGGCAATTGACCAAGCGTATCCGCCTGGATCTTCCAGGCTTCTTCAAACGTGCGTTTGCTGGTGGAAAAGCGCGTGAAGGCAACGTCTGTATCAGCCTCAGCCTTATCGCTATCTTCCCCTAATAAGCGTCGGACCAGACGCTCTGAGCGCCTGCCAAGATCCTGCAGTGGCCTCAATCCGGTTAGCTGGGCTATCGCATCCGCGAAAGTCGTTTTTTCATCGAAACGCATAGTCGCGGCTATCGCCGGCATCAATGTGCCTGCCTCGATGGCCCATTGTGGGAGACCAAGCTGTTCGAGGCCGGTACTTTGGATTGAGAGAGCACCCTTAGGGCTACGTTTGAGCTCTCGCTTTACCACGATCTCTTGGCCAGAGCTTTCCCGCAGAGTTAACTCCACCGAAGTGTCACAGGCAGGCTTGTCCTGCAGCGTGGCTAGCTCTTCTGGAGAGGGCAGCGGAACAATCGGAGGAAGAGATAACGAGCGAGTAGAATCAGCGGAGTTAGGATCCTCACCATCCGATACCGACAGCAACTCGACGGCTATCGGCTCATGTACGGCCGCTGGCTTGTGCTGGGAGCGGTGTGCCTGGCCAGTCAGACACCACATAATCGCGCTTTGAAGTGCCGTCTTGCCGGCACCGTTAAATCCCCAGATGCAGGTTACATCGCGGTCTAGTTCAAGCGACAAGGAGTCCGGCGCTTGACCGTTGGTGCCACAGTGCCGGTGCAAGCCGGCGAAGCGATGCGCTTTAACTTGGGTGATGCGCCACCGCGGGCGTTTGAGCGCGGACACTACAACCTGTGCGCTACGGACAACTGGCTTAGGCGCCTCCAGAGCCAGCAGCAGTTGGTCCACTTCTGTGCTCGAGAGCGGTTTCTGCTGTGGCCAAAGATCTCGGCGGGATGCGTAAAATCGGAAGGCCGCCTGCGCATCTTCGCTATTGAGAAGGAAGTGTCCAGCATTCTGAGGAAGAGTGATGGGCCTGCCCGATGACAGCGCGTCGACGATCTCGTCAAGCGTGCTGGACTCCAACTCAAGGGCTGTATCAGCTTGCTGGTGAGTTTGCTCGGCTGGCATGTTTTTTTCCTTCCTTGCGTCAATCGGCGGGTTGGCAGTCAAGATTGACATCCGCCTTACATCCCGTAGACCACGCCAAGCAGATGCAAGCATCAAGCTTGATACTGCTGAATATTGGGTCATCCGAGCAGACACGCGCAACCCAGTTGGCGGGGATCACAGAGTAAGCGTCTGGCCAACACACCTCCCTGATCCCTCCAGCTAGCGGCATGGTGTCCACCTGTTTTTGGTGGACACCATTTCAAGCCCCTTGCGGAGGATCTCCCGTGCCAGGCCAACGCCGCTCCTATCCCAAATCCTTCAAGGCCCAGGTCGTCGATGAGTGTACCCGACCCGGCGCCTCGGTTGCCGGTGTAGCCTTGAACCACGGCCTCAACGCCAATCTCGTGCACAAGTGGATTCGCCGCCAGCAGGCACAGCTGCCCGCTGTACCCTCCAGTTTTATTCCGATTCCTCTCGTCCCGAGCCTGCCGGCTACCCCGAGTGCGGCCGACATGGCCATCCAGATCGCCATTCCCCATCGGGCTGGCAAACTGTCGGTACAGTGGCCGGGCAACGATCCTGAAGGCTGCGCCCGCTTCCTGCGCGAGCTACTGAAGTGATCCGCATCGAGCGCATCTGGCTCGCCACCGAGCCGCTGGACATGCGCGCCGGTACCGAAACAGCGTTGGCCCGGGTGGTTCAGGTGTTCGGTGCGGCGCAGCCGCACTGCGCCTACCTGTTCACCAACAAGCGCGCCAACCGGATGAAGGTGCTGGTGCACGATGGCTTCGGCATCTGGCTGGCCGCTCGCAGGCTCAATCGAGGGCGCTTCGTCTGGTCGGGCAACTGGCAGGGACAGCAGTTGGAACTCAGCCCCGAGCAGTTACAGGCCCTCGTGGTCGGCCTGCCTTGGCAGCGTCTTGGGCCTGATGCCGAGATCAGGCTCCTGTAGCCGGGGTGCAATTAGGCCAATGGCCTATCGCCGAGGGGGCCGACAATCCGCACACTCGGCGCCATGAATCCTGCCGCTTTCGATCATCTGACGCCTGAGCAACTGCGCCAACTGGCCGCGCAGTTGAGTCAGCGCGTCGATCATCTGGAAACGCTCAACCAGCGGTTGAACCACGAACTCGCCGTGCTGCGGCGCCACCGCTTCGCCCGACGCAGCGAGCAGCTCAATGCCGACCAGCTCAACCTGCTGGACGAGATGATTGAGGCCGACATCGCCGCCATCGAGGCAGAGCTTGAAACGGCCCGACCAGAGCCCGCCAAGCGCGAGCTACGGCAGCAGCCCAAGCGAGCGCCGCTGCCGGCCGAGCTGCCGCGCACGCTGATACTTCACGAGCCGGACAGCACCCAGTGTGCCTGCGGCTGCCAGCTCAAGCGCATCGGCGAAGACGTCAGCGAGAAACTCGACTACACCCCGGGCACCTTCACCGTCGAGCGGCATATCCGTGGCAAGTGGGTCTGCGCCACATGTGAAACGCTGATCCAGGCCCCAGTGCCTGCGCAGGTGATCGACAAGGGCATCCCGACTGCGGGGCTACTGGCTCAGGTCATGGTGGCCAAGTTCGCCGATCACCTGCCGCTGTACCGCCAGGAAAAGATCTTCGCCCGCGCCGGGCTGGCCATCGCGCGTTCCACGCTGGCGCAATGGGTCGGCGCTTGCGGCGTCCAGCTGCAACCCCTGGTCGATGCCCTGCGCGACTGCCTGCTCCAGCAGGACGTCATACTCGCCGACGAAACCCCGGTGCAGATGCTCGCCCCGGGCACAAAGAAGACCCAGCGGGCTTACGTCTGGGCCTATGCACCCAGCCCCTTCGCCGACCTCAAGGCCGTGGTCTACGACTTCAGGCCGAGCCGGGCCGGTGAGCACGCGCGCAGCTTCCTGGGCGACTGGCAAGGCAAACTGGTCTGCGACGACTTCGCTGGCTACAAGGCCAGCTTCGAGCAAGGTGTGACCGAGATCGGCTGCATGGCCCATGCACGGCGCAAGTTCTTCGACCTGCATGCTGCCAACCAGAGCCAACTGGCCGAGCAGGCCCTCCAGTACATCGGTCAGCTGTACGAGGTGGAGCGCGAAGGGCGAGAGCTGCTCACCGAACAGCGACGGCAACTGCGCCAGGACAAAGCTAGGCCGATCATCGATGGCCTGAATAGCTGGATGCTTGGGCAGCGGCAGAAGGTGCCGGAAGGCAGCGCGATCGCCAAGGCACTCGACTACAGCCTCAAGCGCTGGGCAGCACTGGTGCGCTACCTGGATGACGGCAACCTGCCCATCGACAACAACTGGATCGAGAACCAGATCCGCCCCTGGGCCCTGGGGCGCGCCAACTGGCTGTTTGCCGGCTCGCTGCGCAGTGGTCAGCGTGGCGCGGCCTTAATGACGCTGATCCAGTCAGCCCGCCTGAACGGGCACGATCCGTACGCCTACCTGAAGGATGTGCTCACGCGCCTGCCGACGCAGAAGGCCAGCGCCCTGGCCGAGCTGCTGCCGCATAACTGGGTACCCGCCGGCAAGGTGTGATGCCCGTTCGCTTACATCACAGAGCTACACTTTCGTCTTAACCCTAGATGATTCTTCCTCTGCTTCTCGAGAGCCCGAAAGTCTGCATAGGTAACTACAGCAGCTTGGCTGCTGAGCCAGAAAGCCTCCATCAGTTAAGCCAATCTCAATTGGCAACCAATTGGCAACCAGAATGGCCAAATTTCAATTGGCAACCAAAAACGCCAGGCATAAAAAAATCCAAGCACCCGTAAGTGCTTGGATTTTATAGGGATTTTTGGTCGGGACGGAGTGATTCGAACACTCGACCCCTTGCACCCCATGCAAGTGCGCTACCGGGCTGCGCTACGCCCCGACTTTGCTTACAAGTTACTGTAAGCGGTGAATACTTTACAATAAACCGCTGAATTGTGGAAGTTTTTTTACTCCCGCCAGTTTATTTACGAAGCACCAACAGCACATCTTCAAGCTCGGCAATCATCTGCTTGATGAGTTGCTTGTACTGCGTATTGTCATCTTTGGCCTCATCACCTGAGAGTCGCTGACGCGCCCCCCCAATGGTGAAACCTTGATCGTATAACAATGCACGGATCTGCCGAATCATCAGCACATCTTGACGCTGATAATAGCGCCGGTTGCCACGCCGCTTGACTGGATTGAGCTGTGGGAACTCCTGTTCCCAATAACGCAATACGTGCGGTTTTACGGCACACAGCTCGCTTACTTCACCAATGGTGAAGTAGCGCTTGCCGGGTATCGCGGGTAGTTCGTCGTTATGACTTGGTTCCAGCATACGCCTCGACCCTGGCTTTAAGTTTTTGGCCTGGACGGAAAGTCACGACACGGCGAGCCGTAATCGGAATTTCCTCCCCTGTTTTAGGATTGCGACCGGGGCGCTGACGCTTATCGCGCAGATCAAAATTGCCGAACCCCGAGAGCTTGACCTGTTCGTTGAGCTCCAGCGCTTTTTATTCAGGCCCAGCTCTTCATACAGACGTTCCGCCATCTCAGCTTTCGTCAGAGCCCCCATACGCTACTTCCTTAACGTGGCGTTGAACCTTGTTTCCAGGGAGGTGAGTATATTTTGCGTTGTAGTACTCACCTCATCGTCATTAAGAGTGCGCGATGGATGTTGCCAGGTCAAGCCAACAGCCAGGCTTTTTCTATGAGGATCAATGCCTTTACCGTGATACACGTCAAATAGCTTGAGGTCGGTTAACCACTCGCCTGCCGCTTCACGAATCGCCCCCAGCAAATCCTGCGCTGGGACATCCCGATCAACCAGCAAAGCCAGGTCACGTCTCACTTCAGGGAACTTAGACAATTCCTGAAATTTCGGCATCAACCCGTGTGTAATCTCACTCAGCACCAGTTCAAACATGAATACGGGCTGATCAATATCCAGCGCTTTGGCCAGCTCGGGGTGAATGGCACCGAAGAAGCCAACCAAACGTCCTTCGCGCTCAATACGGGCGGTTTGACCGGGATGCAGGGCCGCGTGCTCACCGGCTACAAATGTGAAGTTGTCCGCCGCGCCAGCACTGGCCAGCAAGGCCTCAACGTCAGCCTTCACATCGTAGAAATCAACGTTGTCACGCGAATGCGCCCATCCTTCCGGCAAGCGTGTGCCACATACCACACCAGCCAACATAGGCTCTTGCTGCAAGCCTTCCAACTGACCGACGAAACGCAAACCGCTTTCAAACAAACGCACACGCGCCTGCTGACGATTTAGGTTGTGCTGCAGCGCTTTGATCAACCCCGGCCATAGCGAGGAACGCATGGCGGCCATGTCGGCGGAAATCGGATTAGCCAACAACAACGGTTGAGTGCCCGGATTGAACAGCTCAAACAATTTAGGATCGATGAAGCTGTAAGTGATGGCCTCTTGATAGCCACGCGCAACCAGCAGGCGGCGCAGTGCCGGCAACTCAACAGCAGCCTCGGCTTTAACTTGTGGCGCCAGACGCGCTTGCGGATAGCGGACCGGCAAGCGGTTATAGCCATACAGACGACCCAGTTCTTCAATCAGGTCGACTTCCAGGCTAATGTCAAAGCGGTGACTCGGCACGCTAACCTGCCATTCGCCATTACCTTGAGCGATGACGCCCAGGCCGAGCGCAAGCAGAAAACGCTCGACCTCAGCGCCGTCCATGTCCATCCCCAGCATCTGGCTGATGCGCTCGGCACGTAGGGTAATAGGGGCCACGCTCGGCAAGTCATTATTGCTAGTGACATCAATGATCGGACCGGCTTCGCCACCGACGATATCCAACAGCAGTGCAGTGGCGCGCTCCATAGCATTGCGAGCCAATTGCGAATCAACTCCACGCTCGAAACGGTGCGAGGAATCCGTGTGCAAACCATAGGAGCGTGCCTTGCCCGCCACGGCGATGGTGTCGAAGAAAGCACTCTCAAGGAATAGGTCACGCGTCTTGTCACCCACACCGCTGTGCTCCCCGCCCATCACCCCAGCAATGGCCAGAGCACGGCTGTGGTCGGCGATGACAAGAGTATCAGCGCGCAGGCTGACTTCCTGGCCATCGAGCAAAACCAGTTTTTCGCCCTCTTCAGCCATACGAACGCGGATACCACCGTTGATTTCGGCGAGGTCGAAGGCGTGCATTGGTTGACCGAGTTCGAGCATTACGTAGTTGGTAATGTCTACGGCGGCATCGATGCTGCGGATATCTGAACGGCGCAGGCGCTCGACCATCCACAATGGCGTCGGTTTGGATAGGTCGACATTGCGTACAACACGCCCCAAATAGCGCGGGCAAGCGCTGCTCGCCAACACCTCAACCGAGCGCACTTCGTCATGCGTTGCTCTCACTGGAGCAACTGAAACCGGCGAAACCTGAGCGCCGTAGATGGCCCCGACTTCGCGAGCCAGGCCGGCCAACGACAAACAGTCGCCGCGGTTAGGCGTCAGGCCGATCTCGATGCTGGCATCGTCCAGCCCTAAATAAACACGAACATCCTGACCGAGCGGAGCGTCCGCCGCCAACTCCATCAGACCGCTATTGTCGTCACTAATCTGCAGTTCAGAGGCCGAACAGAGCATGCCCTGGGACTCTACACCGCGCAGCTTGGCTTGCTTGATTTTGAAGTCGCCTGGCAGCTGCGCACCAATCATCGCAAAGGGGATCTTGATGCCAGCGCGAGCGTTTGGCGCACCACAGACCACTTGGAAGCTGGCACTGCCGTTGCTGACCTGACAAACGCGCAGCTTGTCAGCATCAGGGTGCTGTTCAGCACTGAGTATTTCACCAACGACGATGCCACTGAATGCTCCCGCAACCGGGGTCACTGCATCCACTTCCAGGCCAACCATGGACAGGCGCGCCACTAACTCTTCACGCGAAACCGCCGGATTAACCCAGCCGCGCAACCACTGCTCACTGAATTTCATACTGTCTGTTCTCCTAAACCAATTCGATATGGAATGCGAAAGGCGCTAGCGAAATTGCGCCAAGAACCGCAGATCGTTATCGAAGAACAGCCGTAAATCGTTGACGCCATAACGCAGCATGGCCAGGCGCTCGACGCCCATACCGAAAGCGAAACCGGAGTATTTTTCCGGATCAATGCCGGACATACGCAATACATTCGGGTGCACCATGCCGCAACCCATGACTTCCAGCCAGCCAGTTTGCTTGCACACGCGACAGCCTTTGCCGCTGCACATCACGCACTGCATATCGACTTCAGCCGATGGCTCGGTGAACGGGAAGAAAGAAGGACGGAAACGCACACCCAACGGTTTCTCGAAGAACACGCGTAGAAATTCTTCGATGGTGCCTTTCAGGTCGGCAAAACTCACCCCTTCATCAATCAACAGACCTTCGACCTGGTGAAACATCGGCGAATGGGTGATATCGGAGTCGCAACGGTAAACGCGGCCCGGGCAGACGATACGGATCGGCGGCTGCTGGGATTCCATGGTGCGCACTTGAACTGGCGAGGTATGCGTGCGTAGCAACATATTGGCGTTGAAATAGAAAGTGTCGTGCATCGCTCGTGCCGGGTGGTGGCCCGGAATATTGAGCGCTTCGAAGTTATGATAGTCGTTTTCGACCTCAGGCCCCTCGGCGATACCATAACCAATGCGCGTGAAGAACTGCTCCACGCGCTCCAGCGTGCGCGTAACAGGGTGCAGGCCGCCAGAGGCCTGACCGCGTCCCGGCAACGTGACATCGATTTTTTCGGCAGCGAGCTTGGCGCTCAGCGCAGCCTGGTCCAGCATGTCTTTTTTGCTGTTCAGAGCATCCTGAACTTTATCTTTGGCGGCATTGATCAACGCACCGGCTTGCGGGCGTTCTTCAGCCGATAGATTGCCCAGGGTCTTCATCACCTGAGTCAACTCGCCTTTCTTGCCCAGATAGTGAACGCGCAGTTGTTCAAGGGCATTCACATCGTCGGTGTGGCTAACGGCCTCAAGCGCTTGCGAGACCAGCACATCCAGATTTTCCATTTACAGACTCCAGATACGAAATAGGGGAAGAGCTTGAAGGCTCTTCCCCTATTGGTGACGTTTAGCACCGGGCGAACCCGGTGATTGTCGGGGACTTAAGCCAGTACGGCTTTCGCTTTCTCGACAATCGCAGCAAACGCCGCTTTTTCGTTCACTGCCAGATCAGCCAGTACCTTACGGTCGATCTCAATGGACGCTTTTTTCAGGCCAGCGATGAAACGGCTGTAAGACAGACCGTTAACACGTGCGCCAGCGTTGATACGAGCGATCCAAAGAGCGCGGAACTGACGTTTTTTCTGACGACGGTCACGGTAGGCGTACTGGCCTGCCTTGATCACCGCTTGTTTGGCAACGCGGAACACGCGTGAGCGTGCGCCGTAATAGCCTTTAGCGAGTTTCAGAATTTTTTTGTGACGCTTGCGAGCGATAACGCCGCGCTTAACACGAGCCATGAGTAATTTCCTCTATCTTGACCGATTAACGAACGCGCAGCATGCGCGCCACTTTTGCTACGTCAGACGGGTGCACCATGGTGCTACCACGCAGTTGACGCTTACGCTTGGTGGACATCTTGGTCAGGATGTGGCTCTTGAAAGCGTGCTTGTGCTTGAAGCCGTTAGCGGTTTTGAGAAAACGCTTGGCTGCACCACTCTTAGTTTTCATCTTTGGCATGTTCGGATACTCCGCATTCAGTTGATAAACATAACCGCAAGGCCTGCCGTGCCCTGGTGGCTACTTCTTCTTTTTGGGGGCGATGACCATTATCAGCTGGCGTCCTTCCATCTTTGGATGCTGTTCAACGGTGCCGTATTCGGCGAGGTCGTTTTCGACCCGCTTCAACAACTCCATGCCCAGCTCCTGATGCTAGCCCTGTCCCCATCACTAAGGAAACGTACCAGGTTGCGTAGTTTTACCTGGTAATCCCCTTCCTCCGTCCCTGGACGAAACTTGATTTCTTTAACTTGAACCTGTTTCTGGTTCTTTTTCGCAGCAGCAACCTGCTTCTTCTTTTCGAAGATCGACTTGCCGTAGTCCATGACTCGGCAAACCGGCGGAACCGCATCAGCAGAGATTTCAACCAAGTCCAGCTTGGATTCTTCTGCGATTCTAAGCGCTTCATCAATCGAGACGATGCCAATTTGCTCGCCGTCAGCGCCAATTAACCGAACCTCGCGTGCCGAGATATTCTCGTTGATCGGGGCCTTCGGTGCAGCTCGTTTATCTTGTCTCATATCACGCTTAATAATGATTACTCCAAATCTTGGCGACCACGCCGGGAAACCGCCTGCGCGAGGAATTCAGCGAATTGAGTGACGGGCATTGAGCCCAGATCAGCACCTTCACGGGTACGCACGGCGACAGTTTGCGTCTCAACTTCCCGATCTCCGATAACCAAGAGATAAGGAACCTTGAGCAAAGTATGCTCGCGGATTTTAAAGCCTATCTTCTCGTTCCTCAAGTCAGACTTGGCACGAAAGCCGCTTTGGCTGAGGATTTTTTCAACATTCAGGGCAAAATCGGCCTGTTTGTCGGTGATATTCATCACCACAGCCTGAGTGGGAGCCAGCCAAGCCGGGAATGCACCTTCGTAGTGCTCAATCAAAATACCGATAAAGCGCTCGAACGAACCGAGAATTGCCCGGTGCAACATAACCGGAACCTTGCGACTGTTGTCCTCAGACACATAGCTCGCATCAAGGCGCTGCGGCATGTTCGGATCGTACTGCAGCGTACCGCACTGCCAGGCGCGACCCAGGCAATCGAGCAGCGTGAATTCGATCTTGGGCCCATAGAAGGCGCCCTCGCCCGGCAAATATTCCCAAGGCAAACCAGCGTCATTCAACGCATCCGCCAGAGCGGTTTCCGCACGATCCCAGAACGCATCATCACCAACCCGCTTGGCAGGACGCGTCGACAACTTCATCTTGATATCGCTAAAGCCGAAGTCGGAATACACCTGCAGCGTCAGCTTGATGAAGTCTGCTGCTTCTTTCTTGACCTGCTCTTCAGTACAGAAGATATGCGCATCGTCCTGCGTGAACCCGCGCACACGCATGATGCCGTGCAACGCACCCGAAGCCTCATTGCGGTGACAGGAACCAAACTCAGCCAAGCGCAGCGGCAGCTCTCGGTAGCTTTTCAGCCCCTGATTGAAAATCTGCACGTGACAAGGGCAGTTCATCGGCTTGATGGCGTAGTCGCGACTTTCCGACTCGGTGGTGAACATACTGTCGGAGTAGTTACCCCAATGCCCGGATTTCTCCCACAGCACGCGATCGACCACCTGAGGCGTACGCACTTCCTGGTAGCCATGCTCGCGCTGCACACCACGCATGTACTGCTCAAGCACCTGATAAATGGTCCAGCCATTCGGATGCCAGAACACCATACCCGGCGCTTCTTCCTGCATATGGAACAAGTCAAGGCGCTTACCCAGCTTGCGATGGTCGCGCTTTTCAGCCTCTTCAATACGCTGGATAAAAGCCGCCAACTGCTTCTTATCCGCCCAGGCCGTGCCGTAAACGCGCTGCAACTGCTCGTTCTTCGCATCACCGCGCCAGTAAGCGCCAGACAACTTGGTCAGCTTGAACGCCTTCAGGAAGCGTGTATTCGGCACATGCGGGCCACGGCACATGTCGACATATTCTTCATGGAAGTACAGACCCATGGCCTGCTCGTCCGGCATGTCTTCAACCAAGCGCAGCTTGTAGTCCTCACCACGCGCACGGAACACATCAATCACCTCAGCGCGCGGCGTCACCTTCTTGATGACGTCATAGTCCTTTTCGATCAGCTGCTGCATGCGCTGCTCGATGGCTGCCACATCATCTAGAGTAAATGGACGCTCAGAGGCAATGTCGTAATAGAACCCATCATCAATGACAGGACCGATTACCATTTTTGCGGTCGGGAACAGCTGTTTAACGGCATGCCCAATCAAATGCGCACAGGAGTGACGAATAATTTCGAGCCCTTCCTGATCTTTTGGCGTAATGATTTGCAGGGTCGCGTCACTGTCTATCAGGTCACAGGCATCTACCAACTTGCCATTGACCTTGCCTGCTACCGTAGCCTTAGCAAGGCCCGCACCAATAGATTGCGCCACCTCAAGTACGGATACCGGATGATCGAACGAACGCTGACTGCCGTCGGGAAGAGTAATGATGGGCATGGCGCCTCCTCTCCTAGTGGTGACCTCTACCAAAGGCCACATGGGTTGGGATGAGCCAGTAAGCGATTCAGCGGTAAATCTGCCATACAGAAGCAGAGGCATGTGAGCCAAACCAAAACCGAACCACAGTCACTGGAGGTTTAAACAGCTACGAACCGCATAGATGCTTGCAGAAAGCCGGGCTTACTTACAAGAACCCAATAAAAAAGGGCCGCCTAAGCGACCCTTTTTCTACCAAATCTGGTAGGCACGATTGGACTCGAACCAACGACCCCCACCATGTCAAGGTGGTGCTCTAACCAACTGAGCTACGTGCCTACGATGGGTGCGCATTCTACGGCGGCGCAAAAAAGTGTCAACCTATTTTTTCGCTAACTGCCTGAATAACTGAAATTTTTACTGTTCTAGGCGGCGTTTAATATTTCGCACAGGCCACTAGCCGAGCTTTTTTAACTCAGGTAGCATCCGCTCATTCGTAAAAAATAAAGAACAGAGGTTGCAAAATGGCGCACACAGCTTACCCCCAATCTTACTATGCGGCCTCTGCCAACCCGGTACCGCCGCGCCCCGAACTTAACGGCGACGTCGAAACCGACGTGTGCATTGTGGGCGCGGGTTATACCGGGCTGTCGACGGCAATCTCGCTGTTGGAACACGGCTTTAAAGTCAGCATTGTTGAAGCCGCTAAAGTCGGCTTCGGCGCATCAGGTCGCAACGGCGGACAAATCGTCAACAGCTACAGCCGCGATATTGATGTCATCGAGCGCAGTGTCGGCCCCAAGCAGGCCAAACTGCTCGGCGACATGGCCTTCGAGGGCGGACGTATCATTCGTGAACGCATCGCCAAGTACAACATCCAGTGCGACTTGAAAGACGGCGGCGTGTTCGCAGCCAACACCCACAAGCACATGAAGCATCTGGAATCGCAGAAAAAACTGTGGGAACGCTATGGCCACACCCAGCTCGAACTGATGGACGCCAAACGTATCCGCGAAGTGGTAGACAGCGACGCTTATGTTGGCGGCATGCTGGACATGAGCGGCGGGCATATCCATCCGCTTAATCTGGCGCTGGGCGAAGCTGCAGCGGTCGAAACCCTAGGCGGGGTGATTTACGAGCAATCGCCGGCCATTCACATTGAGCGCGGCGCGAATCCTGTGGTGCATACGCCCAATGGCCGCGTTAAAGCTAAATTCGTGGTCGTCGCTGGCAACGCCTACCTAGGCAACCTGATTCCGGAACTGTCAGCTAAATCGATGCCATGCGGTACCCAGGTCATCACCACAGAGCCTCTTTCTGATGAGCTGGCCAAAAGCCTGCTACCACAAGATTATTGTGTTGAAGACTGCAATTACCTGCTGGACTACTACCGTCTTACCGGCGACAAACGTCTGATCTTCGGTGGCGGTGTCGTCTACGGCGCACGTGACCCGGCCAACATTGAAGCGATTATTCGCCCGAAAATGCTCAAAGCCTTCCCGCAACTTAAAGATGTGAAGATCGACTACGCGTGGACCGGCAACTTCCTTCTGACCCTGTCGCGCCTGCCACAAGTCGGCCGTCTGGGCGACAACATTTACTACTCACAAGGCTGCAGCGGTCACGGCGTGACCTACACGCACCTGGCAGGCCGCGTGCTGGCCGAAGCCCTTCGCGGTCAAGCAGAGCGCTTTGACGCCTTTGCCGACTTGCCGCACTACCCATTCCCAGGCGGTCGCTTGTTCCAAGTGCCATTCAGTGCAATAGGTGCGTGGTACTACACCCTGCGCGACAAACTGGGCGTCTAACTAATCCGGCAGAACTAAAACGGCACCCTTGGGTGCCGTTTTGCGTACAGGCTCATCAACACATGATTATTAAAGCGCAGCAGTAGGCCATACCCGATGCGCTGCCCTTAACGCTCGCTGCGCTGCCTCACTGCGTCCCTGCTGCTGCAAATCACGCGCCGCCTGGACCCAGGTCGACTCAACGGGTTGCGCAGGCAGTTGACTGGCCGGCTGGATCAATACAGCCCAGCGTCCCGCCCCAGCCCACGCATCATCAAAACTTGCAAAACGGGTACTCCAGCGCCGACTGTTGCCTGAACGCAACAACAAGGTTCGCTCCCGCTGGTCGTAACCCACCAAAATCGCAAACTGCGACCCAGGCCCTGCAAACAGACGATCCTGCATGACTAGCACGGGGTTCCCCGCAGCCACCTGCTGCAGCAACGCATCCAAACGCCCTGGCAACGGGTACACAAGCAGATCATAAGAGCGCGCTACGGTTTCAAGGGCCGCTGGCGCGCCCTGCCCCTTGGCCAATTTTTCAATACGCTCATCGACCAATCCCGGGCTACTGATCACGCCATGATGATTGAGTAACGCCGCCAAAGCCGAAGCACCACCCTGAGCATCGCTGAGTTGAAAAAACGGCACATCAGCCAACTCGACACGCTCAGGTAAACGCTTGGTCTCAGGCAACAACTGCGGGCCACCGACGCACCCAACGAGCAAGAAAAACAGCACAACCGGCACAAGCTTGACTACGCGCGCATACTGAAACATCACTCACCCACTGACTTGTTTGTGACGCAGAGCATAACGGCGAAGCGCTGTCAGCCCTAGCGCAAGTTACTGCCAGCTGCTTGCTTCGTCAGCAATTGTCTTTCGGGCGGATTGCCGGCAACTGCACTTATGAGAACCTGCTAAAGCTGACTAAGATTTGGCCAACATATAGGCCCGAAGCATCGTATGCGACGCAGACAGCCGCCCTTTTTACAACTCCGCAAAGCCACCTGCCTGCAGACGGCGCTCGACAGACCTGAGCTACTGCTCAGCCTTACTAAAGGCTATCGCATCAAAGACTATCCCGCTGTAACTACCAACGAATGAGCATTCAACCGCCAAGCTTCAACTGACATGACGAATCAGCTCTATATCCCCTCAGCGAACGCGGCCTTAGGCATCATAAGCCTAGCGCTCGCCTAAACCACAGGCTCGTAACAGCGCTATACTCCAAGAGCTTTCAACGCTGATTGTTTGCTTTTCAAAACAGAAGTGCTTCATCGAAGGAGTGCAGAGTGGATGTAATCCAACGCAACAACGTTCATCAGCTGCCACACATAAATCCAGATGCGCCCGTATTGCTTTACGCCCATGGCTTTGGCTGCAACCAAGATATGTGGAGGCACCTCACGCCAGAATTCTCCTCTAGCCACAGACAAATTTTATTTGACTACGTCGGCAGCGGTAAATCGGATGCTCGTGCCTTTGATCCGACCCGCTACAGCTCACTTCTTGGCTATGCTCAAGATCTGATAGAGGTCTGTGATGCTTCGGGCCTTACGAGCAATGTCACGTTCGTCGGCCACTCGGTAAGTTGCAGCATCGGTATTCTGGCTTCAATAAAGCGCCCTGATATTTTTTCACAAATGATTCTTGTGGGCCCCTCACCTTGCTTTTTAAATGACGCACCAAATTACTTGGGCGGATTTGAGCCCGCCGATCTTCATGCTTTGCTGGAACTCATGGATCAAAACTACATTGGCTGGGCCCAATACTTTGCGCCCGTAGTGACTGGCTCAGACTCCGACAACGCGTCAACCATGCAGCTGTCCGATAGTTTCTGTTCGACCGATCCTGTTATGGCGAGGCTCTTTGCCAAAACAACTTTTTTCTCTGACATTCGAGAAGATTTACCGCACTGCACTACGCCCTGTTTGATTTTGCAGCACCGCAGAGATTCCCTTGCACCCTTACACGTCGGGGAATACCTAAGAGAACATTTGCAAGGCAGCGTTCTAGACATCATGGATGTTGCAGGACATTGTGCACACATGAGTCACCCGCAACGGGTCGCAACAGCAGTGCGGCAGTATCTATCGAGGAGTGAAGGCATTGTTCAATCTTGAGCGTTTGCCCTGCCCCTTGTTAGTAACAGACTGTGATGGACAGATACTGCACACCAATAAAGACTTTATAGCATTGATAGCATCAGAAGCCCACGAAAGCATGGATCACTACTTCCCGCCTGCCAGCCGCATTTTTCTTCAGACTTATGCCTGGCCAATGCTGCTTAAAAATGGAGAATTTACTGAAATATATATGCAGTTACTGGCAACCGACGGACAATTAATACCCGTCATGACAAACGCCCGCGTGAGTGAACTCGAAGGAAAAAGAATCGTAATCTGGCTATTTTTTGTAGCCAAGGAGCGCCAGCGATTTGAAGCAGAGCTACTTAAGTCCCGGCAACATGCCGAAGCGACCGCAATGCAACTTGCCAAAGTCAATGCCGAACTAGAGCAAGCCAATGCTCAACTGTCTCAGTTCGCTACAAAAGCAAGAGCTGATGCAGATCAGTTTGCCCACCTCAGCCTTACCGACCCTCTAACAGCGCTGGGCAATCGGCGTGCGCTTTCTCTGAGTATTGAGCAGTGGCTTAACACCGCCAGCGAAGACTCATTAGGCAGTTTGCTACTGATTGACATCGACTACTTTAAGAAGATAAACGATACTTTCGGACACAGTGAAGGCGATCGCGTACTGTGCGAACTGGCAAAGCGATTGTTAGAAAGTGTTCGCACCCATGATAGCGCCATACGTTTTGGCGGTGAGGAGTTTGTCCTATGGTTGCCTTATACCGATCAAGACGGGGCCAAGCTAACAGCAAAGCGAGTGCACGAGAACATCTCGGAAAAACTTGTGGCTGATAAAAAAATCACAGTTAGCATCGGTATATCTAGCTTCGCCGCGAAGGAAAAAGAACCCGAGAAGTTCTTGGAAAAGCTACTTAAAAGTGCTGATGCAGCGCTTTACGAAGCCAAGGCCAGTGGACGCAACCGGACAGTTTGCGGCAAAACAGCTTAACGTAACTGACATCAGGCATAACCACAGAAACCAACAGCCTTTTAGGTTCTGTAGCATTCCATATAGCTTTACAGCCCGCTGCTGACGACCCCTTACTTAAGAGCTCATTTGAAATTTGGAAAACGCACAGCCTTCGCCAGTCCATTTAGAAAAATACTTCTGCAAACCATTTCCCAGTCAAGATCTTTGCACACAACTTTCCTCACCCAATCCTCACTTATTAGTTTCACCATTACTCACTTGGATTTCCAAGCAGCCAAGTGAGTAATATCCAACGATTCACACCCTCTTCATAACAATAACACCAAGCCTTTTTTGCTTAACTATCTCCGGCAATGCGAGAGTTGACTTGCTTTTTTGATCCGGGATTAGGCTTTCAACTCGCAGCAGAAGATTTTGCTTTTCTGATAAAGTGGCCTTTTTTTGCATGATGAGGATTTCTCTGTGCACACCGCAGATTAAGCCTTGCTCTTGCGACAGTTATTGTGACCACGGATTGTGCTGCACAGATGTTCTGTGCCGCTACGCTGCAGCGGCTGTTCTGTAAAATAAGCAAACCGTGACAACCTGAAATGCATGAGAACCCAGCCGATGTCAGCACAAAGCCCGGAAAATCCAGTCTTAGAAACGAATAGCATATCCCGCCGCTTCTCAGTTGCGCCGATGATGGATTGGACAGATCGCCACTGCCGTTTTTTCCTGCGTCAGCTTTCTCAACACGCACTCCTCTTCACCGAAATGGTCACCACTGGGGCCATTTTGCACGGAGATGCTAAGCGCTTTTTGCGACATAGCGCGGCGGAATATCCGCTGGCCTTGCAGTTGGGCGGTAGCGTTCCAGGTGACTTAGCCGCCTGCGCCAAACTGGCACAAGAAGCAGGCTATAACGAGGTCAACCTGAATGTCGGCTGCCCGAGCGATCGGGTGCAGAACAACATGATCGGCGCTTGCCTGATGGGCCATCCGCAGTTGGTCGCTGACTGCGTAAAAGCCATGCAGGATGCCGTGGATATTCCCGTTACGGTTAAGCACCGCATCGGCATCAATGGTCGCGACAGTTATGCCGAGTTGTGTGACTTCGTTGGCACCGTGCGCGATGCAGGCTGTCGCAGTTTTACCGTGCATGCACGCATCGCCATTCTCGAAGGACTCTCACCCAAGGAGAACCGTGAAGTACCCCCACTGCGCTACGACGTGGCGGCGCAACTTAAACGCGACTTTACCGAACTTGAGATCATCCTCAATGGCGGTATCAAAACGCTGGATGATTGCCAGCACCACCTTCAGACCTTCGATGGTGTGATGCTGGGCCGCGAGGCGTATCACAACCCCTATTTACTCGCGCAGGTTGACCAGCAGTTGTTTGGCTCTTCGCGTGCGGTAATCAGCCGTTTCGAGGCCATGCAGAGCATGCGCGATTACATCGCCGCACACCTTGCCGAAGGCGGCAGCATGCATCACATCACTCGCCACATGCTGGGCCTTGGCCAAGGCTTTAATGGCGCGCGACGCTTTCGCCAGCTGCTCTCGGTGGACATTCACAAAACAGATGCACCGCTGACCCTGTTTGATCAAGCCGCCCAATTGCTGCAAGGTCGTTGACTCGGGTAATGTCGTGATACCTGCAACGACAAGGCTGTGTCATGACTTCCAAGCTGGATCAACTCAAGCAGTTCACCACCGTAGTCGCCGATACCGGTGATATCGACGCCATCGCCCGCGTTAAACCGGTTGATGCCACCACCAATCCGTCCCTACTGCTCAAGGCGGCTGCCCTGCCCGGCTACAGCGAGTTGCTGAAGCATGCCGTTAAAGCCGGTCAGGGTGATCTTGGCTTAGCGACCGATCATTTTGGTGTTGCGGTAGGCCGTGAAATTCTCCAGATAATTCCTGGGCGCATCTCCACCGAAGTCGATGCGCGCCTGTCTTTCGACACCCAGGCAACCCTGCGCCGCGCCGAACGCTTGATCGGTCTGTATGAAGACGCTGGCATCGGTCGTGAGCGTGTGCTGATCAAGATCGCATCGACCTGGGAAGGTATTTGCGCTGCAGAGCAACTGGAAAAGGCTGGCATTCAATGCAACCTGACCCTGTTGTTTGCCTTTGCTCAGGCACAAGCCTGTGCTGATGCAGGTGTTTTCTTAATATCGCCCTTCGTCGGTCGTATTTATGACTGGTACAAGAAGGCTGAAGGTCGAGACTTTGTCGGCGCAGAAGACCCCGGCGTGCAGTCCGTGGCGCGGATCTACAATTATTACAAGGCCAATGGCTACCAGACCGTAGTCATGGGCGCGAGCTTCCGTAACATCGGCCAGATCGAACAACTGGCGGGCTGTGATCGCCTGACTATCAGCCCTGACCTGCTTCACCATCTAGCAGAGGACGAGCAACCGTTATCGCGTCAACTGAGCCCTGGGCATGCCGGAGAGCCTCGGCAAAGCTTGGGGGAAAGCCAGTTCCGCTGGGCGATGAATGAAGATGCCATGGCCACCGAAAAGCTCGCGGAGGGCATTCGCTTGTTTGCTCGCGATCAGGAAAAATTGGAAAGATTGCTTGCTTGACTCAGCCAAATGCAAACGGGGCGCTCATTGAGCGCCCCGTTTATTTAATCGCAGCTGTTTAATGATGCTCTAGTGCACTGACCAGATCGTGGAAGGCTTCGCGATTGGATTCATTCAAACCCATCAAAATGCGATGAGCTTCAAGCACTTTGGCACGCACCGTTTCTTCAGACTGATCCTGCGATGGCAGATCATTTAAGCAATCGGGGCATGGCAGCGGTGTGTCGACGATATTAAAGACCTGATCGAAACCCATCGAATGCAATAAACGCGTGATGTCAGCGTGGGTGGTCACGACTGTTGGCAGGAGACCAATTTTCTGTCGAGAAAGAATCGACAATTTGGCCAGCAAACCAAGGGTGGTGCTATCAATACTGCGCGTTTCTGTAAGGTCAATCACGATGGCCGAGAAATTCAGCGCCGTGAAGATCTTTTCAATGGTCGCATCCAACGCAGAACATAAGGTTAAACGCACCTCCCCCACAAATTTGAGGATGAAGGTGCCGTCATGTTCGGCAAACTGAATTCTACCGGGGCTTATCCCAGGGTTCATGCAAGGTTCCTGCTCAACACCAGCAAGGCGATATCATCCGGCATATCGCCCAGATTGGCCAGCCCAAACGCCTTGCGTAAACCGTCTAACGTTCCCCCCGCCTCAACCACCAATTGCGGCAGAAGCGCTTCTTTTTCCTTGAGGGTATCGCCTGACAGCAGATCGAGAATGCCATCGGATAGCAAGGTCAGACTAAAGGCACTAGGTAGTTCGAGTTGATGGTCTTTGTACTCGGCCTCAACAAACAAACCGACTGGAAGGCCACGCCCTTCAAGGTAGTGTGCCTGCCCTTCGCTATACAAAATCGGCAGCGGCAGATGGCCGCCAACACTGTAGGTCAGCCGGTTGTTAGCCTGATCAATCACCCCACCCAGCATGGTGACGTGTTTACCCAACTTGCAATTGATCAAGCCGCGGTTGATGTGGGCAAGGACCTGAGAGGGTCTGAATTCTGGCAAGCTGTCTAAACGCCGCGACTCATAGAGCAGCCGGGTGGTCATAAACTTCAGTAAAACCGTGATGAAGGCTGACGACGCACCATGACCCGATACATCGGCCAAGTAGAACGCTATGCGCGTCTCATCAACACGGAAATAGTCGACAAAATCGCCAGAGAGATACAACGAGGGAATAATTTTGTGCGAAAAATGTAAATCATCCGCCTGCCAGGGCGTCACAGGCAGCATATTCATCTGCACCTGACGACCTGCGTTCTGGTCTTCCTGAAGCAGATGCAAGCTGGCTTGGAGTTCGCGGTTGGTTGACTCCAACTCGTCGCGATAACGCTGATTTTCCAGACGCAACCTGAATCGATCCAAGGCACGGCGAACCGAATGCTCTAATACGGCAAGGTCTACCAAAGGCTTGATTAAGTAATCGGCGGCCCCCAAACGAAGCGCCTCGACCGCGTCACTCATCACCCCTGCACCGGAAACCACGATAACGGGCGTCTCAACCTGCAAGGCGTTGATTCGGCGAATAAGCTCAAGCCCATCGACCTGAGGCATGCGTAGATCGCAGATGACAAGATCTGGCGATTGAGCCTCAAACACCTCAAGCCCTTGCAGGCCGTTACTCGCTTGCAGCACCTGAAAGCCGCTGTCTTCTAGGTAGGCAGCAAGGCTTGCGCGCACTACATCATCGTCATCGATTATCAGAAGCGTGGCACTGGTATTGTGCATGAGATTTCCAGGCAAACTACGCCGGGTGTGGGTTGGCTTAGTGCGTCAGCGTGTGGGCATGCTGTACGCGCGAACGCGACTTAATTATGGCCAAGACGGTACTCCCATCCGTTACGTGATTCAAGCGTGCGCCGGTCGTCGCAACATGCCTTTACACCTCAAATCGGCCAGGGTTATAAGAGCGTTAGGACAACCCCCATAACAAGAGGAAAGTGCCCATGAGCCAAAATGATCGTGCTTACAGCGAAAAACGCGATTACATCCGCATGCGGCTAGAGGCACCCGTTACCCTGCATCACAACGGGCTTGAGATACCTGCATTGTGCCTCGACCTCTCCAGCACCGGCATGCAACTGGAAGCGCAAAGCTCAGTTGCAATGGGTGACAAGGTTCGCATTCACATCGCGTCAGATCACAACGAATTGCGCGGGCTTGATGCACAAGCTGAAGTGGTTCGTGTCAACACCATGGATGATGGCCGCCAAGCTATTGGTCTAGCCATTATTTCAATGGGCTGATAAACAAAAAGGGCGGCCTCTGGGGCCGCCTTGTGCATTCAGACCTGTCGCTTAAAAATCGTCTTCCACCTGACCATCACGCACTTTGAATTCGCGATTCTGCAGGTAGGCGTTGCGGATGAAAGTGTACTTGTCACCGCTGACCATGCGCTCGGCTTTGAACAAGCTGGCACGCAGGTTTACAGCGTCTACGCCAATCACAACGTTACGTGTCGGGACATGATCAATGTGCGCCGTAGCCGCCAGCATGCTGTCTGGAACGCGACCAAACGCATCACGCACCGTGCTCGGACCCAGCAGTGGCAATACGACGTACGGGCCACTGCCTAGACCCCAAGCACCGAGCGTCTGACCAAAGTCTTCATCGTTGCGCTGCAGCCCCATGCGGGTTGCCACATCAAACAACCCCAATGCGCCAAAAGTGGTGTTGACGATCAGGCGGCTGGTGTCCACACCTGCGTCATGCAACTTACCTTGCAACAGGTTGTTGGCCAGGTTGCGAACATCACCGATATTGCGGAAAACATTACTGATGCCGTCTTCCACAGGTTGCGGAGTCACGGCTTGATAGCCCTGAGCCAAAGGCTTGAGGGTATAGGCATCAACGGTTTCATTGATGTTGAACATAAATTGGTTGTAGCCCACCCAAGGGTCTTGCTCGTCGGCATTGGCTACCACGGGCAACATCAGCAAACCGGCGCAGGCCGCCAGTTGACTCAAACGTTTAGTCCAGCTCTTACGCATCGCAGTCACTCCTTGAAATCACTCAGGCTGCCACAGGCACCAATTAAGGCTGCAAGTATAAGGCGCAGCCTTTGATAAGGCAGCATAGCGGATGGACTTAACGCCAAAGAAATAACCCCCAACGCACAAGCAAGAAATCAAGTTGGCTATTCGTCACCTCGCTGTAATGATTGACGAATAAGCTGCCAGAGGATGTTTTCAAGGATGGATCATGAGCCCGCCCTCGCCCGCCTTCACCGCTATATTGTTTGGCCTCTCAGGCTGCCTGGTTGACTTTGGTGCCCGCACGGTTGCCCTTACCCTTCAGCACCTTTGCCCGAATACCAAACATCCCCGAGGCCTTGAACAAGCATTGGGCCACACACCCACACCCAATGAACTGGAGCATTATCAACGCGTGCTGTGCGAGTTCGCTCGTGACCAAGCCGAGCTGACGCCCTCGACTGCTCAGTTGCTGGATTCACTGCATCAACAGAACATCCCCTGTGCTTGGCTAGACGAGTTACCCTCAGACGCCTGCCAACATCTGGCCAGTGCACTGCCAACATGGCTGACAGGCACGACTCTGCAGCACCAGCGGCCCTGGCCTGCGCCCGATGCAATCTGGGAAAGTTTGATGGCGCTCAAGGCCGAGCGGTTGAATGGCTGCGTATTAGTCAGTGGTGAGCCGCGCCTGCTGCAAGCGGGATTGAATGCCGGCATCTGGACCATTGGTCTGGCCATCAGCGGGCCGCTTTGCGGCATGGCCATAGCCGATTGGCAAAGCCAAACAACCCGCGAGCGCGACCAACTGCGCAGCCAAGCCACCCTCAGCCTTTATCGGCTTGGCGTACATTCTGTAATTGATCAGCTCAGTGACTTACCGACTTGCCTGCAAGACATCAGCCTCCGTCAACAAAAAGGCGAAAGGCCCTGAATGATCGATAACATCCGAGTCCGCGAGCGCGGATTTGATCCAAAGCAAGCAAAGGCCATGGGCTTGGATTAACCTGAAGGCATGCAGAACCTTTCGCCTTAGCGCAAGGTCAGTCATTCAGTCGATTACCAAAGGGAGAGTTCCATGCCTGCAAGCCGTCTGCAGCAACAACTGCAAGAACTACGCGACCAACTGGCCGAACAGCCGCCAATGACCGAGGAAGAACGCGCGGAACTGTTTGTGCTGACTCAGGAGATAGAACTGCAACTGGCCAGCCAAGCAGCGGCCGCACCCGACGCCACCTTGATCGATGGCGTCAACCTGGCTGTAGAGCGCTTTGAAGCCAGCCACCCGACGCTCGCCGGAACCCTGCGCAATATCGTGCAGAGCCTCGCGAACATGGGTATTTGAACTGTTCATGCCGCGCCCTTAGAGGGCTGCGCGCAGGCCTTTTAATCAGTCACTAGGCTGGAATGAAGATCTAGCCGGGCGCACGCGTAACAGATTAACGCCCTGCGACAGCACTCATAAAAACCCCAGCATTGCGCTGGGGTTTTGCGTTACTGACGCACTAAACGTCGATTATCGGCGGCCACTGATTCTGTGCTGCGATAAGGGTTGATGTCTAAACCACCACGCCGCACATAACGCGCATACACCGTCAGATGCACTGGTTTGAGCAGTCGCAACAGGTCGAGAAAAATCCGCTCAACGCATTGTTCATGAAAGTCCGCGTGCTGGCGAAAGCTGACCAAATAAGCCAGCAAACTGGCGTGATCTAAAGCTGGGCCTTGGTATTGCACCACCAACGTGCCCCAGTCGGGCTGGCCAGTAACCGGGCAGTTCGACTTGAGCAGATGACTGTGCAAGCTCTCCTCAACCACTCGCTGCCGATCACAACGCAGCAGTTCAGGCTGCGGATGTGCGTAGTTACTGATGGTCACGTCCAAATCATCAATGCACACACCTGGCGCGGCCGATACACCCTCAGCCGTCACCTCCGCCAAGCTGCGCACGCGCACCGCAACCGGTTTGCCCGCTGCGGCCGACAGATCAGCCGTCAACACACTGACCAACTCATCCGGCGTGGCAAACACCGACTGATTCAGCGAGTTGAGATACAGCTTGAACGATTTCGACTCAATGATATTTGGCGAGTCGGCAGGAATGGCAAACTCGCCCATGGCCACCACCGGCTTACCCGACGGCAACAACCAGGACAGCTCGAAACAGTTCCAAAAATCCACGCCTTGATACGGCAGCGTCTCGGCGCTCAGCCCCAACTCGGCCCACTTTGCAGCGCGCGGAATGGGGAACAACAAAGACGGCGTGTAGGTCGCGATGTATTCGCTGGCCTTGCCCAGGGGAGAATCTTCGGCGGCAGGCTGCATGACAGTCTCCGGATCAGAATGAACAGGGCTCACGCGCTTAACTCGGACACGATAGCTGCCAGTGCCTGAGCTGGATCAGCGGCTTGGCTAATGGGACGACCGATCACCAGATAGTCCGAGCCTACATCCAGAGCCTGGCGCGGTGTCAGGATGCGCCGCTGATCATCCTGAGCGCTGCCCGCTGGACGAATCCCCGGAGTGACTAATTGCAAAGCAGGGTAAGTGCCTTTCAGCACCTGCGCCTCCTGCGCCGAACACACCAACCCGTCCAACCCCGCTTGCGCGGCCAAACCGGCTAAGCGCAAAACCTGCGTTTGCGGCTCCACATCCAGACCAATCCCAGCCAAATCCTCACGCTCCATGCTGGTCAACACCGTTACCCCGATCAGCAGCGGCTTGGCCCCGGCGAGCTTCTCCAGTGTTTCGCGGCACGCCGCCATCATGCGCAGGCCGCCGGAGCAATGCACATTAACCATCCACACCCCCATCTCGGCCGCCGCTTTAACGGCCATGGCCGTGGTATTGGGGATGTCATGGAATTTGAGGTCGAGGAATACCTCAAAACCCTTGCCAGCCAGCACGTTGACGATATCCGGACCGCATCGGGTAAATAGCTCCTTGCCCACTTTTACCCGGCACAGCTTGGGATCGAGCTGATCAGCCAATGCCAGCGCGGCATCACGAGTCGGAAAATCCAGGGCAACGATGATCGGGGTCTGGCAGGCGGACATGGGCAGGCTCTCGGGCAAGACAAATTCGGCGCGCATTGTAGCGGATGAGACTTGGACGCGCTGCTCCAACGGTCTACGGATATTGCTATGCGGGTCACCGCCCGGGGCTTTAGAGCTTAAGCGCAAGCAAAACGGCGCAAAGCAGCATAAAACCGACAAATAGCCCGCGTAGCAAACGCTCTGGCAGGGCGTGAGCGCACTTCACGCCCCAACTGATACTAAGTAAACCACCCAGCGCCAAGGGCACGCCTAGCAGCCAGTTGACATGATCGTGTGCGGCATAGGTCCCCAAGGTAACGGCCGTACTCGGCGCAGCCAACGCCAGGGACAAGCCCTGCGCCACCACCTGACTGGTGCCAAACACCGTGGTGAGCAACGGCGTTGCCAGCACCGCACCGCCCACACCAAACAGGCCACCCAACAAACCAGCAGCGCTGCCCAGCACGCTCAACCAAGGCCAGGTATGACGCATACCAGTGGCTGGCTGCAGCGGCATACTGAACAGCCGAGAAAAGTTGTAAGCCGCCAACAGCAGCAGAAAAACCACAAATGCCAGGCGCATGCGCTCAGCGTCCAACGTCACGGCCCAGGCGGCACCCAGCAGCGCAAACACCAAACTGGGCACGGCCAGCGCCAGGGCGTGCTGCCACTGGATGCGGTTGCGCTGGTGATAACGCCACAACGCCAACAGCACATTGGGCACCACCATCACCAGCGCCGTGCCTTGGGCCAACTGCTGATCAAGCCCAAACAGCACGCCCAGCGCCGGAATGGCAATCAGCCCACCACCTATACCGAACAGACCACCCAGCGTGCCTAAAACAAGGCCAAGCAGCAGATTCACAACAAGATCAAGCAACAGCATCTGCGCACTCCCTAGATAAGCCACGCAGCCTAATGGGTTCTCACTGGTAGTGAAACGCACAGCCGCGCACAATGGCTTTGCATTATCTGCACAACAGAGGACCTGCATGAACCCTGACAACCTGACCGATCAGCTCAGCCTGTTTCTCGATGTACTGGAAACCGGCAGCTTCTCAGCAGCGGCCCGTCGTCATCCGCTGACGCCCTCAGCAGTCGCCCGGCGCATTGATGCACTGGAACGCTCGCTCGGCAGCACCCTGTTTAGCCGCAGCACCCACGCCGTTCGCGCCACCTCTGCCGGGTTGGCGTTTGCTGAGCGGGCCAAACGCATTTTGACCGAACTGCACCTGGCCCGCGCCGAGGCCGTGTCCCTGAGCAGCGCACCTGAAGGGCTTATCCGCGTCGATGCACCCGCGCCTTTCGGTCGCCGCCATCTGGCACCAGCGATCGCGGCGTTTTTAGTCGCTTATCCGGGTTTGGACGTGCAACTGCGCTTGATCGACAGTTTCGTTGACCTGCAAGGCAGTCATTTAGGTGAGGTTGATGTGGTGCTGCGCATTGGCCCGCTGGCCGACACGCGCTTGGTTGCCACGGCGTTATCACCCATGGTTCGAGTCGTCTGCGCCAGCCCCGAGTACCTGGCTCGTCGCGGCGTGCCACGCAGCCCTGACGAGTTGCTAGAACATGACGGCCTGGACTGGGACAGCTTGGCACCGCCTTATGCCTGGCGCTTTGAGCAACAGGGCAAACTGCAACTGTGCCGCCCCAAACGCCTGCGTATGACCGCCAATAACGCTGAAGCCCTACTGTTCAGCGCCCTGACCGGGCTGGGCATAGCTCATTTACCCACTTGGCTGATCAGCGAATACCTGGTGCGCGGTGAACTGTTGCCGCTGTTCTGTGAAAACGGACTGCCTGCCCCCGAGCCGAGCGGTATTTACGCCCTGCGCCTGGAGCGAGAAACCGACTCACGCAGCCGTTTGTTGCTGGAGTTTCTCAAAGCGCGCTTCGGCCCCATTGCCCCCTGGGACTTGGCCTTGCACAACGGCCTACAACGGGGCTGAAGCCAAATACCAGGCGAAAAAAAGCCCGACGCGAAGGTCGGGCTTTTTTAACTCGCGGTTAACGCCAGCCTTAGGCCGGTGCTTTAGCGCGGGATTTGTACTCGCCGGTACGGGTGTCGATTTCGATCCAGTCACCGATTTCGCAGAAATCAGCCACTTTCACTTCAGTGCCGTTGCTCAGCTTGGCAGGCTTCATCACCTTGCCGCTGGTGTCGCCACGGGCAGAACCTTCGGTGTAGGCCAGCTGACGCACGATGGTGGTCGGCAGGTCAACGGAGATTACTTTGCCTTCGAAGAACACCGCTTCGCAAACGTCGTTCATGCCTTCTTCGATGAAAGGCAGAACGCTTTCCAGGTCTTCGGCGCGCAGCTCATAAGAGTTGAACTCCGGGTCCATGAATACGTAGTCATCACCGCTGATGTAGGACAGGTTCACTTCCTTGCGCTCAAGGATAACCGGTTCCATTTTGTCGTCGGCTTTGTAAACGGTTTCAGTCTTGGAGCCGTTGATCAGGTTCTTCAGCTTCATCTTAACGATGGCGCTGTTACGGCCGGACTTGGTGAATTCGGCCTTTTGGATCAGCCATGGGTGCCCGTCGATCAGCGCCACGCTGTTAGGCTTCATTTCTTGTGCGGTTTTCATACGAATATCCGGATTTGGATGGAGTGACAGAATTCTTGGCCGCGTATCATAGCCAATTTAAGTAAAACTGCACCAGAGCCGCGGCAAGATCAACCTGAGATGCCTGTTGCAGAGCCCACGCGTCTGCATGAGCAGACAGCTCAGGCCCATGTTGCAGCAACTGATTCCAGCTTTGAACCACTGACCCGCCCTGATTCCAGGCATGCCAAAGGCTGACCAACGCTGCTTGCGCCCCCTCGGACAACCCGGCTTGGTAAATCGCCAGAAACGCGTCGAGCTTCTCCAGATGCGCGTCATCGGCTTGCTGATAAATATGCCAAAGCAGAGGCCGCCCGGCCCACTGGGCGCGAACGAATGAGTCTTCTCCGCGCACGGCATTGAAATCACAACTCCACAGCAACTGGTCGTACTGCTCCTGCGAGAGAAACGGCAGCACCTGTACATGCAACTGACCTCGCTGGCGCACAGCACCAACTTGCAAGGCTGGGCCACCCAGCCAAGCGTGCAGATCACTGAGGATACGGCCTTCGGGCACCAGCAATTGAGTGGGCTGGTCGGACGAAGCCAATGCGTCCAACCAACTGGCCAGAGCCGTGTTCTCGTAGGCAAACAGCGAGATCAGACGCGCACCCGCCGGCAGGCTCACCCCAACACTACGCAAGAACGCATGACGGGCCTGTGCATCCGCTTGAAACGCCTGACGCTGCGCGATCAAGTCACGCTCACGCAACAAACCGCCGGTGCCTGCGGTAAAGCCTGGAAAGAAGAAAAACTTCGACAACCCGCCTGCTTGCAAGGAAGGCAGCGCGTGGCAGCCCGCCACCCACGCCTCAGCACTGAGGTATTCCAAGTTGAGCCACAGCACCTTCTGTTCACGCGCGGCCATGGCCGTGATGTATGACTGGGGCAACTGACAGGCAAAAGCCTCAATCACCACGTCAGCAGGCTCTACCGGCAACCAATCCACGGGCCAGTGTCGCACCTCGACGCCTTGCTGTTTTTGCGTTGGTTGTTGCGGATCAGCTTGCGGGCATAGGCGAACGAATGCCTGCACGTCATCCACCCAGAGCCGCACGGCCAGCCCATGCTCGGCCACCAACTGGCGAGCCAGCCGCCAGGTCACGCCGATATCGCCGTAGTTATCCACCACGCTGCAGAAAATGTCCCACGTTGCGCGCATGCACCACTCCTTAAAAAACAGCCGCCATGGTCGATTAAAACGCCTACGGGCGATAGCCCAAGCGTGAACCTATGAGCCTGCATGACTGTTTACCCCGGAGCTTTGCGTTAGACTCACGCGCAACTAAAACAACAATAAAACAGCTCGAGACAGCCCTTATGACTGCACTCTGCACCACGTTGCCAGCACAACTTAGTCTGCTGCTGGTGGATGATCACCGCATTTTTCTTGACGGTTTGAGCCTGGCCTTGGCCCCCCTCTGCGCTGACCTGCAGATTCGTACGGCGGAATCGGCCGCTGCTGCCGAAACCTGCTTACAGAGCGGCGTATTTGACCTGATTTTGCTGGATCTGCGCCTGCCCGACATGCCCGGCCTGGAGTTACTGCAGCGCTGGCAACAGCAAGGCCGTCTGACCCCGGTGGCCATTCTCAGCGCCAGTGATTCCAGCCTGGATGCGCAAGCAGCGCTGGCGGCCGGTGCCTTGGGCTTTATCTCGAAGAGCGCCAGCAGCGACGAACTGCGCCTGTCGGTAACCCGCGTGCTAATGGGGGAAACCCTGCCAGCGCCACATCAAGGTGATAAATCACCGCTTACGCCCCGGCAAATGGAAATTCTACGTTTGCTGGCTGAAGGGCTGCCCAACAAATCCATCAGCCGTCAGTTGGGTGTGTCTGAAGACACGGTGAAAACCCACCTTAAATCCTTGTTTCAGGAGTTCGCGGTGCACACACGCACGGCCTGCGTCAGCGCCGCGCGTCAACGCGGGTGGCTATAAAACAGCATTGGATGTCCGCGCAAGTTTCGCGTCATCCGGCAGCATAATCGCCAACGCCTGGCGCAGCCGGGCTGGTAACAGCGGTTTGCCAAGCAACGTGACATGCGAGCGTGTGCAGCGCTCTTGTAAATCAGAACTGACGTCAGCGGTAATCAACAATGCGGGCAACATGCAGCCCGCCTCTTCGCGCAAACGCTCGATCACCCGTAAACCGTCCTCGGTTGCCGCCAATCGATAATCACTGATGATCATCTGCGGTTGTGCCTGCGCCATACACTGCATCGCTTCAGCAGCATCAGCACAAGCCCACACCTCACAGCCCCAGCGCTGCAGAAGCCCACACAGGGCTTCGCGCCCAGCTGCGTCGTCTTCCAGCAACAGCACGCGCCCAGCCAATGCATTTACCGCAGGTTTTACGACGGGTACCTGCCCTGCCTCGGCCTGCGGTAGTTGCAGCACAAAACGCGCACCACTGCCGGGGCTGGAGTAAAGACGCAAGTCATGCGTGAGCAACTCAGCCAATTGCTGAACGATGGCCAGCCCCAAGCCCAAACCCCGCTCGGCATTGCGACCAGGGTTGTCGAGTTGGCGAAACTCTTCGAACACCTGTGCCTGCTCGTGCTCGTCCAACCCTTTGCCATCGTCGCCCACTTCCAGGTACACCGCGCCTTCTTCAAGACGCGCCAGCAGCCAGACATGGCGCGCCTGGGCGTGACGCAGGGCATTACTCAGCAGGTTGCGCAGCATGCGCTCCAACAAGACAGGATCACTGCGCACCCAAAGCTCAGGACAATGCAGTTGCAACTCCACGCCTTCGGCAACCGACTCAGCCCGTGCTTCGCTGCTCAAACGCAGCAACAAAGGACGCAGCGCAAACACCTCCGGCTTGGCCTGTACGCCGCCCGGCAATGTCAGGCGCGTGTAGTCAAACAGTGACTGCAATAACCGGCTGAGCTGCTCAACGGCAATGGCCAGGCGACTGCTGATGCGGTGCACGCCCGGGTCTTGGTTTTGTTCAAGAAGATGCTGGGCGTAAAGCCCCATGGCATTGAGTGGCTGACGCAAGTCATGACTGGCCGCAGCCAGCAGGCGCAACTTGCGCGCATCATCAGCCTCAGCACGCTGGCGAGCCAGGTCAAGCAAACGCAGGTTAAGCCATGCGCCGCGCTGCCCATGCTCCTGCAGATATGCCCCCACGCTGCCAATCACATTGGCGCACAACAGAAACAAACCCTGATAGCCGACGGCCACGCTGCCATTGGCCAAAAGCATGCCCAACAGAAAAAACAGCGCACACACGCCCCACGACGCCACACTCACGGCACGAAACGAAACGCCAAGCAAAACGTAGCCAAACAACAACACCAGAAACAGCCCGTCATAGGGCATCTCCACACCCTGGTTCCAGCACAGGTGAATAATCACCGCGATACAGGCGCCGTTAAGGGTATAGGCCGCCACATACGCCAGCAGCGCTAATCTGGCGGGGCTGCTCGTGCGACGACAGTAGATAAAGGCCAGCAAAGCACCAACGATGCCGAAAATGCGCACCGGCAGCGTGGCCAGGCTGGCATGGGGAGGCAGTAACAGCAGGTCGAGTACGCTGTAGGTCAGCTGAAAGAGCACCGCCGTGCTGATGATCAACAGCAAGCGGCGACGGATGCGTTGCACGCGATGTTCGATAAAGGCGTCTTCCAACACCTCAACAAACTGCAGACGACTCCAGCCTCGGCGTTGTTGTGCCAGCAACAAGGCTTCCTGGCGATCCAGGGTCATCGCCAAGCTCCGTGATTACAACTCGGAAGGCGGATTGTCCTGCTGCTTTGCGGCAATGGCGTCATAGGTGTCCACACGATGCTGATCTTCAGCGTTGAAAAGACGCTGGCGTAAACGCTGTTGTTCGCGCAGCTGATCTTCGCTACTCAGGCCATTACCGCGCAAGGTGGCCAGTTCCTGCTGATACGCGGCGTAACGCTGTTGCCAGTCGCGCTCATTGCGCTGCTCAAGCAGCAAGCGTTCCACAGTGGGCGGATCATAGGTCATGGCCAACAGTTGACGCACCTGCTCTTCACCAGCACCTTCGCGCCAGAGCTGCTCAGATTGCGCCTGAAGAAGCTGCGCTTGGGCTTGGCGCTCTTCAGTGGCGCGCATGGCTTCGGGCAATTGTGCGCGCAGACGTTCTTGCGCCAGGGCTTTGCCTTGCTCGGAGAGGTCGTCACGTGCCATCAGTTTGAGGGTGTCCAGGGTATAGCGGCCATAGGCTTCTTCAGCGCCAAACAACGCCTCGGCGGCGGCACTGGAAAAGTGCGTACGGCGCAACTGCGACAGTTGCTCAAAGGCGTGTTGCATCACCTGCAGTTGATCCGCCGGGGTACTTTGCTGGCTGGCACTCAACGGTTGCTGCATCAGGGCCAGGCTGGCGCGCTTGTAATCCAAATAATCACCCAGCAGGCCAATAAACTGCCCTAAAGCTGGCTCGGGTAAACGGCTGCGGGCATCGGCCAGCATCACCTCAACAACGGCATCCAATCCGGCCTGATCCACAGCGCTGAGGAAGTAGTCCAGGTAATCACGCACAGCCAGGCTCAAGTGCAGATTACCGGCGCTGTCAGCCTTGAGTTCACCATCCACCTCGGTGCCTTGCAGGCCCGGCAGAGTGGGCGATTCAGGGGTAACAGAAGCCTTAGGCTGGGGCGCGCGAAGCAGCGAAACAGGAGCAAGCGGTACCGGTTGAGTGGCGGGTGAAATCGCGACGGCCTGCGTTGAGGGTGATTGATGCGTTGGCCAGTGCCAGAAAAGCGTAAAGCCGGCAACACTGCCAGCCACCAGCACAAGCGCGAAAGACTTGGGTACAGAGAGGGCCATACGACCTCCAAGGTGCGGGCTACTGCTGTAGCCCGCGCGCAGATGGGTCAGACGCCTTTGTTTTTCAGGCGGTTGGCATGCTGGCGATACAGCGTGACCGGGTCCGTCCAACCGCGAATGCCGAACAGATGGTTGATCGCATCGACATGGTTAAGGTTGTAGCTGTCACCGATGACCTGCCCCAGGTAGGTGGAGCACACACCCACCAAGCCATCGTTTTTCTCGCTGCCAAAGGCCAAGCCGGTGATGGCGAGGAAGGGATCAACCGCATCCAAAATGTTGGTGTAGGAGGTGTTGCCCGTCCAGGAGAAATAACGGATGGAGTGACCGCGCACGTTATGCACTTCAGTGGATTTGGCGCAGTAACTGCTGGTGTTCACACCCCAGGGGTGACGGCTGTTCAGCGCGCTGGTGCCCGCCGTGGTCAAGGTACTCAACGCAGCCAGACCATTTTGCGGGTTGTTGCTGCCAGAAAGCAGGTTGATCAGCGAACCCAAGGCATTGGCCAGGCCATTGGCACCGCCTTCAATCGCGCCATTAGGCGGAATCGCACCGCGCAGCACGTCAGCGACTTTCGAGCCTTTGTTGACGCCATTGACCGAGGTCACCGACGCCACCAGATCAGGGCGCAACGAGGCCGCCACGCGCGAGGTGGGAGAGCCTTGGCTGTGACCGATCAGATTGACCTTGCCACCATTGGCGCCGGCCCACGGCACGATCTGCTGGGCCAATGCCGCGCCGCGCTGCTCGCTGTCGTTAAGCGCCGACACGCTAGCAACGAAGACCTTTGCGCCATCGCGCTCAAGGTTCCAGGGAATGGTGTGGAAGTAGTTGATCAAACCGCCGATGGTGTCGAAGCCGGTCACACCGTGCACGAGCACAATCGGGTATTTGGTCTGGGTGTAGCTGGCTTGGGCTTGAACCGCGCCGAACAGGGCGACGGTGGCCAGGGCAGTAGCGATAACGCGACGCATGGGTGCCTCCTTATTTTTATTGTTGGCACGCCGGGAGACTGCGTCCGGCGCACCAACAACTCTAAGGAGCAGTTTTGGCGTGGGCTATCACCTAAATGGGTGAGGCATTAACGCTGAGAAGCAATGGCCTGCTGCACAGCAGCCAGCAGAGCAGGGTCATCCGGTGCAGTGCTGCTGGGGAAGCTGGCCACCACCTGCCCTTGCGCATCGACCACATACTTGGAGAAGTTCCAGCCCGGGGCCTGGCTTTGCGCCGCCAGCTCTTTGAACAGTGGCAACGCATCAGGGCCGGTCACCTTCTGGGTTTCACTCATGCTGAAGGTGACGCCGTAGTTGACATAGCAGACCTTGGCGGTTTCTTCGCTGCTGTCAGCCTCCTGACGAAAATCATCGGAAGGCACACCCAGCACTTCCAAGCCTTGGCCTTTATAACGTTGATACAACGCTTCCAGACCTTTGAACTGGGGGGTAAAGCCACAGAAACTGGCAGTGTTGACCACCACAAGGGCTTTGCCGGCAAAACGCTCGCACAGATCAATGCGTTCCTGGCTGCGCAGCTTTTGTACATCACCCTGCAACATCGGCGGGCACTCAGCCGCCTGAGCAGTGCCCATCCATGCACTGACCAGCAGCACAGCCAACCCATAAAAACGTCGCATCAGCATCCCCTTACCCCTGGCCGTTTTAATCAACACACACCCAAACCCAACTGCAAAAAGGCCAAGCCACCTTGCGACCAGCCCCACCAGGCCAACCCAAGAGTAAGCATGCTGACCATCGCCAATGCCGTGCTCCAAGCGTAATCACTGATCATCTACCAAGCTCCGCATTTTGCAGACGGGCCACCGGTTGCTCACGCACCGGCCAATTAAGTGCGGCGGCCAGCAAGCTGAGCAGCACGGCAATCTGCCAGACCAGATCATAACTGCCGGTGCGGTCATACACATAACCGCCCATCCAGCCGCCGAGAAAGGCCCCTAGCTGGTGAAACAGAAAGACAATACCGCCCAGCATCGAAAGGTTGCGCACACCAAACAGGGTGGCCACCGTGCCGTTGGTCAGAGGCACGGTCGACAACCACAGCAAGCCCATGGCAACGCCAAAGGCATAGGCGCTCCACACGGTGAGCGGCAGGGAAATAAACGCGACGATGATCACTGCCCGCGCCAAGTAAAGGGCTGTTAACAGGCGCGGCTTGGAGATTCGCCCACCCAAAATGCCGGCGATGTAAGTACCAAAGATATTGAACAGTCCGACCAGCGCCAGCACCGTGGTGCCCACCAACGCTGGTAAATGCTGATCCACCAGATACGCCGGCAGGTGCACACCAATAAACACCACCTGAAAGCCGCAGACAAAAAAGCCCAGCGCCAGCAGCCAGAACCCGGAGTGAGCAAAGGCCTCACGCAGGGCTTCGCGCAGCGTCTGCTCCTGCCCGCTGCTGGGCAGCGGCGTGTCTTTAAGCAGGCTGGCCAGCGGCACGATCAACGCCACCAACAGCCCCAGCGCCATCAACGCGGCCGACCAGCCCAACCAACTGATCAAGCCTAATGAGCCTGGCAGCATAACGAACTGGCCGAAAGACCCCGCCGCTGCCGCAACGCCCATGGCCATGCTGCGTTTTTCCGGCGGCACGGCGCGCCCTACGGCACCGAGAATCACCGAGAACGAGGTGCCGGACAGGCCCATGCCGATCAGCACCCCGGCGCTTAGCGACAAGCTCAGTGGCGAATCCGCCAGGCCCATCAACAGCAGGCCGACGACATAAAGTACACCGCCGACCATTACCATGCGTTTGGCCCCAAAGCGATCAGCCAGCGCGCCGGTAAAGGGTTGGGTCAGCCCCCAGATCAGGTTTTGCAAGGCGATGGCAAACGCGAAGACCTCACGGCCCCAGCCAAACTCGTTGCTCATGGGCGGTAGAAACAGGCCGAAGCCATGCCGAATACCCAGCGACAACGCCAAAATCAGCGAAGCGCCCAATAAAATCAGCGCGCTGTTGCGCCCGATGGTTCTCATGGCAAGTCCTTAAAGGAAGAACAGGCAGCGTGCGCGCCGCCGGTAGATGAAGCAAGGCGACCAAGGGCTAATCAAACACCATCGCGTCTGCGCGGGCTCGTTGATGAAAATACCGCAGCAGCTTCGGCTGATAGCGTGCAAACATTTCGGCAGGCCAACGCTGCTTATACAGCGCCATCAGTGCCTGTTCGTCGGCTGCTTGCGCACGGATGGCCTGATCTAGCCGTGCCGCCATGCGCGCGCCCCAAGGCGACAGAGGGCAGTAAATTCCAATGGTCACCAACTCAGCATTCTCGCGCAGCGGCACACTGATCAGCAGCTCGCTTTCGTTGCTCTTTTGCATGGCCGCATCGCTGATCATCGGGTATTCGAACGCGTAATCAAGACGCTGACGACTGACCATCAGCAGCAAGTTCTCCCCTCCCAGACTGCCACCCAGTTCAAGCAAACGACCTTCAGCCAAGGCCTGTTGCAGACGCTGGCGAATAGGCTCGGGGTAAATACGACTCTTCGACAGCGCACCGCGTAAATACGGATTAGCAAACAGCCAATCGAGGCTGACGTGGCCATCTTCAATCAACAACTGATCCAGGGTTTGCCGGCGAACGAGCACATGCAACGGCATACCGGGCGCATAGGGGATGAAATAACCGACCTGGTCACGCTCCGGGCTTTGCAACTGGCCAATGCTGCAGACCTCATCCTTGTTGCGCAAACGCTGCTCCAAACGCAGGGTAGGCAACACTTCGTAGCGCATGGTCACATCGGGCAGATGCGCAGCCAACAACTGCACGCCCTCATACATCCAGCCATCGACAACTTTGCCAGCGCGTACATTGAATGCACCGGGAATGGGTACAACCCCCCAGAGCAAATCTTCAGCGTGCACCGCTTGCGCGGAAGGCATCAGCCAAAACAGCAAGGCCAGAAGATAAGGCGATCTACACCCAAGCACGGTACGGCGCACTCCTGGTTAGGCAAAGAACTACATTGTGCTCGTCGCTCATACGCCGAGGGCCGTCACTTCATCACAAGACACATGCCAAGACCAGCAACACCCAACACTCCACCAGTTCCAGCAGGGCCCCGGCAGTGTCGCCCGTGGTCCCGCCCAAGCGCCGCAGCATTAACCGGCGAAGGTAAATAAACACAGCGCCCGCCACCACTAACGCCAGCACAGCGGGTAGGCCAAACAGCAGCATGGCCAATGCATGGACAGCCAGTACCCAAGGTAATTGATCGCGCGGCAGATACTCTGCCAGCACCTGCCCTAAGCCACCGGAGCGTACATAAGGTGTCGTAAGAAACAGCAAGGGCAGTAAGCCACGGGCCAGCCAGGGCACCAGTATCAGCAGCCAGGCCGATTGATGCTCCAGCAGCGCCACCAGCGCGGTGAATTTGAGCAGCAACACCAGCACCAACACCACCACCGCAATCGGGCCGCTACGCGGGTCCTTCATGATGTCGAGGGTGCGCTGTTTATCGGCAAAACCACCGACCCAGGCATCAGCACTGTCCGCCAGGCCGTCCAGGTGCAAACCGCCGCTGATACCCACCCAGAGTGCCAGCAACAGCGCAGCCTGTAACAACAAGGGTGTGGTCGCCAAAAAATACTGGGCGATAAACAACCCAACACCGATCAACAACCCCACCAGCGGATAGAACAGCAGCGAGCGGCCGATTTGCTCAGGGCTCGGCATGCCGGACAACTGCACCGGCAGGCGCGTGAGAAACTGCAAAGCGATCCACCACGGGGTCATGTGCGCTCCCATAAACGTCCGTGTTCATCCAGGGCCAACTTAAAACGCTCGGCATGACCAACCGCCACTTGCAGCAGGTCATTACGCGGCAGACCACGCGCCCGCGCCAGCAATAAACGCATGACGCCGCCATGGGTCACCAGCAGCACCTGTTCGCCCGCATGGCTGGCCTGCACCTGCTCCACCGCTGCCAGCACGCGCGCTTCAAAGTCACTCAGGGGTTCACCCTGCGGCGGGGTAAAGGCATAGGGCTCATTCCAGAACTGGCCCAGCTCAGCGGCGGCGGTTTGCATTAAATCCGCCGTGCTGCAGCCCTCCCACGCGCCAAAGTGCAACTCCTGCAAGCGCGGTTCAAGACGCAGCGGTATGCCCTGCTGCGCAGCCAGCTCTTGGGCAAAGTGCGCACAACGCTGCAGCGGTGAACTGATGATGCGATCCCAGCGCGTGCCATCGGCCACCGCTGCGCGCAATTGCGCCCAACCGGTGTCGGTCAGGGCATCATCCAGGCTGCCGCGCAGACCGCCGCCCAATTCGGTTTCCCCATGGCGCAGCAATTCCAGATACACCGTCATGCCGAGACCTCTGCCACTGCGGCCTCGGCAAAGGTGGCCATGTCGTTGTGCAGGCTGCAGGCCAACTGCAGCAGCGGCACGGCCAGCGCTGCGCCACTGCCCTCGCCCAGGCGCAAACCCAAGTCCAGCAACGGCTGCGCCTGCAAGGCTTGCAGCACATGTTGATGGCCGGGTTCTGCACCGCAATGGGCAAACAGCAGCCACTCGCGGCACGCCGGATTAACACGCACCGCGATTAACGCGGCCACACTGCAGATAAAACCATCCACCAGGGCCACACAGCCCTGCTGCGCACAAGCCAGGTAAGCGCCCACCAATGCAGCGATCTCAAAGCCGCCCAAAGCGCGCAAGGCGTCTAGCGGCTCGTCGAGTACAGGACGGTGCAAGGCCAAACCGGCCTCAATAACCTCCGCTTTGCGTGCCACGCCCTGAACATTTAAACCTGTGCCTGGCCCGACCAGTTCACTGGCCGGACGCTGAAGCAACCAACAAGCCAGCGCAGTAGCCGCCGTGGTGTTGCCAATGCCCATCTCGCCGCCGATAAACAGCTCGCAGCCACTCAATTGCGCGCGCTGCAGGCTGTTGCGCCCGGCCTGCAGGGCATGCCCAAGCTGCGTATCGTTCATCGCCGGGCCGTGCAGAAAGTTCTGCGTGCCTGCGCCCAGCTGCAACCGCATCACGCCCGGCAAGGCTTCTGCCGGCGAGACAGTACCGAGGTCGATTACTTCAAGGCGCGCGCTCAGCTGCTTGGCCAGCACGCTGATAGCAGCGCCACCGTTAACAAAATTGCGCAGCATTTGCCCGGTGACCGCCTGCGGGAATGCGGAAATCCCTTCGGCGACGATGCCGTGATCGCCGGCAAAAATGCTGATGGCCACCTGCTCAAGACGCGGACGCTCACGCCCCTGCAACGCCGCCAGTTGAATGACCACATCCTCCAACTGGCCCAGCGAGCCGGCAGGTTTGGTCAACTGTTGCTGACGCGCGATAGCTTTGCTGCGCGCCACATAATCGAGTGGCTGGCAGGGTGCCTGCCACCAGTTAAGGCTCATACTGCATCCCCCTTGAGCACCATGGGTAAACCCGCCATACAGAACACCACACGCTGACAACGCTCGGCCAGGGCCTGATGTAACCAGCCGGCCTCATCGACAAACCGCCGGCTCAACTCGCCCATGGGCACCACGCCTAAACCGGTTTCATTGCTGACCAGCAGAATCCGCCCCGGCAAGCCGCTTAGACAATCCAGCAGCGCATCGCGTTCGGCGCTCAGGCGAGCCGGGTTGTCCAGCATTAGTAGATTGGTCAGCCACAGGGTCAGGCAATCAACCAGCAGGCATTTATCCGCGCGGGCTTGCTCGCCCAGCACGCGGGCCAATGCAAGCGGCTCTTCCACCAGTCCCCAATGCGCCGGCCGCCGATCCTGATGATGACGAATACGCGCGCTCATCTCACCATCCAGCGCCTGACTGGTGGCGATATAGGTCACAGCCAGCGCCGACTCAATGGCCAGGCGCTCAGCCAGTCGGCTTTTGCCGGAACGGGCACCGCCAAGAATCAGTTCATGCATGGTTCACCTTTGTTCGAATAAAGCATCACGGACTGTGGGAGGGGCTTTAGCCGCGAATGTGCTGGGCTAACTGTCGCGGCTAAAGCCCCTCCCACACATGCGCATCACAGGCCTTAAACAGATGCAGCTTTGTAGCCCGGATGCAATCCGGGTGAGGTCTTATGGCCACCCGTTGCCGCAGATTTCATCCGGGCTACAGATTACAAAGTTCACGTAATGTCTTCGTATCCAGATGCGCCTCTACAAGATCGGCCAGGCGCTCGATATCACGTTCACGCAGGGCGTGGTAATCCACCGCCTGCACATCACCTAAGCCCGCCCAGCGCAACAAAGCGCTGCAGGCCTCGGGGGTTTCAAACAAGCCGTGTAGATAGGTGCCCAGCACCTGACCGTCTGCGCTCAGCCCACCATCGGTGCGGCCATCGTCGAGTCGCACGGCCACATTCAAACCTAGACCCGTGCTGACTCCAGCATGAATCTCATAACCGCTGATCGGGGCATTTTCCAGGCACAGTTGGCCGCGCACAGTGCGCAATTGCTTCTGCGGCTCCAGCACCGTGCCAAAATCCAGCAGGCCCAACCCCGGGCTTGATCCGGCCGTGCCTTCCAACCCGTACGGGTCATCGATCTGCATGCCGAGCATTTGCAGCCCGCCACAGATACCCAGCAACTTGCCGCCATAGCGCAGGTGCCGGTTGATGGCGGCTGGCCAGCCGTGCTCGCGCAAAAAGGCCAGATCACTGCGCACACTTTTTGAACCGGGCAGGATGATCAGATCCGCCGTGGGGATCGGCTGACCGGGGCCGACAAACGTCAGTTCGACCTGCGGGTGCAAGCGCAACGGGTCGAAGTCGGTGTGGTTGCTGATGCGCGGCAACACCGGCACCACCACCTTGATCACCTCGGCGGCCTTGGCGCTCTGACGCGTGTCGATGGCGTCTTCGGCTTCCAGATGGAAATCCATCAAATACGGCAGCACGCCCAAAACCGGTTTGCCCGTGCGCTGCTCCAGCCAGTCCAGCCCCGGTTGCAACAACGCGATGTCGCCGCGAAAACGGTTGATGACAAAGCCTTTGACCCGCGCCTGCTCGCTCTCCGAGAGCAGCGCCAGGGTGCCGACCAAATGGGCAAACACCCCGCCCTTGTCGATATCGGCAATCAGAATCACCGGGCAATCCACCGCTTCGGCAAAGCCCATATTGGCGATGTCACCGGCGCGCAGGTTGATCTCGGCAGGCGATCCCGCCCCTTCAACCATCACCACCGGGTAAGCGGCGCTCAGGCGCTGATGCGACTGCAACACGGCCTGCATCGCTACCTTTTTGTAATCGTGATAGGCCACGGCATCCATGCTGCTCAGGGCGCGACCGTGGATGATCACCTGCGCACCGATGTCGCTGTTGGGCTTGAGCAGCACCGGGTTCATGTCGGTGTGGGGCGCTAGCCCGGCGGCCTGCGCCTGCACCGCTTGGGCGCGGCCGATTTCACCGCCATCGACAGTTACGGCGCTGTTGAGCGCCATGTTTTGCGGTTTGAACGGCACCACACTGACGCCCTGACGCTTGAGCCAACGGCACATCGCCGTCACCAAGGTGCTTTTACCGGCATCGGAGGTGGTGCCCTGCACCATCAAGGTACTCATGTGCGTGTCTGCACAAAGGCAGCAAGTGCCTGCTGCAAGCGCTGCCAGCCGGCATCATCGCCCGGCAGGCCGAAACGCACGCTGAGCGGCGTGTCAAACAAACGGGTCAGGATGCCGCGCAGTGCCAAAAATTCGTGCAGTGCTGTGGCGTCATTCACGCAGCAAAACTGGAACAGCGCACAACCGCCGGTGGGGCTTAAACCCTGCGCGGTCAGCAATTGCGCCAAACGCTGTGCATCCGCCTGCAGGCGCTGACGTTGCCGTGCGTGGCCGCTCATGTCCTGCAATAAGGCCGTGGCCACTGCGCGACTGGGCCCGCTGATCGGCCACGGCCCCAGCAACTCCGCTAAGGACGCCAACAACTCGGCCTGCGCCAAGACAAACCCCACACGCAGACCGGCCAAGCCGAAAAACTTGCCGAACGAGCGCAGCACCACCAGCCCCGGTAGTTCGCTGAAGGCCGCCAGGCTCTGCTCCGGCGTGCAGTCAATAAAGGCTTCATCCACCACCAGCCAGCCGCCCCGCTCGGCCAGCCGCCGGTACCACTGCAGCAACCGCGCCGGTTCAATCAGCCGGCCCGTGGGGTTATTCGGGTTGACCAGCAGCAATACATCAACACGTTCCAGCGCCCGCTCGATGGCCCCTTCGCTGATTTCCAAGAGTTTGTGCCCTTCACGCTGCCAGGCGGCCGCATGCTCGGCATAGGCCGGGGACACGATGCCGACCGTCACATTGCGCAGTAAGCGCGGCAGCGCCTGAATGGCCGCCTGCGAGCCGGCCACGGGCAGCAAATTGGCGACGCCGTAGTAATCACGCGCGGCAATTTCCAGCCCATCCTGTTGCTCGGGCAGGCGCGTCCAGGCGCTGTCAGGAATCGCGGGCAGCGGCCAGCCATAGGGCGCGATGCCCGTGGACAGGTCCAGCCAGTCGGCCAGCGCAATGCCATACCGCGAAGACGCTGCCCGCAGGCGACCGCCGTGATCAAGCATAAAAAAGCCCCCAGACGACCAACAACACCAGCCACAGCAGCACACCGCCGTTGACCAGATTAAGCGCCCGTTCAATGTCCCGCGCTTGCGGCGCTGGCCCTGCACCCAACGTAGGGCGCTGGTGCAATTCACCGTGATACTGCGCCGCACCGCCCAAACTCACCGCCAAAGCCCCGGCGCCGGCGGCCATCACCGGCCCGGCATTGGGGCTGTCCCACTGGGGCGCTTGCGTGCGCCAGCAGCGCAGGGCCAGCGCCGTGCGACCGAGCAACGCGTAAGTCAGCGCCACCAGCCGGGCGGGCAGGTAATTAAGCAGGTCATCGATCTTGGCCGCGGCCCAACCGAAGCGCTCGAAACGTGCATTGCGATAGCCCCACATGGCGTCCAGTGTGTTACTCAGGCGATACAGCACCACGCCCGGCGCACCGGCGACGACAAACCAGAACAGCGCAGCGAACACTGCATCACTGCCATTTTCCAGCACCGACTCGGTGCCCGCGCGAGCCACGCCGGTGGCATCCAGCGCGGCCGTGTTGCGGCTGACCATATAGCCCACCCGCTCACGGGCCAGAGGCAAATCGCCCAGGCGCAGCGCCTGCGCCACCGGCCAGGCGTGTTCGCCCAAACTGCGCAGCCCCAGCGCCACATACAGCGCCAGCACCTCCACCGCCCAACCGACACTGCTCAAGCTGAGCAACCACGCCAGCACGGTTAACGGCAACACCGCCAAGCACCAGGCCGTAACGCCATGGCTACGCCAGCCGCGCCCCGCTGCATTGAACCGCTGTTCGATGCGCTCGGCCATACGACCAAACGCCACCAGCGGGTGCCAGCCTTTGGATTCGCCCAACAGGGCATCCAACGCCACGCCGGCCAGGGTGCTGAGCACCACACTCATGGAGTGGCCTCAACGCAGCGACGAATCAGCGCCTGCAATTGCTGCAGACCTTCTCTCAAGGCGGACGGACCGGGCTGCAGAATGTCGGGGGATTTAATCTCGTGCAGCTGGCCAGTGCGTACCGCCGTCACCGCGTCCCAACCTAAGCGGGCCGCCACCTGCTCGGGGCGAAAACGCTTGCCGCACCAGGAACCGATGATCAACTCCGGGTCGCGCTGCACCACCTCTAGCGGGTTGGCGATGATGCGATCACGGGCACGTTTATGCGCCGCCAACTCAGCAAAACAATCGTCGCCGCCGGCCAGTGTGATCAGCTCGCTGACCCAGCCGATGCCGCTGATCAGCGGCTCGTTCCATTCTTCGAAATACACCCGTGGGCGGCGCGGCAGCTGGGCGGCCTGCTGCGCGACCTGATCTAAACCGGCTTGCAGCTGCGCCACCAGCTGTTCGGCCTGCGCGCTGGCATGCACCAACGCGCCAAGGGTTTCGATCATGCGCAGGATGCCGGCCACATCACGCTGGTTGAACAGGTGTACCTCAAGCCCCTCGCGCGCCAGTTCGGCGGCCATGTCGGCTTGCAGGTCGCAGTAGCCCAGCACCAGATCGGGCTTAACCGCGAGGATTTTATCCAGCCGGGCCGTGGTGAAACCGCTGACCTTGGGCTTTTCCTTGCGCGCCTGCGCTGGCCGCACGGTAAAGCCGGAGATCCCCACAATGCGCCGCTGCTCACCGAGCAGGTACAGCGTTTCACAGGTTTCCGTCGACAGGCAGACGATGCGCTGCGGCCCTTTGTGCGCCGCACTCACAGCGGCACCTCGGCCCAGCTGTTTTCATACAGCAACTCGCTCAGCGGCCGGGGAGTGGCCCAGCCTTCCTGCACCAACATGGGTTCGGCATAAAACGCGTTGACCGGCCCCAGACACAGAATCGCCAGCGGCTTGCTACCAGGCGGCATATGCAGCAACTGCGCAAGCGCCTGTGGCTCAAACAACGACACCCAGCCCAGCCCCAAGCCTTCAGCGCGTGAGGCCAGCCACAAATTTTGGATGGCGCACGACACCGAGGCCAAATCCATTTCCGGCAAGGTACGGCGGCCAAAAATATGCGGCTCGCGCTGATCCATCAGCGCCACCACCAGCAATTCAGCGCACTCGCGAATGCCTTCCACCTTCAGCCGCATAAAGTCATCGCTGCGCTCGCCCAGTGCCTCCGCTGTGCGCACCCGCTCAGCCTCCACCTGCGCATAAATCGCTTCGCGCAGAGACGTTTGCGTAATGCGGATAAACCGCCAGGGCTGCATCAAACCGACACTGGGCGCTTGATGGGCCGCGTGTAGCAAACGGGCCAGCAGCTCAGGCGCAACCTCACCGCCGCTGAAGTGACGCATGTCGCGCCGTTCGGCAATGGCGCGGTACACGGCGGCACGTTCGGCGGGACTGAAGGCGTGATCGGTCATGGCAACAACAACTCAGCGGCGGCCTGGGGATTGGACGGCAGGTAGAAGTGAATGTAAGAAGCGGTCAAACGACCGACACGATACACCGCCTCGGCCGTGCGCCGGTAATTCGGGCATTCACCGCACGCCAGCGGTTGCAGGTCACAGTCGAGTAGCGAGTGGTGATAGGTGTGACCACGCAGGCGACCTTCGGGCAACTCGACTTCCTGTAGGGCCAGGGCTACCAGGCGCGACTGCATGGTTGCGCGCCCCGGCAACAGGCCGAGCAACTCGGCCGATTCGCCCTGCAAATCGGTCAGTGACTGCAACAGGTAGAGCATGCCACCGCACTCGGCCAACAGCGGTTTTCCGGCTTTATGGTGTGCGGCAATGGCCGCTTGCATCGCCTTATTAGCCGCCAAGGCAGCCAAGTGCAATTCCGGGTAGCCGCCGGGCAAGTAGAGGCTGTCGACCTCGGGCAACTGCTGATCATGCAGCGGCGAGAAGAACAGCACCTGCGCCCCAAGCTGACGCAACAGGTCTAAGTTGGCCTGGTAGAGAAAGGCAAAACTGCTGTCGCGGGCCACGCCGATGCGCACGCCTTTGAGCAAGGGTGGCAGGGCTGTGGGCGTCGGCGCGGCAAAGCTCACCGGCTCGGGCAAGCGTTCGCCAGCACTGGCCAACAGCGCATCGGCAGCAGCGTCCAAACGCGCATCCAGATCGCTCAACTCGTCGGCCTGCACCAAGCCCAGATGACGGCTGGGCAATTCCACTGCCGCGCTGCGCGGCAGTGCGCCGTACCAGTGAATGCCGGGCGTGAGGCTGTCACGCAGCATTTCGCCGTGCCGTTCGCTGCCCACGCGATTGGCCAAGACGCCAGAGAACGGCAGGTTGTCCTGATAATGCGCCAGACCAAAGGCCAACGCGCCGAAGGTTTGCGCCATGGCGCTGCCATCGATCACCGCCATGATCGGCACCGCAAAACGCCGCGCCAGATCGGCCGCCGACGGGGTGCCGTCAAACAGCCCCATCACCCCTTCGATAAGAATCAGGTCGGTCTCGCCCGCCGCCTCCCACAATAAGCGGCGGCTTTCTTCTTCGCCGACCATCCACAAATCGAGTTGGTACACCGGCTCACCGCTGGCCCGCGCAAGAATCATCGGGTCGAGGAAATCCGGGCCGCACTTGAACACCCGCACCCGTCGACCGGCACGCCGATGCAAACGCGCCAGGGCCGCCGTGACCGTGGTTTTGCCCTGACCCGAAGCTGGAGCTGCAATCAACAATGCCGGACACTGCCGGTCGGCCGCACGGCTCATCAGAACTCCACTCCCTTTTGCGCTTTTACGCCGGCCTTGAACGCGTGCTTGATCAGGCTCATGTCGGTGACGGTGTCCGCCGCCTCGATCATCCCCGGCAGCGCGCCACGCCCGGTGACCACCACGTGCTGCAACAACGGACGCGCTTCGATGTCGGCCAGCACCTGCTCCAGTTCGAGGTAGCCATATTTGAGGGCGATGTTCAGCTCATCCAACACCACCAAGGCAATGCTTGGATCACTCAGCAATTGCACCGCCACCGCCCAGGCTTCGCGTGCCTTGTCGATGTCGCGCTGGCGATCCTGGGTTTCCCAGGTGAAGCCCTCGCCCATCACGTGGTAGCTGACTTCCTCGGGAAAACGGCGAAAGAACACCTCTTCACCGGTACTGGCCGCGCCTTTGATGAACTGCACCACGCCCACCTTATAGCCGTGACCAAGGGCGCGGGCGACCATGCCAAAGGCGCTGCTGCTTTTGCCTTTGCCATTGCCGGTGTGCACCAGCAGCAGGCCGTATTCGTCCTGTGCCTCGGCGATCTTTTCATCGATCAGGGCTTTTTTACGCTGCATGCGCGCACGGTGACGCTCATCGCGCTCAATGGACTCACTCATCATTGGATCTCCATGGCGCGACGTGGCCCTTTCAGCGCCAGTGCCGCGATGTAAAACGCACTGGCCATGCCAACATACAGCGTCATGGACGCCAGAAAGCGCGGGTAGTACTCAGCAATGCGCGGCAACCAGCCGGCCAGCGTGGGCTCTGGATAGCGCCCCGAGAAGAAGTAGAAACCACCGCCCGAGAGCAGGTTGCAAACAAACGCGCTGCTGATCACCAGCACCGCCAGCAACAATAAACTGTGCAAGCCATCGCTGTGCCAGCGGGCATACATACGGCCGCCCAGCCACAGGCTGGCGTAGGCCGGCACAAGCATCCAGTAGGCCGGCGACAGGCACCAATCACTGACAGTACCGCTGCTCATCATGGAAAAATCCAGGGCACTGGCCAGCGCAAACAACCCGGCAAAGACCCAGAGTGGGCGTAGCAACACACCCGCCAGAAAGAACACCGCCCAACTGGCGCTGGGCAGGTTGAGGCTGGCGAAGTGATTACCGCGGGTGATGGCCAGTAGCAGCGCCAACGCGATACCAATCAGGACCTGAGTTCGGGTGGAAAGCACGGGCATGGAGCGGCTCCTGCAGCAGTGGCCACCCGGCATGGGTGGCCGAATGGGTTAAAGGGCTTGGTAACGCACCGTCAGGTAAAACGCCTGACCTGGCTGATTGAAGCCCTCGACGGTGTGGTAATCGACGTCCAGCAGATTGGCGGCACGCGCCTGCAGCCGCCATTTGGGCGTGAGGCGGTATTCACCACGCAGATCGACGGTGGCAAAGCCGGACAGCTCGGTCTGGTTTTCTAGGTCATCGAAGGTGGAATTTTGCGCGTATACGCTGGCGCCGACGCTGAAGGCACCGAAGGCACGATCCATAGCCAGGTTGAACAGCTGCCCCGGCCGTCGGTTGAGTTGCTTGCCGTAGTAAGCAATACCGGTGCGGCTGCTGCGCTCGGAGCGGTTTTCGGCGCTCATCAAGCTGTAATTGGCAGCCCACTGCCAGCCCAGCCACTCGCTGCCCAGTTGCAACTCCAGCCCGCGAATACGCGCCAGATCAACGCCCTCGGCGCGGCTTTGAGTTTGCCCGCCGACCACGGTGTTGACCGTGGCAATCAGGTTATCGATCTCGCTGCGGTAAGCATTCACAGCCCAATGCCCCCAGCTGTGTTGCCCAGCCAGCCCCAGCTCAAGGCTGCGCGATTGCTCGGCATCCAGTTGCGGGTTGCCGAAGCCGGGGAAGTACAGTTGGTTGAAGGTGGGCGCTTTGAACGCCGTACCGTAGCTGGCGGTCAGGCGCAGTTCATCGTTGAAGGCATAACCCCAGCCGAGGTTGCCCGTGTGATGCTGGCCAAACTGCTCATCGTCATCGCGGCGCAGGCTCAGCTGAATATCATGCGCGCCCAGTTGGGCGAGGTATTGGGCAAACACGCCCTGATTGTCGCGGGCGTCTTCGGCGTAGGCAGTGGTGCCGTTGACCTCGTCACGCTGATGGTCGGCCCCCAGCGTCAAGGTATGCCCCTCAGCCACGGTCAGGTCGTTCTGCCAACTGAGCGAATCACGGCGGCTGTCAAAGCGCGAGTTAAAGCGCGCGTCTTGAAAGGCATCGGATTTATCTTCACTGCGCCCGGCCTGCAACGTAACCTGCCAGGGTTGCAGGGGGCTGAAACGGGCGCGCCCACCAACGACCTTTTGCACGTTGTCGGCATGGGCTGAAAAGCCAGCCGTGCGCCGAGTGTTGACCGAGTCATAGTCGTTGTGGGAGTGAACCTGCAGCAGGTTGCCGTCCAGCTCCAAGCCATTGGCAAAGGCATAACCGGCGCGCGCGGCCAGCGACAGATTGCGATAGCCGTCGCGGTCGGCCTCGTAGCCGCTGGCATTAACCGGCTTGACGTTGATGCCATCGGTATCACTGCCCGAAACGCCCAAACTGTACCAGCCCTGCCCGGCCGCGCCGGTGAAACCGGCACTGCCTTGATAAGTGTCTTGGCTGCCGTAACCGGCCGAGGCAAAGGGTTTGAAGCCGTCCTGCTGAGGTTTACGCGTGGTGATCTGAATCACCCCGCCAATCGCCTCCGAGCCATACAGGCTGGAGCGCGGCCCGCGCACCACTTCAATGCGCTCAATCAGCTCAATGGGCAAATCCTGCCAAGCTGCACCGCCACTGCTGACCGAGCCGATCTTGATGCCATCGACCAACACCAGCGCATGATTGGAATTGCTGCCACGGATATACAACGCGGTCGACTTGCCCGGCCCGCCGTTATTGCTCAGGGAAAGCCCCGGAACGCGCTTGAGCAACTCCGGCAGTGACTGCGCCTGACTGCGCTCGATCTGCTCACGCTCGATCAGAGTAAAAGCGGCAATGGTATTGGCCGTCAACTGCGCAGTACGCGTGGCCGTGACGATCTGATTATCAAGGTTGAGGGTCGCTGCCTGAGCCGCGAAAAAAGGACTACTGCCCACCAGCGCAAAGGCTAGCGGGCACATACGGAAGATGCGCTGCAAGGTCTGTTCTCCGTCGCGCCACCCGCGCGACACTGCCGATTAAAGGCATGGGAAAACGACACAGGCAGGCACGGCAGAACGCCGCAACCACCCGACAACGCCCTCCGCATGCCGTGGATGCAGCAGGCCGGTCTCCGGGCTTACGAGTGGAACCTGAGGGCTCCCAGATCGCGCCTTCCCATGCCGAGGGCACAGTGGCGAATGGCGATCCTTAACTCGTTTACCGTTGCGGGGGCAGCGCCGGAATAGTTGCGTGAACATCACGTAACGCACCGGCTTCCCTGTTTCACCCCTCTGACGCACTGCGTCGGGGGCACCTGTTGCAGGCGCGCAGGGTAGAGAGTTGCAACCAGAGCGTCAACGCTTAACGGCGCGACTGAAACAGTGAGGTCGTAGCTGAAGCGCTGATTACAGCAACCACTCAATGCCTCGGCGTAAAGCCTGGCGGTTTGCTCGCCAGCCACTCAACAAAGGTGCGCAAGCGCTCATCACCGAGCAAGCTGTCGCGGCTGTTGTAGGTCAGTGCCAGTTCCTTTTCACTGAACAGGCGATGGATCTGGTTATGACAGGCGCGGCACACCCAGAGCGTGGCGCTGATGCGCTCTACCTTGTCGAAGCGTTTTTGCACATAGGGCTTATTGTGCAGCGCTTTGGGGATCAGGTGGTGGCGCGTCAATGGCATGGTGCGGGCGCACAGTTCACAGGCATCAGGTTGTTCAGGCAGACGAATAACGGGGGGCATGTCAGCGTTTGCAGCACAGGGTCAGCCCGTCACCCAGCGGAAGCAGTGACAGATCGATACGCGGGTCGTCGCGCAGCATCAGGTTCAGCGCTTGAATGGCACGGGTGTCGGCGCACTCAGGTTCGGCCTGCAACACGCGCCCGCTCCACAGGGTATTGTCAAATATCAACAACCCGCCCTGACGCAGCAGCCGCAGGCCGTGTTCCAGATACGCCGGGTAGTTGGCCTTGTCCGCATCGATGAATATCAAATCAATACGACCGCTTAGTCCTTCTGCCTCAAGGGCCGTCAGCGTGTCCAGCGCCGGAGCCAAGCGCAACTCAATGCGTTCTGCCACACCGGCGGCATGCCAATAGCGCTGCGCCGTGGCGTTGTAGTCGCCAGCGATATCGCAGCAAATCAAACGGCCATCGGCGGTCATCGCTTGCGCCATACACAGTGCGCTGTAACCGGTGAAGGTGCCCACTTCAACAATCTGCCGCGCGCCCAGCAGTTGCACCAGCAGGGCCATAAACTGCCCCTGCTCGGGCGCTATTTGCCAACGAGCGGTACTCAGTTTTGCAGTTTCTTCACGCAACTGGCTGAGCAGCGGCGTTTCACGCAAGGAGACATCCAGCAGGTAGTGATACAGGGCAGCATCGAGGCTGAGGGTTTGATTGGTCATGGCAACTGAACCCGGCAGGATGTGCGTCAGGGATTGCTGGCTAACTCCGGGGTGAACACCCGCTTGGCATTGAGGTACGTGCGCTGCCAGTAGGTATTACTCAAGCTGTCCAAGCGCACCGTACCGCCGGTAGAAGGCGCATGGACAAAGCGTCCGTCGCCTACATAAATGCCCGCATGGCTGACCTGACGCCCGCCATTGGTGGCAAAGAACACCAGATCACCGCTCTGCAGCGCATCACGCCCTACGGCAGGCGCGCGCATGCTGATCATCTCGCGGGTTGAGCGCGGCAGGCTGATCCCGGCGGCGTCGCGGTACACATAGCCAATCAAGCCACTGCAATCAAAGCCGCCATCCGGTGTATTGCCGCCGTAGCGATACGGTGTGCCGACTAGGCCAAGGGCGCGGAACAGCACATCATTGGCATTGCCGTAGGAATAACTAACAGCGGGCGGCGCAGCGGGAGGCGCGACCGGCGCAGGGGCGCGGCTGGAACACGCGCTGAGCAGCGCGGCGGCGAGCAAAATACTTAAACGGGCGATAGCAGCCATGATACGTCCACCCCAAGCCGGAATGGCGACTACTGTGCAGGCTTGCACACTGCAGTGCAAGCTTTAGCTTTGCTTGGCAGGTTGTTGAAAACTATCGAGATGAACAAGACGATGGCGGCTAAACAACATTAGCCGCCAGATCACAGGGTTCAGGGGTGACGTGCAATCGAATCGCTGGGAGCAAGCGCAAGGGCGCGTTTTGCTTCGATAAAGGTGCGCGACCAGTAGCGATCATCCAGGCTATCGACCCGTACACCGCCGCTGCGGCTGCTGCTGGAGTGAATAAACTGGTTATCACCCATGTAGATACCGGCGTGGCTGACGCGGTTACGCCCGGCCGTGCTGAAGAACAGCAGATCACCCGGCTCCAACTCATCGCGCGACACCAACGGTGCGTCGATATTGATCATGTCGCGGGAGGAGCGTGGCAATTTCATGCCCAGCTCTTCCTTGAACAGGTAACCGATAAAGCCGCTGCAATCGAAACCGGAGGTCACCGAACTGCCGCCAAAGCGGTAACGCGTCCCGACCAACGACAGGCCGTGAGACAGGATACTGTCAGCCAGTTGCGGCAATTCGTAGGCTTTGTCTTCTGTGAAGTCGCCCAGCGCAGCCTCTTTGGCTTGTTCGTCAAACTCAACCAGATCGGTCGAGGAGAACACCGGCTGCTCCAGTGGCAATTCAGGCTGCGGCGCGTGATTAGCGCAGCCAGTTAAGGCGAGGGTAAGTGCGATAGGCACGAGGGGTGCGAGGCGTTTTAGCATGGGCACGACCGTGTCGGTTAAATTCATAAGAAACCGACTATGCCCTCTATGGCGTACATTTGCAAATTCTATGGCGCTAAATGTGACTCAGCAGTTCCGGCAAAACATCTAACGCCCGCCCTTGCAGGTGAACATTGACGCGACCGCTCAAGTCCGTACGTTGCGGGTTTATTTCCACGGTGAAGCCGCCTGCCTGACGGGTGCGCAACAACGGCTCGACGATGTAAGGGAAGCTCGCACTGGTGCCAATGCTGATGACCACCTCGAAGCCTTTGCGCACCTCGTCATACAACGTGCCGATGGCCTGTTCGGGCAGCATTTCTTCAAACAACACCACCGGCGGGCGCAACACGCCGGCGCATTGTTTGCACAGCGGGGGCAGCGGCCGCTCAAGATGAGCTGCCAATTCAGCATCCACCGCGCCGCATGACTGGCAATACAACGGTGCCAGTTCACCATGAATCTCGATCACCCTGTCCATCGGGCTGCCGGCCGCGCGGTGATAGCCGTCGATGTTCTGCGTCAGCAGCCAACACTGCGGCTTGCGCCGCTGAAGTTCGGCTATGGCGTAATGCCCGGCATTGGCCTGTGCGCCTAAGCAGGCCTTACCCAGTTCGGCCAGGTACTTCCAGCACAACGCCGGATCACGTTGCAGCATGTGGCTGGACAGCGCCGTTTCAATCGGCAGACCTTCGGCCGTGTGGCCGTTATACAAACCGCCGACACCGCGATAGGTGGGCAAGCCCGAGTCAGCGGATAAGCCTGCACCGGTAACCAGCAGAATGCGCTCAGCCTGTTTGATGACTTGGGCAACACGGACAATACGCTCGTCCATTGCGAATCCTCATGCGTAGGGTGGACGACGCTTTATTCGTCCACCGCAACAACGCCAGCCCCTCAATGATTGACGGTAAACGCCAACATCGCAGACAACTGACACAGCGGTCGCCCGCTCTGTGTTTGCCAATGGTTGAAGGCCGCTTGCACGGCTGCCAAGTCTTTAAGGCTGGTCGGCGCCTTGTCGATGATGTTCTGTGCCTTTAACGCAGCCACCACATCATCAGTCGGTACAAAGGTATCTTTGCCCACCATGCGCAAAAAGCGCGGAGCGGACAAACCACCTAACTGGCTGCCATGCTTGGCCAGGTACTTCCAAAGCCCCACCACTTCGCGCTCGGGCCACTCGGCGATCAGCGCGCCAAAGCTGCCCTTCTCTTTCTGCACATCGAGGATGAACTGCGCGTTGCGCGGCACACTTTTGAGCTTGCCTAAGTGACGGATGATGCGCGCATCCTGCATCAGATTTTCCAGGCGTTCGGCGCCCATCAGCACGACTTTTTCCGGGTCAAAACCGAAAAATACCTGCTCAAAAGCTGGCCACTTGGCATCCACCAGACTGTGTTTGAGACCGGCGCGAAAGATGCGCAGGCTCAACGTCGACAGGTAGCGATCGTCCGTGATGGCGCGCAAGGCGTCGGAGCTGCGCGGCTGCGGCAGCATTGACTCCAGCGCGGCTGCCGAGCCAAAGCGGTTCAGGCAAAATTCATTGAGCCATTTGTAATCGCGCATCGTCTTTCGCCTTTGCTTGTTCTGTGTCGCTCGGGGCTTATCGCCCTTACAGGTTCATCACATCGACAAAGCGCGGCGTGGCGCTCTCGTCGATTTTCAGGCTCTTGAAGTCAAACAGGTTGCGGTCGGCCAACTGCGACGGCACCACGTTCTGCAGGGCGCGGAACATGATCTCAGTGCGCCCAGGTGATTTGCGCTCCCAGTCCTGCAGCATTTCCTTGACCACCTGACGCTGCAGATTTTCCTGTGAGCCACACAGGTTGCAAGGAATGATCGGAAACTCTTTGAGCACGCTATACGCCTCAATGTCGCTTTCGCTGCAATAAGCCAGCGGGCGGATCACCACGTTGCGACCATCATCGGCGCGCAACTTCGGCGGCATGGCCTTGAGCGTGCCGCCGTAGAACATATTGAGGAAGAAGGTTTCCAGAATGTCGTCGCGGTGATGCCCCAAGGCCATCTTGGTTGCGCCGATTTCATCGGCATAGGTGTAGAGCGTGCCACGGCGCAGGCGCGAACACAGCGAGCAGGTGGTTTTGCCTTCCGGGATCTTCTCTTTGACCACCGAGTAGGTGTCTTTTTCGATGATGTGATATGGCACACCAATGGATTCCAGGTAGGCCGGAAGCACGTGCTCAGGGAAGCCGGGCTGCTTCTGGTCCATGTTGACGGCCACGATCTCGAACTTGATCGGCGCGACCTTTTGCAGGTGCAGCAGCACATCAAGCATGGTGTAGCTGTCTTTGCCGCCGGACAGGCAAACCATGACCTTGTCGCCGTCTTCGATCATATTGAAGTCGGCAATGGCCTCGCCAGCCTGACGACGCAGGCGTTTTTGCAGTTTGTTCTGATTGACCGAAAGGGTGCCCATGGTGCGCTGGAATCCGGAAGCTTACGAAAGTCGCGCATTTTACGCAGAAAGCGGCAAGTGCCCTACCCCATTCAGAGAAATGTTAGGGTGACCCGGGACTGCAACCGAGTTAGCCCGATGAACGACCCCTGTAGCGCGGGCCTTGACCTGCAAACGCAACTGCACCACTTGCTGGTAGGCGCCCCCGCCGGACTCAGCGAATACCAGCTCATCCAACAGTTGCAAGCGTGCCACAGCCAACACATCCCTGATTTACCGCTGAGCGATCCGTTGGTGCTGTTTCGCACACACTTTTTGCTCTTCAACGCACTTTACCGCCTGCGCGACCAGCTTTGGGCGACTCAGAGCGGCTCGTTGCAGATCAGCGCGCTGCATATTCAACTGCAGCCCTATCAGCCTGGCAGCCATGAACTGACCGAGCATGACCCACTGCGCGACTATTACCTCGACCTGTCGCAACTTGAGCAGACCAGCGCGCAGGACGTCACGCGCCTGCTGCAAAGCTTCTGGACGCGCCTGCACAGCGGTGACGATAAACAGGCGGCGCTTGAGCTCTTTGAGTTGGCCGACCACAGCGCGACGCTTGATCTGGCCACCATCAAGCACCGCTACCGCCAATTGGTCAGTCAGCATCACCCTGACCGAGGCGGCAGCACAGAGCGGTTGCAGTCGATCAACAAGGCCATGGAAGTGCTGGAACGCTATTACGGACGCGCCTGAGAGTCCGATTTGCTCTAAAGCCCGACCTTGGCTGCGACCATTCACTGCCTATACTGCGACATAAGGTCGCATAGGTTCGGCTTACACCTGATGTTGCTGCACACGCAGATCAGGCGTTGCGCTGGGGGGCGATCGGTATAACAACAGGAGGTCTGACATGATCCATCATGTTTTGGGGCTGTTCACCCATCCCGATCAGGAATGGCAAGAAATCCGTGGCGAAGAAGAAACCATCAGCCACATGTATCTCACCCACATTCTAGTGCTTGCCGCCATACCTGCCGTATCCGCCTACATCGGCACCACCCAAGTTGGCTGGGCCATCGGTGACCGAGCGCCAGTGATGCTCACCGAAGCCAGCGCCCTGCAAATGACGGTTATGACCTACCTGGCCATGTTGGCTGGCGTAGCGGTGATGGGCGCATTTATCCACTGGATGGCGCGCACCTACGACTCCAATCCAAACTTTACCCAGTGCGTTGTGTTTGCTGCTTACACCGCCACACCGCTGTTTATTGGTGGTTTGGCTGCGCTCTACCCACACCTATGGCTGGCTATGGTGATTGGTACTGCGGCCATTTGCTACACGGTTTACCTGCTTTATGTCGGGATACCGACTTTTATGGGCATTCCGGAAGATGAAGGCTTTATGTTCTCCAGCTCCGTGCTCGCTGTGGGCTTGGTGGTGCTGGTGGCCATGATTGCCGCGTCGGTGATCCTCTGGGGCTTTGGTGTAGGCCCGGTTTACACCAGCTAAGGCGTACCTGAAACACTGCGAAACCACCTACGGGTGGTTTCGTCGTTTCTGGGCTGTGATCAGTCGCGTGCTTGGGCATAATCGTGCGCCCAAAGTCTGATCGCTGCCGTTATGTCCGAACACCTGTTGATCCGTGTAGAACATTGCTACCAGCAAGCAGAAACCTTCTTCAAGCGCACCTTTGTACGCCCTGAGGTCAGCTTCAAACTGCGTGGGCAAAAAGCCGGAGTGGCGCACCTGACGGAAAATAAGCTGCGCTTCAACCCGCAGCTGTACCGGGAAAACCGCGACGATTTTCTCAAGCAGACCGTGCCCCACGAAGTGGCGCACATGATTGCCCATCAACTCTTCGGCGCAAAAATCCAGCCGCACGGCGACGAGTGGCAACTGATCATGCGCGGCGTATATGAATTAGCGCCCAATCGCTGCCACACCTACGCCGTGCAGCGTCGTACGGTGAATCGGTTTATTTACCGTTGCAGTTGCCCGGATGGCGAGTTCCCCTTCTCTGCTCAGCGCCATGCGCTGGTCAGTAAAGGCAGGCGCTATTTTTGTCGGCGCTGTAAAGCCACCCTGAACTTTACCGGCGAACAACGCCACGAGTGAACATCACTCAGCTCGCATCCAAACACTAAATGGCCGGTTTAGAGCACGTAGCGCAGCACCGCAACGAAATGCATCAGGCTGCCGCCCATAACGAATAAATGCCAAATCCCATGCCAATGGCGAAAGCGGCTGTCATAGGCAAAGAAAATGATGCCCACGGTGTAGAGTACACCGCCACCAGCCAGCCAAATAAACCCTTCCATACCGAGCGCTGCGATCAAGGGCTTAACCGCGATCAGCACAATCCAGCCCATCACTGCATAAATCACAATCGACAATACCCGCGCTTCAGAACGCGGTTTGATCTCCTGCAACATGCCGATGACCGCCAGCGTCCAGACGATGCCAAACAGCGTCCAACCCCACGGGCCATGCAAGGTGATCAGGCAAAACGGCGTGTAGCTGCCGGCAATCAGCAAATAAATCGACAGGTGATCGAGCTTGCGCATCAGCACTTTCGCGCGGCCCTGCACGCTGTGATACAGTGTGGAGATGCTGTAGAGCAGTACCAACGTCAGGCCGTAGATCGCCACGCTGACAATGATGCGCAACTCACCTGTGAGGCTGGCCAATACCAAGAGCCAGACTGCACCGGCACAGGCCAGTACAGCACCGACCAGATGGGTCCAGGCGTTAAATCGTTCACCGTGATACATACACAACCTTCGCAAGCGCCAAACGGCATTAAGACCCAGGCTTATGCCGCAAAAAACAGCGCATGACGAGCAACCTTTTCATCGGTGATTGAATTAAGCACTACGGCCCTGCAAGCGGATCAAGCCACCACCTTGCCCGCCTTTAGACGCTGAATGTCTTCAGCGCTGTAACCCAGTGCGGCCAATACCTCTGCGGTATGGGCGCCCAAGGCTGCGCCGATGTGTTTGGGCGGTGGCAGCCCTTGCGAGAATTTAATCGGACAGGCCATTTGCGCCTGTGCGGGTTTGCCCGCACGCGGCACCTGCGTCACCAGTTGCCGTGCTTGGATCTGCGGATGGCTCACCGCCTCGCTCAGCGACAACATGGGCTCGACGCAGGCATCGAGGGCGGCGAATACATCGCTCCACTCGCTGAAATCACGCTTTTCAAACTCGATAGCAATCTCGCGCTTCAACGCCTGTTGATCTTCAGGGCGCTGCGACAGGCCGCGCGCCGCCAGCTCCGGCCGGCCAATGGCGGCGCAAAACTGCTGCATAAATTGCGGCTCCAGGCTGCCGACGGAGAACCAACGGCCGTCGCGGGTGCGGTAGTAGTCGTAAAAACTGCCACCATTAAGCGCCTGATTCTCCATGTCCGGCTCCACACCCGCCGCCAGATAGCCTGCGCCGGCCATGCCATGCAGGCTAAAGGCGCAGTCGGTCATGCTGATATCCACCTGCTGGCCCAACCCCGTGACTTGGCGCTGAATAACGGCCGCCAACAAACCGATCACTCCGTGCAGTGAACCACCGGCAATGTCAGCCGCCTGAATACCCAAGGGCAATGGCCCACTTTCGCGCCGCCCGGTGTAACTGGCGATACCGGCCAGGGCCAGGTAGTTGATGTCGTGACCGGCGCGGTCCTTATAGGGGCCGCTCTGGCCATAGCCGGTGATGGAGACGTAAATCAGCTTCGGATTGATCGCTTTGAGCGCTTCGTAACCCACGCCCAATTTATCCATCACACCCGGACGAAACTGCTCCAGCACAATGTCGTACTCGGCCACCAGTTGTTTGACCACCTCAACGGCCTCGGGCTTTTTCAGGTCCAGAGCGATGCAGCGTTTGTTGCGGTTGAGGTAGGCATGACTGGCGGAGACGCCGTCATCATGCGGCGGCAATACACGCACCAAGTCCATGCGCGTAGGCGACTCCACGCGCAGCACCTCAGCGCCCATGTCAGCCAGCAATAACGAGGCAAACGGCCCCGGCAGCAGGGTGGAGAAATCCAGCACTTTCAAAGACGACAGCGGGCCTTGCATAACAACTCCTCAGGGATCTCACTCCCGTAGCCCGGATGCAATCCGGGGAATATCAACACACGCGTTATTGCCAATGCAGCGGCTGCTTGGCGTCCAGCTCACCCAACTGATCGGCAAAACGCGCCTCCAGCACATTGCGGCGGATTTTCATGGTCGGCGTCATGCAGCCGTTGTCCACCGTCCAGGCTTCACGCACCAGAATGAAATGGCTCAGGCGCTCATGGGCTTCCAGTTGGGCATTGAGCTGCGCCAGGGTCTGCGCCAAATCTGCGGCAACCTGTTCGCGGGCCTGCTCGCGGGCGGCGGGTGACAGCTCAATCAGCGCCAACGGCTGATCGAGGTTACTGCCCATCAGACAGACCTGCTCAACCCATAAGTTCTTGGCAATCTCACCTTCAATGGGGGCCGGGGCAATGTACTTGCCCTTACTGGTTTTGAAGATGTCTTTCACCCGCCCGGTGATCTTCAGGTAGCCCTGCGCATCCACCTCGCCTTTATCACCGGTGTGCAGCCAACCGTCTTCGATGGTTTCGGCGGTTTTCTCCGGATCCAGGTAGTAACCCAGCATCAGGCAAGGGCAACGCAGCAGAATCTCGCCACTGTCGGCAATGCGCAGTTCATTGCCCGGCATCGGTCGCCCCACGGTGCCAAATCGCACCTGCCCCGGACGGTTGAAGCAGCCATAGGCGAAGTGCTCGGTCATGCCGTAGCCCTCGCACACCGTCATGCCGATGCTCTGGTACCACTCCAGCAAAGCGCGCGGGATGGCCGCCGCGCCACTGACCAGAATCCGCGCCCGATCCAGCCCCAGCCCCTGACGAATCTTGCGCGCGACCAAACGGCCCAGCAGCGGGATACGCAGCAAGCGCGAGAGTTTGGCTTGTGGCAGTTTTTCCAGTACGCCCTGTTGGAAGCGCGTCCACAGGCGCGGTACGGAGAAGAACACGGTGGGCCGCACATGGCGCAGGTCGCTGGCAAAGGTGTCCAGCGACTCGACAAAGGCCACGCGCCCGCCGCTGTACAACGCATTCATCTCCACCAGAAAACGCTCGGCGGCATGCGACAGCGGCAGGTAGGAAAAGTACTGATCCGCCTCGGTGATTCCCAGTTCTGCGACCGAGCGACTGCCGGCAATGGCAAACGCCTCCGCCGACAGCATCACGCCTTTGGGCTGGCCGGTGGTGCCGGAGGTATAGAGGATGCTCAACAGGCCGCCTGCGGTTTGCTCATGGCCCACGGCCAACGGCTGATGCGCCGCCAGCAACGCATGCCAACCGTGCTCGGCCTTGATCGTGGGGTAAGGCATGGCGATGCGCACGACCTCGGCGGGAATGCCAGCGGCGAGCTTTTCCGGCTCATCCAGCTTGCCGAGAAAGATCGCCTTGCACTGCGAATGGCGCAGCACATAGTCGATGCTTTCCGCAGATTGCAGCGGGTACAGCGGCACGCTGACCAGCCCAGCGAGCATGATGGCAAAGTCGGCAATCAACCATTCGGCGCAGTTCTTGGCCAGCAAGGCCACGCGGTCACCCGGCGCGCAACCCAGTGCCTGCAGAGCGCTGGCCATGCGCCGCGCCTGATCATCCACCTGCGCCCAGGTGAAATCATGCCATTGACCATTGACCGGCTGGCTCAGCCAGACCGCATCCGCACGGTGCTCAACCCAGTGCGCCAGACGCTTAAGAGGCAGTTGTTCAGTCATCGCAATCCCTCGTTCTTATTGTTTTACCGAGATACACCTTAGCCCCTGAGCAACACTCCGGCACGGGTTCGGATTAACGCCCAAGGCATTAACTGTTACGCGTTGTATACGCAGGTTAGCGACGCCGAATACGGCTAGATAATCAAAGTACGCTCTTAGTGCGGCGCATAACCCACACGGCGATGGAGCACCTTGAGACGGTGGTGGGTTACGCCCGGTAACGGCTACCTAATCCCGATCACAAGTGCCGCTATTTAGAGCTTCATCCCTCGGCTGATGATCTCTTTCATAATTTCCGAGGTGCCGGCGAAGATGCGCTGAATGCGCGCGTTCGCGTACATCTTGCAAATCGGGTACTCCCACATATAGCCCCAGCCGCCATGCAGTTGCACGCCTTCATCCACCACCTTGCACAGCAGTTCAGTGGTGAACAGCTTGGCTTCGGCCGCCACTTCCGGGGTCAGTTTCTTCTGGTTATGGTCTTGCACACAGCGATCGACAAACACCTGCGCCACGTCAATCTGCGTGCGCATTTCCGCCAGCTTGAAGCGGGTGTTTTGGAAGTGCGAAATCGGCCGGTCGAACGCCTTGCGCTCGCGCACATAATCGATGGTCACCTGCAACGCCGCTTCGGCCGCCGCCACCGCACCACAGGCGTTGGTCAGGCGCTCTTGGGCGAGCATGTTCATGAGATAGAAGAAGCCACCCTTGGCGTCGCCCAGCAGGTTGGCCTTGGGTACTTTGACGTTATTGAAGAACAGCTCGGCGGTGTCCTGACTCTTCATGCCGAGTTTTTCCAGGTTCTTGCCGCGCTCAAAGCCTTCCATGCCGCGCTCAACCAAAAACAGCCCCATGGCGTGTTTATTCGCCGGGTCGGTCTTGGCCGCAACAATCACCACATCGGCCAGCAGGCCATTGGAGATAAACACCTTGGAACCATTGAGCACGTAGTGATCACCCTGATCCACCGCGCTGGTGCGCATGCCCGCCAGATCGGAACCGGCGCTCGGCTCGGTCATCGCCACGGCAAGAATCAGATCGCCACTGATGATGCCCGGCATAAACCGCGCCTTTTGCTCGGCATTGCCATATTCAGCGATATAAGGGCCGCACAGCGCCGAATGCAGCGGCAGCATAAAACCCGGCTCGTTTATCTTGGCCAACTCTTCACACATGATCTGCTCATAGCGGAAGTCTTTAAGCCCGGAGCCGCCATACTCTTCATCCGCCCACGGCAGCAAAAAACCCATGTCGCCGGCCTTCTTCCACACCTCGCGACTGACCACGCCGGCGGCTTCCCACTCATCCTGATGCGGCACCACTTCCTTTTTCAAAAAGGCCGCGAAGGCGTCGCGGAACATGTTGTGTTCAGTGTCGAAAATAATGCGTTGCATGGGGCGTTGCTCCCTGGGCTGAAGTCGTGCTGCAGGTTAGGCCGCGCTTGCCTGCGGCCTCAATGACCCATGCGCTCAGCCTGGATTGACTCAATCGGTCATGCGCTGCGCAGAGCACGCCAAGGCTGCGCGACCAATCAAAGGGAGGGGATTTCCCTCATGGGAGGTGGGCCGAATCTGCCCTATGCTCGTTCACAGCCCCATCCATTCAGCAGGAGCTTTGCTATGCACCCCAGCAGCGATGACAAACGCCCAACCGCCGATAGGGCGGAGTACAACGCCTTTTTCCCGTCACCCTATTCGCTGTCGCAGTTCACCTCGCCCAAGTCCGATTTGAGCGGTGCTGACTATCCACAGCCGTACAAGGGCGGACGCTGGAAAATCCTGATGATCGCCGCCGATGAGCGCTACCTGCCGATGCAGAACGGTACGCGGTTTTCCACCGGCAACCACCCCATCGAAACGCTGCTGCCGATGTACCACCTCGACAAAGCCGGTTTTGCTTTTGACGTCGCCACGCTGTCGGGCAACCCGGTCAAGTTCGAGTACTGGGCCTTCCCCGGCGAAGATGCTGAAGTCAAAGCCATCCACGACAAGTACCTGGCGCAGTTCCAGCAACCCTTGAAGCTGGCCGACGTGCTCGCCCAAGGCCTGGGTGACGACTCGGACTATCTTGCGCTGTTTATCCCCGGCGGCCACGGCGCGCTGATCGGCCTGCCGCACAGCACCGATGTCAAAGCTGCCTTGCACTGGGCGGTGCAACACGACCGCCACATCATCACCCTCTGCCATGGCCCCGCTGCCCTGTTGGCCGCTGGCGTGGGTGAAGCGCCGCAGGATTATTTGTTCAAGGATTACAAAATCTGCGCCTTCCCCGACACGCTGGACGCACAAACACCGCAACTGGGCTACATGCCCGGCCAGATGCAGTGGTTTATGGGCGAAAAACTGACGGCGCTGGGCGTTGAGATCATCAATCAGGACATCGCCGGCCACACCCATCAGGACCGCAAACTGATCACCGGTGACAGCCCCTATGCCTCCAACAAAGTGGGTCAACTGGCGGCTCAGGCATTGCTCAGCGACGTGGCAAAACGCTGACATGTCGGTAAGCCGTCCGCCCGCCAAACACACAGATGCCCTGCTCGACAGCCTCCTGCGCATCGATAAAAGCCAGCATATGGCCGATGTGCAGGCGGTTATCAGGCACATCGCGCAACCCTTGGGCTATGAGATGTTTGCCATGTTTTCCATGGCAGCCATTCCGGACGCGGTAATCGGACGAATTTACTGGCTGGAGGGCGACTGGTTTGCTGACGGCAGCAGCGTTGATGCCACGACATACGTGCAGCGCTGCCCCGCCACCCAGCACGTGCTGCACACTGACGAAGCTTTCTTCTGGAGCAAAAACAACCAGGCCGGCGAAGATATGTACCGCATTGTGCAAACACCTTCAGGCCCTGGCATCAATGGCTTGCAGGTGCCGGTGTTCGGCCGCAACGGCCTTGAAGGTGCCGTGAGCCTTGGCGGCCACCACCTCGACAGCAGCGCCGACACGCGCCTGCAACTGGCAATTGTCAGTCAACACGGCTTTCGCAAAGCCAAGCGCTTGCTTGAACATACGGAACGCGAGTACCCACCGAGCCTCACCTTGCGCGAACGCGAAGTGTTGCAATGGATTGCCAGCGGCCGTCGGCAAACGGAAATTGCCGCCATCCTCGGTGTATCGCCACGCACCGTCGAAAACCACCTGCGCCGCGCCAGACTGCGCCTGGGCGTCGCCACCACCGCACAAGCCGTGCATGCCGCATTGCAGCGCGGAGAAATCAAACACTGATTGCATGCCCACCGAGCAAAAGGTGAGCTTGTTGCGCAGGCGCACCTGTGGCTACCATCGGCGCGCCCATCTGACGAGCGAGCCCCATGCGCGAACGCACCATAGCCAGCCATTTTGTTCGTGCCGCCCTGCGCGGTGCAGAGCGTCACGGCCATGATTGCGCCCCACTGCTGCGCCAACTGAGCATCCAACCGGCCCTGCTCGACGAACCCCGCGCCCGCGTCGCCCCGGAGCAGTTCGCCCGCTTGGTGCAATTGTTGTGGGAAAGTTTGGACGACGAATACCTAGGCTTCGGTCGTCTGCGCAGCAAACGCGGCACCTTCGCCATGATGTGTTACGCCATCATTCATTGCCGCTCCCTGGAAAAAGCGCTGGGCCGCGGCGCGCTGTTTTACAGCCTGTTTCCCGAGGCCCCGACTATTAGCATCCAACGCGAAGGCGACTGGGCGCGCCTGAGCGTGGACGACTCCACCCTGTGGGACCCGGATCACTTTTTGGTGGAAAGCCTGCTGGTCATCTGGCATCGCCTCGGCAGTTGGCTGATTGGCCAACGCATCCGCCTCGAGGAGGCCACCTTTACCTACAACCAACCCGGCCATGCCAGCGAATACGAACTGCTCTTCCCTTGCACCCGAAGGTTCTGCGCTGGCCGTACCAGCCTGCTGTTTCATGCCCGTTACCTGGCCATGCCACTGCTGCAGGACGAACGCACGCTCAAGCAATTTCTCCAGCACTCGCCCGCCGACCTGCTCGCCCGCCCGGATGGCGGCGACAGCCTGATCAGCCAGATCCGTCGCCTGCTCGGCCGCGATTGCAGCCACTGGCCGGACCTGGACGCCGTCGCCCAACAACTGCACATGAGCCCACAAACCCTTCGCCGCCACCTGCGCGAAGAAGGCTCAAGCTTCCAAGAACTCAAAGACCACCTGCGCCGCGACCTGGCCATCTACCACCTGGGCCGTGACGAACTGGCCATCCACGACATCGCCGAACAACTCGGCTTCTCCGAACCCTCAGCCTTTCACCGCGCCTTCAAAAAATGGACCGGCCTCACCCCCGGCGCCTACCGCGCCAAAGAAGGCTGACGCCGGGCATTGGCCAGCAACATTGAACAAACGCAACGATGCGCACAGCCAAAACGCAAAAACCCCAGAAAGATCGCTCTTTCTGGGGTTTTCTGGGTCTGGCGGTGAAGGTGGGATTCGAACCCACGATACGATTTCTCGTATACACACTTTCCAGGCGTGCTCCTTCAACCGCTCGGACACTTCACCGGGTCTCGTCTGACATTGCTGTCTGTCGAGGCGCGCAAATGTAGCCGAAGAGCACGCCAAAGGCAAAATCTTTTTTCAAAAGATTCATGTGGTTATGCAAAATGCTGGTCTTCGGGCTTGGTTGCACCGGGGCTGGCATCAAATCGTTGTTGGCCAAACAAGATAAAGCCCAGGGAGATAAACAGGCTGAACGCGAACAGACCGAGAACCCCAGCCGGGGTTTGGCTGTGGGGATCGGTGGCGAGCCAGAGCAAGGCGATGAGCAGCAGCAAAGCAATCGCGACACGCCAGAAGCTGAGCAGTCGGGGGAATCCACGCATGGCGGCCTCGATGGTTGGTTGAGGTGGCCAGACTAACGAGGATGTTGTGACGCCAGCCAATTGCTGATCTTGATGATGACGATAGGCTGATCAACCGTAAGCATTGACCGGCCAGTCAGCCGCCGTGCTTTACCTGACCGATGCGGATGAGTAACGTCTGCTGCACTTCAGCACAAGGAACCCCAGCATGAGCGACCTGATCAGTTATCAACTCGACGATGGCATTGCCACTCTGACCCTCAGCAATGGCAAGGTGAACGCCATCTCCCCGGACGTGATCGCAGCCTTTAATGCCGCATTCGATCGCGCCGAGCAGGATAAGGCGATTGTGATTATCACCGGCCAACCGGGGATTCTGTCAGGTGGTTATGACCTTAAAGTCATGACATCCGGCCCGCAAAACGCCATCAATCTCGTGGCAGCAGGTTCCACCCTGGCGCGCCGTATGCTGGCTCACCCTTTCCCAATCATCGTCGCCTGCCCAGGCCACGCGGTGGCTAAGGGTGCCTTTATCTTGTTGTCGTCCGACTACCGCATTGGCGTCGAGGGTGCGTTCACCATCGGCCTGAACGAAGTGCAAATCGGCATGACCATGCACCACGCGGGTATCGAGTTGGCGCGCGATCGCCTGCGCAAGTCGGCCTTCCACCGCTCGGTAATCAACGGTGAGATGTTTGATCCACAAGGCGCTGTGGATGCAGGCTTCCTCGATAAAGTGGTGCCGGCTGAGCAACTGCATGAAACCGCGCTGGCCGTGGCCAAGCAGATGAAGAAGATCAACATGACAGCGCACCGCAACACCAAGCTGAAAGTGCGTAAAGGGCTGCTGGACGCGCTGGATGCGGCCATCGAGCAGGATAAGCAACACCTGGGCTAAACGCTCAACGCATCCGCCGCCCGCCTGATGCTTGATGGCTCGGCGGACGAGCCCTTTAAAAGCCGCGCATGGCCATACACTGCGCGGCTTTTTTATGCACTTCATGTATATACCGCACTGCCGCGCTCGCCTGCACATCACTCACAACCGGTTTGATGCGGCTGCTGAATTGCCCTGTTACGACCTCTGATCAGCATCAATTGCCCAAAGCAGTGCACGCCCGTACACTGCGCGCCTTTTTCCTAAGACGGGCGTACCTGATGCTTTTTCTACTGCGCATGCTGGCGATGGGCGTGCATTTCATTCTGGCGGGCACTCTGGGCCTGCTGCTGGGTATCTGCCGCCCGTTCAACCCAGACAACAGCCGCCTCTGCGCGCGCCTTTACAGCGTGCCAGCACAGTGGCTGTTGCGCTGGCGGCTGAAGGCCGATGCGAAAGGCCTGCTGGAGCATCAGCGCTCTTGCGTGATCATCGCCAACCATCAGTCCAACTACGACCTTTACGTGCTCGGTCGCGTGGTGCCTGAACGCACCGTGAGCATCGGTAAAAAAAGCCTCAAGTGGGTGCCGTTTTTTGGCCAACTCTATTGGCTGTCCGGTAATGTGCTGCTCGACCGAGGCAATGCCGCCAGCGCCAAGCAGTCGATGCTGACCACGACTGAAACCCTGCGTAATAAAGACACCTCTATCTGGGTGTTTGTTGAAGGCACGCGCAACCTGGGCAAGGGGTTGCTGCCGTTCAAGAAAGGCGCGTTCCAGATGGCGATTGCCGCCGGTGTGCCGATTATTCCGGTGTGTGTGAGCACCTACATCAACCACATCCAGCTCAACCGCTGGGACAGTGGCGAGATCATGATCCGTTCGCTGCCGCCAATCCCCACGGCGGGCCTGACGCAAGACGACTTGCCGCAACTGGTTGAAACCTGCCGCCAGCAAATGCAGCAGTGCATTAACGAGATGGACCAGCAGATCAGCCAGCGTGCCTGATACAACCGCAACACATCCATGCGCAGAGTTCTTAAATGCCAGATACGAGCTGAGCCGCGCACTCGCACCGCACCGCACCGCACCGGAGCGAGCCGCTAAACTGCACGCCGATGTCACCAATTAAGAAGGAAGCGTTATGGGTCGCGTTGTTGCCGCAGCAGTTTACAGCAAGGGAAAAAAGGTCACGGACATCAGCTTGGATGAGGGTAAGCCATGGTCGAAGAAGCCAGGGCATTTCGTCTGGATCGGCCTGCATGACCCCTGCTCTGTCGAATTGATAAGCCTGCAGCAGCAATACGATCTACATGAGTTGGCGCTGGAAGACGCACTGCAACGGCATACTCGCCCCAAGCTTGAAACTTTCGGTGATGCGCTGTTTCTGGTCCTCTATTCGCCCATCCGAGTAAACGGCGAACTGACTTTTATCGAAACCCAGTTGTTTGCAGGCAGCGGCTACATCATCAGCGCCCGCTATGGCGAATCCGCGCCCTATTCCCGGGTGCGCCAACGCTGCGAGGCACGCCCGCTGCTGCTCGAACATGGCGAAGATTTTGTGCTCTATGCCCTGCTTAGCTTTGTTATAGAGAACTACCGCCCCCTGATGGACAGTTATCACAGCGAACTTGAAGAGGTGGAGCACCACGTGCTGAAAAATCCATTGAATCAAGCCGATGTTGAACGAATCCAAGGCCTGCGCCGCGACCTTTTACGGTTACGCCGCTATATCGGACCGCTGGCAGAAATTTGCCAGGAGTTGCAGCGCCTGGATTTCCCATTTATCGATAAAAACATGCGCCCTTATTTCCGCGACGTAGCCATTCACGTCAACCGTCTGCTCGAAGATCTCACCGCTCTACGCGAGATGGCAGACCATGCTATCGAAATCGGCCTGCTACTTGAGTCATCTCGACAAAGCATCACTCAGCGCAAGTTCGCCGCTTGGGCGGCAATCCTAGCTTTTCCCACAGCAGTAGCCGGTATTTATGGAATGAATTTCGAGTACATGCCTGAACTCACTTGGCAGTTCGGCTACTTCGGCGTGCTGAGCGTAATAATCACTGGCTGCGTGGGGCTTTTCGCCAGCTTCAAGCGCTCAGGTTGGCTATAAAAACTCGTTCTAAATAAGTTTTTCCCAAAACGGCTGCTTACACGGCCAAGCCAGCCCTGCCATGTGCAACAAAACGCATCATCCACTCGGCGACGGTATGTCCCTGGTGATCACGATCAAGGCTGTTAACGCCTCGGGTGTAGGTGGGTTCACCAATGTGCTGTTGGCGCAGGTCAAGCAAGGCGCGCGAGTAGCTGTGAACAAACTCGGGGTGGCCTTGGAAGCACAGCACCTGATCGCCAATGCAATAAGAGGCAATCGGACAGAAATCACTGCTGGCCAGCAGCGTGGCGTTTTCCGGCAGCTGCGTGACTTGATCTTGATGACTGATCAGCAGGGTCAGATCTTCCAAATCCGGGCTCATCCATTCGGCTTTATGCGCCAAACGGTACTGATGAGTGCCGACGCCCCAGCCCTGTTCGGCACGCTCCGCTTTACCGCCGAGCAGCAAGGCCAGCAATTGGTGGCCAAAGCACACACCCAGCAGCTTGTCGCCACGGCTGTAGCGTTCCAGCAGGAAGGTTTTCAGGGTTTGAATCCAGGCATCTGGCCCGAATGAGTCGGCCTTGCTGCCGGTCACCAGGTAGGCATCGTACTGCTCACTGTCGGGCGGATAATGGCCATCCACCACGTTGTACACCTTGAACTCAGCCGCAATCGGCTGCTGCGCGAAGAGCTGCTGAAACATGCGACCGTAACTGTCGTACTGATCGACCAGTTCCGGGCGGATGATATCGGTTTCCAAGATGCAAATTTGCAGCGGCATATGGGCGGTTACCTAAGGCGCAAAGGGGTGGATTTTCAGCGCGCAAGCCTGCCTGCCGAAGGGCTACAAGGCAATAGGCGCAAGGGCTGCAGGGTAAAAAAGGTAAATTCAACTGGCACGCGGATAAGCCACAGCATTAATACGCCTTTTATGGGCTTTAAAGTAGGCAGATCCTCTTGATAAAAGCATTACCGCAGCGCCTCATCGTCATAAAAAAACCAGCCCGAAGGCTGGCTTTTTAACAGCTGGAGACACCCTTAAAAGGTTTCGCCCTTCGCAGCCTTCTCCAACAGCAAAGCAGGCGGCAGGAAGCGTTCGCCGTACTGCTCGGCCAGGTACTTGGCGCGGGCGACAAAGTCCTGCACGCCATACTGGTTGATGAACTGCAACGCACCGCCGGTCCAGGCGGCAAAGCCAATACCGAAGATCGAACCGATGTTGGCATCGGCCACGGACTTGAGCACACCCTCTTCCACACAACGCACGGTTTCGATGGACTGGATAAACAGGATGCGATCGCGCACGTCTTCTTGTGAAATCTGCGCCTCGGCTTTTTCAAAGCGCGCTTTCAGCTCCGGCCACAGGTGCTTCTTGCCGCCAGCCGGAGCGCCGGCCGCAGGGTAATCATAGAAACCAGCCCCAGCCGCTTTGCCCGGCCGTTTGTATTCGTTGAGCATCATGTCGATCACGGCGAACGCCGGGTGCTCGGGGATCTGTTTGCCTTCGGCAGCGAGGTCCTTGATGGTCTGCTGGCGGATATGGTTCATCAGGCTCATCGACACTTCATCGCTGATCGCCAAAGGGCCGACGGGCATGCCGGCCTTGCGCGCTTCGTTCTCGATCATCGCCGCGCTCACGCCTTCACCGAGCATGGCCAGACCTTCGTTGGTGAAGGTGCCGAACACCCGCGAGGTGAAGAAGCCACGGCTGTCGTTGACAACAATCGGGGTCTTCTTGATCTGCATGACGTAGTCGAAACCACGCGCCATGGTCTCGTCGCTGGTGTGCTCGCCTTTGATGATTTCCACCAACGGCATCTTGTCCACCGGGCTGAAGAAGTGCAGGCCGATAAACTTGTCCTGCTTCTGCACGGCAGTGGCCAGGCCGGTGATCGGCAAGGTCGAGGTGTTGGAGGCGATCACTGCATCTGCCAGCGCAGCGGATTCAGCGGCAGCAGTTACCTTGGCTTTGAGGTCACGGTCCTCGAACACGGCTTCGATAATCAGGTCGCAGCCTTCGAAATCAGTATCGCTGACCGTCGGTTTGATCCGCGCCAGGATGCCATCGCGTTTCTCGGCGCTCATCTGGCCACGGCTGACCTTCTTGTCCAGCAACTTGGCCGAGTAATCCTTGCCCTTCTCAGCGGCCTCGATGGAGATGTCCTTGAGCACCACATCGATGCCCGCCACCGCCGACACATAAGCAATGCCTGCGCCCATCATGCCGGCACCGAGTACGCCGACCTTCTTGGTCACGTAGGGCGCGAAGCCTTGCGGACGCGAGCCACCGGCGTTGATTTCATTGAGTTGGAACCAGAAGGTGCCAATCATGTTCTTCGCCACTTGCCCGGTGGTCAGCTCGGTGAAGTAACGTGCTTCGATGATCTGCGCGGTATCGAAGTCGACCTGGGCACCCTCGACGGCAGCGCACATGATCTTCTCCGGCGCTGGGAAGCAGCCCTTGGTTTTGTCGCGCAACACACTCGGTGCTATGGCCAGCATTTGCGCCACATTCGGGCTGGACGGCGTACCACCGGGAATTTTGTAGCCTTTCACGTCCCACGGCTGCACAGCCGTCGGGTTGGCGGCGATAAAGGCGCGTGCCTTGGCCAGCAGCTCATCGCTGTCAGCGGCCAGTTCATGAATAAGACCAGCCTTGAGCGCTGCATCAGGGCGTACCTTCTTGCCCTCGGCCAGGTACGGCAGGGCTTTTTCCAGACCAAGGATGCGCACCATGCGTACCACACCGCCGCCGCCCGGCAGTAGGCCGAGGGTCACTTCCGGCAAACCGAGCTGGATGCTGGAGTTGTTCAGGGCGATACGGTGGTGGCAGGCCAAGGCAATTTCCCAGCCGCCGCCCAGGGCTGCACCGTTGATGGCGGCCACCACCGGTTTGCCGAGGCATTCCAGGCGGCGCAGCTGGCCTTTGATATTGAGGATCATCTGGTAAAAGGCCGGCGCATCGGCCTTGGTGACCTTGATCAGTTCATTGAGGTCACCGCCAGCGAAGAAGGTCTTCTTCGCGGAGGTGAGGATAACCCCGGCGATGGAATCCTTTTCGGCTTCCAGGCGCTCGACGATCTTGCCCATGGCTTCGCGGTACACCGCGTTCATGGTGTTGGCACTCTGGCCGGGCATGTCCATGGTCAGAACGACGATATTGTCCTGGCCTTTTTCGTAACGGATGGCGTCAGTCATTATTTAATTCCTTTCTTACTGGCAGTTGCACTCAACGGGTGGGCAACGCAGAAACCGTAGGAGCGGGCCATGCCCGCGATCATCAACGCAACGTCGGCTTCGCGGGCATGGCCCGCTCCTACGCCTGATCAGATTCTTTCGATAATCGTGGCAATACCCATACCACCACCCACGCAGAGTGTGGCCAGGCCATAGCGCAATTGGCGCTTCTCCAGCTCATCAATCAGGGTGCCAAGGATGGCGCAGCCGGTTGCACCCAGCGGGTGGCCCATGGCGATGGAGCCGCCGTTGACGTTGACCTTGTCCTCGCTGACGCCCATGTCCTTCATAAATTTCATCACCACCGAAGCGAACGCCTCGTTGACCTCGAACAGGTCGATGTCATTGACGTTCAGCCCCGCCTTGGCCAGGGCCTTACGCGTGGCCGGTGCCGGGCCGGTGAGCATGATGGTCGGGTCGGTGCTGGTTACCGCCGTGGCGACGATGCGCGCTCGCGGCTTCAAGCCCAGTTCCTTTCCTTTGGCTTCGGAGCCGATCAGCATCAGGGCCGAACCATCGACAATGCCCGAGCTGTTGCCCGGGGTGTGCACATGGTTGATTTGTTCAACATGGCTGTAGACGCGCAGCGCGGTGCTGTCGAAGCCCATCTGCCCCATCATCTCGAAGCTCGGTTTGAGCTTGCCCAGGCCTTCGAGGGTGGATTCGCCACGGATAAATTCATCGTGATCAAGCAGGACGATGCCGTTCTGGTCGGCCACCGGAATCAGCGATTTGCTGAATGAGCCGTCTTTGCTGGCGCGGGCGGCCTTTTGCTGCGAGCGCAGGGCGAAGCTGTCGACATCCGTGCGGCTGAAACCTTCCAGGGTGGCGATCAGATCGGCGCCGATACCCTGCGGGGTGAAGTGGGTGTGCATGTTGGTGGCCGGATCCATCACCCAGGCACCGCCGTCGGAGCCCATGGGAATGCGCGACATTGATTCGACGCCGCCTACCACCACCAGGTCCTCGAAGCCGGAACGCACCTTCATCGCGCCCATGTTCACCGCTTCCAGACCCGAAGCGCAGAAACGATTGAGTTGCACGCCCGACACGCTGACATCCCAATCGGCGACCATGGCGGCCGTTTTGGCGATGTCCGCGCCCTGATCACCCACTGGCGTCACGCAGCCGAGCACGATGTCATCAACCTGGCTGGTGTCGAGGTTATTGCGCGCTTGCAGGGCCTTGAGCAGGCCGGCGATCAGGTCGACCGGCTTGACGCTGTAGAGCGCGCCGTCCTTCTTGCCCTTGCCGCGGGGCGTGCGCACGGCATCGAAAATATATGCTTCGGTCATGGCGTCCTCAGACCTCCAATGGAGGGTGGCTGATGGCGCAGGTGAGGCCCGCGCCTGTTTTTGTTGAGTGCTGTCACCATACGCCGCACACCGGCAGGCTCAATGACCGAAGCGCTCAGGGCCATTGACCGCTCAGCTCAGACAAACGGTTACGCACGGGGCAAACAGGCAACAGCGCCTCTAGCTCAAGGGCTGCTTAAGGTCGATTGGGGTTGCGTCATAACTGCGGGTAGCAAGCCCGCTAGTCGTTGTAATCAAGTCATCTATTGCAATGCCAAGCATGCCCCTACAGTTGAAAAACGCCACCTGCAGCATCACCGCAGGCCGCTGGTTGTAGGCGTTGTCGCCGGGTTTTGCCGGGACAGCATGTTTGACCACTCAGAGACGTGGCGTCACCACCGCGTAGTGCAGCAAGGCCGTGACGACCCGCCGTAAAAAACAAGAAGGCCAACCGCCATGCTCAACCCCATCAAGCTGCGCCAAGCCGGCATGATCGTTTTTGCCACCACCCTACTGCTGATCCTTCCCAACCTGACCCGCTTGATCACCTAAGCCTGAACGCTGCGCACTTGTGTGCCCTGTACATGCACAGCGCCACCACAACCGCCCTGCTCTGCCAGCCACCGTGGTGTGCGCTGGCGGCGACAGGTGTGTGCCGACATCGCTGCTGGGGCGAGCTGTGCTAGGGTGATTTTATTCACCCTAGGAGCTCACCATGCGCACACTTCTCGCCTCACTCGGCCTGCTCGTTTGTTTGCCCGTCATGGCCAACGACGCCCACCTGCATGCCGCCATCAGCGCCCTGCAAAACCCGAACAGCGTATTGATTGATGTGCGCACGGCGGCTGAATTCGCTGAGGGCGCATTGACCGGTGCCGAGCAAATCGACCACGAGGAGATTGCCAACCGCATCAGCGCACTGGCCCCGGATAAAGACACGCCCATCGTTCTCTACTGCCGCAGCGGCCGTCGTTCAGGTATCGCCGAAGACAGCCTGCGTGCCCTGGGCTACAGCAACCTGATTAATGGCGGCGGTTATGAAGAGCTGAAAGTGGCTCTGGAGTCGCAGGATTGATCCGCCACCTCGCTTTCATCAGCCTGTTGGCCCTGCTGCCGCTGAGCGTGATCCAGGCGGCCGAGTTGCAGCTAAACCTCGGCAGTCAACGCCAAACACTGAGCAGCGCGCAATTGCTGGCTCATCCGAAGGTGCAGCAGATCGAAATACCCAACGATGTCAGCTACAAGCGCCACATGCGCTATCACGCCGTGCCGTTGGCCGCGTTGTTGTCGGGGGTCTCGCCGGGTGATCACCTGCAACTGGTGGCCAGTGATGGTTTTGCTGCCGAACTGTCCGCCGCGCCCGTGTTAAGCCAAACCGGCAGCCAAGCCTGGCTGGCCATTGAAGACCCTGCGCAACCCTGGCCGCCCCTGGGCGCGGGCAAACCCAGCGCGGGGCCGTTTTATCTGGTTTGGCAAAACCCGGCCGCCAGCCAGATCGGCCCGGAACAATGGCCCTTCCAGCTCATCACCATCCGCACCCTGGCGCCCGTGGCGCAGCGTTTCCCGCAACTGCTACCCGCCGCCGATTCGAGCCCAGCCGTGCAGGCGGGTTTTGCCCACTACCAAAAGAACTGCATGGCCTGCCACCGTTTGAATGGCGCAGGCGACTCGCAATTCGGCCCGGACCTGAACATCCCCTACAACCCAACGGAATACTTCAGCGGCGACTTCCTCACCCGCTACATCCGCGACCCGCAGAGCTTGCGGCGCTGGCCGCAGGGCAAAATGCCCGGATTTGCGGCTGAGGTGTTGAGTGACAAGGAATTGGGGGACTTGCTCGAGTATTTGCGGCATATGGTGAAAAGGAAAGTGGAGCCCTAATGGTGGCTCAGGGATGGGTGCCGCAGGGTTGTGAAGCGTTGACTGTTTAGAGGCTTCAGCGTTGAGAAGCCCACACGGGCTCATCAGCATAAGCAGGGCCCGCGATAGCTTTTTTGTCAGATGTTGATTAGCCAATAGCGATTGAATACGAACGTTCCTTACCGCCAAACGCTTTCGTTGGTCGATGCCGACGGTAGAATGCCCGCTGCCCCCATAGAGAACCGACCATGGCCCGCCTGACGCTCGAATTTCCCGAAGATCAATATTGCTACAGCACCCACCTGACTGTGCGCGTGACCGATATCAACGGTGCCAACCACCTGGGCAACGACTCGATGATTTCGATGATCTCCGAGGCCCGGGCGCGTTTTCTGTTCGAGTTCGGCATCGAGGAAACCAGCGCCGAGGGTGTAGGCATTATCGTCACGGACCTGGCCACCACCTACCGCGCCGAAGCCCATGCCCGCGACCAGTTGCTGTTCGAGGTCGGGGTCATGGACTTTAACAAGTACGGCGGTGATATCACCTTCCGCATCACCCGCCCGGCCGACGGCGCCCTGGTGGCAATGGCCAAATCCGGGTTTGTCTTCTTCAACTACCGGCTTGGCAAAGTGGTACCAATGTCTACCGAATTCAGCGCCAAGTTTGCCAAGGTCAATTGGCTGACTGAGCCGAGATAACCGCCAATGGCGGCTTTACCCTGGCGGTTGGCCGCACGATCAAGCCCGAATAAAGATTTCCCCAGCGCCGTGACAAGGCTGCAATGCTCTGCTACGCCTAGTTCATAACAACAAGCAGCAGGGGAATCGCTATGCCATCCACGCGCAGCCATATTCGCCGGGCCGGGCGCATGAGCAATCTGCTCGCCATCGCCCTTCTCACCCTCCCGCTCCCCACCCAGGCAGACGGCACCAATCCGAATAGCCGCGAACGGGCAGCCCAGCACCAGCAGGGCTAATCCAGATTTAAGGCCAGCCCACTGGCCTGCACGCCTTCTCTGCGCCTTATCCGGGTGCAGGAGAGCCTCTGACGCCTTATTTTGCAGCACCGCCCACCCCTCCCAAGCCCAGCATGCCCTGCTGCGGTGCAGCCCACTACCTTACCAGCCCCTAGGCTCCTTAACTGATTGCCCCTAAGCCAGTCAGCCCCGCCGCCCGCTGGCACTGTACGCAAAGCCCCGCGTCATGCGCTCTGCAGGAGCATCCACGGGCCCACGCGGGCTATTGCGGGGCGATTCTGGCCGAGGCACGCCCAGGCGCAGCGCATTTTCTTCGTCTTGCGCCATAAGTTGGCGCAGCCTTTGCTAATACCCCCATACAAGTAGCCAATGGCGGCTGCCCGATAAACGACAAAGACGTCGTATAGACCACGCCCACGGGCGCACGGCTTATGCGGCGTTTTGCGTTTTATGCCCCAGTGTTCGGGGCCGGTGCCTGCCCTGTGATCCAGGGCTTGTGCCTGTACTTATTCAACCCAGCTGCGGCCAGACCTGCTTACCCCCGTAAACAGATCACAGGCCCCAGGGTGTGGCGCCACAAGCACCGCACCTCCCCGGCGGGTTGCGGCCGCCGTGTCCACGACCACGGTGCGCCGCGCCCGGCCGGGACCCTTTACTGCCGAATGAGGTGTTCGATGAATACAAGTTTCTGGAAATCCGGCCACGCACCGACGCTGTTCGCCGCCTTTCTCTATTTCGACCTGAGTTTTATGGTGTGGTACGTGCTCGGCCCGCTGGCTGTGCAGATCGCCACCGATCTGGGCCTGAGCGCCCAGGAGCGCGGCCTGATGGTCGCCACGCCAATTCTCGCCGGCGCCGTGCTGCGCCTGCTGATGGGTTTTATCTGTGATCGCCTGTCGCCCAAGACTGCCGGCCTGATTGGCCAGGTGGTGGTCATAGTGGCCCTGTTCTGCGCCTGGCAGATCGGCATCGGCAGCTATGAGCAGGCGCTGCTGCTGGGTCTGTTCTTGGGCTTTGCCGGCGCCGCCTTTGCCGTCGCCCTGCCCCTGGCTTCGCAGTGGTATCCGCCGCAGCACCAGGGCAAGGCCATGGGCATTGCCGGTGCGGGCAACTCCGGCACCGTGCTGGCGGCCCTGTTCGCCCCAGGCCTGGCGGCGCTGTTTGGCTGGCAGAACGTGTTTGGCTGGGCCCTGATTCCCCTGCTGATCACCCTGGTGGTGTTCGCCCTGGTGGCCAAGAACGCCCCCGAGCGCCCGCAACCCAAAGCCCTGGGCGACTACCTCAAGGCCCTGGGTGACCGCGATAGCTGGTGGTTTATGTTCTTCTACAGCGTCACCTTCGGCGGCTTTATCGGCCTGGCCAGCGTCTTGCCCGGCTATTTCAGTGATCAGTACGGCCTCAATCCGGTGACCGCCGGTTACTACACCGCCGCCTGCGTCTGCGCCGGCAGCCTGATGCGCCCCCTCGGCGGTGCCCTGGCCGACCGCATCGGCGGTATCCGTTCGCTGCTGATGATGTACACCGTCGCGGCCCTGTGCATCGCCGCCGTGGGCTTTAACCTGTCCAGCTCCGCTGCGGCCCTGGCCCTGTTCGTCGCCGCCATGCTCGGCCTGGGTGCCGGCAACGGCGCGGTGTTCCAGTTGGTGCCGCAGCGCTTTCGCAAGGAAATCGGCGTGATGACCGGGCTGATCGGCATGGCCGGCGGCATCGGCGGCTTCTTCCTGGCCGCAGGCCTGGGCGCCATCAAGCAGCACACCGGCGACTACCAGTTGGGCCTGTGGCTGTTCGCCAGCCTCGGCGTACTGGCCTGGTTCGGCCTGTATGGAGTGAAAAAGCGCTGGCGCACCACCTGGGGTAGCGCGGCCGTGACCGCCGCCCGGGTCTGACCCGATACGTAGGGTGGATGACGCATTTCTCATCCACCTGATGGCCACGGTGGATCGGTAAAGCGCGATCCACCCTACGCCCAGATTGAAGGTTTGAGGCGAAGGCGGGACCGACCGGCCGCGCGGCATTGCACTGGTCAGGAAAGGCGAGTTAAGTCGGCAACGACGCACTCGTGCATCGCGGCCAAGGTCCCGCCTTTGCCTCAGCCCTTCTCGTTCACCTTGTTTCAGGAACCGGCCATGGCCTTGCAACTGAGCTTCGGCGAAACCAGCGCCACCGGCCCGCGGGCGGAAAACCAGGACGCCATCCGCCTGGTCACTCCGGCGCCGGCCCTGGCTGCGAGCAAGGGCTACCTGTTCGCCCTTGCCGATGGCGTCAGCCAGTGCGCCGATGGCGGCCTGGCCTCGCGCGCCACCCTGCAGGCCCTGGCCCTGGACTATTACTCCACCCCGGAAACCTGGGCGGTCAGCCAGTCCCTGGACCGCGTGCTGGTGGCCCACAACCGCTGGCTGCTGGCCGGCAGCGGCGGCCAGCCGCTGCTCACCACCCTCAGTGCCCTGGTCGTGCGCGGCCGGCGCTTTACCCTGGCCCATGTCGGCGACTGCCGGGTCTACCGCTGGCTGGCCGGGCAACTGGAGCCGATCAGCGAGGAGCATGTCTGGGAGCAGCCGGGCATGCAGCATGTGCTCAAGCGCGCCATGGGCCTGGATCAGCACCTGGTGATGGATTATCTGGATGGCGAACTGCGCCAGGGCGAATGCTTCGTGCTGCTTAGCGACGGTGTCTGGGCCAGCCTGGACGACCGCGCCATCGCCCGTATCCTGCAGCAGCACGAAGATCTGCAGGCCGCCAGCCAGGCCCTGGTCGCGGCCGCCCATCAGGCCGGCAGCCAGGACAATGCCAGCGCCCTGCTGGTGCGCATCGACGCCCTGCCCGAGAGTGATCTGGCCGACACCCTGGCCCAGCTCAGCCACTGGTCGGTGCCGCCGCGCCTGCGCGAGGGCAGTCTGTTCGAAGGCTGGCAGATCGAGCGCCTGCTGGCCGAGTCGCGCCAGTCCCTGGTCTACCGGGTACGCGATGAGCAGCAGCGCAGCTGGCTGCTCAAGACCCTGCCGGCCAGCCGTGCCCACGATCCCCAGGCTGGCCCGGCCCTGCTCCTGGAGGAATGGTTTCTGCGCCGGGTGGCCGGGCGCCACTTCCCCGAGCTGCACCCCGTGCCCCAGCGCCAGCACCTGTACTACGTGCAGCGTGCCTACAGCGGCCAGACCCTGGCCGAGCACCTGCGCCTGTGCGGCCCGCTGCAGCTGGCCGAGTGGCTGGATATCGCCCCGCGCCTAATCAAGGCCGTCGGCCTGCTGCACCGGCGCAATATCCTCCATCGCGATATCAAGCCGGAAAACCTGCTGTGGGGCGATGATGGCGAGCTGCGCGTGCTCGACTTCGGCCTGGCCTACTGCCCCGGCCTGTCCCGCGACGAAGCCCACAGCCTGCCCGGCACACCCAGCTATATCGCCCCGGAAGCCTTCAGCGGCAGCGCCCCCAGCGCCCAGCAGGACCTCTACGCCGCCGGCGTGACGCTCTATCACTTGCTCACCGGCCACTACCCCTATGGCGAGATCGAGGCCTTCCAGCACCCGCGCTTCGGCCAGCCGGCCCCGGCCAGCCGCTATCGCCCGGATCTGCCGGCCTGGCTCGATGAAGTACTGGCACGCGCCCTGGCCGCCGACCCGGCGCGACGCTTCGAGACCGCCGAAGAATGGCTGCTGGCCCTGGAGAGCGGCGAGCGCCAGTCCCTCAGCAGCGCGCCGCGGCCGCTGCTGGAGCGCGAGCCATTGCTGGTCTGGCGCAGCGTGGCCTTGGTTTCCCTGCTGCTGAATCTGGCCCTGCTGTTCTGGCTGCTTAAATAGCGTGCACCACACTGGCGCACGCACCAAAGAAGCGCAAGGCGCCTGATAAAGGTGCAGTCCTTAGCCCAAAAGCTCCTTGCAAGTGGCTGAAAAGCCAGAAAAAACGCGGCTTTTCATAAGCTGGCACAAGTTGGCACAAGGTCTGCATTACCCCAGACACAATGTAATAAAAGCGCGGCCCTCAACGTAGAAGGCTGCACTTCCCGATAGAACGGGACTTGGACAAAGGCGTCCTCGCTAGGTGACTAGCGGGACGTCTTTTTTGTTTTTCCGTGATCAATGACTCAGGAGATGGCCGGCATGCAAAAACTCAAGCTGGTGATGATCGGCAACGGCATGGCGGGTGTGCGCACCCTCGAAGAGCTGCTCAAGCTCGCCCCCGACCTTTACGACATCACCGTGTTCGGCGCCGAGCCGCACCCCAACTACAACCGCATCCTGCTCTCCCCCGTGCTGGCCGGCGAGCAGACCTTCGAGGAGATCGTGCTCAACGATCTGAACTGGTACGCGGAAAACGACATCAAGCTGCTGCTCGGGCGCAAGGTGGTCAAGATCGACCGCAAGAAGCGCCTGGTGATCGCCGACGATGGCAGCGAGGCCGAGTACGATCGCCTGCTGATTGCCACCGGCTCCAATCCCTTTATCCTGCCGATTCCGGGCAAGGACCTGGAAGGCGTGATCGGCTACCGCGATATCGCCGACACCCAGATGATGATGGACACCGCCAAGATCCATAAGCACGCGGTGGTCATCGGCGGCGGCCTGCTCGGCCTGGAAGCGGCCAACGGCCTCAAGCTGCGCGGCATGGACGTCACCGTGGTGCACCTGGGCGACTGGCTGCTGGAGCGCCAGCTCGACCGCACTGCCGGCGAGCTGCTGCAGAAATCCCTGGAAGACCGCGGCCTGAAGTTCCTCCTGCCCAAGCATACCGCTGAGTTGCTGGACAACGGCGAAGGCCGCGTCTGCGCGGTGAAATTCAAGGACGGCGAAGTGATCCCCGCCGATCTGGTGGTGATGGCCGCCGGCATTCGCCCCAACAGCGACCTGGCCGAGAGCGCCGGCATTGCCTGTAACCGCGGCATTCTGGTCAACGACACCATGCAGACCTACGACCCTCGCGTTTACGCCATCGGCGAATGCGCCAGCCACCGTGGCATCGCCTACGGCCTGGTGGCGCCGCTGTTCGAGCAGGCCAAGGTCTGCGCCAACCACCTGGCCCAGCTCGGCTTCGCCCGCTACCAGGGCTCGGTGACCTCGACCAAGCTCAAGGTTACCGGCATCGACCTGTTCTCCGCCGGCGAATTTATGGGCGGTGAAGGCACCGAGACCATCACCCTCTCCGACCCCATCGGCGGCGTGTACAAGAAGCTGGTGATCAAAGATGACGTGCTGGTCGGCGCCTGCCTGTATGGCGACACCGCCGACGGCGGCTGGTACTTCCGCCAGATCCGCGAGAACCACAACGTCAGCGAGATCCGCGACCACCTGATGTTTGGCGAGAACGCCATCGGCGACGTCGGCCACCAGGGCGCCGACAAGACCGCCAATATGCCCGACAGCATGGAAATCTGCGGCTGCAACGGCGTATGCAAGGGCACCATCGTCAAGGCCATCCAGGAAAACGGCCTGTTCTCGGTGGATGACGTGAAGAAGCAGACCAAGGCCGGCAGCTCCTGCGGCTCCTGTGTCGGCCTGGTCGAGCAGATCCTGATCAGCACCGTCGGCGGCGCCGCGGATGTCAAACCCAAGAGCGAGAAGGCCATCTGCGGCTGCTCGGATCTCAACCACGGGCAGATCCGCAAAGCCATCCGCGATGAGCACCTGACCAGCCTGAGCCAGGCCATGGCCTTCCTTAACTGGAGCACGCCCAACGGCTGCGCCACCTGCCGCCCGGCGCTCAACTACTACCTGATTTCCACCTGGCCGGGCGAAGCCAAGGACGACCCGCAGTCGCGCCTGATCAACGAACGCGCCCACGCCAATATCCAGAAGGACGGCACCTACTCCGTGGTGCCGCGCATGTGGGGCGGCGTGACCAACCCGTCCGAGCTGCGCCGCATTGCCGATGTGGCCGACAAGTACAAGGTGCCCATGGTCAAGGTCACCGGTGGCCAGCGTATCGATCTGCTCGGCATCAAGAAGGAAGACCTGCCGGCGGTGTGGAAAGAGCTGGATATGCCTTCGGGCCACGCCTACGGCAAGTCCATCCGCACGGTGAAAACCTGTGTTGGTAGCGAGTTCTGCCGTTTTGGCACGCAGAACTCGACCCAGTTGGGCATCGATCTGGAGCACGACCTGTTCAACATGTGGTCGCCGCACAAGGTCAAGCTGGCAGTCTCCGGTTGCCCGCGCAACTGCGCCGAAGCCGGTATTAAAGACGTCGGCATCATCGGTGTGGACTCGGGCTTTGAGATGTACATCGGCGGTAACGGAGGGATCAAAACCGAGGTGGCCGAGTTCTTCGTCAAAGTGAAAACCGCAGACGACGTGCGCGAATACAACGCCGCCTTCCTTCAGCTTTACCGCGAAGAAGCCTTCTATCTGGAGCGCACCGTGCACTACCTGCAACGCGTGGGCATGGCGTACATCAAAAAAGCCGTTGTGGAAGATGAGGCCAACCGCAAAGCACTGGCCGCACGGCTGCAGTTCGCTCTCTCGTTCGAGCAAGACCCGTGGAAGGAACGCATCGAACAACCGCTGTTAAAGAAGGAATTTGAACCGATCAAGCTCGTGCAACTTGAGGAGGCCACGCTATGAACTGGCTGGATATCTGCGCGCTGGAAGACATCAACGTACTGGGCTCGCGCATCGTGGCCGGGCCAAAAGGCGATATCGCGATTTTCCGGACGTCAACAGATGAGGTGTTCGCCCTCGACGACCGCTGCCCGCATAAAGGTGGGCCGCTGTCGCAGGGCTTGATCTTTGGCAAACGCGTGTCGTGCCCGCTACACAATTGGCAGATCGAACTGGACAGCGGTGAAGCCGTAGCGCCGGACGTGGGCTGCGCTCACCGGCATAACGCCAAGGTTGAAAACGGTCGCGTATTACTGGCCCTTAATTGCGCCGAAAAGTGCGCGTAAACCTGTAGGAGCCAGGTGGACACCGAGTTCTTCTGGCGATGCTTTTCGCGGCCTGGATCGCCAGCAAGCTGGCTCCTACAGCAGGCCGCAAATCACGGAGTCGAGTCCCATGCCTACCCAAAGCCAAATCACCGCATCAACCTGCTGTTACTGCGGCGTGGGCTGTGGCGTGCTGATCGAGCACGACGGCGAGCACATCCTCGGCGTACAGGGCGATCCACAGCACCCGGCCAACTTCGGCAAATTGTGCAGCAAAGGTGCGACGCTGCACCTGACCGGCGACCTTGATGCCCGCGCCATGCACCCCGAATTACGCTTAGGCAAAGGCCTGGCTCGTTCGCGCACAGACTGGGACAGCGCCCTGGATCACGCGGCCAACGTATTTGCCGAGACCATTCGCGAACACGGCCCGGACAGCGTGGCGTTTTATATCAGCGGCCAATTACTCACCGAGGATTACTACGCCTTCAACAAGCTGGCCCGCGCCTTGGTAGGCACCAACAACATCGATAGCAACTCACGCCTGTGCATGAGTTCAGCCGTGGTCGGCTACAAACGCAGCTTGGGTGCGGATGCGCCGCCATGCAATTACGAAGACATCGAGCAAAGCGATTGTGTGCTGATAGTCGGCTCCAACATGGCTTTCGCCCATCCGGTGCTGTTTCGCCGCTTGGAAGAAGCCAAGGCCCAGCGCCCTCACATGCAAATCATTGTGGTCGATCCACGGCGCACCGATACCTGCGAGTTGGCCGATCTGCACCTGGCAATACTGCCCGGCAGTGACGTAGCGCTGTTTCACGGTTTGCTGCACATCCTGCTCTGGGAAGGTTGGGCCGACCGGCGCTTTATCGAGGCCCACACCGAGGGCTTCGAAGCGCTTAAAAGTCTGGTGCACGCCTATAACCCGCAGATGGTCAGCGAACTGTGCGGCATCAGCGTGGACAGCCTGCAGCGATGTGCACGGCTGATCGGCAACGCGCCGAGTTTCCTCTCGCTGTGGTGCATGGGCCTGAATCAATCCACGGCGGGTAGCGCAAAAAACAGCGCGCTGATCAACCTGCACCTGGCCACTGGTCAAATCGGCAAAGTGGGCAGCGGCCCGTTCTCCCTCACCGGCCAACCCAATGCCATGGGCGGGCGCGAAACCGGTAGCCTCAGCAATCTATTGCCCGGTCACCGCGAAGCCGCGAATGCTGAGCACCGCCAGGAAGTGGCCGATTATTGGGGCGTCGACAGCCTGCCGCACACCACCGGCCTCACGGCCATTGAGCTGTTTGAAGCCGTGCGCAGCGGGCACATAAAAGCCCTCTGGATCGCCTGCACCAACCCGGCGCAATCGTTGCCAGACCAAAACAAGGTGCATGAAGCCCTGGCCGCCTGCCCCTTTGTCGTCGTGCAAGAAGCCTTCTTTACCACCGAAACCTGCCACTATGCTGACCTGCTGCTGCCCGCCGCCAGTTGGGGCGAGAAAGAAGGCACCGTGACCAATTCCGAACGGCGCGTCAGCCATGTGCGCCGCGCCGTCCCCGCACCGGCTGAGGCGCGGCCGGATTGGGCCATCACCACCGATTTCGCCCGCCGCTTAGAACAACTGCTACGCCCCGGCCTGCCAAGCCTGTTCGCCTTCGACTGCCCGCAAGCGCTGTTCGAGGAGTACAAACACCTGACCGCCCAGCGTGACCTCGACCTCTCGGGGCTCAGCTACGCGATCCTGGACAACCAAGGCCCTCAGCAATGGCCCTTTCCGGCCGGCGCCACCGGCGGTACGCCACGTCTATATGGCGATGACCGTTTTCCCACCGCTAACGGTCGTGCGCAATTCATCGCCGAACCCTTCCGCGCCGCTCAGGAAAAGCGCGATACTCGCTACTCGCTGACCCTCAACACCGGCCGCCTGCGTGATCAATGGCACGGCATGAGCCGCACCGGCTCGGCTGCACGGCTGTTTAGCCATGCACCCGAAGCACTATTAAGCCTGCACCCGGACGAGCTGCGCCGACGGCGGCTGAACAGCGGTGATCTGGTGAAAATACGCAGCCGTCGCGGCAGTCTGATCGTGCCCGTGCAGGCCGATGACGCCGTGCGCAGCGGCCAGGCTTACTTGCCCATGCACTGGGGTAATCGCTTTCTGAAAGGTCTGGGCACCAACGTGCTGACCCAACCGGCATTCGATCCGTTATCCAAACAGCCGGAGCTGAAACATGCTGGCATCGAGCTGGATAAAGTCGAACTGCCTTGGCATTTCTTTGCCCTGGTTGAAGGTCAGGTGCAAACGCGCTTCGAGGCATTGCGCCCACTGTTTGAAGACTTCGCCTATGCCAACCTGACGCTGACGGGGCGTGAGCGGCCAGCCCTGTTGATTCGTGCAGCCTGCGCCATAGCACCTGCTCCTGAAGTGTTGGCGCAAATTGATCAAACCCTCGGGCTTAGCGACGGCCCTGTGCTGGCTTACGACGACCCACGCAAGGCCGTGGGTAAACGCGTACGCATCGAGGACGGGCGCATCACTGCCATTCGTTTGGCCGGCGAAACCGCCGCCCGTGACTGGCTCAAGGGCATCTGGGAGAGCGGCAGTGCCGATACCGAATTACGTCGCTGGCTGCTCGCGCCACGCTCGACACCGCCGGAGAACAGCGCCACCACAGCCGTCGGCAGAACCCTGTGTAACTGCCTGAATGTCAGTCACGAAGCTATCTGCGCAGGCATCGCTCAAGGCTTAGACCTCAATGGCCTTAAACAAACACTCAAGTGCGGCACCAATTGCGGCTCCTGCGTCCCCGAAATCAAACGCCTGCTGGCCACCCAGCCAGTCGCCGTCAACGCATAGAGGTATCCGATATGAACGCTAAAGTTTGGCTGGTTGGTGCAGGCCCCGGCGACCCCGACTTGCTGACGCTCAAGGCTGTCAAAGCCCTGCATCAAGCCGATATCGTCATGATCGATGACCTGGTCAACACAGCGGTGCTCGAACACTGTCCCCACGCACGCATCATGCACGTAGGCAAACGCGGTGGCTGCCGCTCGACACCGCAAGCATTTATTCATCGCCTGATGGTGCGCTATGCGCGCCAAGGTCAATGCGTGGTGCGCCTCAAAGGCGGCGATCCTTGCATCTTCGGCCGGGGCAGCGAGGAAGCCGACTGGCTCGGCCAGCACGGTATAGAGGTGGAAATAGTCAACGGCATCACGGCGGGCCTGGCCGGAGCCACCCACTGCGGCATTCCACTGACGCTGCGCGGTGTAGCCCGTGGCGTCACCTTGATCACCGCCCACACCCAAGATGACAGCAGCCTGAATTGGCAAGCTCTGGCTCAAAGCGGCACGACGTTGGTGGTCTATATGGGCGTAGCCAAACTGGCTGAGATCCGCGAAAGCCTTTTGGCGGGCGGGATGCGTGCAGACATGCCGGTGGCCCTGATCGAAAACGCCTCACTGCCGCAGCAACGCGAATGCCGCAGTAACCTGGCAAGCATGCAGCAAGCTGCTCAGGACTTCCGCTTGAAAAGCCCGGCCATCTTGGTGATTGGCGAGGTAGCCGCGCAACCTAACTTGCAACTAGCGGCTATCAGCGCCTGAGCTCTTCACGCTTCGCTCGCCCGCTGTACGTGGGCTTTTAGCGGATTTTCTTTGAAGAACGCAGATTATCCAGCGCATAAAAAAACCCGGCCGAAGCCGGGTTTTTTTATGTAGCCAGATCGATTACTGCTTGATCTGAGCTTCTACTTCAGCTTCTACGCGACGGTTTACAGCGCGGCCAGCATCGGAAACGTTGTCAGCAACCGGGCGGGACTCACCGTAACCAGCAGCGTTAACGCGCGAAGCGTCTACACCGTACTGGTTAACCAGTACGTCACGAACAGCGCTTGCGCGACGCTCGGACAGTTTCTGGTTGTAAGCGTCGCTGCCTTTGGAGTCAGTGTGACCTTCAACCACGGTGGTGGTTTGTGGGTACTGATTCATGAAGTCAGCCAGGTTTTTGATGTCGCCGTAGCTTTCAGGCTTAACCTGAGCTTTGTCGAAATCAAACTTGACGTCCAGCTCAACGCGAACCAGTTCAACCGGCTCTTCAGCAGCAACTACCGGCTCAGGAGTCGGCTCAACAGCCGCTACTGCAACAGGCGCTGCAGCAGGCGCGCTGCCGCCACCGAAGTTCATGCCGATACCGACGCTTGGAGCCCACTCGGTGTCGCCTTGGTCGATGTTGTACTGCGCTTCAACACCTGCACGGGCGTAGAAGTTGTCAGTGAAGAAGTACTTGGCACCGCCGCCTACGTTGGCAAAGGTGGAGCCATTGCGACCGTCACGGCCGGACTGACCGATGCTCTGGTCAGAGAAACCTGCAGAAACGTAAGGACGCAGTGCGTCGCCAGCGTTGTTGAAGTGATACAGCGCGTCAAGGGCAGTGTTGGAGCCTTTGATGTTGCGGCCATCTTCGCCACGGGCGTTGTGCACTTCGTCGTAGCTCAGACGCAGTTCAACGTCGTCAGTCAGGTAGTAGCCGATGCTGCCGCCGAACAGATTGCCGTTGTTTTTGAAGTCACGAGCGCTATCGAAGATTTCCTTCTTAGCAAAACCCTCCACTTCTACAGCGCCTTGACCCTGAGCCATGACGCTGAGGGAAGATACGGCCAGCAGCGAGCCAATAGCGACGCCTAAAGTGTTTTTCAGTTTCATCACGTAAATACCTATCTTGGTGGTCAGTAAGTTGTCTGACAGACGCAAGACAACTCAGCCGCTAACTCTAACAGAATTAACCATAAAATGGGACGCCAATACCCTAACTAAGTTTCGGGATTGTTCGAAAATTTATCACGCAGCCGGTCAAGCGACCTTTTGTAGCGCATTTTTGTTGCACTGAGGCCCATGTGCATAATGTCGGCGATTTCCTGAAATTCCAGCTCTGCGACAAAACGCAGCACCAAAATTTCACGGTCAATCGGGTTGACATGCACCAACCAGCGGTCAAGACCGGCCTTATCCTCTGGCTTGGGCATCTTCTCCTCGGAGGCTTCCTCCAAGGGATCCAAACTTAAGGCGTCAATAAGACGTCGCTTGCGCCGCTCTTTGCGATATTGGGTAATACATTCGTTATAGGTAATGCTGTATAGCCAGGTTTTAAACTTTGACTTGCCCTCAAAGTTCTTCAAGCCATATAAGACTTTGAGCATGACTTCCTGACACACATCGTCAGCGTCGCGCTCATTACCCAAGTATCGCGCGCACACGTTAAACAACGTGCGCTGATAGCGGCGCATCAGCTCTTCATACGCGCGGGTAATATGAAACAGTTCGTCATGCGCACGAGCCACCAACTCTTCGTCCGAGAGTTCGCGGGGATCGTAACGCACAGAGACAGGATGGGCTTTATTCAAAACGAGTCGGGCCGACAGTCAGGACAAAAGCCAACACAGCCTGAAATCAGACTGCGATTTGGCCGCATACAATAACAGGTAATCGCCTTAGCGGCTGTTTACCTGCTGTTCAAGCAAGGTGCGATTGGACACGGAAATCAACTCACCCGCGTCCGTCAACACGGTGGTTTTCACCGTGCCAATCTCCTCGATCTGGCCTTCGACAGCGCCCACCTGAACATGTTGCCCAACCTGGTACAACTCACGCACATAAATGCCCGCCAGAATCTGACTGGCGATATCCCGACTGCCCAAGCCAAGCGCCAAGGCCACTGCTAGACCTACCGAAATCAGCACAATGGCGATGACGTTATTGAGCAGGTCTGTTTTGATCTCCAATTGGCCAATGGCAACAGAGATGCTGATGATAATTACCAGCCCCTGCGCAATGCGCCCCAAACCATGGGCGTACTCCAAGCCAACGCCCTCTGCCGCGCCACGCACCAGCCCACTGACCAGTTGCGCAAGCAGCACGCCCGCCAGCAACACCAAGGCTGCGCCAAAGACTTTTGGCAAGTACAAGGCCAGCACATCAAGCGTCGACGAGACCCGCTCCAGGCCAAGGGACTCTGCGGCCGAGACCAAAAAGATCAGCAACACAAACCAGTAAATGATCTTGCCAATCAGCGTCGACACCGGCACCTGAATGCCGACACGACCAAGCAGCTTGGTCAAGCCAGTCCCAGTCATCAGACGGTCCAAACCAATTTTGCCCAAAAGCTTGGACAACAGAGTGTCGAGCAGTTTCGCCACCACAAACCCCAGCAGAACCAGAATCAGTGCAACGAAGAGGTTTGGAATAAAGCCGGCCACCTTGGTCCATAACGCGGTCATGGCGGCAATCAGGCTTTGAGTCCAGGGATCAAGTTCCATTTCAGTCGGCCTTATCAGTCGAGCGGTTTGAAGGTTTTTGGCGTGAAACAGGTGCGAGGTGTGATGAGCCATTATTCAGGGCAATCATCAGCGCGCTTAGCCAGTGCCCCATCAGGGCAAACAGGTCACCCGCACCGACCTGACGGTTTGCGGTTTTCAGCACACGATGCAAGCAAGCATCATCGTCATGATTTGAGGCGGGCGACTTAAGCAAATCGCGCAGTGATTCTTCAAAGGGATCGTGCATGGCGCACCTCACAGGATGTGACGGCTAGACGAGGGGTAATCAGGGTAAGTCACATCAGATCCAGCGCAGCCGACGAAACAGCAGCCATTGACCGAGCGCAACAGCCCCCATCAGCGAACAAGCCAACAGAAAACCATAGGGGCTTTCTGCGCCCGGAATACCGCCAACATTGATGCCGAGCAGACCGGTGAGAAAACTCATTGGCAGGAAAATGCCGGTGATGATGCCGAAACGGTACATGGTGTGGTTCATGCGCTCGTCCATGCGGCGGTTCTCGGCCTCCAGCAACAAACTGACGCGCTCACGGCTCAACTCAAGCTCCTCCAGGTAACGCGTCAGGCGGTTGTTTAGCTCATTCCAGTGACTGCTGTCGGTGCCAACAAACCAGGATTGAGCACTGGCGGTGAGCTGACCATAGATATCGCGCTGGGGAGCCAAAAAGCGCCGCAAACTGGCTGCACGACGGCGCATCTGCAGCAGATCGGCATGGTCCAGCATACGAGTCTGAGCAGCGTCGGCGCGCTCCTCTTGCTCGTCGATCTGCTCAGACAACTCGCCAATCAACAGCTCAATTTTATCCGTCAGATAATGCGCAAGCCGCAGGATCAACTCAGCCGCGTTCTTTGGCCCACGGCCAGCCAGCAAATCCTCAATCAAGGCTTCTGTGGCGCGCAGCGGCCGCAAACGCAAGGTAATGGCCCGCTGCGCATCAGCAAAAATACGCACCGAAACCATGTCTTCCGGTTCCGCCCCAGGGTTGAGGTTGAGCCCACGCAAAAACAGCAGCAATTGCTGCTCTGGCAGCGCCAGCAAGCGCGGTCGGGTGTTTTCCTCCAGCAGCAGGTTGCAGGCGAACTCGTTGAGCCCGCTCTGCGCCCGCAGCCAGCTTTGTGTATACGGATGCCCCCGATCCCAGTGCAACCAAAGGCTCTCTTGCTCCTGCAGCACGAGGCTTTGTAACTCTTGGCGGGTGATGCCGCGCGCACCGCCGCGCCCGTTCAGGACAAAGGCATGCACCAAGCCCCACTGGGCATTGTCTTCCTCACGCATCACGGTTTCCTGCAAGGCGGTTTACTCCGGCATTTGCAGTGCAGATGGGGAGATGATCACGCCATTGTTGTCGGCATAAATGAACTCGCCAGGGCGGAAAGTGACGCCACCAAAGGTCACGGCGACATTCAGATCACCAATGCCGCGCTTGTCGGTTTTCATTGGGTGACTGGCCAGCGCCTGAATACCCAGATCAGTTTGCGCCAGCACGTCGACGTCGCGCACGCAGCCGTACACCACAATGCCTTCCCAACCATTCTTGGCGGCTTTTTCAGCAAGCATGTCACCGAGTAGCGCACGACGCATGGACGCGCCGCCATCCACCACCATGACTTTACCTTTGCCAGGCTGCTCGACCTGCTCCTTGACCAGCGAGTTGTCCTCGAAGCATTTGATGGTAACGATTTCGCCACCAAAGGAGTCACGCCCACCAAAATTGCTGAACATCGGCTCAACAACCTGCACAAGTTCTGGGTAGGCGTCGCACAAATCAGGGGTGATGTAATGCATGAGAAATCTCCTTGTTAAGCATCATTTACTGAAAGATCGCGGGTATTGCGCGCAGCTTTAAAAAACTTAAACCCAGCCAACGCAACGGTCACTCTACTGCCACGCCCGCGCCGATACCAGAACGGGGCACATCAGCATCAGATATACAACGCTCACTCAGGCGCAGACTCACGTTCACGTTCAAGTTCGGCAGCCACTTGAGGACTTTTGCGCAGCCACTGCTCAACAAGCGGCCAAACCTCTCGCTGCGCTTCCTTACTGATCAGCATTTCAACGTGACCGAAGTCGTTGGTAAAACCATGTTTTTTGCCCAAACACAGAAACTCACTCAAAGGTGAGCCGAATTGTTTGAGCAGCTTCTCGCAGGCCCATGCAGGGTCTTGGTGATCGCCAAGTGCAGCCACCGCCATTACCGGCACGCACACCTCAGCCAAACCTTGCCACCAATCGCGGTCGGCATCACCAAAGCGACCGAACAGCCCATGCCAACGTAGGCTTTCGACAGCCAGGCCGATCGGCTCGTCCTCAGGGCCACGCTTTAACCGCGAGCCAGACAGCACAGAGAAACGCTTAAGCAGAAAACGACTGCCCCACTCCACCGGTGGTATTTTCAGCGGCCAGTAAACCCGACTGACCTGGCTACCAAACAGCACACTCGAAGCCACCCGGGTTTGATCCAGGTAATGACCACCCAGGGCACCGGCCAAAACAATGCCGCCCAGCGAATGCCCCAGCCAATGAGCTTTTTGTGGGTTCTGCTCGAAGACAAAGTCAGCAATGGCAGGCACGTCATAACGCACATAATCACTGACTGTGTTGCACTCATAGTCTCGATTGCGCGGTGACAGGCCATGGCCGCGCATTTCGGCGATCCATACATCAAACCCGGCACGCGCCAAAAATGGCCCCAGGCCAATGCAGTTGGGCGAATACCAAAACCGTCGATTGGAAAAGCTGCCGGGGATCAAAATAACGGGAATACCACGTGCTTGCTCATGCCCAGCGCGCCCCAGGCGCGTCAAGGCCAACTCAACACTGCTGTCGGGGCTGTTACCCGGTTTGAGACGATAAACGTCCTCACTCAGGTCGCCACGAAACTCCGCGCTGATCAAGGCGACGGGAAAAAGATCACTGCTGCTTTGCATCTATCTTCGCTCTGGTACATCCAGTTGCCGGGAGCACATTCACGCCGCACGCGACGACCCGGAGGGTAAAACTCAAAACGGTTTTCAGCACAATGGCACGTACTGAACACAAAAAAGGGCAGGTTAAACCCGCCCTTTAAAGCAAGAGGTTAAACCGTCGTCAAACCGACTGGCCTTCAGCCAGGAAGAACCAGGTATCAAGCACCGAATCGGGGTTGAGCGATACGCTTTCGATACCTTGCTCCATCAGCCAGCGCGCCAAGTCCGGGTGATCCGATGGGCCCTGACCGCAAATACCGATGTACTTGCCCGCCTTGTTACAGGCCTGAATCGCGTTGCTCAGCAGTTTTTTCACTGCAGGATTACGCTCATCGAACAGGTGCGCGACGATGCCAGAGTCACGATCCAGACCCAACGTTAGCTGGGTCAGGTCGTTGGAGCCAATGGAGAAGCCGTCGAAAAACTCAAGGAATTCTTCAGCCAGAATGGCGTTGGACGGCAACTCGCACATCATGATGATCTTCAGACCATCTTGACCACGGGCCAGGCCGTTGGCAGCGAGCAGTTCGACCACCTGACTGGCTTCGCCGAGGGTGCGAACGAACGGCACCATGATCTCGACGTTGGTCAGGCCCATCTCGTTGCGGACTTTTTTCAGCGCGCGGCATTCCAGCTCAAAGCAGTCACGGAACGACTCGCTGATGTAACGCGAAGCGCCGCGGAAACCCAGCATCGGATTCTCTTCTTCGGGCTCATACAGCTTGCCACCGATCAGATTGGCGTATTCGTTGGACTTGAAGTCCGACAGGCGCACGATGACTTTCTTCGGCCAGAACGCCGCTGCCAAGGTGCTGATACCTTCGACCAGTTTTTCGACATAGAAACCAACAGGATCGTCGTAACCGGCAATACGCTTCTCGACACTGTCCTTGATCTCTGGCGGCAGGCCGGCAAAGTTCAGCAGCGCTTTGGGGTGCACACCAATCATGCGGTTGATGATGAACTCCAGACGCGCAAGGCCAACGCCGGCGTTCGGCAGCTGGGCAAAGTCGAATGCGCGGTCTGGGTTACCGACGTTCATCATGATTTTGAACGGCAGTTCGGGCATGGCGTCGACCGAGTTCTTACGGATGTCGAAGCCCAGTTCACCCTCGAAGATAAAGCCGGTATCACCTTCGGCGCAGGAGACGGTGACACCCATGCCATCTTTCAGCACCTGAGTGGCGTTACCGCAACCGACCACGGCCGGGATACCTAACTCACGCGCGATGATCGCGGCGTGGCAGGTACGCCCACCACGGTTGGTGACGATTGCGCTGGCGCGCTTCATCACCGGCTCCCAATCTGGATCGGTCATATCCGAAACCAGTACGTCGCCTGGCTGAACCTTGTCCATCTCGGAAACGTCATGGATCACGCGCACTTTGCCGGCACCGATCTTCTGGCCGATAGCGCGACCTTCAACCAACACAGTGCCGGTTTCCTTGAGCAGGTAACGCTCCATAACATTGATATTGGTGCGGCTTTTCACCGTTTCAGGGCGAGCCTGGACGATGTACAGCTTGCCGTCATCACCGTCTTTGGCCCACTCGATATCCATCGGGCGGCCATAGTGCTTCTCGATGATCATCGCCTGCTTGGCCAGCTCGCTGACCTCGGCATCGCTCAGGCAGAAGCGTGCGCGCTCAGCGCGATCTACATCGACGACCTTGACCGACTTACCGGCCTTGGCCTCGTCGCCGTAGATCATCTTGATAGCTTTGCTGCCCAGATTGCGGCGCAGGATGGCCGGGCGACCGGCTTCCAGCGTCTGCTTGTGCACATAGAATTCGTCAGGGTTAACCGCGCCCTGTACCACGGTTTCGCCAAGGCCATACGCGCCGGTGATAAACACCACATCACGGAAGCCTGATTCGGTATCCAGGGTGAACATCACCCCAGCGGTTCCCGTTTCCGAGCGCACCATGCGCTGCACACCGGCAGACAGGGCGACCAATTTGTGGTCAAAGCCCTGATGCACGCGATAGGCGATGGCGCGGTCATTGAACAAGGAGGCAAACACTTCTTTGGCGGCGCGAATGACGTTTTCCACACCACGGATGTTCAGGAAAGTTTCCTGCTGGCCGGCAAACGAGGCATCCGGCAGGTCTTCGGCAGTGGCCGAGGAGCGCACAGCAACAGCCATGTTTTCGTTGCCATTGGCCATGGCTGCGAAAGCAGTGCGAATTTGCGTGTTCAGCTCTTCAGGGAAAGAAGCATCCATCACCCACTGACGGATCTGCGCGCCGGTCTTGGCCAGGGCGTTGACGTCATCGACATCCAGCGCGTCAAGCGCCGCATGAATCTGATCGTTCAAGCCGCTCAGTTCGAGAAAGTCGCGATAGGCCTGGGCCGTAGTGGCGAAACCGCCAGGCACCGAAACTCCGGCACCGGCAAGGTTGCTGATCATCTCGCCGAGGGATGCGTTCTTGCCCCCTACGTGCTCAACATCGTGATTGCCGAGCTTATCGAGGGAAACTACGTACTCTACCAAGGTGATCTCTCCACTAACGGTGTTGGAAAAACTCAGGAGCTGGGTGGTTCGGCGGTCTGTGCCCGCTCGATTGTGGCCTGTCCCTGGAAAATAAGTAACAATGCCAGCCAGTTCGGCCCTGCAAAGGCGGGCCTATGATAGCCAAGATTCTTTCCCAGCTTAAGGCCTAGGGTGCAAATGAAACGAACCGCTTTCTTCATCTCCGACGGCACCGGCATCACCGCCGAAACCTTGGGGCAAAGCCTGCTGGCTCAGTTTGAAACCATCAATTTCACCAAACTGACCCGTCCTTATATCGACAGCGTCGAAAAAGCACGGGCCATGGTACAACAAATTAATAAGGCGGCAGAGCAAGACGGCGCCCGCCCGATCATCTTCGACACCATCGTCAATCAAGATATCCGTGATGTCCTCGCTGAATCTGATGGATTCATGATCGATATCTTCTCCACCTTCCTCGCGCCGCTCGAACAAGAACTGACGTCACACTCGTCTTACTCAGTCGGCAAGTCACACTCCATTGGCCATAACTCCAACTACATGGAGCGTATCGATGCGGTGAACTTTGCCCTCGACAACGACGATGGCGCGCGCACGCATTATTACGATAGAGCTGATCTGATTTTGGTCGGTGTCTCGCGCTGCGGTAAAACGCCAACCTGTCTTTACATGGCCATGCAGTACGGTATTCGCGCCGCCAACTACCCGCTCACGGAAGACGACATGGAGCGTTTGCAACTGCCTGCGGCGCTTAAACAGTACAAGGACAAACTGTTTGGGTTAACCATTGACCCAGATCGCCTTACCGCCATCCGCAACGAGCGCAAACCCAACAGCCGTTATGCCAGTTACGCCCAATGCGAATTCGAAGTGCGCGAGGTGGAAAACCTGTTCCGCCGCGAGAACATCAACTTCATCAACTCCACGCATTTCTCGGTGGAGGAAATCTCCGCGAAGATTCTCGTGGAAAAAGGTGTAGAGCGCCGCCTCAAGTAGCCAGGTTTGGCGGCGCGAGGGTTGATTCAAGCCACTCGCCGCCCTTTCTGAGCGCCCCACCCTACACAGCCGTCAGAAAGAATCGCTCGGTACGCGCACCCAGCCTTCCATCAGGATGCGTGCGCTGCGGCTCATGATGGCTTTGGTCACGGTCCATTGGCCATCTACCTGCGCCGCTTGCGCGCCCACGCGCAAAGTGCCGGAAGGATGACCAAAGCGCACGGCATCAGGCGTACCGCCACCGGCGGCCAGATTGACCAGCGTCCCTGGCACCGCCGCGGCCGTACCAATGGCCACTGCGCAGGTGCCCATCATGGCGTGATGCAATTTGCCCATCGACAGCGCCCGCACCAGCAAATCAACCTCACCAGCTTCGATAAGCTTACCGCTTGAGGCGTTGTAGCTTTTTGGCTTGGCGACAAAGGCAATCTTGGGTGTGTGCTGGCGAGTCAATGCTTCTTCAGGGGTTTTGATCAGCCCCATGCGCAACGCACCAGCAACGCGAATCGCCTCAAAGCGCGCCAATTGCGCGGGGTCGCCATTGATCTGCTCGCGCAGTTCTGTGCCGCTGTAACCGATGTCTTCGGCATTAACGAATACGGTTGGAATCCCGGCACTAATCATGGTCGCTTTAAAGATGCCAACACCCGGCACGTCGAGGTCATCGATCAGATTGCCCGTGGGAAACATCGAGCTACCCGCCTCGCCATCATCGGAGGGGTCAAGAAACTCCAAGACAATTTCCGCTGCCGGAAAAGTCACGCCATCCAACTCGAAATCGCCGGTTTCCTGAACCTGCCCGTTACTGACTGGCACATGGGCGATGATGGTTTTGTGGATATTGGCCTGCCAAATACGCACCACACACACGCCATTTTCAGGCACACGCGCCGGATCGACCAGACCAGCCTGCAGAGCAAAAGCACCTGCTGCAGTCGATAGGTTGCCGCAGTTACCGCTCCAATCGACAAAGGCTTTATCGATGGAAACTTGGCCATAGAGATAGTCCACGTCGTGATCCGGCTGATTGCTCTTGCTCAAAATCACACACTTGGAGGTGGACGATGTCGCGCCGCCCATGCCGTCGATCTGCGCGGCATAAGGATCAGGGCTGCCGATAACGCGCATAAAGAGTTTGTCGCGAGCCGCGCCCGGCACCTGACAGTTGGCGGGCAGGTCATCAAGGCGAAAGAACACGCCCTTGCTGGTACCGCCACGCATATAAGTGGCGGGGATTTTGATTTGGGGGGCGTTGGACATGGGTAATACCTACTCCAAATTATGTGACGACTGCGCATGTAGGATGGGCTTTAGCCGCGAGCTTCTTAACGCTAAATCGCGGCTAAAGCCCCCTCCTACAACGCCAAACCTAGACGCAGGGCGGATGACGCTTTCCATCCACCAAGCAGAACTCAACGGTGGATGGGTGAAGCGTGATCCGCCCTACAGACTCAAGCCACCGCGCCTTCCAGGAAGTCCTGAGCGAAGCGCTGCAACACGCCGCCGGCGTTGTAGACGTTGACTTCAGCAGCGGTGTCCAGACGACAGATCACCGGCACCTTGACCACGTCGCCATTGCGGCGATTGACCACCAGGGTCAGTTCGCAACGCGGCGATACCTCGCCCTCGATGTCGTAGGTTTCGGTGCCATCCAGACCGAGGGTCAGGCGGGTGGTTCCCGGCTTGAACTCCACCGGCAACACACCCATACCGACCAGGTTGGTGCGGTGGATGCGCTCGAAACCTTCGGCCACGATCACTTCCACACCCGCCAAGCGCACGCCCTTGGCTGCCCAGTCACGCGACGAGCCCTGACCGTAGTCAGCCCCGGCAACGATGATCAGGTTCTGCTTACGGCTCATGTAGGTTTCGATCGCTTCCCACATGCGCATGACCTTGCCTTCCGGCTCGACACGCGCCAGCGAACCCTTCTTCACCGCACCGTCAACAACGGCCATTTCATTGACCAGTTCTTTGTTGGCGAACGTAGCGCGCTGCGCCGTCAGGTGGTCGCCGCGGTGGGTGGCGTAGGAGTTGAAGTCCTCCTCGGGCAAGCCCATCTTGTGCAGGTATTCACCGGCGGCTGAGTTCATCTGGATCGCGTTGGACGGCGACAGGTGATCGGTGGTGATGTTGTCTGGCAGGATCGCCAGCGGCAGCATGCCCTTGAGCGTGCGCTCACCGGCCAGCGCACCTTCCCAGTAAGGCGGACGGCGGATGTAGGTGGACATCGGACGCCAGTCATACAGCGGGCTTTCTGCTTCCTGAATGGTGCCCAGATCAAACATCGGGATGTAGATCTGCTTGAACTGCTCAGGTTTCACCGAGGCGGCAACAATCGCGTCGATTTCTTCATCGCTTGGCCACAGGTCTTTCAACGTCACCGGATTGCCATTGCGGTCGTGGCCGAGCACATCCTGCTCGATATCAAAACGCACGGTGCCGGCAATCGCGTAAGCCACCACCAGCGGCGGTGAAGCCAGGAACGCTTGTTTGGCGTAGGGGTGGATACGACCGTCGAAGTTACGGTTACCGGACAGCACCGCCGTGGCGTAGAGGTCACGGTCGATGATTTCCTGCTGGATCACCGGATCCAGAGCACCGGACATGCCGTTACAGGTGGTGCAGGCATAACCGACGATGCCAAAACCGAGCTTTTCCAGCTCCGACAGCAGACCAGCATCTTCCAGGTACAACTTGGCAACCTTGGAACCCGGAGCGAAGGACGTTTTGACCCACGGTTTGCGCAGCAGACCCAGCTCGTTAGCCTTCTTCGCCAGCAAGCCGGCAGCCACCACGTTGCGTGGGTTGGAGGTGTTGGTGCAACTGGTTATGGCGGCGATGATCACCGCGCCGTCGGGCATCAGGCCTTCAGCTTCTTCGAGCTTGCCGGCGGCCAGCTTGGCTTCATCGGCAATACCGCGCTCATGCAGCGCTGAAGTCGGCAGGCGCTTGTGCGGGTTGGACGGGCCAGCCATGTTGCGCACGACGGTGGAAAGATCGAAGCTCAGTACGCGCTCATACTCGGCGCTGACCAGGGCATCAGCCCAGAGTCCGGTGGTCTTGGCGTAGTTCTCTACCAGCTCGATCTGCTCCGGCTCGCGACCGGTGAGCTTGAGGTAATCGATGGTTTGCTGGTCGATGTAGAACATCGACGCGGTGGCACCGTATTCCGGGCACATGTTGGAAATGGTCGCGCGATCGCCGATCGACAGGCTGTCCGCACCCGCGCCGAAGAACTCGACCCAAGCACCGACTACACGATCCTTGCGCAGGAACTCGGTGATAGCCAGGACGATATCGGTGGCGGTAATGCCAGGCTGGCGCTTGCCAGTAAGCTGCACGCCGACGATGTCGGGCAGGCGCATCATCGATGGCAGGCCGAGCATCACGGTTTCAGCTTCCAGACCGCCAACACCGATGGCAATCACACCCAGAGCATCGACATGCGGGGTATGCGAGTCGGTGCCCACGCAGGTATCCGGGAAGGCCACGCCGCCACGCGCCTGAATCACCGGACTCATTTTCTCCAGGTTGATCTGGTGCATGATGCCGTTACCGGCCGGGATCACGTCGACGTTCTTGAACGCGGTCTTGGTCCACTCGATAAAGTGGAATCGGTCCTCGTTGCGGCGGTCTTCGATAGCGCGGTTTTTATCGAAGGCGTCCGGATCGAAGCCCGGCGCTTCCACGGCCAGGGAGTGGTCGACAATCAGCTGGGTCGGCACTACCGGGTTGACCTTGGACGGATCACCACCCTTTTCGGCGATGGCATCACGCAGGCCGGCCAGGTCGACCAACGCGGTCTGACCGAGGATGTCGTGGCAGACCACGCGAGCCGGGTACCAGGGGAAATCCAGGTCCTGCTTGCGCTCGATCAGCTGCTTGAGCGAATCAGTCAGCGCGGCCGGCTCACAGCGACGCACCAGCTGCTCAGCCAGAACGCGGGATACGTAGGGCAGTTTGGCGTAGGCACCGGGGGCGATGGCATCAATCGCCTCGCGGGTGTCGAAGTAATCGAGCGACGTGCCGGGCAGCGGCTTGCGGTATTGAGTATTCAGTGAGGTGCTCATTATTTACGGTCCTTGAGCGGCACGAAGGTGAGGTCTTCGGGGCCTACATAGTTGGCGCTCGGGCGAATAATCTTGCCGTCGATACGCTGCTCAATCACATGACTGGACCAGCCCGAGGTGCGGGCGATGACGAACAACGGGGTGAACATAGCGGTCGGCACGCCCATCATGTGGTAGCTGACGGCACTGAACCAATCGAGGTTGGGGAACATCTTTTTGATTTCCCACATGGTGCTTTCCAGGCGCTCGGCTATGTCGTACATCTTCATGTTGCTCTGCTCAGCCGACAGCTCGCGGGCCACGTCTTTGATCACCTTGTTGCGTGGGTCGCTGACGGTGTAAACCGGGTGACCGAAGCCGATCACCACTTCTTTTTTCTCCACGCGCGCGCGGATATCCGCCTCGGCTTCATCCGCGTTGTCGTAACGTTTCTGAATCTCGAAGGCCACTTCGTTGGCACCACCGTGCTTGGGCCCACGCAGCGCGCCAATGCCACCGGCAATGCAGCTGAACATGTCGGAACCGGTGCCGGCGATCACCCGCGAGGTGAACGTGGATGCATTGAATTCATGCTCGGCGTAGAGAACCAGACTGGTGTGCATGGCGCGCACCCAAGACTCACGCGGCGCTTCACCGTGCAGCAAATGCAAAAAGTGACCACCGATGGAATCGTCGTCGGTTTCCACCTCAATGCGCTTGCCGTTGTGGCTGAAGTGATACCAGTACAGCAGCATGGAACCGAGCGACGCCATCAGCTTGTCGGCGATATCACGCGCGCCGGGATGGTTGTGGTCGTCCTTCTCGGGCGACAGGCAGCCAAGCACGGAAACACCCGTGCGCATCACATCCATCGGGTGAGCCGAAGGTGGCAGTTGCTCCAAGGCGGTTTTCAACGCCGCCGGCAAGCCACGCAGGGCTTTTAGCTTGGCTTTGTAGCCGGCCAGTTCGGCCACATTGGGCAGCTTGCCGTGCACCAGCAAGTGAGCGATTTCCTCAAACTCACAGGTGGTGGCGACATCCAGAATGTCATAGCCACGGTAATGCAGGTCGTTACCGCTACGGCCTACGGTGCACAGGGCCGTATTACCGGCGGCGGTGCCGGAGAGGGCCACAGATTTCTTCGGTTTGAAGCCTGGGGTGGTTTCGCTGCTCATGGTTATCTCCTCAAGTCCGGTCTTATTTTTTTGCCGCGAACAGGGCATCAAGCTTTTGCTCAAAAGCGTGATAGCCAATGCGGTCATAGAGTTCGGCACGGGTCTGCATCAGTTCGATCACATCCTGCTGATGGCCTTGCTGGCGAATCGAGGTGTAGACACTTTCAGCCGCCTTGTTGGCCGCGCGGAACGCCGACAGCGGATAAAGCTGGATGGCCACGCCAACCGACGCCAATTCGTCGCGGGTAAACAACGGCGTAGCACCAAATTCGGTGATATTGGCCAGCACCGGCACATTCAGCGCGTCGACGAAGCGCTTGTAGGTTGGCAAGTCGTAGGCGGCTTCGGCAAAAATGCCATCGGCACCCGCCTCCACGTAACGCTGGCAACGCTCAATCGCTGCGTCTACACCTTCGGCCTGGATGGCATCAGTACGGGCGATCAGAAAGAAATCCGGGTCGGTTTTGGCATCAGCGGCAGCGCGCACGCGGTCGACCATTTCTTCGCAGGTTACGATTTCTTTGCCAGGGCGATGACCACAACGCTTGGCCCCCACCTGATCCTCGATATGCGCGGCAGCGGCGCCAGCTTTAATCAGGTTCTTGATAGTGCGTTCAATATTGAAGGCCGAGGGACCAAAACCGGTATCGATGTCGACCAACAGCGGCAGATCGCAGACATCGGTGATGCGACGCACATCAGTGAGTACGTCATCCAGCGTATTGATGCCCAAATCCGGCAAACCAAGGGAGCCCGCCGCCACGCCGCCACCCGACAGGTAGATAGCCCGAAAGCCTGCGCGTTTGGCCAAAAGCGCATGGTTGGCGTTGATCGCGCCGATAACCTGCAATGGCGTCTCGATAGCAAGGGCCTGACGGAAACGCTGACCTGGAGAAAGCTGACTCATAACTCACCTCGGTTTTTGGCTGTCTTGGAAGGTGCGCCCTGCCCCGTACTGAGGGTGAAGTGACGCTCAATATTGCGTTTGGAAGCGCCGATATGGCGACGCATCAGCAACTCGGCCAACTCACCGTCGCGGTCAGCAATGGCATCGAGAATACGGTGGTGTTCGGCAAAGGCCTGGCGTGGACGTTTGGGCGTAGCGGAGAACTGCAAGCGGTACATGCGCACCAACTGATACAGCTCGCCGCAGAGCATTTGCGTCAACGTCTTGTTGCCGCTGCCCTGAATGATTCGATAGTGGAAGTCAAAATCACCTTCCTGCTGGTAGTAACCGACGCCCGCCTTAAATGCTTCATCCTGCTCGTGCAGGTCCAGCACTTGGCGCAGCTCATCGATTTCCTTTTGCGTCATGCGCTCAGCGGCAAGGCGGCAGGCCATTCCCTCAAGCGATTCGCGAATTTCATACAGCTCAATCAGTTCGGCATGAGACAACGAAACCACCCGTGCGCCGACATGCGGAATGCGCACCAGCAGCCGCTGCCCTTCAAGGCGATGGATGGCCTCACGCAACGGACCTCGGCTGATGCCATAGGTACGCGCCAGCTCAGGCTCAGATATTTTGCTGCCCGGCGCGATCTCTCCTTTGACGATGGCCGCCTGAATGCGCCGAAAAACCTGCTCCGAGAGGGTTTCGGAATCCTCCTGCAGCGTATCGATAGGCTCAATCACTTCCAGCATATTGTCGACACCAGCCTGATTTTATAGGCTAAAACTACCCTCAAGATCCAAATCAGTCAATTAAAAGCAACAATGTGTCGACAATATACGTACTGACTTTAGTCGAACCTTACATCCATCTTTACTTGCATAAAGGCGTCTAAGCGCCTGTCCGCACTGAAAAAGCCCATGATAGAATGCCGCCCGCTGAAGGCCCGAAGGTAAATCCGTCACGCCTGCTAGACTCAACGTCAGCAATACTATTCAGTAATACACCGCACCTCTTCGCCCTACCCCGATACCTACAGGCTCTATGACACTCAAACCCACCTACCTTCTATTGTGCCTACTGATTGCTACTGGCTTCGGCACAGCCGTGGCCGAGCAAAAAACCGTATATGGGCTCAATGAATATGTGCGCCTGCTGGATCTGGATCTAAAGCTTGCAGCCAAACTCGATACTGGCGCCAAAACAGCCTCGCTCAGTGCGCGCGATATCAAACGCTTCAAACGTGACGGTGAAACCTGGGTTCGTTTCTACCTAGGCATTGATCAAGCCCAGAGCAGCCCAATTGAACGCCCGCTTGCGCGCATCAGCAAAATCAAACGCCGCGCAGGCGACTATGATCCTGAAGAAGGCAAAACCTATACAGCGCGTCCCGTTATCGAGATGGACGTGTGCATGGGGCAAACCTTGCGCAGCATTGAAGTGAACTTGACTGACCGCAGTGCATTCCAATACCCATTATTGATAGGCTCCGATGCACTGACGCGTTTCTCAGCAGTAGTCGACCCCAGCCTTAAATACGCAGCAGGCAAGCCTGCTTGCACCCCTGACGCAAACCCTGGCGAGTAATTCCCATGCGCTCTCTTACCCTTCATCTGAAAGTCCTGATTATTCTCCTTGTGAGCCTGGGCGTTCTGATCACGGCCTACCAGATTTTCATCCTCGGCATCCCCATGACCGCCGATGAGACTGATGATCTTTGGAACATCGACGCCAAAGTCGAATTCCAGGCCAGCCCGCGCGAGCCGGTCAAACTGCAGATGTTTGTGCCGCCCCTGGCTCAGGATTATGTCAGCCTCAATGAAAGCTTCATTTCCAATAACTACGGTGTGAGCATCAACCGCGCGGACGGAAACCGTAAGGTGACCTGGTCAGCCCGTCGCGCCAACGGTAAACAAACCTTGTACTACCGCCTGGTGCTGACCAAGCGCTATAGCGGTGAACAAGCCAAGGCGAAGGGACCGATCTTCCGCGATAGCATCCCAGTCGAAGGTGCCGAAAAAATTGCGGCCGAAGCCCTGCTGGCCCCCATCCGTCAGCACTCTGCGGATGTGGAAACCTTCATCAGTGAAACCATCAAACGCGTCAACAACCCCAACGATGACAACGTAAAACTGTTGCTTGGCGGCGATGCGTCAACATCCAACAAATCAAAAGCCATTGAGTTGCTGCTGTCTATCGCTCACGTCCCTATGGAGCGTGTGCACACCATTCGCCTGGCTTCTGAAATCCAGCAAAGCCCTGAACTGTGGCTGCGCAGTTTCAACGGTGAAAAATGGCTTTACTTCAATCCGGAAACCGGCGAACAAGGCCTGCCAGTTGACCGTTTGGTGTGGTGGATTGGTGACGAAAACCTGGTGACCCTTGAAGGTGGTAAGCAGGCGCAAGTTAGCTTCAGCTTGAATAACAGCGAAATGAATGCCATACGCCTGGCTAAGCTGACCGACGAAAACACTGACGCTGACTTCCTTGAATACAGCCTTTATGGCCTGCCACTGCAAACGCAGCAGACCTTTATGGTCATGGTCATGATCCCGATCGGTGTGCTGGTCATTCTGATCCTGCGTAACCTGGGCGGCCTTCAGACACTGGGAACCTTTACCCCTGTGCTGATTGCTCTGGCCTTCCGCGAAACGCAACTGGGCTTTGGTATTTTCCTGTTTACTGTGATCACTGCCCTCGGCTTGTCGCTACGCTCGTACTTGGAACATCTCAAACTGCAAATGCTGCCACGACTCTCGGTAGTGCTAACGTTTGTGGTGGTGTTAATCGCGGCCATCAGCCTGTTCAGCCATAAGCTGGGCCTTGAGCGCGGTCTGTCGGTGGCACTGTTCCCAATGGTGATTCTGACCATGACCATCGAACGCCTGTCGATTACCTGGGAAGAGCGAGGCGGCTCGCACGCCTTTAAAGTGGCTATTGGCACCCTGTTCGCCGCCACCCTGGCGCACCTGCTGATGAGCGTACCGGAGCTGAATTACTTTATTTTCACCTTCCCGGCCGTTCTCATGATTCTGGTGGGCTTCATGCTGGCGATGGGTCGCTACCGTGGCTACCGCCTGACTGAGCTGTTCCGCTTTAAAGCCTTCCTCAAGGATTAATGCCATGTTCGGTCTGATCAAGACGTGGAAAGCCCTTGAGGCCAAAGGCATCATGGGTATCAACCGGCGCAACGCGGATTACGTGCTGAAGTACAACAAACGGCACCTGTATCCGATTGTCGACGACAAGATCATCACCAAGATGCGCGCCATCGAAGCCGGCATCGATGTGCCGGAAATGTACGGCATCATCGACACGGAAAAGGGCATTGAAAAACTGCGCGACATCATCGGCGAGCGCCCTGATTTTGTGGTGAAGCCTGCCCAGGGTGCCGGCGGTGACGGCATTCTGGTCATCGCTGATCGCTTTGAGGAAAAGTACAAGACCGTCTCCGGCAAGATCATCAGCCACGAAGAGATCGAACAGCAGATTTCCAGCATTCTCTCGGGCCTTTACTCACTCGGCGGTCACCGCGACCGCGCACTGATCGAGTATCGCGTCACCCCTGATCCGATCTTCAAAAGCATCAGCTATGAAGGTGTGCCAGACATTCGCATCATCGTGCTTATGGGTTATCCGGTGATGGCCATGCTGCGTTTGCCCACCCGCCAATCCGGCGGTAAGGCCAACTTGCACCAAGGCGCGATCGGTGTGGGTGTTGATATGGCGACAGGCATTACGCTGCGCGGGACTTGGCTAAATAACAAAATCAGCAAGCACCCGGACACCGCCAACGCTGTTGATGGTGTGCAATTGCCGAACTGGGATGGCTTTATGAAACTGGCTGCGGGCTGTTATGAGCTGTGCGGCTTGGGTTATATCGGCGTAGACATGGTGCTGGATCAGGACAAAGGCCCGCTGATTCTCGAACTTAACGCCCGTCCTGGTTTGAACATTCAGATCGCCAATGACTGTGGCCTAACCCACCGCGCCCACGCTGTTGAGGCGCGCATTGCAGAACTGGCCAAGAAAGGCATTGTGGAAACCCCTGAAGAGCGTGTGCGCTTCTCTCAAGAACTCTTTGGTCACGTTTCCATCGCTCAGATCTGAGTCTCTGTAACATCAAAAAGCCCGGAAAACCTCCGGGCTTTTTGCTTATCGACGTATGACCTGACACAGGGCTTTCCGTTGACGACGGGGATGGGATGGATAGCGCTCAGCTGATCACATTCCTGGTGACACATGTGAGGCTCCGGCGCAGTCAAATAGATATTGCTCAGCATCCGATTATCGATGGCTGGCAAGACCTACTGCGTTGCGAGCGGACTCAATGCGATGGCTAGCGCACGACCGCCAATTCGAAGGCACCTTCTTCGCTGTGTGCATGGGCCTGCATGCCCTCTTCATCTACAGTCAGAGCCTGCAGCGGACGTTTGAAAGGCCTGTTATCAAGCGTTTGCAAACTGCGATCTTCGTCCGTGGTCAACAGCAATACGTACTGCTCTCCCGCTGCTGCACGCACCGGTACGGTGCCTTCGATAAACGCATAGCGATACCAAGTTTCTGCATGCAATTGATAAACCGCATCGCTTACCAAGCGTGTGGGTTGCTTGGCCTGGTCAAGAAACAATAGCGATGGATAAGCCACTTTTTTATTGGCAAAACTGCGCACGCGCAATCCGTAGTCATACTGCGAACGCGGCAGTCTCAACGCGGCGTAGTAGCTTTTACCCATGGGGAAATCCAGGCTGGGCGAGAAGCGATTGAGCTCTTCGTAGCGGGGTTCATCTGCACTGAGCACAGAAAAATTATCATCGTTCAACTGGCCACAGCAACGCTCCTGTAGCGCCTGGTAGCGACCGCTCTGGCGACCATCAGCCCCCTTCAACAGCGCCTGCATAGCGGCATTCGGCTGGCCGTCGAGCCCTGGCAAGGCCTGCGGCCTTGCGGCAAAACTCACTTCGCGGCCTTGCGTGGGCACAACAGTACGCATCCCTGGCGGCTGTGTTACGGCACCCTGAGCGGCAACCTTGGAGTTGCGCATACGTCCTTGTTCGTCCACCCAGGTGAAATAGCGGCCATCCTCTTCGCTGCGAGCGAAATCACGCCCCTCCAGTACGTCAGAGCTGATAAATGCGTCTGCCTGCTCGCCGGTATCCAGCAGCATTTCATTGCCACCGGCCTGTACCTGACGTCCGGCATAAAAGCTGTTTTGCAGATTGCCACTGGCATCAACCCACGTGAAATAGCGACGCTTGCTCTCCCCGCTACGTGAACTACCGGGCCAACCACCACTGGCTGGCTCATTCATTCGCGCATCATCCGTGCGCTGGATCGTGCTGGCGGCAGAGCGTTGATGGGCATTCAAACGCTCGCCGACAAAGGTATTGTGCACTCGACCCTGATCATCCACCCACGTTAGGTAGCGACCGGAGGCTGTCGCATCGAGGCTGACCAACAGACTGCATAGCACCCAATAAGCACGCATACCCTGGCCCTAAAAAGTGGTGCGATAGGTCAATGCCAAGACATAAGCTTTGACGCGGGTTTTAACATCAAGATCGGCATAGGGGTTGTACACCATGCTGTCGATGGTCGAACAGTTGATGTTGCAACTGGAGCGGGCGGGGATGTCTTGTTTGCTGACCAGGTAGTTGAAACCCAGATCGATGACGGTATCTTTGTCCCACTGATACCCCACGCCCAGGCCATACAAATTGGCATCCCCTAATGGGGCTAGCACATCGGCCTTGTTAGCCGGAATGGCAGAGGGACGCGGCTCGTAGCCCATGCGCAGGCTCAGGCGATCATTGACCTGGTATTCAACGCCCACCGCCCAACTCCAGACCGATTCATAACCGCGATCCAAGATGATGCTGGTGGACGTTGCATTATTGGGCGAAAACAACTTGGCAATGGTCAGGACATCCAGTTCGCGATCAAACTCGAGCTCAAATTTGTCCCACGCAGCATAGTCAGTCCACTTCAGATCAAAATTGATCTGCCAGCGATCATGCGGCTTGAGTTTCAGGCCCGTTGAAAAGTGCGCGGGATAGGTCATGTCCAGCGAGACATTACCGACTTCCTCGTTGAACACGCCGCTGGGCGTCAGACTATTAAAGATTGCGCCTATAAGTGATGAATCAAGACCTTGCCAAAAGCCCTGCCAGTCCTCGGAGTACTCAACGACATAACGACCTTTGAGACGCATCTTGGCTTCACTCTGGTAAACCGCCCCCCAGGCGAACCAGTCAGTCGGCTCCCAGAGAAAGCCAATATTCCAGGTGGGTGAAAGGCTTTGCTGCATGTCGATATCGATATTGGCAATATCAGTGAACGGCCCCAAATCGCCACCGCACAAATTAAGCAACAACTCGAAGGGGTTGCCTTGCACCGTACACAGCGCATCTTGCGCAACGCCGGTAAAGCCGGTCAGAACACCAGGGGCACGGAAGTCTTGGTTGAGCGCCATGGCCTGATGTGAGAAACCGATTGATAGCCCGACAGACAGCTCATCGTTTACCTGATAAGCCACCGACGGGGAAAAATAGGTCAGCCGCTGAATCACCAACTCCTTACCTTGATAACGACCAGGATCGTCATCCTCACGGGCAAAGCCGAGGGCTTGCGGGGTATACACGTTGGTGGCGAAGGTAATCTTGGAACCCGGAGGGTTTATCGACAACCCGGCCAAGGGCGCAAACAGCATCGGCAATTCGACAGCACCACCGACACCCGGCAGGTACATCATGGCCGAACCTGCGCGGCTGGATGAGTTGGCCACAGGGTCATCATTGAGACCTAGGAAATTGCTGCCGTACCCCGCTGGCGCATCAAACTCAGCCCGGATGTCCATCATGCCTGTGATGAATTTCATGGTGGTTTGCCGACCTTTGAGCTTGGTCAGAGCCGCAGGGTTGTAATGCACGGCATCAATACCGCTAAAGTCGGCCGTGATGGCATTGCCTAATGCCATGGCTTTGGGGCTGCCAATGGTCAGGTTCTGCGCCAACTGAGCATCGGCCAGCCCGGCATAAAGCGCAGCAGCCCCGGCAATCGCCTGCGCAAGCAGCGAAACTCGCTTAATCATGATGAGTTCGCTCGCCTTTATTGGGCCTTGAGGCCTTTGATGTCCAAAGGCATCGAGATGCCCAGCAACACATCCGGCGAATCTTCCGTCATACCAAAGCCCGCATTGACGTTAACAATGCGCTCTGGCGAGGTTCGCAAACCGAGCGAAAAGTTCATCACTGCACTGGTTTGCCCTCGCCCTTCAGCGTCGCCATCAGCAAACGAGAAGGTGGGCTTAAGCGAATGCGACATTTGATAGGAGGTGGCCAGTGACACGTCGTAGGACAAGGCATAAGCGAAGCCCATACTCAGCGAGAACGATGAACCGGGATCCACCTCTTCCAGTAACCGACCACCGCGCACTTGGCCGATACCCGTTATGGGAACGTTGTAGGTGTAACCCAGCGACCCAAAGAGCACCACAGGGTCGATCACATAAGAAAGATTGGCACCCACGCCCAGGCTGTAAGCACCACTGCCGGTGGCCAGATCGCTCTGCGTATTGATGTCATAGGGGCTGTTACCCGTGGGCAAACCCAATGTGGCGTAGAGAGTAGTGACCGGCTTGCCGCGTAACGATGTCCATGGCTGCCAACGTAAACTGGCCGACACATCGCCAAGGCTGTAGGCGTTAAGGTCACGCTCGGTGTCGTACTTGGCAACCAGTGGCAGGCGCACACTGAAGGTCAGGTTGTCCCACACCCCATAGTCAAACGTGAAGGAGTTGGTGAAGGTGTGCTGCGCCTCGCTCTGACCTATTACGCTGAACACATTGTTATTGCTGGTACGCACAGTCTCGATGAGCGTGTCACGCACCAAAGAGTAGTCAACGCCATAGGTCAGGGTGCGCTCACCCTTTTTAAGCAGGGTGTAGCTTTTTTCAGCGGCTTGAAACACTTGCTCCAGCGCTTTGGCACTGTCGGCATCGTCTTCCTGTTTGCTCAGCGCCTCACGGGCATCGTCAACCGAGGCTGTGTCGGCATTCGCTTTAATACAAACAGTACCCGCCAAAATGGCCAGCCATACACAAGGCAACACTTTCATGGCAAAGCCCCCACATATTTATTGTTATATCGGGCGGTTTATTTACGACGGATATACCGAAGATCGCCCTGCGACCCCAACTCTGTGGCTTGGTTGTCGGTAAATTTGGTCATTTCCGGAAACTCGCGAAATGCCAGCAAGCTGACTGTTCTGTCATCGACCAAGCGTAAATCCTGCTCGCTTAATGCGAGAGCATTGGGCGGTTCATTGCCGTTAGGGAAAATTACAAAAAGCACGTTCTGATCCCACACCTCTTCGAAACGGGTGCGGGTAAAGCTGATGTTACCCAGCGCCGGATCGGCAACAAAGACGTGATCGTTGTACACATCACGCACGACCACAAAATGCTTAAAACCAGCGTACTCAATCGGCACGATGGCCGGGTGTTCAAGTGCATCAAGGTCGGCAAATTCAGCGCGAAAACCACCGCTTTTATAACCCAGCGCGGTGACCAGCCGTTTCATATCGAGCAATGAAAAACCGCGTCGCTCAACAATTTTATCGGCCTCACCAAACTGCAAAAGCCCTTCCATCACCTGGCGCTCTTGCAAGTTAAGCCCGAGAAAATAATCTAGCAGCGATGTCAGTGCTGCAGACCCGCAACTGTAGTCATAGGCCTGACGGATCACGTTGCGAAACTGCATCTGGCTCATGGGCTCGAGCGTGACCGATTCACGCAAAGGTCCGTTGGGTAGCCCGTTTTGGTTGATATACACGGTGCCCGGAGCAGGCGGCTTGGTATCCACCGCTTCGGTGAACCCCCATACGCTGATCAGACTGCCCAATAAAATCTCAACCATTGGCTTACTGCACCCCTAAACCCCAATAGAAAAGCCTTACCGGCCTAAACCGATAAGACTTTTCAGAACATCAAGCAGCTAAGCGAACTTAGTGGCCCCAGACTTTTACAGTGGTGCCAGCCATGTTCATGTCGTTGACAGCCAAGGAACCAATACTAGCAGCGCCCGCGCCACCAACTTTGATTGCGCCAACGCTCAGCTGACCCGTGATGGTCGGCAGGCTGATTTGCAGTTGCTGAGTGGCAACCGCTGTACCGCCACCGGAAGGAGTGATGCTAGTGGTCACAACGTCAACTTTGACCGGAGCATTATCGGCAATGTTGAAACCAGTAAAGGCAATGGTTTCCAGACGCAGCGAACCGCCGTTGGTATCGCCATCGGTGTACACAACGCTGCCGATAGAGCCGTTGAAGCTACCGGAAATGCTGATGCCGTCCTGACCGGTTACGCTGGACAGAGCGTTGTCATCCATAGCTTTCAGTTCAGCTTGAGCCATGAAAGGAACAGCCAGAACAGCGGTAGCCAGAGCCAGTTGTTTGAGGGTTTTCATTGTTATTGTCTCCACAGTTCACTAATGGGTTGTCCCCGGCAGGCTGCACCGGACTCCTGTCCGTATCAGCTACAGCAGCTCACGCCACTCACCAGGTCTGACACTGCTTCCCTATTCGTGCCAGGCTTGGAATCGTGAAGCACCATGCTTCTCGTCCTGTAACAAAGTTACTGGCCTCAGCCTTGGCTGGCAGCCCATCCAAGGGATGGAGCGCCAAACGAGCAAGCTGGATGAGCGCGGTCATCAGGCTTCACTCAACAGCCCCAAACTTTTGCCTTTTAGAACAGCCTGCGTGCGGCTGCGCACGCCCAGCTTGGCGAACAGATTGTGCAGATGCCATTTGATGGTCGCTTCTGACAAATGCACAGCCTGGGCGATGTCACGGTTAGACAAACCAGCCGCCACCAATCGCAATATCTCTCGCTCACGATGACTAACATCTTGATTATCATCGATATTTTCTAAATTTATAGACAGCCTACGGCACTGCTCGCGCAACTGTTCAGCGAGCCCTTGCCATGCATGCGCCTGGCCAGGCTCTGCCGCGCACCACGCATCCCAGAGCGGCAACAACCACAGCGCATCATCGAGAAAGATTCGTCGGTAACCACATCCCCAAGCGTCTTCGAGGGTTGAACGGAACAGGGCGAAGGCTTTATCGCTGTTACCTTTGCGCCAGTACGCCACAGAAAGTAACAGGGCCAGGCGCAAACGCCGGTCGCGCTGGTGTTCCGCCGACTGTTTGGTCAGGGCCAGTTCAAGCGTGCTCTGCGCCTTGTCAGCACGCCGCTCAGTCAGGGCTAGCCGCGCCTCACACAGCGCTAAAGCGGCCTCAACGTCGCTGTAACGGCCAGGCGTTAATACGGCCAAGTGTCGTTGCAACTGCATACAGGTACGCTCGGCCTCGTTCGGTCGACTTAACCACAGCAGAAAATGCACCTTGCAACCCATAGCCAACGCGTAAACCCGCTCATAGCCTGGCCCATGCAACCCCGCTAGCCATTCATCTAAATCAGCCAGCGCCTGCTCGCCCTCGCCGGCAAAAAAACGTGCCTTGGCCATGACCAATTTGCCGCGACTGACCAATTCAACAGGCGTAGCCACATCACGCCAGGTAGTGGCCAGAGGCAGCTCGGCCAGAATCGCCGCATGCCGATCTTGTTCGTACAGCAAGTCTGCGTACGCCAAAGAGAGCGGTCCGCCGACACGGCTGCGACGACCAAATACCTGTTCGACGCGCGCTCTAGCAGCCTCCGCCAAGCGACGCCCACGCTCGGGCTGCCCCATCTCTTTACAGATCAACGATTCGATAAGGCTGACCACCGCATGCAAGTACTCACTGTCAGCCCGCTCCAGGTTGGCCCGGGCCACCGCAATGGCTTTGGCCGCATCGCCAAACTCACCGAGCAACGCATAGCCGGCGGCTTGAATACAGGACATGCTGGCACGGAAAACCGGTTGATTATCCGGCACCAGCGCCAGCCAGTGGCGCGCCACCTTGAGAGCGGCCTCAAGCTTGTCCTGGTAAAGCAGCACCAACGCTTTAAGCACTTGCGCCACCGCCAACAAAACCGCCAGACCAAAATGCATCGGTTTGCCACGGCCCTGCATAAGACGCGAACTCACCTCTTCAATCAGCGCTTCGGCCTCGGCGTATTTCTGTTCGAATGCCAGTTGCCAGGCGTAGTAAATCTGGAAGACCGGATGTTCGCGGATCACTTCAGCCGGTACATCCTTGAGAATCGCCAAAATGCCGTACACCTGATTACCGGCGATCAGGGTGGCACCCTGACGCTCGAGCAATTCAGCAGCAAAAGCGTAATCACGCGCGCGCAAGGCGTATTTGACGGATTTATCGGTCAGCTCGTGGCTGTCACACCAACGCGCGGCGGCATGCAGCAAATGGGTAGGATCACCCTGACGGCTCAAGCGGCCTTGCAAAAACTCAGCAAACAAATGGTGATAACGAAACCATTCGCCCTGCTCATCCAGCGCAATCACAAACAGCTGCGCCGTTTGCAGACGTTTAAGCATTTGCTCAGCATCGGAGCGCCCGGTCAGGGCATTGCATAACTCGGCATTAAATTCATCGAGCACCGAAGTTTGCTCAAGAAACTGCTGCTGCTCAGCGGGCAGGTGACTTAGCACATCCTCAGCCAGATAATCGGCGATATTGCGCTCCGTACCAGAGAGCCGCTTGAGAAAACTGCTGCGATCCGGATGCCGCGCAAGGGCCAGAGCAACCAAGTGCAACGCCGTCACCCAGCCTTCGGTGCGCCGATACAGCAAGTCCAGTTCAGAACTGCTGAGCTCGATCTGCTTGAGATCACTAAAGTAGGCTTGCGTCTCGGCGCGACTGAGTCGCAACTCGTCGGCTTGAATCCACGTAAACCAGGATCCGCTGAGCGGGGCTTGCTCCGGCGCTTTGGGTTTGTGCCGCATGCTGCCGATGACGCGAACGTTCGCCGGCAGTTGCTGGAAGAAATACTTGACCAAAGGCCCGAGGTCAGCGTGACGCACGCGGTGAAAATCATCAAAAATCAGGTACAACTCACCCTGAACTTTTTTTAGATCGGCGATGAAAGAGTCCAGCAAGACTTCGTTAAGCGCACTCATGTCATCGCGCAACACACGCGTCGTACTGACACCAAAGCCCGTTAACTGCGCTTCAATCGAGGCAATCAGGTAATGCAGCAAACGCTGCGGCTCGCTGTCGGCCTCATCACATGACAGCCACGCTACACAGGCACCGGTTTGCAGCAAGCGCAAACGTAACTGGCTCAGCACTGTGCTTTTACCAAACCCGGCGGGCGCACTTAGCAGAATCAGCCGCTGCGAGCGGGCATTGAACAAGCGATCCAGCAAAACCGAGCGTTCAAGCAAAGGGCGCCCGGCAGACTCCGCCGGGAACAGCTTGGTACGCAGCAACGGGAGTGTGCCCTGGGCGGGCGAAAATTGACTGTTCATAGGTCCAGAAGACTCAGTTCGCGGGCACGCCGGATGGCCTGGGTGCGATTACGCACTTTGAGCTTTTCGTAAATATTGTGCAGGTGCCACTTGACCGTTCCCAGCGCCAGGGAAAGTTGCAGCCCAATTTCTTCGTTGGACATGCCTTGCGCGGCCAAACACACCACTTCGCGCTCACGCTCGGTAAGGCCCTCCTCCAGCACCTCTAGCGATTGCCGCCCACTGCTACCAGGCCAAATCAGCAAAATCCCACGAATAAAGCCTTGCAAGGCAGGCTGACGCTCGGCGGCCTCAAGTTGTTGCAGAAGCAAACGGATGGACTCGCCTTCCTCGATAAACAGGCTGCGCACGCCTTCACGCTCAGCGCCAATCAGGCATTGCACCAGCAGGCTTTGCGCACGCTCCTGGTACCCCAAGCGCTGATAACTCAGCGCCGCCAGCAGGTCGAGACGCAAGCGCTGCAGGCCGTGCCAGTTGTCGAGCAAGGTGCTGCGCAGTTGAGTAATTTCATGTAACGCCTCGCTGTAATGCCCGCGCGCCTGCTGCAAGCGAATACGCGTGAGGCCACGCACCCACAGCACGGGATTCAAGCGCATGTGCGGGTAATGCTCAGCCAGCTTGTTCCAGTCCACTGATTTGAGGCGTAGCTCAGCGCGTTTGAAACGATCAGCGGCAGGCTCTTGAAGGATCTGCGCCACTTCATCGCCCACTGACTGGGCATAAAACCGCCACGATTGATTGCGCGCTGCGAGGTTCTGCATCAGCACCAGCGTGGCGTGAGCGTCTTTAGGATTGTCTTGTATGCGCTGCACATGGGCCATGCACAACATGCCCTGCGCATAGATATCCACTGGGTTGATCACATCAACAGTGGATAAGGCCCAGCGAAGGCGCTCTTCGGTGCCCTCCCAGCGCCCTTGCGCATAACCAATCAGCGCCTCACTGATAGTTGGCAACGCCAAGGCCCGTGAGCGATCCGAAAACCAAGGCATTACACGGGCACGCAGTTGTGCAAACAACAATTCAGCCTGGCGAACCTGTCCCTGCTCAAGACTCATCAACACTTCGACGTTAGCCAACTGCATATCCAGGTAGCGACCTTCGAGAAAGTGATTGCGCTGTTGCGCCAGGGCCAATAAACGTTTGGCCTGATCCGGCTGACCGCTCATGACGCTGGCCAGCGCACCGACGATCAACATGGCCACTTCGAGAAAAGCGCTGTGCTGACCCAATTGCGCTTCAATACGCCGCGCCAGGCTTATGCAAGACGGCAGATCATCTTTCTGCAGGGCAATAACCGATTTGACCGCCATGGTGGCCAGTACTTTATCGCTCAATGGTCCGCTGGATTTGCTCTCATTCCAGTGATCGAGCAACTCATCAAGCATGCGGTTGGCTTCGTTAAGACTCAGCTCGGCAGCGCGGATCCACACATCGGCCAAGACCAATATCGGAAAGCGCTCGGCAATCTCATCCGGCACATGCTGGCGCCACTTGTAGATCAAATTGAGCTGACCCCGATTGATCAACTCAAGACCGCAGCCATCTACCAAGGCCGCCAGCATTTCAGCATCTTCAGCCAGGCACGCATGCTCGATGGCTAAATTCTGCATATGGTGATTGGTGAACCAGAGGCTGGCATTGAAATGCAGTTGTTTAAAGCGTTCGGGGTCACGCTCTTTTAAACGATTGCGTAAGAAATCAGCGAAGAGATTATGGAAGCGATACCACAGCCGCTCACGGTCCAGGGGCAATAAAAACAACTGCATCGCCTCAAGCTCTTCCAGCAGTTGCTGACCATCTTGCCGCCCCGTCAGGGCATTGGCCAAGTCACCGCTGAGCTGCTGCGCGATGCCAAGCGCCAATAGCAACTCCTGCTTTTGCACCGGTAACTGTTCAAACACACTGCGCAGTAAATAGTCGCCCACAGCCACCTGATCAGTGCCCATATCAGCAATCTGCGCGGCGGCCTGGGGCTGATGGCGCAACCACAAGCTGGCAAGGTGCACGCCCACCATCCAACCTTCGGTCTGGCTGTACAGCGCCGAAAACGCCACCGCATCCAATTGCAGGCCACTGCGCTGCAAATAATCGCGAGTTTCTGCCTTGCTCAGCCGCAGTTCTTGTTCGCCAATTTCTACCAGCAGGTCTTTAGCGCGCAGCGTCGCCAAGTTGAGCGCCGGCTGAGAGCGGCTGCCAATGGCCAGGGTAAAGCTGTCAGGGGCGAACTTGATCAGTCGATTGAGCGCAGCAAGCAACTCGGTGTCCTGAATCAGATGCAGATCATCCACCACCAGTAGCAGCGGTGCTTCCAGTTGCACCAACTCCGCCAGCAGGCTTTCCATAACAGCAGCAACGGGCACGCGCATGGTGTTCTGCAGGTAAGCCAGAGCCTCATTACCAAAATTCGGCAAGGCACTGCACAGCGCCTCAATCAGCTGCAGAAGAAAACGTGAGGGTTCGTCATCGCCAGGCCCGAGCGACAGCCAGGCAACGTTGTGGCCTTGCTCTTTGCGCAGCCGCGCCAAGGCGGCCAGGGCACTGGTTTTACCAAAGCCCGCGGGAGCGGCCAGCAAGAGCACACGGGCATGAACATTGGCACACAGCGCTGCTTCCAACTGCGGCCGGAGCAGATTGTCCGAAACAGCTTGAGGAGGCATCAATTTGGCACGCAGGAGGCTTCCAGCGGCTGGATCCATAACGTCATCCATTGCCTTTATCCCGTAGTCATTATTGTTTTAGGCGTTGCGTGAATATCCGGGGCTGCACTCATACTAATGAGCGTAAGGCTTCCGAGTAAACCCATCTTCAGCGCTAGGATGAATGTGGGCGAGGCTCTACAATCAGCCTTCGCACACTGTGAACGTGTCATATGCCTACTTGTCATGTACAGGCTCTGCCCTATCACGCAGACCCTTCCCTTTACTTCAGTATGCTCATCGATGCGCCGGGTGCCGTCCTGCTCGATGCAGGCCGGCCCACGGCGCAGCGCGGACGCTATGATCTTCTTAGCGCTTGGCCATTGGCAGAACTGGCACCAAGCGCCGACGAAACGGCCAACGCTTTCCTGCAACGCTTGCGGCAGAGCCTTGGCGTTCTTGGTGAGTGTCATGCGCCGGATGATCTTGATTTACCGTTTGTCGGCGGATTGATTGGTTATCTCAGCTATGACTTCGGACGCCGCGTGGAGCACCTGCCCGCCTTGGCGGTGGATGACCTCAACCTGGCGGATGCGCGCTTTGGGCTGTATGCCTGGGCACTGATCACCGATCACCAACAGCAAAGCAGCCTGTTGGTCGTTCATCCGAGCGTGAGCGATGCCGAGCAAAAGCGGCTTTTTGAGTTTTTTAGCTGTGGTCAGCCCGCCGCTACACAGCCGTTCAAGCTGCTGGAGCGGTTTAAATCAGACCTCAGCGAAATTGACTATCAAGCGAGCTTCGCGCGCATCCAGGCTTATATCCAGGCTGGCGATTGCTACCAGGTCAACTTTGCCCAACGGTTTCGCGCACGCTATCAAGGCTCACCCTGGAACGCCTACTTGGCATTGCGCAAAGCGTGCCCAACGCCTTTTGCGGGTTATCAGGTGTTAGCGGATGGCGCCGCCATTATCAGCCTCTCGCCCGAGCGTTTTTTGCGCATCAGCAAGGGCCAGGTCGAAACGCGCCCTATAAAAGGGACACGAGCTCGCCACGCGGAACCGGCTCAGGATCAGGCCCAAGCGGAAGACTTGCTCGGTAGCCTTAAAGACCGCGCTGAAAACCTGATGATTGTTGACCTGTTGCGCAATGATTTGGGCCGCACATGCCGCACGGGCTCGGTCAAAGTGCCAGAACTGTTCGCGCTGGAGAGCTACCCCAATGTGCACCATTTGGTCAGCGCTGTGACCGGTGAGTTGGCGGCAGACAAAGATGCGCTGGACCTGATCGCTGGCAGCTTTCCAGGTGGCTCGATCACCGGCGCACCGAAGATCCGCGCCATGCAAATCATCGATGAGTTGGAACCTACGCGCCGAGCGCTGTATTGCGGCTCCCTGCTGTATCTGGATGTACGCGGTGAAATGGACAGCTCGATTGCCATCCGCAGCCTGTTGGCTAAAGACGGGCAAATCAGCTGCTGGGGCGGCGGCGGTATTGTGGCGGACTCAAACGTCCAAGCCGAATACCAAGAGTCCATCACCAAGGTCAAAGTGCTGCTCGACACCCTGGAGCAATGCTGCGATTAGCCGCAGCGAAACCGCTGTTTGGCTGAGCCTAGCGCAACAAAAAGCCGATGCCAGTTACCCGGCATCGGCTTTTTATTACATACCACGTGAAGGCGTATTACAGGCTCAACGAGCGATTAGATGCCTTGAGAAACTCTTGTTTTAAGTCCTCAAAGGTATGCACAGCCGGGAACTGCGGGAATTCGCGGATGACATTCTCAGGTGCGTGGAACAGGATGCCGGCATTAGCTTCGCTGAGCATGGTGGTGTCGTTATACGAATCACCAGCTGCAATCACACGGTAATAAAGGCTCTTAAATGCCAACACTGACTGACGCTTGGGATCTTTTTGACGCAGTTGGTAATCCACCACGCGGTCAGTTTCATCAGTGATCAACTTGTGGCACAGCAGCGTCGGGAAGCCCAGTTGACGCATCAGCGGCTGAGAAAACTCGTAGAAGGTGTCAGACAAAATCACCACCTGAAAGCGCTCACGCAACCAGTCGACAAATTCCACCGCGCCGTCCAACGGTTTGAGGGTGGCGATCACCGCCTGAATATCGGATAGCTTCAAGCCGTGCTCATCCAGAATGCGCAGGCGCTGCTTCATCAGCACGTCGTAATCCGGAATATCCCGGGTGGTCGCTCTTAGCGATTCGATGCCGGTTTTTTCTGCAAAAGCAATCCAGATCTCCGGGACCAACACGCCTTCCAGGTCGAGACACGCGATTTCCACAGGACACTCCTAACTTGGATTTATCTAAGAAGGCGGCACTCTAGCGACTCACCCAAGGCTCTGCAACGCAAGCCTTATACCCAAATCAAAGGTAGACCCTGGCACATCGTTATTTAGGCGTATAACTCGCGTTTGCTACCATCGCCGCACAAGACGCGCAGCGTCACCATAACTAGGAATACAGCCCGATGAGCCAACCCTTCGATGCAGCCGAACTGGCGGCAAACTACGCCAATAAGTCGCCACAAGACATACTCAGACTGGCCTTCGAGCATTTTGGCGATGATCTTTGGTTGTCTTTCAGCGGGGCCGAAGATGTCGTGCTGATCGACATGGCCTGGAAGATCAATAAAAACGTCAAGGTCTTCAGCCTCGACACCGGCCGCCTGCACCCGGAGACCTATCGCTTTATCGATCAGGTACGCGAACACTACGGCATCAGCATCGACATTCTGTCGCCTGAAACAGCTGCGCTTGAAGCCTTGGTCAAGGATAAGGGCTTGTTCAGCTTTTATAAGGATGGGCACAGCGAGTGCTGCGGCATCCGCAAAACCGCACCACTGCGCCGCAAGCTGTCCACGGTTAAGGCGTGGGCCACCGGCCAGCGGCGCGATCAAAGCCCGGGCACCCGCAGCCAGGTGGCAGCAATTGAGCTTGATGCCGCCTTTTCTGCTGAAGGCCGCCCGCTCTACAAGTTCAACCCACTGGCGCAGATGAGCAGTGAAGACGTTTGGGCTTACATCCGCATGCTGGAGTTGCCTTACAACAGCCTGCATGAACGCGGCTTTATCAGCATTGGCTGCGAGCCCTGCACGCGCCCCGTGCTGCCCAATCAACACGAGCGCGAAGGGCGCTGGTGGTGGGAGGAAGCCACGCAAAAGGAATGCGGCCTCCACGCCGGAAACCTGATTGCGAAACACTGATAACAAAAAGGCCAGTCAGACTGGCCTTTTTATTGAGCACGGCAACCGCTAGCTGGCTGAACGCTGACGGCGCTGCATATAACGCTCAACATATGAGCAGGAAGGAATAACCGTATAGCCCAGACGCTCAGCGTAAACGAGTGCATGCTCGGTCAAGGCCGCCGCTACGCCCCGGCCCCGCAGCGAGTTGGGCACAAAGGTGCGGTAAATATCCAGCGTCTGCTTTCCCAGATCCATGTAAGCCAGGTACGCCCGATCACCGTCCAGCGTGGTCTCGAAATGGTGACTGACCAAGTCATGGTGAATGGACAACTCCTCGCTCATTGCAACCCCTCTGTTAATAAGTCAAAGCCCGCTTCTCAACAGGCTGTCTAAAGAAATTGTAACAATCCTATCAGGCCAGCCAGCCCCGTGCCACGTAACGCAGATAGCCATGAAACGTAAACGGCTTTCGCCAGCGCAACTCGCGATAGATAACTCGATATTTTTAGCAAGCCTCAACGGTATCTACCTTGAACACATAGAGACCCTGTTAGAAACAGTAACCGACACCTTATTGATTGTTTTTTAACCAAAAACTGCTCAGGAGCTGTTAAAGATCACATCAACTCGAAAAAAATGTCCCCTCCTAGCTTTGCCTCCGTTTACTTACGAGCTGTTACAGGTAGTATGTACGCCGGCTAATTTCCTAACTTCTGGAAATTGCTTTTATGGAAAAACTCCACCTCAAGGGGAACACGATGAACAACGTTCTGAAATTCTCTGCTCTGGCATTGGCCGCAGTTCTGGCTACCGGTTGCAGCAGCATGTCCAAAGAAACTGAAGCTCGTCTGACTGCAACTGAAGATGCAGCAGCTCGCGCTCAAGCCCGTGCCGACGAAGCCTACCGCAAGGCTGATGACGCTCTGGCAGCCGCTCAGAAGGCTCAGCAAACTGCTGACGAAGCCAACGAGCGCGCTCTGCGTATGCTGGAAAAAGCCAGCCGCAAGTAATAGCCCACAAGGCTATGCCAAGCCGACCCAGTTTCTGGGTCGGCTTTTTTATTGCCTGCCAATTTCTAGGGCCAATAAAAAACCCGTCAGCCTTGCGGCGTGACGGGCTTGATACAAATGATCGCAATCAGATTGCAGGGTCAGTCGAGACTAAAGCCTGACCTGGCTGAGCGATTTCAACTGGAAGACCGTCCTCAGCAGCAACAACTTCACGAAGCATTTCCCAATCCAGGCGAAGGTTGGCAAATTCATCATTCTTAAGTAGCGAGTTGATCACCGCTGTGTGCTTATCAACTACTGATGCCTCGCCAGAATCACTGAGCGGTGCATGCGCTTCTAGATAGATCTTGCCGCCACTGCGACCAAATTTGTACGGCTCGTTGATTATGCGCACCGAGGTTCCAACCGAAACCATGGTGGCCAGTTTCAAAACGTTATGGTTCAGCATACGGAAACAGCCGTGACTGACCCGCATGCCAATACCAAATTTCTTGTTCGAACCATGGATCAGATAACCCGGCACAGACAAACCCATCTTATACGGGCCGAGCGGATTGTTTGGACCTGGCGGTACGTAGGCAGGTAGCGGATCACCGTTGGCCGCATGTTCCTCAAGAATTGATTTAGGCGGCGTCCAGCCCGGGTTAGGCGTCATCGCGGTGATACGTGCGTTGGCTACCGGCGAACTCCAGCCTTCACGACCAATACCCAACGGGTAGGTGTAAACCACGTTACGACCTTTGGGGTAGTAATAGAGGCGGTATTCAGCCAAGTTGATCACGATGCCTTCGCGTGGGCCTGGCGGCAGAATAAAGCGGGTAGGCAGAATGATGTCTGTGCCCTCGCCAGGAAGCCAAGCGTCAACGCCAGGATTGGCTGCGACCATCTCCAAGTAACCCAAGTCGTTGGCCGAGCCAAGATCAGCGAAAGTGTCTTCGTACTTGGCTTTGTGCACACGGATTTCACCCGCGATGTCTTCGCCAGGTGGAGGCAACGGCAACTCAAGAGCGCTTGCAGATGAAACGGCAAACAAGGCCGCCAGAGGCAGGCAACGGGTGACGGCAAAGGCACGCGACAACATCCGGGAATTCCTGACGTAAAAGGTTGGTAATATTTAGCGCGATTGTACACCGATTGATCAATCGCTTGGAAAGCCCACTGCAGCTAAATGGACGGGCGCTCACCGCGCTTTTGCGCGTCCAGCACAACCTTACAAGCCGAACACAAACGCTGATCACGTAAGCCTGCTTTGTCCAGAACACGCCACACAGGCTGCGCCGGTAACAAACTGCCACACAGCGTTCGATCAGCAAACTCGCCCAACTCAAGCTGGCGCGCCAACAAATGCACACGTACTTCTCGGCAGGCAAACAGGTCAAGCTGCTCATCTGGCTCGATCAATTGATAGGCATGCAAAGACCAAGCAGGACGCGGCATCGGGGGCTCCAGAACAGGGTCGCCACATTAGCCGAAAGGTCGAGGGCAGAAAAGCCTGTCAGAGCAAAGGTTTCAGGGTTGGCCAGACGTTCTCCAACAACCTGGACTGCGCTTCGGCAGTGGGGTGAATACCATCGGCCTGCATCATCTCAGGCACACCCCCTACGCCCTCCAGCACGAACGGCACCAGCGGCACGCTGAACTCGCTGGCAACCTGTGGAAACACCGCCGCAAACGCTGTGGTGTAACGCAGGCCGTAATTAGGCGGCAGTTGCATCCCCAAAATCAGCACTTGGGCGCCCTTTTGCTGCGAGGCCTGCACCATGGCCGCAAGGTTTTGTTGCAATCCCACCCACTGGTCAGGAACCCCACAAACTCAAGGGTTCCAGCCAATGACCGCCAAATCGAATGCCCAAAGTGGCACAAGTCTGTTACAAATCGCGCCGCTCAAGCTGACCACACAGCTCGCTAAGCCTTGGCACTTCCGCAGGCATGGCCGCTACTACCTTCGCTTCAGGCCCCGTAGCCGCTCAAGGCAAAGACCAGTCAGGCGTCCTCAAGGTGGCCCAGGCGTTCGCCAGTGCGGGTCTGTCCTTGCAGGCAAGCCCTATGACCATGCGTGTCTATCGGGATCATCTGGCTGAACAGGCGCAGCTTGAGGCCCGCCGACTTGCTGAATCTCAGGCACACGCCGCCCGCTGCCATATCCCGACACCGAAAGAGATCGCAGAGCGCAAAGCCGAACGTGAGCGCAAGGCACAGGCCATCCGAGACCACGGGGCACAAATCCGCAGCCAGCTTGGCCGCTGAAAGCCATTCACTTAGACCATTAGGAGTTACAGACCATGAAACCGTTTCAATACAAAGCACCAGACCGCACCTACACCCAATCCGTGGCATCCCTTGGACTGACCCAGGTGTCTTTCCACAGCTCAGACGTTCGCGCCCAGGAGATGGCAGCCAGTGATCCAGCGGTTTACGCCCAGGCAATGCAGGAAGTCGCCGACGAGCACCTTAACGGCGCTGAGTGGCGTGAGAACATGGATAACGCTTTCCCCTCTGAGGTTCGCCCGTTCGGCTCAGTCCCAACGTGCCCCCAAGTGGCCCTGATGGATAACCGCTCGGTGACCTTCGATCCTCGCCAGACCTACGATGGCCGCACCGTGACCAAGGGTGAAGCTGTAGCGGGCTCGCTGGTGTCGATGGAGGCCCCAGAGGTCGGCGTTCTGGTGTCGGGTCGCATCTCCATTCTCGACCACACAGTGCAGTTTGGATTCACTGAACGAAGCATGGCGCAGACAGGCGAAAAACTACTGAATGATCTTGAGCTAAGCATGGCGAGCAAGATCGCCGAGAGCCTGGAAGGTCAGCCTTCTGTGTCGAAGGTCTACGCAGGGGCAATCACTGGCACACCTACCGCACAGGCAGAGGATGTCCTTGACCTCATTGCTGTTCACTTGGACACCTACTGGGGCCGCGACATCTCAGAGTTTGGCGTGCTGGTGCCGGTAAGCCTTCGCCCTGTGCTCAACCGTGCGGCCCAACGGGCTGGCCTGGAGGACATTGACGAACTCGTGGGCACCCGTGTGCAGGTCTATAGCGGCACAGACCGTGGCATCTTCTTGGTTCCCAAGGCGTTCGCCATGCTGTCCTTCCGAGAGAACAGTGAAGGGGACGTGTGGCGCGTTGAGCTATCCCGCAATAGCTCCTTGCTGAGCTGGGAACTTGAGGTCTCCGCAGTGGTGGACGTAATGGCCACCGCAATGGTTGAAGTCAAGGTAGGCGGCTCTGATTGGGAGACCACACAGGTAGCGCTGCCACTGGTCAAACAGCTTGTCCTGGCAGAACAGCCTGCCCCACCTGTAGGCCCGTAAAGGCTCGCAGTGATTCGCTGTAGGGATAGAGGGTGGTTGTTTAACCATCCCTGCCCATCATCAAGGAATGAGCCCTGGGAACACCTGGGGCCGTCCTACTTAGTCCTTATGCCGACGACTGGCGGACACTGGTTCTTGAGGAACCACCTTGATAGCTCTGAGCACCTAATGGGTCTCAGGGCTTCTTTTTGCAATACCCGACTATTTTAGTAGGACTTACCATGAGTAGCCTGATGCTGATCTATGGGGCTGCATTGTTGCTCAGGGTTGTCGTGTGGTTGTCCTTGAGAAAATGGGTCAAAAATCCGAGCCCCCATCTAATATACAAAGCCCGCCCACTACCCCCTCGGGGCCCCAGTGGACTGGCACAAATGGGGCACAAGTGTGTGACAAATCACGGTTGACAGGCACCCGGAGGCGAACATTAATATGCCGCTTCCTGACCAGCTCAGGGACTACTTCAGAGCAACGGCTTCAGCATCGGCCAGACGTTATCCAGCAACCGAGGCTGAGCTTCAGCAGTAGGGTGAATCCCATCACTCTGCATCATGGAAGGCACGCCACCTATGCCCTCCAGCACGAAAGGCACCAAGGCTGAGCCAGTCTCATTGGCAACCTTGGGGAACACATCGGCGAAAGCTGTTGTGTATCGCACACCGTAATTAGGCGGTAGTTGCATCCCCAAAATCAGCACTTTGGCCCCAACCTTCTGTGACTGCTGAACCATGGCCGCAAGGTTTTGTTGCAATTGCGCAGGAGGCTGGCCACGCAGACCATCGTTGCCTCCCAACTCGATAATCACCAGCTCCGGCTGGTGCTCTGCAAGTAGCGCAGGCAGCCGCGCGGCACCGCCCGCACTGGTGTCACCACTGATCGAAGCATTAACAACTTGATGGTCAAAACCCTGCTCATCCAGCCGTTTTTCCAGCAAAGCTACCCAACCCTGCCGGGTATCCATGCCAAAAGCCGCGCTGATACTATCGCCGACGACCAGTAAGGTACCCGCAAACGCCGACGAGCCGCACAACAGCAGACTTAGAGCAGTACCTATCAACCACGCACGCATTGGATTCTCCATGAGCTCAAGTATTCTCACCGCGCGAAACCTTAGCAAAGTGGTCCCCAGCACGGAAGGCGAGCTAACCATACTCCATGACCTGTCCCTGGAACTTGTTTCAGGTGACAGCCTGGCGATTGTTGGCAGTTCCGGCTCGGGTAAATCCACCCTCCTCGGCCTGCTGGCCGGGCTTGATCTGCCCAGCAGCGGCAGCGTGGTACTGGCAGGCAATGACCTGGCCGCCCTTGATGAAGATCAGCGCGCCCGCGTTCGAGCAGAGCATGTGGGTTTTGTATTTCAGTCCTTCCAGTTGCTCGACAGTTTGAATGCCCTGGAAAACGTCATGCTGCCCCTTGAGCTTGAAGGCCATGCCGACGCCCGCCAACGCGCCCGCGCCCTGCTAGAGCGCGTGGGCCTGGGGCAACGCCTGACGCATTACCCACGCCAATTGTCGGGTGGTGAGCAACAGCGTGTCGCCATTGCACGTGCCTTTGCCGCAGAGCCTGCGGTGCTGTTTGCCGATGAACCCACCGGCAACCTCGACAGCCACACAGGCGAGCGCATCAGCGATTTGCTCTTCGAATTGAATAAGGAACGCGGCGCGACACTGGTGCTGGTCACCCACGATGAACGTCTGGCGCATCGCTGCCAGCGCCTGATTCGCCTGGAAGGCGGCCATTTGGTCGATCAGGTTGAACCCTGATGAACCACTTACCGCTGCCTCGTCTTGTTTCGCTGGCTGCTCGCCAGTTACTGCGCGACGCCCGTGCGGGCGAATTGCGTGTGCTGTTCTTTGCGCTGCTGATTGCCGTGGCGGCCAGCACCGCCATTGGCTACTTCAGCGCACGTTTGAACGACGGCATGTTGATGCGCGCCACCGAGTTTCTCGCTGCCGACCTGCGCCTAACCGGCAGCTCACCTAATACGCCAGAACAAATCAGCCTGGGCAAGGAACTGGGTCTTGATCACGCCCAACTGGTGGAGTTTTCCAGCGTGATCGCCAGTGACGCAGGCATTCAACTGGCCAGCGTCAAAGCCGCGGGCAGCGCCTACCCACTGCGCGGCGCACTTAAAAGTGCCGCCAATTTGTATGACACCGAGCAAATTAGTCCCGGTCCAAAGCCCGGTGAAGCCTGGGCCGAAGCACGCTTGTTTGTCGCCCTGAACCTCAAGCCCGGCGACAGTATTGATGTAGGCACTAAAACCCTTCGTCTGACCCGAGTACTGACGTTTCTGCCTGATGAAGCCGGCGATTTTTACAGCCTGACACCGCACCTGCTGATGCACCTCGATGACCTCGCCGCCACCGGCGTGGTCCAGCCGGGCAGCCGCGTGCGTTATCAGGAGTTGTGGCGTGGCGAGCCTGAGGTGCTGGCGCAGTATCGCCAACGCCTCACCTTGGAACCCAACCAGCGCCTGGAAGATGCCAAAGACGGCAATCGCCAAGTAGGCAACGCCTTGGGCCGCGCTGAACGTTATCTCAACCTGGCCAGTCTGGCTGCAGTATTGCTGGCCGGGGTGGCCGTTGCGCTTTCCGCCGCGCGCTTTGCCGCCCGTCGGTTTGACGCCAGCGCCTTGCTGCGCTGCCTGGGCTTGTCACGCAACCAGGCATTGGCCTTGTTCAGTCTGCAACTGGCTCTGCTCGGCATCAGCGCAAGCCTGATTGGCGCGCTGCTCGGCTGGCTGGCGCAACTCACGCTGTTTCACCTGCTGCAGGACTTGCTGCCCGCCCAGATTCCCGCCGGAGGCCTGTGGCCCGCCTTCGCCGGCATGGCTACCGGTTTAGTGGCGCTGGCCGGCTTTGCCCTGCCGCCACTGGCAGCCCTTGGCCGTGTGCCGCCGCTGCGCGTGCTGCGCCGCGACATGCTGCCGGTGCCGGCCAGTTCCTGGCTGGTTTATGGGGCTGCGCTGTTCGCGCTGGGCCTGATCATGTGGCGCTTGAGCCTGGACCTGCCGTTGACCTTTGCTTTGCTGGGCGGTGGCTTGGTCACAGCGGTGATACTCGGTGGCCTGCTGTTAGTCGGTTTGCAGAGTCTGCGCCGTTTGCTGGCCAAAGCTTCATTGCCGTGGCGACTGGGGCTGGGCCAATTGCTCCGTCACCCGCTTGCCGCTGCAGGTCAGTCGCTGGCCTTTGGTCTGATCATTTTGGCCATGGCCCTGATTGCCCTGCTGCGCGGCGAACTGCTCGACACCTGGCAGGATCAGCTGCCGGAAAACGCCCCCAATCACTTCGCGATGAATATTCTGCCGGCTGATCAAGACGCCTTCGCCGCGCGATTGAACGCACTTTCGCCGCATCCAGCGCCCTTGTTCCCTGTAGTGCCGGGCCGTCTGGTGATGATCAATGGCGAACCCGTGCGCCAAGCGGTGACCAAGGAATCGCAAGGCGAACGCGCCATTCGCCGTGATCTGAGCCTGACCTGGGCCGCAGACCTGCCCGCCGACAACCAACTGATTGCCGGCAGTTGGTGGTCAGACAACAACAGCAGCGAATTACCGGGCGTTTCCGTGGAATCCGAACTGGCCGAAAGCCTGCAACTGCAGCTGGGCGACCGGCTGAGTTTCAGCATTGGCGGGCTCAACCGCGAAGCCGTGGTCACCAGCCTGCGCGAAGTGGACTGGAACAATTTTCAGCCCAACTTCTACATGATCTTCCAGCCTGGCACGTTGCAGGACTTACCCGTGACCTACCTCACCAGCTTCTACCTGCCGCCCAATCAAGAGCAGCAACTGGTTGAGCTGTCGCGCGCCTTCCCGGCCGTGACCTTGCTGCAGGTGGAAGCGCTGCTTGAGCAACTGCGCAGCATCTTGGCGCAAGTCACCCTGGCCATCGAGTTCGTCTTGCTGTTCGTCCTGGCTGCGGGGCTGACTGTTTTGTTCGCCGGCCTGCAAGCCACCCTTGATGAGCGTATTCGCCAAGGCGCCCTGCTGCGCGCGCTGGGCGCTGAGCGCAAGCTGTTGATCAAGGCGCGGCGGGCTGAATTCGGTTTGCTGGGCGCGTCAAGCGGTCTGCTGGCAGCCGTGGGCTGTGAACTGATCAGCTTTCTGCTGTATCGCTTTGCTTTCGACCTCGTCTGGCAACCGCACCCTTGGCTGCTGCTGTTGCCGCTGATCGGCGCATTGCTGGTCGGCACTGCCGGGGTGATGGGCACTCGCCGCGCACTCAACGTCAGCCCGCTGACGGTGCTGCGCGAGGGCTGATAGACTCGCGCCTGCATTTTTCTCATGCCGTCGAACCTACTGACTAAACAGTAGGTTCGACGTGCAGCCGATGTTGAACAGGAACCCATGAGTCGCTACCGCCCACCCCGCTCCGCCGGCACGCCTTTGATCACGCCCGAAGGCGAAGCGCGTATGCGTGCCGAACTGCATGAGCTTTGGCATGTGCGCCGTCCGCAAGTGACCCAGTCCGTCAGCGAGGCTGCCGCCCAGGGCGACCGCTCAGAGAATGCCGAGTACACCTACGGCAAGAAGATGCTGCGCGAAATCGACAGCCGTGTGCGCTTTCTAACCAAGCGCCTGGAAAACCTCAAAGTGGTCAGCACACACCCCAGCGATCCGGATAAAGTTTATTTCGGCGCATGGGTCACTGTGGAAGACGAAGACGGTATTGAAGCGCGCTACCGCATCGTCGGCCCGGATGAGCTGGATTTGAAAAACCACCTGATCAGCATCGACTCGCCACTGGCCCGCGCGCTGGTTGGTAAAGGCCTGGACGCTGAAGTGCGGGTGCACACCCCCACCGGCGAGAAAACCTGGTACATCGTGGCCATCGATTACCCGTGACCAAGCCTAGTATGCCCCCCGCCCCCGATAATGCCTTACCGCACGCCCGCCTTGAGTGGGATGAGCAGGGTCAACCGCTGTCCAGCGAGTTCGCCGATGTGTACTTCTCCAACGAAAACGCACTGGCGGAAACCCGCTATGTGTTTCTCGCCAATAACCAATTAACCGAACGCTTCAACGCGCTCACGGCGCATGAGCAATTTGTGATCGGCGAAACCGGCTTCGGCACGGGGCTTAATTTTCTCTGCGCCTGGCAATTGTTTGAGCAGCACGCGGTGGCGGGCGCACGCCTGCATTTTGTCAGCGTAGAAAAATACCCCCTGAGCAAAGCCGATCTGCAACGCGCACTGGCGCTGTGGCCAGAGCTGGCGTCCTACGCCGAACAGTTGCTGGCGCAGTACGTGGCCCTGCATCCGGGCTTTCAACGGATGGTGCTGGCGGGTGGGCGCATCGTACTGACGCTGCTGATCGGTGATGCGCTGGAGCTCTTCGGGCAACTGGACGCCAAGATCGATGCCTGGTTCCTCGACGGTTTCGCACCGGCGAAAAACCCGGACATGTGGACGCCGGAGCTGTTTGCTCAACTGGCCAGGCTGTCCCACAGCGATACGACGCTGGGCACTTTTACCAGCACCGGTTATGTGCGCCGCCGGCTCAATGACGCTGGCTTCAAGATGAAGCGCGTACCGGGCCTGGGGAAAAAATGGGAAGTGCTTAAAGGCACTTTTATCGGCACCGCTGACTCGGCAGGAAAACCTTGGTTCGCCCGCCCCACACCGGTCACAGGTGAACGCACAGCGCTGGTGATCGGCGCGGGTCTGGCGGGCTGCGCAACGGCCGCCAGCCTGGCGCAGCGCGGCTGGCAGGTCACCTTGCTGGAGCGTCACCATGGCATCGCCCAGGAAGCCTCGGGCAATCCGCAGGGTGTGCTGTACCTCAAGCTGTCCGCCCATCACACCGCATTATCACGCTTAATTGTCAGCGGCTACGGCCACACGCGTCGTGTGCTGGAGCACCTGCACAAGGGTCAGGACTGGGACAACTGCGGTGTGCTGCAACTGGCTTTTGATGCCAAGGAAGCCCAGCGTCAGGCGCAGCTTGCAACCGCATTCCCCGCCGACTTGCTGGTGGAACTAACGCAAGCCGAGGCCGAAGATAAAGCCGACATTGCCCTGACCAGTGGCGGTCTGTTCTATCCCGAGGCGGGCTGGGTTAATCCGCCAGCGCTGTGCCAGTGGCTGAGTCAGCAGCCCAGCATTGACCTGCAACTGCATCAGCAAGCGCTGGAGTTGCGTCGGGTTGACGACCAGTGGCACGCCTGGAACGGTGAGCAGTTGCTGGCCAGCGCCAGTGTGGTGATCCTGGCCAGCGCCGCAGAGATCAAAGGCTTTGAACAGGCCGCACACTTGCCACTCAAACGTATTCGCGGCCAGATCACCCGCCTGCCCGCCACAGCCACCAGCCGCGCATTGAGCACTGTGGTATGCGCTGAAGGTTATATCGCGCCGGTACGCGAAGACGAACACACCCTAGGTGCAAGCTTCGACTTCAACAGTGACGACCTGACACTGAACAGCGCCGACCACGCGAGCAATCTGCAACTGCTGGAAGAAATTTCGCCAGCGCTTTCCAGCTCACTGAATGCTGCAGCACTTGATCACGAGCACCTGCAAGGCCGCGCCGCCTTTCGCTGCACCAGCCCCGATTACCTGCCGATTGTTGGCCCACTCGCTGACGCCACGGCATTTGCCGATGCCTATGCCGTGCTGAGCAAGGATGCCCGCCAAGTACCGAACATAACCTGTCCGTGGCTCGACGGCCTGTATATCAACAGCGGGCATGGTTCACGTGGGCTAATTACCGCGCCACTGTCCGGAGAGTTGATTGCGGCCTGGCTAAACGACGAACCGCTACCCGTGCCTGTCGATGTGGCACAGGCCTGTCACCCGAATCGTTTTGCCTTGCGTACGCTGATCCGCAATAAACCGTAGGTTAGGTCGCGCGGCGTTCCGTTGAGGCGCGCCGCGACAAAGCCCATCGGAAGCGCTATTCGCGGCTAAAGCCCCTCCCACAAGGCATGGCGATTTCAACCGCGCAGGCTAAACCGCCAGGCGCGGTGGATTTTCGGATTACGGGCAAAGTCCGGATCAAGGGTCGACGCGCTGATTTCTTCCACCTGATAACGCGCGGCCAGGCTCTCATCGAGCTCAAACTTGCGGAAGTTGTTGGAGAAATACAGCACCCCATCCTTGGTTAGACGAGCCATGGCCAAATCAAGCAACTGCAAGTGATCGCGCTGCACATCGAAGATGCCTTCCATGCGCTTGGAATTAGAGAAGGTCGGCGGATCGATAAAGATCAGTTCGTATTCACCACGGCCTTCGGCCAGCCAAGCCATTACATCGCCTTGCTCCAGCTTGTTCTTATCCGAGTAGCCGTTGAGCGACAGGTTGCGCCGCGCCCAGTCGAGGTAGGTTTTCGACAAATCGACACTGGTAGTGGTGCGCGCACCACCCTTGGCCGCATGCACAGTGGCGGTGGCCGTATAGCAGAACAGATTGAGGAAGCGCTTACCGGCGGCCTCTCGCTGAATGCGCAGGCGCAGCGGCCGGTGATCGAGGAACAAGCCGGTATCCAGATAGTCGGTCAGGTTGACCAAAAGTTTGACGCCGCCTTCGCGGACTTCGAGGAACTGCCCCTGCGTGGCCTGGCGCTGGTACTGTTTGGTACCGCTCTGGCGTTCACGGCGCTTGATCACCACCTTATTCTTGTCAACACCCAGCGCCTGCGGAATCGCGGCGATGGCATCAAACATACGCTCTTTGGCTTTCTCCGGATCAATCGACTTGGGCGCGGCATATTCCTGCACGTGCACCCAATCACCGTATAAGTCCACCGCCATGGAATATTCCGGCATGTCGGCATCGTACAAGCGATAGCACTCAACACCCTCTTTACGCGCCCACTTACCTAGCTGCTTGAGGTTCTTTTGCAAGCGGTTGGCAAACATCTGCCCGCCTTCGCTCAAGCGCGCCTGCTCAACCACAGGCGCCGGTGCTGGCGCGGGTTTGATCGGGTTGCCGTTCTTGTTGTACTGACGCTCCAGCGGCTCAAGCGGTGCCTTGTCGGCCTCAGCCTGTTCGCGCTCGCGTTCACGCTGCTCAGGGGTACGACGCTCGCCCGTGACAAACTGCTCGGGCTGCACCTTAATTAGCAGCAACTTGCACGGCAACGCACCGTTCCAGAAGGCGTATTGCTTGTGGCTGCGAATGCCCATGCGCTTGCCCAGGTCCGGCGCGCCGGTAAACACCGCCGCCTCCCAGCCCATGCAAGCCTGACGTAGACGCTCACCGAGGTTCTGGTAGAGGTACAGCAAACTGGCTTCTTCACCCAAACGCTCGCCGTAGGGTGGGTTGCAAATCACCAGGCCTTTTTGGTTCTGATCCGGACGCGGCTCAAAGGTCGCCACTTCGCCCTGATAAACCTTGACCCAATCGCCCATACCGGCACGCTCGATGTTGTTGCGCGCGGGCTGGATCAACCGAGGGTCGGCTTCATAACCGCGAATCCACAGCGGTGGTTTGGCCATGCCCGCTGCTGCGCGCTCTTCGGCCTCGGCATGGACTTTCTTCCACAAGGCCGGTACGTGGCCTAGCCATTTACTGAAGCCCCACTGCTCGCGGGTCATGTTCGGCGCGATGTCGGCGGCGATCATCGCCGCTTCGACCAAGAAGGTACCGACGCCACACATGGGGTCAGCCAGCGCGCCGCCTTCAGCTGCAATACGCGGCCAGCCGGCACGAATCAACACGGCAGCGGCGAGGTTTTCTTTCAGCGGTGCAGCACCCTGCTGCAGGCGATAGCCACGTTGATGCAGGCTGTGACCGGACAGGTCGAGGGACAAGATAGCCTCGCCGCGATCCAGACGCAGGTGCACGCGCAAATCCGGGTTGATCTTATCCACCGAGGGTCGGGTGCCGTCTTTCAGGCGCAGCTTATCGACAATGGCGTCTTTGACTTTCAGCGCGCCGAAATGGGTGTTATCGATACCCGAGCCATTGCCACTGAACTCAACCGCTAGGCTGCCAGTGGACTCCAGGTGCTCGAACCAATCGACCTCCAGCACCCCCTCATAGAGGCTTTGAGCGTCCTGCACGCTGTAGCGCTTGAGCACCAACAACACGCGGTTGGCCAGGCGCGACCACAAGCACAAGCGGTAAGCCGTTTCCATGTCGGCCATGCCACGAATGGCCGAGGTGTGCTCGCGCGCCTCTTCAAGGCCAAGCTGGGTTGCCTCATCCATTAGCAGGCCTTCAAGGCCCTTGGGACAGGTGAGGAAGAGTTCGTAACGATCCGACATGGGGGTTTCCAGTGCCTAAGGCAATCAACGGCGTGCAGAGCTTTCAGCACGTCCAAAATAAGTGACTATCGAGTCGCAGAGCGACCCTTCGTCGGAATAATCAATAGTCTCAATCGCTATTCATTCGCGATAGCACGTTAACAGCACATGCCCCGCCTACGCCCACAGCATAGGCCTTTGCGCGAAAAAACGACGTGCTTGCCACAACGCCTTATGGCCTGACCCGCAAAAACATTACGGCCTTATGACGAAACGGTCATTCACAGGCAACCGCACATTGGTTAGAAATCATCCTAGGTCAGCGCTGCAACGGCGCTGGCAAGGAGGCTCGCGACGCCGGCAGCGAACTCCGTAGGCAGACCATTTCTGCCTGACCTTGCTTCAAGGTCTAAGGGACATAACAGTCAACATTGAGGGCTACACCCTATGAGAAGACTTAAGCGTGATCCGTTAGAAAGAGCTTTTTTGCGCGGTTATCAATACGGCATCAGTGGCAAATCCCGCGAACTCTGTCCATTTACCCTTCCCTCTGTCCGCCAAGCTTGGTTAAACGGCTGGCGCGAAGGTCGCGGTGACAACTGGGACGGCATGACCGGCACCGCCGGCATCCATCGACTCAACGAACTTCACGCCGTCGGCTGATTCAGGAACCTACCGACTCACCAAGCGCGCTCCATCCGAGCGGCGGGCGTAGGCCCAAGGGCTCCGTTAAGGAGCCCTTTTTTATGGCACACGCTAATCGCTGTTCTGTTATCAGGCCTTGTGTGGCAGCGCCGCAATCGCATCAACCGCCTCGCGAATCAGCGCAGGGCCCTTGTAAATAAAGCCAGAGTAAATCTGCACCAAGCTCGCACCGGCAGCGATCTTCTCTGCGGCATGCTTGCCCTCGTTGATGCCGCCCACGGCGATAATCGGCAGACGACCTTTCAACTCACCGGCCAGCACTTTCACGATGTGGGTGCTCTTGTCACGCACCGGCGCGCCAGACAAACCACCGGCTTCGTCGGCGTACTCCAGCCCCTGGACACTTTCGCGGCTCAGCGTAGTGTTGGTGGCGATCACCGCATCCATACCGGCTTCAACCAAAGCGTTGGCCACTTCAATGGTTTCTTCATCGCTCATATCCGGGGCGATCTTGATCGCCAGCGGTACGCGCTTGCCATGCTGCGCGGCCAGGTCTTCCTGGCGCTGGCGCAGCGCTTCAAGCAATTGCTTGAGCGAGTCACCGAACTGCAGGCTGCGCAGGCCTGGGGTATTGGGCGAACTGACGTTAACGGTCACGTAGCTGGCATGCTGATAAACCTTGTCCAGGCACAGCAAGTAGTCATCCACGGCATTCTCGACCGGTGTGTCAAAATTCTTGCCGATGTTGATGCCGAGTACACCCCTGTATTGGGCGGCTTGCACACGGGCCAGTAGGTGATCAACGCCCAGGTTGTTAAAACCCATGCGGTTGATGATGGCCTCTGCCTCAGGCAAGCGGAAAAGACGCGGCTTGGGATTGCCTGGCTGCGGACGCGGAGTCACGGTGCCAATTTCAACAAAACCAAAGCCCAACTGGGCAAAGCCGTCGATAGCGTCGCCATTCTTGTCGAGGCCGGCCGCCAAGCCGACGGGGTTGGCAAACTCCAGTCCCATTACCGTGACCGGCAATGCAGCGGGCTGCTTGGTCAGCAGCCCACTAAGGCCCAAACGACCTGCAGCACCGATCAGGTCGATGGACAGTTCATGAGACGATTCCGGGGAAAGTTTGAACAACAGCTCGCGGGCCAGGGTATACATGGGCAGGCTTAGCTCGATAGAGTTACAAAGGCGGCGATTATACCCGGCTGCGAAGCGGATAGGCGAGGCACACGGCGGCGCTCAGCCCAAGCGCTTAAGATTGAGCAGTTTACCGGCGGTGCTGAACTCAAGCTCGAAGGAACCATAGACGCCATCATGGGTCAGAAATTGCCGAAAGTAGTGGGCTGGCACACTGACGCTTCGTCCATCGCGACTTTGCACTAATATCCGGTTGGCATGGCCTTGATACACAACCCGCAAGCGCTCGGCCGATAACGCAATATCAAACACCAGAGTGGGCATGGAGGCACCTTTGCAACTGACTGCAGCAATCTTGCCATATACGGCGCGCGTGCTCGGCATGAAAACTGTCGCAAAAATGCTCGCGCTCAGCACGAGCGGCAAGCGAGATGTAGGAGCTGGCGTATGACGAGGCAACCATGAGCCTGTCTGAACAGCACGTCACCCTGAGTGCTCGCCTAAGCGCGCTGGCACAGCGCCTTGGTTTTATCGGTCGCGGCCAACGCCAGATACTTGATCGGGCCAGTCAGCTACGCCTGCCTTTCAGCCCCCTGCCCGCCCCGCGTGCAAGTATTTGCTGGCAAGACGGCCTGCAGCTTCAGCGCCTGGTAGATCTGCCGCGCAATGCGCTTTCCGGCCCCGTACAAGAGGACAAAGCCCAGGCCCACGCAACGTTAGTGCGCATAATCGAGGCGCAGGAACAGCCGCTGGGTTCGCTTGATATGCGCCTGATTGAAGGCGTGTCCAGTTTTAACCCCGAGCAAGCGGGTTATGCCAGCTTCGAGGTATTCGCCGCCAGCACGTCATGTCGCCCCGTGCGGATCATCAGCTACAAGGATTTCGTCAAAACCATCAGTTTGGCCCTACCGCGCTTTCTTGCAGGCGATGCAATCAGCCTGCGCCAAGCCAGCTGGCGCAATAACCGGCTGTTCTGGAGCGGTGATCATCACGCTGAAGCCTTTGCCTGCGCCATTGCGTATGCGCGCATGCGCGGACTGGAAGTCAACCTGCCGGCCATCATCAGCCACTACCGCTTAAGTGACAGCGGCCTGGATAACCTGCAACAGCACTACCACGTGCTGGCCATGCCGCATGCAGCCTGGAGCGAGCCAGCATTTATGGCGCTGCTGCTCGACAGCGGCCTGCCTTATGCACGGTTGTCACTGTTGGCTGGAGCGGGCTCACCCGAGTTTCTCCTGCTGCCCAAACATTCGGCCGAAGCCACTGCATTGGGTGAGGGACTGCGCCTGGCTGGGGCGCCAGATGTGGTGGCTTATCTGCGGCAGTTGCAGACGCCGTAAGCCCCGACAAACCTCAGGCTGATGCAACAGGCGACCGCCTAGACGGCTTTTATCCAGACGATTACAGACAATATGCCTGCCACCGGCTTATCGCAGGGCGATAAGCCGGGCAAACGGGCTAGGCAATTTTCAGCGCATTGTCATCCAGCATGTTCATGATCACCGTCGCCTCATTGCTGTTGCCATAAAGCGTGGAGAGGTTGACGTTATCAAGCATGACCTGCTGCTCGACCGGCCCACTGGCAACCGTTCTGATGCTGATGGTGGTTGTGGTCCCCAAGAAGGCAAAATCCAGATAGTCCTGCAGGACATTTGGATCGGTGCCAACGCCTGAAAGTAACTGCGACAGATCCAGAATGTCGGAGTTGAGGCCATTGGTATTGATGGTGAAATCTGTGATGTGATCCAGGCCGCCACCCAAACCGCCTTTTTGCCAAAGGAAGGTGTCTTTACCGGTGCCACCGGTCATGGTGTCACCGCCCAACCCGCCAATCAGGATGTCATCACCGCCATTACCGACTAGCGTGTCACCACCCGCGCCGCCAAACAGTAGGTTGGCGCTGCCGTTACCCGTTAGCGTGTCGCCAAAGCTGGAACCGATCAGATTATCGATGCTATTGAGGGTGTCAGTCCCTGCACCGCCGGTATTCTGCGCAGTGGCAACAACAAGGCTGACGGTTACAGCCGAGCCCGCATCGATATAACTTGCAGTATCGATACCTGCTCCGCCATTTAACGTGTCGTTGCCGGCGCCACCGGCCAGGATGTCGTTGCCATTACCGCCGTTCAGGGTGTCGTTACCCCCAAGGCCGATCAAAATGTCATCGCCATCACCCCCACTAAGGGTGTCGTTGCCACCATCACGGCCCAAAAGGATTTCATTGCGGAAAGTACCTGTCAGCGAAGTGGAATCGGCACTGCGCACAACATCGACAACTCCGGTATCTATAACCGTGCTGCCATTAATGGATGCACCATAGGCGAATCTGCCACCATCGGCTGCACCTGCGCTTTCCTCAGTAAAGCGCGCTGTAGCGGCCACCAGCGCTGCACTGCCGTCCACAGCCCCTACCACGTTTAATACTGATAACAGGCTGCTGTTAGGCCCGCTGTCGTTGGCAAGCAATGCCCAGGTTGGGATAGCGATGACATCATTGCCGTCCTGGGTGTTTACATTGGTCAACACGAGGTCATCACGCACAACCAACGGGGCAGAGTCCGGACTGATCGCGATGTTGAGACTGCCCAGAGCAGTGGCATCCGCATCGTTATCGATCAGGGTAAAACCAATGCTCAAGGCAATGGCCGTGGTAATCGTATTGGGCGGTGTATAGGTGTAGCCACCGGTGAGCATATTTACGGTGATGTCAGAGCCAGAGCCCATCAGCACCTTCAACGAAGTGCCCGTTAGGCTGCCGTTGTTGGTGCCTCCTGACGCCACAACGGTATTGGACGATTTGGAATAGGTGTAGGTCGTGCCATTAACCACCAACGTATGAACAAAACCACCGTCACTGCCAAAACTGCCGCCGGTTGTGAGGTTGCCAGTGATGGGAGACGCTTGGGCTGTTGCCACCAAGGTTGCAGTCAGATCGTTGAAGTCATCCACGACAGTGGCAGCCGTATTGTTACCGCCATTAGTGCCGTCGTAGGCAATCGGGTTCAGCGCTGCGGCATCCACACCCGAGCCCATAGCTAAGGCATAAGACCGGATATTATTGGCCGTGAGGAAGTTGATCCACGCCTGTTCTTCTGACACACCGCCATTGGCATAGGGTGCCGGCCAACCAGCCGCAGTACCCGCCACATCTGAAATGCCTGCATCCCCCGTTGGTCGGTTGGGATAACCATCCGAGAGGAAGTAAGCCACGTTTTGCACGCTGCCCATGGTGAGTTTGCCGCTTTCACTGAATGAGTTGATGGCGTCGATCAATGCCGCGTCGTAGTTGGTGACCGAACCGGTAGTGGCCGCCACGATGGCCGCCTTCGCGGCATCAAGTGTCAACCAAGTCGCGGCGCTTGAAGCATTGGTGGCAAAGGTGGTGAAGCTGACCTTCACCTCACCCAGCGCATCGTACTGCTCCAAAAGTTCCAGCAACGCGTTTTTGGCCACTTGCAAACGGCTCATGCCGCCAACGCCCGAGTCATTATTCATGCTGTCCGAGACGTCCAGAATGATGACTAGGTTGGTATTAAGCTGGGTCGACGCCTGACCACTGTGGACCTGATTGACGGCGTTTGGCGCATCATCCAAGAAGCTGATGGCATGCCCAAGATCAATCGAACTCGTGGCCTGATCTCCGTCTTTGTCGGTGATTGTGGCGTTGAGTTTGATCAGATTGGCTGCCGCCAAGCTGGCCTCCTGATTCGGCCCGCTATTGGGCGTATGAATGATCGCCCGTTGTTGATCCAGGGAGACGGTGCCATTGCTGGCATTGACTGCAACGGTGAAAGAAATCTCCCCCGCCGCACTGCCCACACGACCGACCACACTGCCGGCCTCCAGGAACAGCAGAATATTGCTACCCGTGAGCGAATCATCCAAACCACTGTCCACGCCTGCCGCACTGACATTGAGGCTATAAACCGTGGTGCCGGCACCATCGGCACCATAACTGGATGTAAATGCACCCGCAAAACTGGTGCTGGTATTGCCGGACAGAGTGGTCTCATCAACCTGCAGACTGTCCGCGGCCAACCCATTGGAGCTAATGCTCGGGCCGTCATCCTTGAAGCTGATAGCACTGCCCAGATTGACCGATGCCGTAGCCGTGTCGCCATCCTTGTCGGTAATGGTGGCGCTCAGTTGCACGAGGTTGGCAGCTGCCAAACTGGACTCCTGATCTGCCCCACTGTTCGGGGTATGAATAATCGCCCGCTGTTGATCAAGGGTGACCTGACCGCTCGCATTGACCGAGACAGTAAATGACACCGCGCCACCGGCGTTGCCTACACGGCCCACAATCACGCCCGCCTCGTTAAACAGCAGGATATTACTGCCGGTAGCAGAATCATCCAGACCACTGTCTACCCCAGCGGCGCTGACGTTGAGCGCATACGTGGTGGTGCCAGCACCGTCGGCACCGTAGCTGCCTGTGAACAAGCCCGCAAAGTTAACCGTGGCATTGGTTGCCAGGTCGCTCTCATCCACTTGCAGGCGATCGTTGCCGGCGGCAGTGGCACTGATGCTCGGCCCATCATCCCGGAAGCTGATAGCACTACCCAGATTGACCGAAGCCGTAGCCGTGTCGCCATCCTTGTCGGTAATGGTGGCGCTCAGTTGCACGAGGTTGGCAGCTGCCAGACTGGACTCCTGATCTACCTCACTGTTCGGGGTATGGATAATCGCCCGCTGTTGATCAAGGGTGACCTGACCGCTCGCATTGACCGAGACAGTAAACGACACCGCGCCACCGGCGTTGCCTACACGGCCAACAATCACGCCCGCCTCGTTAAACAGCAGGATATTGCTGCCGGTAGCAGAGTCATCCAGACCACTGTCTGCGCCAGCGGCACTGACATTCAGGCCATAGGTGGTGGTGCCAGCACCGTCGGCACCGTAGCTCCCTGTGAACAAGCCCGCAAAGTTAACCGTCACATTGGTTGCCAGGTCGCTCTCGTCCACTTGCAGACGATCGTTGCCGGCGGTAGTGACACTGATGCTCGGCCCGTCATCCCGGAAGCTGATAGCATCACCCAGATTAATGGTCGCACTGTTGCCATCGCCGTCACGATCAGTGATGGTCGCCTTCAGTTGCACCAAGTTGGCAGACGCCAGGCTGACTTCCTGATTCGGCCCGTTGTTGGGCGTATGTATGATTGCGCGTTGCTGATCCAAATTGACCACGCCGCTGGCGTTCACTGAAATAGTGAATGACACAGCGCCTGTTTCGCTGCCCACACGCCCCACCACATTACCCCCCTCAAGGAACAAGAGGATGTTGCTACCCGAGGCAGAGTCATCAAGCCCGCTGTCTACCCCAGCGGCGCTGACAGTGAGCGCATACGTGATGGTGCCAGCCCCATCAGCGCCGTAGCTCGACGTAAATGCTCCGGCGAAGCTGACGTTGGCATTGGTTGCCAAGTTGGATTCATCCACCTGCAGCGAATCAGCCGTTGCGACACCAGCACTTATGCTTGGGCCGTCGTCTCTGAAACTGATGACACTGCCCAAATTCAAAATGGCGCTGCTGGAATCACCATCGCCATCGACGACAGTGGCGCTCAGTTGCACCAGATTGGCACTGGCCAAGCTGGACTCCTGATCCGCCGTCGTGTTCGGTGCATGCGCAATAGCCCGCTGTTGATCCAGCGTCACCACGCCACTGGCATTTACGGATACGGTGAAAGATACAGCCCCTGTCGTACCACCAACACGACCTACGACCTGACCGCTTTCCAGGTACAGCAGAATATTGCTGCCGGTCGCGACATCGTCCAAACCGCTGTCCACACCATTGACGCTGACTTGCAGGCTGTAGGTGGTGGCACTACCGGGGCCATCGGCACCGTAGTTGGTAGAGAACAATGATGCGAAGCCGGCGCTGGCATTGGTCGCCAGATTGGTTTCATCAACCTGCAAGGAATCGGCAACAGGCGAGCCGGCGCTGACAGTCGGTATGTCATTCTCGATAAGCACCAAGAAATCACCCAGCAGAGCAACCGGATCCACGCCAACGCTGGCCTTCAGAAGGCTGGCAAAGTTCATGACCAGCAACGCGTTGTCATCGCGCCCAGCCGCCGGATGGTCCAGCGGGCCACTGAGGGTGAAGGTGTAGTCGCCGTTGGTTTGCACCTGCAAGGTAAAGATGGTCGGGCCAGCAGCGCCTGCTTTTGCGGTCAGGGTATTGTTTGAAACGCTGTAGACCAGGCCCACGCCATCGGAACTGGCTGGCTGCAGGCCTGCGGTACTGCCCGAGAGGCTGAACTGAACACCCGCAGACGAACCCACAACCAGTTCGCCAACATTGCCGGTGGCAACCGTGGTAATCACATCATTATCGGTGATACCGCCGGGCAACTCGTCCTCGTCAACCCTGGCAATAACCGGGCTGATGTCCGCCACATTAACGGTCAGATTGGCGCTGGAGGGGTCGCCGTCCTTATCAACGATGCTGTAGGTGAAGGCCTCGGTCTTATCACCGGTGACATTTATAGGTGCCTGGTAGGTCCACGCCCCGGTGCTGAAGTTGAAGCTCAGCTTGCCGCCTTCAGGCGTCGTGATATTGCTCAACTGGCTGCCGGCAATGTTAGGCCCAGAACTCGGATCGATAGTGCCTGCGCCGTCCCACACGTAGGTGATGCCATTGATCACGATGGACTGGATATAGCCCGACCCGTCAGCGCCAAAAGCATCGTCATCGCCACCACCAGCAACACCATCGCTACCCAGCAAAACATTGCCGCTGACCAGCGCACCGATCTGACTCAGTAAGGTATCAATCAGGCCCGTGAAATCGCCGACCTGAATGGGTGCGCCCACGCCATCGAGATCAACATCCTGCAACCGCTCAATATTGACGCCACTGCCCACGCCCACCGCAGTCACTCCAATGGCATGGCTGCTGAGGAAGGTTTGCCAGGCTTGCGCCGTACTGTCTGACAATGAGTTGCCGTTAGTGCCCGTCTGCTCATTAGGGTTGCCGTCACTGATAAAGAACACCTGATTGCTCGCACCGGCAACCGGTGTATAGACGGCCATGGTTTCCTCAACCGCGGCGGTAAAGTCCGTCTGCCCATTGAACGGACGACTGCCATTCTCTGCAGGATTGAGGCTACCAATCAAATTTGAGAAAGCGGCAAAATCACTGACGGCAGCGAAGGATTTAGCAGTCCCGGAGAAAGCAACGACCTTGATTACGACATCGCCCGAGGTGCCATTGAACAAGGCCTGCCCAGCCGCGCGAACGGCCTGCAACATGGTATTGAGTTCGGCGTTATCAACGCTGCCGCTGAAATCCAGCACAAAGGCGACATTGAAGTCCTTGCCTTGCGAGGCCTGGACGGTGGCAACGTCGTCCCGGGCTTGCGGGGTGTCATCGTCAACATTGATCGACAAGCTACCCGTGGCGGTGTCGCCATCCTTATCAATCACCTGATACGTCAGGGTAAAGGCTTGGTTGTTTTCCTGATCAGCCGTGGCATGTTGGATGGGCGCGTTTTGAGTAACCGTATAAGCACCGTTTGACTGATTCAGCGTCACAGTCAGGACGGTGGTAGCCCCCTGCTTAATCAGCAGTGAGCTACCCGAAGTCTGGTAGGTGAACCCCGCAGGTGCACCACCGACCAACCACTGCATACTCCCGGCGCCATCCGCACCGAAATGATGACCCAAGGTGCCACTGGTGAGGGTTGACTCAACATCATCGCCCACCCCACCGGCAATCCCGCCGGGTAAAGCGTCGTCATCCAGTTGCACGGGGGCATTAGGTAGCGCGCGCGGCGCGTCATCCTTGAAGCTGATCACCGCGCCAATGTCGATGCTGGCACTGGCCTGATCACCATCGCCATCGGTGACAGTTGCGTTCAGCTTGACGTGTCCAGCACCTAAGAATTTAGCTTCATCCGGGTCGCCCGTTGGGTGAACGATGGCGCGAATCTGATCGAGCGTCACTGCACCGGAATCGTTCACGCTCAAGGTAAACACCAGCTCATTTGTGCCAGCGGTGCGGCCTTCAATCACGCCTGCATTCAAGCTGAGAACCACTGCCTCGTTAGTCTCGGCATCCACAAGCCCTGAATTGGCGTTCTGCACACTCAAGTCATAGCTGAGATTTTTCAGACCATCAGCACCGGCCTGCACATTGAATACACCGCTGAAATTAGCGGTGGCATTAAACGCCAGATTGGACTCATCGACCTGCAACGAAGAGCCCCAAGTGACGTTGGTGCTGACATCGTTGTAATCGAAATCAGAGGTCAGGGTCTGGTCTTCCCAGTTCTGATTACCCGCACTGCTGGTGTCTTGCAGATGCGAGCCGCCAGGGTTGAGGCTCGCATCACTGAACAACACATTCGCCCCATCAGCACCGGTCAACGGTTGACCACCCAGCATGGCGGTCCACTTACCACCCACCTGTTCGAAGGTGAGGCTCGCGCCATTGCTCAATGCCAGATTGGCCGCGCCATTGGGGATGATAAAGAAGCCGGTGCTGGCAGGATCAAGGCCGCTCAGGTCTGCCACCGCACCGACGGATTGCAGCTTGACGTTAGCCCAGATCACCTGGCCGTCCAGCGGCGTACCATCAGCGGCTTTGTTGTAGTAGCCATAGGTGTTGTGGAAGCCGGCATTAGTGCCTTGGAAAGTCACGAATGAGCTCACGCCAATGCTGCCGGCTTGAATCGTAGGGGTGTCGTCATCAATGCTGACCACTAACGAGCCCATTGCCGAGTCGCCATCGCCGTCAGTAACCGTGTAACCAATGTTCAGACTGATGTCGTCCTCGGTGCCGGTGACTGGATGCATCAGCGGTTGAAGCAGATTCAGTGTGTAAGCCCCACTTGCAGGATCGGTCAGCTGCACCGTCACCAAAACGCCCCGGTCGGAGCTGATGGTCAGGGTCTGTGTGGCCTCCGCCCAACTGGAGGTCACGCTTTCTGTTCCAAGCGTCGCCGGCCCACTTAATGCCAACGATTTAAAGCCATCAGCACCGGCTGTGAATACAAGGTTGCCACTTAGGCTGGTCGCCGCACCGCTGACATCCCCAGGACCACCATTGATACCGCCCGCCAAACCCTCATCATCCAGCACAACCTGAGCGGTCAGTTGGCCGGCAGTCGGCGCATCATCCTCAAAGCGGAACACGTCTTTCACGCCTAAGTCGATGGACACACTGGCGCTGTCGCCGTCGCCATCGGTGAGGGTTTGTGTCAGCAGCAAGGTGCCTTCGCTGAGGTTCAAGCTTTGGCTGTCGTCCGCGTTAGACGCGTCGCTGTGCCACAGGTTATCGAGCAGGTTCAGCGTCACTTCACCGTTGGCCGGGTCGACTGCCGGTGATGACGTTGCCCACTTGGTTGAGGACGATTGGCTCGCCTTTGCCATCAGCCGCGCTGGCATCCACCGCAAACAAACCGCTCGGCACATCGTCGCCGTTCAGTTCTAAGCGGTACACGGTGCCGTCTGCACCGGCACCGTCCGCGCCGTATTGGCTATTAAATTGATCCTGTACCGCTGCTGCACTCAGCACTGCACTGGCCACGCCATCGTTGCCAGCGCCACCGAGGCTGATCAGGCTTTCATCGACGAGGGCGGCTTGCAGTGGCCGAGCTTCGACGTTGAGTCGGGCCAGCGGTGCATCGTCTTCAAAACTGAAAGCGCCTTTTGTGCCCAGATCGATGGACACGCTGGCGCTGTCACCATCGCCATCGGTGAGGGTTTGCGTCAGCAGCAAGGTGCCCTCGCTGAGGTTCAGGCTTTGGCTGTCGTCAGCATTGGTCGCATCGCTGTGCCAGAGATTATCGAGCAGGTTCAGCGTCACAGCGCCGCTGGCCGGGTCGATGGTCAGGGTGAAATAGGCCACGCCGCCGGCACTGCCGGTGATGACGTTGCCCACTTGGTTGAGGACGATTGGCTCGCCTTTGCCATCAGCCGCGCTGGCATCCACCGCAAACAAACCGCTCGGCA
>LNFM01000251.1_pt1 | contig 168323 bp, 158 predicted proteins | sample 596031 | NCBI WGS metagenome assembly LNFM01 (sample SAMN04254537, study PRJNA301005) | activated carbon metagenome | isolation source: dual media filters at the Ann Arbor, Michigan drinking water treatment plant | place: USA: Ann Arbor | reverse complement strand
GGAATGCTGGAGTCGTCGACGCATAGAGTCGACCCATAAGTGCGCGCAGAGACGCTTAGCGTATATCTGTGCCCGTTCTATGTCCTGACCCCAAGCAGCTTGCAGAGTTGAACCCAGTCTGGATGGCCTTTTTCCTCCATGCTCTCTACGGCGTCGTCGCCGGTGCGGTCCTCCAGGTGATGATCGGTTGAACAAAAGTGTACTATCCTCCAGCCGTTCCGGCAGTTCCGGCGAAGCATCTCGCCGGGTCAGATGGGACGGCTGGTTTACTTGATTGATGTCGCCTTCTTAGCCGGGAATCGTCGGCTGTTTTCCTGGCCCCGAAGTTTGATGGCACATTGTCCAGGCAGCAATGGCGAGATCCGCTTCGGGACACGGCCAACGCCATCCGCACCGTGAATCGATCGACAACCAAAAGTCTCGCACAGAACCGAATGTCTTTCGATCCTGATCTTGCGATCGATCTGCCGACAGCTCCCAGCCGCTGGAAATGACATCGGTCGTCGCACGGCCAGGCGATGTGCGGCACCCCAAAATGGCCGCCGCGCCCCTTATTTTTTCAGCACCGGATAGCCTTCGCTATAAGTCCAATCGGTCGCTTTGGCCGGCTCGTGGCAGGTCAGACAATCAACCTTATAGTCCGTCGACGTCGTCTTGGTCGGCGTGCCCTGATCAAACCAGGCCCAGCCCCAACCGTCGCCCCATAATTTGTTGCCCGGATGGCTATTCTTGCTGTCCTTGACCATCACGAACCAGCCCTTCAGCGCTTTCGTATGGCTGACAGTGCCCGTCGTCATTGGTCCCGTCGTCGCCTCGAACACCTCTTTGACCAGAGTCGCGCCGTCCGGGAATTTGCCCGTGGCACGATGCCCGGCGGCGGCACCGGGCGAGGCATAGACGATGTGCATCTCCTTTGATCCAGCTGCCGACTCGGCTGCTACGGCCCATGTACCGAGATACTGATAGGTATCGCGATAATTGGCCGGCACCCGCAAATCGCCAGTAGCAGTAACGCCCGTGTCAGCGACGGTCGCGGACGTCCGCGCCTCAGGGGCACAGGCCGTTACGATCAAAACATTGGCGAGCAATAACCCGCGCAGCCCAGCGCCAATCCTGTGATAGTGTTGCATAGTCATCGATCCAGTCCCCGATAGAATTGCGTTCAAACCATTTTTTTGGCGTCGGCCCGGTCTATAGCGCTAGTGCGGAGCAGAATAGGCCACAATCCTGAATTCCCGGCTCTTCCGCCACAATGTTCAGCCCTTGAACACAATCTCGGCCGTGGCAGCGTCGGGTGGCGAACGGTGCAGGGCGAGGAAGGCATCGGCGATCTTCTCCGGCGCGAACGGCGTGCCAACCGCAACCTCTCCAGCGATCGTGACGGTGCCGACACGGATACCATTTGGTGCCAGCTCTTTGGCCAGCATCAGCGCGAGCGCTCGGATACCGGCCTTGCCAACCGACAGCGACGGTGCCTCTGGCGAGGGGTAAAGCGCCAGCCCGCCACCCGTGAACAGCAGCGATCCGCGCCCTGCAGCAATCATGGCTGGCGCCAGCGCGCGGGCCGCGACCAATGCCCCCGTCACGCAGACTTTAAAATCTGCATCGAAACTGTCTGCTGTGGTCGCAAGCACCGGGCCCGGCCGCCAAAGTGCCGCGTTATAGACCAAAACCTCCGCATCGCCGAGCGCGTCGCGCGCGGCAGCGAGTGCTGCGGTCAGCGCGGCAGCATCTCCTGCATCGGCAACAAAACCCCGCGCCTCAACGCCGCTTGCTCGAAACGCCGCCACCGCCGCATCAAGCTTGGCGGCGTCACGGGCCATCAGCGCCAGCGGATAGCCTTCTTTGGCAAAGGCCTCGGCGACGGCGCCACTCACGCCCGACCCATAGCCGATGATGATCGCCGGCCCTTTTGGCTGGGTCATAGTGTGATCTCCCTATCCGAGGATCATCGGGGACAAAACCGGGGCCATCAGCATTTCGAACTCAAGATTGGTGGCCGAGACGATATTCTCGATGATCTTGCCATCCTTTAGCCGCGCGACATGGGTTTCGTCGAACAGGATAACGCGGTTGGTCGCTGCAATGCCGTAATATTCCTTGGCGTGACGCTGGCGCGAATGAAAGCGCGTCACCACGCGGGTTCCATCCGCCGATTCAAACTGGTCGATGATCTCAACGGGTGATTCCGCTGGAAAGGCATCGACAAAGCCGGTCAGGATTGCCTTATATTCATCAATACCCTCGATCGGCCCGATCGGCTTCAAGCCGGTAACGCCACGAATATCGGGATGCATGGTCGCCTCTGCAGCCATAAGATCGGCGCGGCCAAGAAATTCGATAGTGAAGCGTCGAACGATTGCCAGATTATCCATGTTGTGCTCCTCAGCTCATATTAACTTTGATTGGCCTATGCTGTATATAGTTTGCTTGCGCTTCAACCGTGACAGCGGCTGATGCGCGAAGATGTGCTCCGCCTGATCGTGCGACGAGTTTCCTAAAGCGCGTGGGCGCGGCGGTCAGCGTCAGACGCTCTTCTGAAATTCGGTGATCGACTGGACGATCAGACGCGATCTTATGGCGATCTGCAAGGATCGTTTGCGCCCTGGATTGAGAAAAAAATGCGACCGAGCCCGAAGCCCCGGTCGCAAGAACCATCACGAGCAGAACAAACTTAAAGTGGGAGGCCATTAAGCTAGTCATTCTCGTGAATTGCACATCCTAACTCTGGTCGATGTGTCCGGATCCCAGACAATATTTGAACGTCGTCATTCATTGTTTGAAGGCTTTGGTCGCACTGTTTGAGTTTGACCCTTTCGAACAACGTCCAACCCATTCGCGGTGCTGAGTTTCTAGCTTCGCAAGCAATCAGGCCTGAGTGAAGTATTCTAGGACAATATCTTGCCATCACGCCAGTAGTGCTCGAATGTATCGTTCCCCACATTCGGGCTACCATTGTCGACGGTCATCTTGGACGTCCTCACGCCAACCGAAAAATTGTAACCAACCGCCTGGCCGTGGAGCGTGGCGTTTTCCGAACGATTGGGATTGGTGAGCTGATGCTTCTGCGTAGACCGGCTCGAACCATCGGGTTCGATGAACACGCAGCCCTCCGCAAAGAACTGGTCGATCGAATCGATGATCTTGCCATGGGCGTTCGACGCATTCGAGGCGGCTTCGGCGATTTCGATGGGATTCGTCATCAATAAATCCTTTCGTTGAGATCAAATGCAGCGTGTGGCCCGTGCACGCCAGAACGAAGACGTTCGCGAAGTTGCGTTCAGGCGCCCAGGCCATGTCGTCAGCACAACCTTTGAATTCGCCGACGGGAAATCTATGTCGCGGCCCGCGATATGATTGAGATAATCGATAAAAATGTTGAGCCCAATCTGGGCAACAGCGGCATTATCGAACCCGGCGTCGCTCAACGCGATATACACAGATGCACCGTCATCGCCGACATCGGCACCTGCGTGCGCCATGACGCGCTGTTCGTGATCAACGTTCGACAGGCCGTCGGGCACAGCAAATGACTGGGTTATCGCAGCAATAATCCCGGGAGCGCCGCCTACCTGTTTCTTGACTGCGTTGAGCAGGCCTTGGGTTTTGGCTGGAGCGGGACCGACCCGGGTAGGTTTTTGCATACCTTGTGTGCTCCAATCCATGTGCGTCAGCGGACCCCGACATTTTGCCGCAATACACTTAAAGCGCTTGCCGGGCTTAGCCGGGATTGCGCGGAACGACCGATGTTGCGCAAAACTGCCCTTTGGCAGTGCCCTTTAGTGCACATCGTCAATCGGCAGCGACGTACCTAAAGACGCTCGTCCAAATCGACCTGCTCGAAGAGCGCAGGGCGGGCTGCGAGCGACCGTTCATGAATCCGGCGTTGCTAGCGCTCTTGAGACGGGACTGGCCCCGCGGGGCGAGATCAGCTTTTCCTTGCGAATTGAAATCATCGCTTTCGATTTACAAGGATGGTGCGCAGGTGGGTCTGAATCGAACCCAAACTCCGTGCGGAGCTAAACTCTACATCCAACGCGTCTACCAATTCCACCGCGCCCGCATGCCATGTGCAGCCAATGCAGCCAATGCAGCCGCACCAAACTCCGGCTTACACAAAGTTGGGCGCGTCTACCGAAAACACTTGGCGACAAAGACCTAAATCATTGTACTAGTGTCTCTTCTTGGTGGTGCGGGCGGTCGGAATCGAACCGACACTCCTTTCGGAACCGGATTTTGAGTCCGGCGCGTCTACCAGTTCCACCACGCCCGCAACGCAGTGCTCGCTAGACCAAGCCGGGCGCTGCTGCAAGATGGGGCGTCTTGTGATTATCGGGCGTTGCGCGCCATATATCGCCAATGAAGGAAAAATCATGAGCGTCGCGTTTCGCCGGGATAGCGATGAGGAGCATCTGGAGCCCAAATTCGAGCTGCCGATCCCGCCCGGCCCCAATCTGGTGACGGCGGCCGGGCTGGCGATCATTGAGGCGAAGCTGGCTGAGGTGGAGGCGCTGATCGCCAGTGCGCCCGAGGAGACCGTTCTTGCTGTCGCCAAGCGGCAGTGGCGCTATTGGATTACGCGCAAGACCAGCGCCCAACTCGCCCCACCGCCGCCACCTGACCGGGTGGCGTTCGGGTCGCGGGTGCGGTTCACGCTGAATGGCGCGGAGCGGGAGGTGACGCTGGTGGGGAGCGATGAGGCGGAGGGAGCGGACGACAAGATTCCATTTACTGCCCCGCTGGCTCGCGCGCTCATTGGCGGCGAGGTGGGTGAGGTGCTCGATTTTGGCGGGCGGGCGGACGCAATCGAGATCGTGGGGATTGGCGGCGCGGAGGCGCGTTGATCCGACGCGTTCCCGGGATGCGGACGTCGGTTGATGCTTGGCCCGGATGCGAATGTTCACGAATGTTCGCACTGATGCGATAGTAGCGGCGCAGGGGCTGGTTGGCGTTCAGTAGTGTGTTCTGGAATCAGGGCCGACGCCGGGGGCGTATGGCGTCGGCAAGCGCCTGTCGGGCCTGCTGTGCGGGCAGCGAAGCTGCGGAAGTTGCAGGTTGCCATCGCATCTTGCGGAGACACGTTGCGGGCACGCAACGCGGCTGATGATTGACGGTCTGAAAGAGCGAGCGCGTCGATAGCATTTGCCGGCGCTGTAGGACAGCGGCATGCGCGCGGGGCGGTCGATCGAGTTCGGTATTGTGTCCCCGGGAGCGACAGTGTCCCCGGGAGCGACAGCACAACAATAGCCGACCTTGCGGGTGGGGAGGTGGGCCCCGGCACAAGGCCGGGGTGACGGGTGGATGAGATGGCAACAATCGCTTCTATTGCGGATATACGACCGTAGCGCGATGTAGCAGTCACGATGGGCAGACTCGAATATCAATGCTGCTATTGCGATGAAGGCATAGCAAAAGCCGACAGCGGCGCTGTCCGCATTGTTCTCTCAGGCTTATGGGAGGATCATAGCGGAACTATGCAAGAAGTGTTCGCTCACCCCCAATGTGCGGCTGACAAGTTTGGCGGAGCGCTAAGTTCTTCGGTCCCGTTCGATATCAAGGCTTTTAAACCGGACTGAACGGCAGCTAAACACCACGCTCACCAATGCCGGCCAATTGCTTTTCCAACTAACTCCGCGGTGCCTGCCGCCGATAGCTGAGCGCTTCAGCGATGTGGATGCGCCCTACCCCTTCACTGCCGCTCAAATCAGCGATCGTGCGGGCGACGCGGAGGATGCGGGTGTAGCCGCGCGCCGACAGCCGCATTGCCTCGGCGGCTTGGGCCAGGAGCTTGCGGCCCGCTTCGTCGGGGGTGGCGACGGCGTCCAGCACGGGGCCATCGGCCTCGGCATTGGTGCGCGCGGTCGTATCAGCATAGCGCGCGGCCTGAACCGCGCGCGCCGCCGCCACGCGCGCGGCGACTTCGGCTGAACCCTCGGCGGGGGGCGGCAGGACGAGATCGGCGGCGCTGACCGCGGCGACATCGACGTGCAAATCGATCCGGTCGAGCAGCGGCCCCGACACCTTGGCCTGATAATCGGCCGCGCATCTTGGCGCGCGCGAGCAGGCGAGCGCTGCATCGCCGAGATGCCCACAGCGGCACGGGTTCATCGCCGCAATCAACTGGACACGCGCTGGAAAGGTGACATGCGCGTTCGCCCGCGCGACGCTAACGGTGCCGGTTTCGAGCGGCTGGCGCAGCGAATCGAGCACGGCGCGCTGGAATTCGGGCAGTTCATCAAGGAACAGCACGCCTAGATGCGCAAGGCTGACCTCGCCCGGCTTCACCTTCAGCCCGCCACCGACCAACGCCGCCATCGAGGCGGAGTGATGCGGGCTGCGATAGGGCCGTGTGCGGGTGAGCCGCCCGCCGTTGAGCGTGCCGGCAACGCTTGCCACCATCGACACTTCCAGCGCCTCGCTTGAATCCAGGGGCGGCAAAATTCCCGGAAGGCACGACGCCATCAGCGATTTTCCCGATCCCGGAGGGCCGACCATCAGCAGATTATGGCCGCCCGCCGCTGCGATCTCCAGCGCGCGCTTGGCGGCTTCCTGGCCCTTTACCTGGCGCAGGTCGGGACCGTGATCGGGCGCGTCGGCTTCGCCCGGCGCAGGCGACGCCAGCAGACCGTGGCCCTTGAAGTGGTTGAGCAGCGACAGCAGATCCGGCGCGGCGATCACCTCGATCGTGCCCGCCCAGGCCGCTTCGGATCCTTGCGCGGCGGGGCAGACCAGCCCTTTCTGATTCTCCGATGCGTGCAAGGCGGCCAGCAGCACGCCGGGGGATGTCGCGATCCGCGCATCCAGCCCCAATTCGCCGACGACGACATAGTCCGCCAGCGTTTCGGCATCGATCACCCCCATCGCGCCCAAAACGCCAAGCGCGATCGGCAGATCATAATGCGATCCTTCCTTGGGCAGATCAGCCGGTGAAAGATTGACGGTGATGCGCTTGGGGGGCAGAGCAAGGCCAAGTGCCGCGATGGCGGCGCGCACGCGTTCCCGGCTTTCAGCCACGGCCTTGTCGGCAAGCCCCACCACATTGAAGGCCGGCACCCCCGGCGCCACCTGAACCTGCACCTCTACAGCGCGCGCTTCCAGCCCGAGATATGCCACTGTAGAAACAATCGCGACCATTTCGCCTCCGCCGCGCGGCTAATCCTCTGTTCATACCTGCTTTTTTAAAACAAGAAAGCACAGCCCTACTGTCTTGTTAAAACAATACACCGGACCCACATCACCCCGATGAGCGAACTGCACCCCATTCGCCCCCGCAGCGCCGCACTTCGCACTGGGCTGACCGTGCTTGGTGCGCTGATCATCATTGTCTCGCCGATCGTCGGCGCGATTCCGGGGCCAGGCGGGGTTTTCGTGTTTGCCGCCGGGCTGGCGCTGATGTTGCAGAATTCGGCTTGGTCAAAGCGGTTCTTCGTCCGATTGAAGCGCCGCTGGCCGCAACTGGGCTATTTTGCCGATCTCGGGCTGCGGCGCGCCAGCGCGCTGCGCCGATTCGAACGCGACAGGCCGGTAGACAAAGAAGGCAAGAAACTCTCGCGCTTCCGGCTGGCGCTGCGCACGATCAGGGATTTCGTCGGTGGCCGCCGCGTCTGACCAATTGTCATCGTTGACTTGGGGCGCACCTTGGCTTAAGGCCCGCCAACATTCGGCCGCCGCTTTTGGCGGCCTTTTCCATTCTGATGATCAGGGAATGAGTGATGAAGCGGACCTTTCAACCGAGCAATCTGGTGCGTGCACGCCGCCACGGCTTCCGCGCGCGGATGGCAACGGTGGGCGGGCGCAACGTCCTGCGCGCACGCCGCGCCCGCGGTCGCAAGAAGCTGTCGGCATAAAAACCCTCACCATTCGCCGCGATTTTCTGGCGGCGAATGCGGGCAAACGCGCGCCGATGCCGGGATTCGTCCTGCTTGCGCGCGACCGGGCCGATGGCGTGGCGGACATGCGGATCGGCTACACGGTGACCAAGAAAATCGGCAACGCCGTGATCCGCAACCGCATGAAAAGGCGGTTGCGTGCCTTGGCGCGTGATGTGCTGCCAACGGCCGGCCTGCCCGGTTGCGATCATGTGCTGATTGGCCGCGCTGGTGGCCTAGATCGCGATTTTGCGCAGTTGCGGGCTGATCTGGTGAAGGCGCTGGGGAAGCTAGCGCGATGATCGCCAAGCTGCTGATCCTGCTGACGCGCGGCTGGCAATTGGGCCCATCGGTGATTTTACCGCCCTCATGCCGCTACGCGCCGTCTTGTTCGGCCTATGCAATCACGGCGCTTCGCCGCTATGGCGCGCTCAAGGGAAGCTGGCTCGCGGCCAAACGCATCGCGCGCTGCCATCCCTGGGGCGGGTCCGGCTACGACCCTGTTCCTTAAAAATTCAAGTCTGCACGATCGGGGCTGTTTCCAGTGAATCAAGAAAATCGCAACATGGTGCTGTTCCTGGCGATCGCCGCGCTGATCCTGGTCGGCTGGCCGATCGTCGCACAGACTTTATGGCCAGCGCCAAAGCGCCCAGCGATCACCAAAACCACCCCTGTGGCCGACAAGCCCGTGGCGAGTGCTGCCGGCACGCCCGTCGTCGATACCGCCAAGACCAATCGCGATCGCCGCGTCGTGCTCGCCGAAACACCGCGCGTGCTGATCGTTACCCCGTCGCTCAAGGGCTCGATCAACCTGAAGGGCGCGCGGATCGACGATCTGGTGCTGCTCAATCATCGCCAGACGATCGACAAGAAATCGCAACCGGAAAGGCTGTTGTCGCCATCGGGGACCGAGCATAGCTATTTCGCTGGCTTTGGCTGGGCAGGCGACGGCATCGCCGCGCCCGACAAGAACACCGTCTGGACCGCTGACGCACCGGCCCTCATCCCCGGCAAGCCCGTCACCCTGCGCTGGTCCAATGCGCAGGGCGTCAGCTTCCAGATCAAATTTTCAGTCGATGCCGATTATATGTTCACGATCGACCAATCGATCGGCAATGGCAGTGCAGCGCCCGTCACGGCTCGCCCTTATGGCCTGGTCTCACGTACCGGGCTTCCAAAGGACCCGGATAGCTGGGTCAACCATGTCGGGCCGATCGGCGTCTTCGGCAATGGCGCGAATTACGACATCGGCTACCCCAATTTGCAGGGCACGGACCGCAGCTTTTTCGGTTCGGTGTTCGGCGCAAATGTGAAGCCGGGGCCCAATTATTTCGACAATAAGGGTGGCTGGCTCGGCTTTGGCGATATCTATTGGCTGACCGCGCTGATTCCCGATCAAAATGCCCAGGTTCATGCCGGTTTCCGCGCGGCGGGCGACACGTTCCAGGCTGATTTCGCGACCACGCCGGTAAAGGTCCAGCCCGGCAAGGTCGCGCGCCAGACGACGCGCTTCTTCGCGGGGGCCAAGGAAGTTCGCCTGATCGACAAATATCAGGACCAGGGCAATATCGTCAATTTCGACAAGGCGATCGACTGGGGCTGGTTCCGCATCGTCGAAAAGCCGATCTTCTATTATCTCGATTTCCTGTTCCGTTTGGTCGGCAATTTCGGCGTCGCGATCATCCTGCTGACAATCACCATTCGCGGCCTGCTGTTCCCGATCGCCCAGCGCCAGTTCGCATCGATGGCGAAGATGAAGGCGATCCAGCCCAAGCAAAAGGCGATCCAGGAACGCTACAAGGACGATAAGCCCCGCCAGCAGCAGGAAATCATGGCACTTTACAAGGCCGAAGGGGTGAACCCGCTGGGCGGCTGTGGCCCTACGCTGCTGCAGATTCCGGTCATGTATGCGCTGTACAAGGTGCTGCTGCTGTCGACCGAAATGCGCCACCAGCCATTCGTGCTGTGGATCCGCGATCTCGCCGCGCCCGATCCGCTGACGCCGATCAATCTGTTTGGCCTGCTTCCCTTTACCCCGCCCGTCTTCATCGCGATCGGTATCATCCCAATCCTGCTCGGCGTGTCGATGTACTTCCAGTTCAAGATGAACCCGGCTCCGATGGACGAGGCGCAGAAGCAGGTTTTCGCAATCATGCCGTGGATGCTGATGTTCGTGATGGCGCCGTTTGCGGTCGGCCTGCAGCTGTACTGGATCACCTCCAACGTGCTGACGATCCTGCAGCAGCGGCTGCTCTATGCGCGGCATCCTGAAATGCTGGTCGCGACCCCGAAAACACCGGCCAAGCCGATTCCAAAGAAATGATCCGGCATGGCTGAATTTGACGAAGACATGCTGGAGGCAGCGCGCAAGGCATTTGCCGGGCCGATCAGCTTCCTGAAATCGGCACCCACGCTGGAATTTCTGCCCGATCCCGATGTGCCGGAAATTGCCTTTGCTGGCCGCTCCAATGTCGGCAAGTCATCGCTGCTCAACGCGCTGACGGGCCGGAATGCCCTCGCGCGCACATCGAATACGCCGGGGCGGACGCAGGAACTGAACTTCTTCGACGTGGGCGCCCCCCTCGCCTTCCGCCTCGTCGACATGCCGGGCTATGGCTTTGCCAAGGCGCCCAAGGACATGGTCAAGAAATGGCGCTTCCTGATCAACGATTTCCTGCGCGGGCGGCAGGTGCTGAAGCGCGTGCTGGTGCTGGTCGATTCGCGCCATGGGCTGAAAGATGTCGATCATGAGATCATGGAAATGCTCGACAAGGCAGCGGTCAGCTATCGCCTGGTGCTGACCAAGGCCGACAAGATCAAGCCGACCGAGCTGCTTCACGTCACCAACGCGACGGCCGCCGAAGCCCGCAAACGACCCGCCGCGCATCCGGACATCATGGCGACCTCAAGCGAAGTCGGGTTCGGGATTGCTGAGTTGCGTGCGGCGGTGATCGAGGCGATCAGTTAGAGCGTGATGACGCTAGGTCGATTCAACCTCATACCCGTTCGGGCTGAGCCCTTCGACTGCCTGGCAAGGCAGGCGCTCAGGACTGGCTTCAGCCTGTAGGGCTGAAGTCGAAGCCCACACGCTCCGCATGCCCTTCGACTTCGCTCAGGGCGAACGGCGTATGGTTTGGACCAATCCAAAGTCATCACCCTCTAGGCAATCACCGGGACAGCACATGCCGCCCCGGTGATTTTCACTGATCAACGCTGACGGAACTTCTTGGTCAGCCGCACGCCGAACTCGCTGCGGTCATTGCTGACAACCACCCCAACAAAGCCGCCCTGGTCGAGCCGACCCTGGTCATAGACCTTGTTAAAGATGTTGCTGCCATAGACGCTGAACGCCAAATCGCGTGCTTCATTTTCATATTTGATGTTGAAGCCGACCAGGCTGCGTGGATTAATGATTTCGCTGGTTCGCGCGACCGGTTGGCCGAATTGCTGGCCGCGATACGAATAATCGGCCTGGGCGGTGATCGATCCGCTGGGCAGATCATAAGTATAGGCCGCCGTTACCGCGCCCGTGAAATCGGGGCTGAGTGCGGTCGGTGCGCCAGCAACCGGGGTGCCGCCCGTCGGGAAGAAGGCCGGCGGCAGCGAATTCACACGGGTGATCGTGCTGTCGAGATAGCCCAGCGACCCCTTCAGCTTAAACCCGCCAAACGTGACCGTGGTTTCCGCCTCGATCCCGCGCGCGCGGGCGTCAGCGGCGATGATTACCGTGTTGAACCCATTGGCGTTGATGAACGAGTAAGGCAGTCCGCGATCGTCATATGTGGTCGTAAAGGCCGAGAGCAGCACGACCCAGTTGGGGGTGATGCGGCCCTTATAGCCGATCTCATAGTTGGTCGCGGTCGTTTCGGGCGATGCGTTGAACGAGCTCGGCCCGCCAAAGGGGCGCGGCGTGAAGCTACCCGGCTGGTAGCCAAGCTGGATCGTGCCATAGACCGAGTTGTTGTCGTCCAGCTTGTAGGTGATGTTCCCCTGCGCCGTCACCTCGTCATACCTAGCGCTACGGGTCACGGGGCCGGCGAAGCTTGAAAAGCGCGCCGTTGCCCGCTTGTCATCATTCGAATAGCGCACGCCCGCACCGATCGAGAGCCGATCGGTGATGTTGTAGCTGCCATTGGCATAGACAGCATAGCTGTTGGTGCGCTGTTGGATCCGGTAGTCGCTATTGCCACCGAAAAAGAATGCCGGGCGGGATTCGTTGCTGCCATTTTCATAGTAATAATAAAGGCCGCTGACGAAGTTGAATGCATCGAATTCGCCGTTCAGCTGCAGTTCGGCCGACACCTGCTCGGCATCGCCCGTCTCCGGGAAGACCGACTGGCGCGAGATATTGTCGGTATCCGACAAACCACCGGTATATTTGGTCTGGCGATAGCTGGTGATCAGCTTGGTCGTGATTTCCTCGCTCAACTTCAGCTCGGCGGTGATCGACGCACCAAACAGATCAAGCGATGTCGACTCCAGGCCAGGCACATCCGTGCCCGAATCATCGGGGCGGACCTGGGTTGCGGCAGTGAACCCGGCGGCAACGGGATCATAGATATCGACGCGATAGGGTGACTGACCGTCGCGCGCGCGGACGAAATCGACCGAGGACAGGATCGAGAAATTGTCGGTCGGCGTCCAATAAGCGGCGGCGCGGCCGCTGAAATCATTTTGCTCGCCAATGCGCGCGCTGGGGCTGGCGATATTGACTGCATCGCCAACGCCATCCCGGCTCTGGTAGCTGCCGTTGAGCGACACCGCCAGCGTCGGCGAGATACGGGTATCGGCATAAAAGCTGCCATTGATCCGCCCACGCGACCCGACCTGCGCATCGACCTCAATCGATTCGTCGGTGCCTGGCTTGCGGGTGATGATGTTGACTGCACCGCCCAATGTGTTGCGGCCATAGAGCGTGCCCTGCGGACCGCGCAGCACTTCGATCCGTTCGATATTCTGCAGCGACAGGTTCGAACCGAGCTGACGGCCGAGATAGACGCCGTCCAGATAAACGCCAACGCCCGGATCGGTCGTGATCAAATGGTCTTGCAAGCCGATGGCGCGGATGAAAATCGCGGCCTGGGCGGTGTTGCCAACGCCGTACCGGCTGATCGTCAAGTTGGGGACGTATTTGCCGACATCTTCCAGATTGCGCGCATTGAGCGACTTAAGCGTCTCCCCGCCAAAGGCGCTGATCGCGACCGGCGCATCGATAATGCTTTCCTCACGCTTGCGGGCAGTAACAACGATGTCGAAACCCGATTCCGCAGCAGCTTCAGCCTTTGGGGCGGCATTAGAGTCGGTGCTTTGGGCGGCCGCCGGACTTGCTACCAGCAGAGCGGCTACGGCGATGGCCGAAGCGCCGCTCAATTGGCCAAGCGTTCCATGGGTCAGCCTGGCAAGGCGCTTCATACCGGCAGTCATTCGCTTCATCATCATTTCCCCGAATTTGCCCGGTGAGACCGGGCGGTTGGTCAAAAAAACCAGGCGCACAAAGTGGTCGCTGGCCGGCCCGTGCTACTGCACTCCGTCCCTGCCGACGGCGACCGTCATTCGCGCCTTGGTGCAAGTTTCATACATATGTCACGCTGCGGCAATGATATTGTATCGGCTGCGTCACAAACTCAAACGGTGTTGCAGCCCCGCCTCAGGTGAGAGAATAGGGCACCAATATTGCTCGATATGAGCACCAGATAAGCACCCTGCAGACCATCTCACGCCTCTTGGCCGGTCGGCATGCCAGTCTCCTTTGACAGCCCCTCCCCTGTTGCGCCGATTTGTGCGAAGGGGACGGATGATTGTAGCGATGATTACGCTGCACACGCCGCAAGGGTCGAACGAGCAGTGGTGAAATCAGACGAGCGCCGGGATGCCCTGCTCGACAAGCTGGCGGATTTTGTCCTCGCTGAAGGGCTGTCTGCGGCCAGTCTGCGGCCATTGGCGCAAGCGGCCGGCATCAGCGACCGGATGCTGCTTTATTACTTCAAGGACAAAACGGCCGTGATGGCCGCCACGCTGGAACGCATTGCGCAGCGGATGATGGTGCTGATGGATTCAGGCACAGCCCGTGGCAAGCTCGATCGGGCGGCGCTGCAAGCGCATTTGCTGGACCTAGTGCTGGCCGACGCATTCTGGCCTTATATGCGCGTCTGGCTGGAAGTGGCGAGCATGGCGGCGCGCAATGACTCGCTCTATCGGCCAGTCGCGGAGCAGATCGGCCGCGCGTTTCTGTCCTGGGGAATCGCCCAGCTTGACGGTCCCACGCCCGAGGCCCGCGAAGCCGATGCCGCCCGCCTCTTGGTGACGATCGAAGGCATGGTGATGGTCAAGAGTTTCGGCCTCGACGCGATCTGCCTGAAGGCGCTGTAGTGCTGCGCTCCCGGTTGCCGCAGGGCTGACCGACCGCTATTCTGGGCAGATGCTTAAACTCATCATCGGCAACAAAGCCTATTCATCCTGGTCGCTGCGCGGCTGGCTGGCCTGCAAGCAATCCGGGCTGGCGTTTGACGAAGTCGTCGTGCCGATGTTCGACGCTGACTGGCAGACGCGGCGCGCAGCACCCGATATCGCGCCGTCGGGCGGCAAGGTGCCGATCCTATGGGATGGCGATGCCGTGGTTTGGGACAGCCTGGCCATCATCGATTATCTCGATGGAAAAACCGGCGGGACGAAATTCTGGCCCAGTGACCCCGCCGCGCGCGGCTTTGCCCGGTCATTGGCGGCTGAAATGCATGCCGGCTTCGCGGCGTTGCGCAGTCGCCACGGCATGAATGTTCGCCAGATTTTTGCACCAGAAACGCCCCATGCTGACGTGACGGCCGAACTGGAGCGGCTTTTCGAACTCTGGGCGCAGGCGCGTGCCCGCTTCGGCGGCGACCAGCCCTATTTGTTCGGCGCATTCGGCGCCGTCGACATCATGTTCGCACCGGTGTGCACGCGCATCACCACCTATGGCTTGCCAACGCCGCGCTTCGCCCGGGCTTATGTCGATGCGGTGATCGGCCATCGCTGGATGCAAGACTGGATTGCCGCCGCGCAGGACGAAGAATGGGTGATCGACAAATATGAGCGGCCACCCGCGGCATGATCGGCTAGCGTATCCGCTTGGTCGGATAGGGCGTGCCGTCTTTGTGGTAATAGCCCTGATCGTCAAAAATCATGTCGATATCGGCATAGTGGCCGGTCCCTTTCAAATTGCCGGCCCCAACGGCGATAAAGCTGCAATCAGCGTCTGACCGGTTCTGCAGATGGTGGCCGTTGCCATCGCCCATGGCGAAGGTGAGGCAATCGCCCGCCCGGACAATGGTTTCGCCCGTGTCGTCGACCAGCACGGCTTCGCCCGTCAACATCACGACAAATTCATCCTCATCATCATGCCAATGGCGCTGCGAGGACCAGCCGCCGGGCTTGAGCACGACATGGCTGACCCCCATCGCCGTCAGCCCACCGGCCGGGGCCAACCGCCTGAACCACCGGCCTGCCATGGGCTTGTCATAGGGATCGGGATAGCCGGTGGTGTTCGCTTGGGGGATTGTGTCGAGATCGAGCTTGGGCAATGCAGCCTCCATGAATGCCACCACAATATTGCCCGATGTTGTCGCGCTGACCAAGGCGCTGATTGCCTGTGAAAGCGTCACCCCCGCAGCGCCTGCGGTGTTCGAGGCGTTGGAGGCGATGCTGGTGCCGCTGGGCTTCACGGTCGACCGCTTTGTCACTGGCCACAGCCCCGATGGCCCAGTTGAAAATCTGCTGGCGGTGCGCGGCACCGACGGGCGGCATTTCGCCTTTGGCGGGCATCTAGACGTTGTTCCACCGGGCCCCGGCTGGACCGGTGACCCGTTCGTGCCGACAGAGCGCGGCGACCTTCTCTATGGGCGCGGCGCGGTCGATATGAAGGGGGCGATTGCCGCCTTTGTCGCCGCGACTGCGCGCATCCCGGCTGATGCGGGCACGATCAGCCTGATCATCACCGGCGATGAGGAAGGCCCCGCAATCTTTGGCACCGTGGCGCTGATGGAGCGAATGGCGGCACAGGGCCTGAAGCCCGATCTGTGCCTGATCGGCGAGCCGACATCGGTTGCCCGGCTTGGCGACATGATCAAGATTGGCCGGCGTGGTTCGGTGAATATCTGGATCGATGTACCCGGCAAGCAGGGCCATGTCGCTTATCCCCATCTCGCTGACAATCCGATCCGCCGGATGACCGCGATCCTAAGCGAAATCCAGGCGATCGACCTCGACCAGGGGACCGATTGGTTTCAGCCCTCCAATATCGAGGTCACCGATGTCACCGTCGGCAATCCGGCCACCAATGTCATCCCGGCGCTGGCGAGTGCGCGGCTGAGCATCCGGTTCAACGATCTGCATCGCGGCGACGCGCTGGCCGCGCGCATTACCGAGATTGTCGATCGCCATGCGCCCGGCGCCAAAGTGATGGCGCGCGTCTCCGGGGAGGCATTTCTTACCCCGCCCGGCGATTTTTCAACGCTGATCAGCGCAGCAATCGAACGCCAGACCGGCCAAGCGCCTGAACTATCAACCAGCGGCGGCACATCGGATGCGCGGTTTCTGTCGAAAATCTGCCCGGTGGTGGAATTCGGCCTGGTCAATGCGACGATGCATAAGCTTGATGAGGCGGTTGCCGTTCAGGATTTGCGCCTATTGACCGATATCTATGCCGAAATCGTCACGCAGGCCCTTCAGCCGGCCAGTGCCTGACGCTTGTCGGTGCGCGACCAGGCGATGAAATCATCTTCATCCATCGGCTGGGCGATCGCATAGCCCTGGATCACGTCACAGCCGATGACGCGCAGGACATCGGCCTGGGCTGCGGTCTCAATACCTTCAGCAACCGCTTCGCACCCAAGCCCGTGGATCAGGCCGATGACCGCCTGCACAATCGTCCGCGCTTCGGGCTTTACAGCGATGTGTTCGATCAGGCTGCGGTCGAGTTTCACGCGATCCACCGGCAAATCGCGCAGCCGCGCGAGATTGGAATAGCCCGTGCCGAAATCGTCGATTGCAATGGTCGCACCGTCGGCCCGCAGCGTCGCAATCGCGTCGATCACTTCCTCACTGCAATGCATGGCCAGCGTTTCGGTAATTTCGAGTTCGAGCAGCCGCGCCGGTGCGTTGGCGGCATGCATCGCTTCGCGCAAGCGCCGGAAGAAGCTGACATGGTCAAGCTGGCGCGGCGAGATATTGATCGCCAGCCGCTGCTCAATGCCCATGTCGCCCCAGCGCGCGATCGTATCGGCGACGGTGGCGATGACCCATTCGCCAATCTCGACGATCAGGCCGGTTTCCTCAGCCCGCTGGATAAACGTACCGGGCAGTTTGACGCCAAGGGTAGGATGCCGCCAGCGCAGCAGCGCCTCGGCCGCGACGATGCGCCCTTCAGGCAGGCTGATCTGCGGCTGGAAGACCAGCGCGAACTGATTGAGGTCGATCGCGGCGCGCAAATCGCATTCAAGCTGGGCGCGATCGGCAATTTGCGCTGCGAGCGTTTCGGAAAAATGCTCCGCGCGTCCGCGACCGGTCGCCTTGGCATGATACATCGCCGCATCGGCAGCGCGCATCAGTTCGGTCAGGGTCGATCCATGCTCCGGCCTGATGGCGATGCCGATCGACGCGCCAATCTCAACATCATGGCCCGCAATATCGAAGGTTTCGCCCAGCGCGAACAAGACACCGCGGCTGATCCGCGCCGCCTCAGCCGGATCACCGACTTCGGGGAAGAACATGGTGAATTCATCACCCGCCAACCGGCCAATCAAGGGCTGCGGCTTGCCGCTGTCCGCTGTGACGCGATCGGCGACCGCGCGAAGCCGATTGGCGACCATGCCGAGCAGCATATCGCCCATGGCATGGCCCATCGTATCGTTCACCGCCTTGAAGCGATCGAGATCGATAAAAAACAGCGCGGCCGGCGTGCCCGCCGGCATCTCCGTCAGCAGTCGTTCGCAGCTGCGGCGAAAATTGGTGCGATTGGCAAGCCCGGTAACAGGATCAAACATGGCCAGCCGATGGACACTGTCCAGATTGGTGCCGATCTGTTCGAACAATCGCTCCATCGCCTGGGCCAATTGCGGCACATTTTCGCCGATTTCCCTGGGGATTTCGCCCTGTAGATCGCCATGGGCAGCGCGCGCGAGCCGGGCAATCGCGGCATCGATGGCGGCGGCGGTAGAGGCAATGGCGCGTTCGGTCGACGCCCAACACATGACCGCGCAGACAATCGCCGGTATCAGCGCGCGCGACACGCTTTGAGCATCGATCGCGCCATTCGACGTGGCGACCAGCGCCAAAATAAAGGCCACCGCACCGGATGCCATCGCAAAAGTAATTGCGCGGCTCTTGAGCGAGGCTCCTTCCATCCCGTTTTGAGCTCCCTTTCGATCGCGAACGCGCGCCGATTGCAATTGCAGCGGGATGACAGCGAAAGGTTAATAATTTCGTTCGGCAGCCGGGCGGCGAAGAACAATATAGAGCGCGCCAGCGCCACCGTGCCTAGGGTGCGCCGGGCGGACAGCGGCGATCCTTGCGGCATGGCGCGATGCCGCCAGCCAATCGCCAACCGCATCGCGAATCCGCCCGCGCGCATGCGGTCGTTCGCTTTCCGGGCGCGGCGGTTTGCCGGTAATCAGCAACAGTACCCGGTCGCCTCGCCGGATCGCCTGATCAAGTCCCGTATCAAGCACGCGATAAGCCGATTCCAGCGTATGCCCGTGCAGATCGATCGCGCTGTCGGGCGAGACAATCCCTGTCGCCAATTTTTTGTCCCAGCTGCCGTCGAGCGTCACGCCGGGTTTGGGTCGAGCGGGGGACACGGCGGCGGGCTTAGCAACAGCACGGGCAGCCTTTGCAGGCTTGACCGCTGGCGTCGGGGTCGGTGCGGGATCAATTGCGGCATCGCCTGGCTTCGTCAGGCTCGCCTTTGCCGGGGCGGCGCGCGCGGGTCGGACGGTGGCCATCACACGGCGCCACAGCGCCGCTTCGTCAGCGGTTAATCGGCGCTCCGCCATCGGGGCTCCCCGCCGCCAGCCGCGCGACCGTGCCACGCGGGAGGAGCAGAAGGGCCGAACCGCGCGCGGCCATGCCACCGGCAATCAAGCGCGCCTCATCCCCTGCCCCCCAGAATGTATCGACGCGATTGGGCCCCCGGATGGCGCCGCCCGTATCCTGCGCAATCCACAGCCGCGAGGCATCAGCCCGATCCATCGACAGCAGGATCGGCGCGCCCAGCGGCACGAATTTGGGATCGACGGCAGCACTCACCCCCCCGGTCACGACATAGCCCAGCGCGCCCTGAGCGGCACTTTGCTGTTCGCGGAAGAACACGAAGCTCTTGTTTTCCTGCATGATCGCGCGGCCCTCTTCCGGGTGGGCGTGTAGCCAGGCGACGATACCCTGCATCGATGTCTGCCCCGGTTGCAGCAGCCCGCGGGTGCGCATCAGCGCGCCGATGCCGGTATAATCGCGGCCATTCTGACTATCATAGCCGATCCGCATGATCCCGCCGTCCGGCAAGCGCAGCCGGCCAGAGCCCTGGATCTGCAGAAAGAAAATCTCCACCGGATCAGCGGCCCAGGCGATAATCGGCGCGGTCTTGGCAATCGCGCCATTCTCGATCGCCGCACGATCATGATAGGGAACCAGCGCCGTGCCATCGACGCGACCGCGCACTTTTTTGCCCTTCAGCGCATCGGAAAACAAACCAAGATCGACATCGATCAAATCGCTTGGCCGTCCATAAATCGGGGTTTCATAGCCGACCCGCTTGTCGCGCGACCCGGCGATTTCCGGTTCGTAATAACCGGTGGCGAAGGCCTTGCCGTCTGCGATCTGTACCGCTTCGAAATAGCGGCTGAAAAAATCGCGCGCTTCGGCGTCGGCGGTCGCATTGGCGGCGCTGCATGCCTCTTGCCAATCACTTGGCCGGGTCAGCCCCGATCCGTCCGTCCGGCGAACCAGACTGGGGCAGGAGGTGCGGAAGGCGGCGAGCGCACGCACGGCCTGATCGCGCTTGATCGGCAGAGCAGTGATCGGTGGCCCCATCACCACCCCAGCAGCCACGGCATTAGCCGGCCCTGCTGGTGCCGACGGCGTTTGAGCCGGGGGAAGCGGTGTTGCGACGGCCGACGGCTGCGTTGGCGGAGCGGGCCCTTGCGACGGCGGCACGATCTTGCTGCTGCACCCCGCCAGCAGCAGCGCAAGCGCCACCAACTCGCAGCCAAAGCGGCCCGGACGCTCCATCAAACTTATGCCTCGTCGGTTTCGGCGAGCTTCCAGTTCGGGTCGCTATTCTTCAGCGTCCGCGCAAACGTCCAGATTTCGCGGGTGGCGACCGCATCGGTCATCGACCCCGAAACCAGATTGCCTTCCGCATCGCGGGTGGTGGCGGCGATATCGGCTTCAATCAAGACCATGATTCGCGCAGCACGGCCCTTCACCTCGGCATCGGTGATCACCGCGCGCTCAATGCTGACCAGGCGGTTGTCGAGCACATGGCCCGCCGCTTTGCGTGCGTCGATCGCTTCGATGAAACTCTGCCGAACTTCGTCTTCGACCAACCAGCCCAACGTATCGGTATCGCCCTTCCAATAGGCGTCCAGGATCATCCGATACGCTGCCTTGGCACCGTCAATGAACTGGCCCACATCGAACGACGAATCCGCCGCAATAATCGCTCGTACACCAGATTCTGCACCAGATTCGATGTGACGGTTGGCAATGTCACGCGTTTCTGCCGTGCCCTCAATTGTGCGCGCAGGTGACGGCGCCAGCGCGACGCGCTCTTCGGCTGGCTTGGGCAGGGGTTGCTCATGCCCGGTCCGCTTGCCCAGCACCATGTACAGGCGCAACGCGAGAAACGCGGCAATCATTGCAAGAAGAACTACGTAAACCACTCTGCCTCCAGTCGTGCGACCAATCCCTAACATAGGCGCATGAACCCAGGGTTTCAAATACCCGAATCCCGCATTGCCCGATAGCCCCAAGATCACGACAACCACGCGGCGTTGAACTGGCACGCAGCCCCTGCTAGGCGCGACGCGCATCGGCTTGATGGGAATTCACGGGACATGGCCGTTCACCCGGCATGTCTTTTGCGACACATAGATAGAAAGATGGATTGATGGACGAGCAGGAAAATGGCGGCGCACCCTTGGCAAATGGCGCAGATACCACGCCGGTAGCGGGCATGATTTCGCAATATGTGAAAGACCTGTCGTTCGAAAATCCCAATTCCCCGGCGATTTACCAAAGCCAGGCGATGCCGCGCATCGATGTGCAGTTCAACATCGGCACGCTGCAAATCGCGGACGATATTCATGAGGTCATCCTGAAGATCGACGTCCGTTCGGAAACCGATGACGGCGTCGCCTTTGTGGTGGACCTTAGCTATGCGGGGCTGTTCGGCATCCGCAACGTGCCGCAGGAGCATATGCAGCCCTTCCTGCTTGGCGAAGCGCCGCGCTTGCTCTTCCCCTTCGCGCGCCGCGTGCTCGCCGATACGGTGCGCGACGGTGGCTTCCAGCCGCTGCTGTTAGAGCCGATCGATTTCCACGCGCTCTATTCGCAGCAGGTCGAAAACCAGCCCGGCGCTGGGATGCCGGCTGAGGATATCGGCCACGCCTAAATCGCATATCGGGGGGCGATGCCGGTGACATTGGCATGAATCTGGCGCGCGCCCTGGGCTCGGTCGGCGGGTTGACGCTCGCCAGCCGCGTCCTGGGGCTGGTGCGCGATTCGCTATTTGCGCGCTTCGTCGGGGCGAGTTTTGCATCCGACGCGTTTTTGATCGCGTTTCGCCTGCCCAATATGTTTCGCGCCCTATTCGCTGAAGGCGCGTTTTCTGCCGCGTTCATTCCGATGTTCAACAAAAAGGTCGCCGAAAAGGGCGGCGGATTGGCGGCGGGCCTGAGCTTTGCCGAAGATGCGCTGTCAGTGCTGCTCCCGGTGCTGATCGTGATGACGGTGCTGCTGGAAATCTTCGCCTGGCCCGTCACCTGGGCGCTGACCGGCGGCTTCGGCAAGGCGACGCCCGATCAAGCAGACTATGTGGTGATGCTGTCGCGCTTCACCCTGCCCTATCTGCTGCTGATCTCGCTCGTCTCGCTGCTCGGCGGCATCCTCAATTCGCTGCAGAAATTCTGGGTCAATGCGGCTGCGCCGATCCTCCTCAACCTGACGCTGATCGCGGCGTTGCTGTTCTTCCACGATCCCGATCCGCTGCTCACGGCGCGCAATCAGGCGATCGCGGTCAGCCTATCGGGGGCGCTGCAGCTAATCTGGTTGTGGCTGGCGTGCCTGCGCAACGGCGTTAACTTGCGTCCCAAGCTGCCCGTGTGGAGCCCCGAAGTCAGGACGCTGATCGCACTGATCGGCCCGGCAGCGCTCGGCGCGGGTGCGGTCCAGTTCAATCTGCTGATTTCGTCTGCGCTTGCCTATAGTCTGCTCGGCGAGGGCACGGTTTCGTACATCTATTTCGCGGATCGGCTCAACCAGCTGCCGCTCGGGCTGATTGGGATCGCGCTGGGTACCGTGCTGCTGCCGACGATCTCGCGCCAGCTTGGTGGCGGGCACGAGGCGGAAGCGATGGACACGCAGAACCGGGGCATGGAGCTGGCGCTGTTCTTTACACTGCCGGCCACGGTTGCGCTGATTGTTTGCGGCGTGCCGATCGTGGCCGCCCTGTTTCAGCACGGCAAGTTCACGCCCGGCGACACGAATTTCACCGCGCAGGCGCTGGCCGCCTTTTCACTGGGGCTGCCCGCCTATATCCTCATAAAGGTGCTGACGCCGGGTTATTATGCGCGCGCCGATACCAAGACGCCGGTGCGCTATGCGACGATCTCGATCGCCGTGAACCTGCTGCTCAATCTGGCCTTTATCCTGCCCCTTAAACATATGGGTCCGCCGCTCGCGACCGCGCTGGCCAGTCTCGTCAATCTGGGACTGCTCTATCGCACGCTCGCCAAGCGCGGGCATTTTGTTCCCGATGCGCAGCTCAAGCGGCGAGTCTGGCGGTTGGCTGGCGCTGCACTGCTGATGGGGGTCGTGATGTATTTCCTCAACGATCGTTTCACGCCCTACACCCTGGGAACAAGCGTCACCCGCTGGACCGCGATGATGGTGCTGGTCGGGATTGGCGGGCTCGTCTATGTCGCTGCCTGTTTTGTGCTGCGCGCGTATCTGCCGTCCGATTTGCGGGCGGTGTTGCGGCGACGCAGCGCAACTCCAACCAAAAAGGCCCCTTGATGCGCGTTGTTTCCGGCATTCAGCCCACCGGCAATCTCCACCTCGGCAATTATCTGGGCGCGATCAAGCAATGGGTCGCGATGCAGGACCAGGTGACGGCAGACGGCGGCGATTGCCTGTTCTTCCTGGCCGATCTCCACGCTCTAACCCAGCCGGTCGTCCCGGCCGAGCTGGCGAACGCGACCATCGAGATGGCTGCCGCGCTAATCGCCTGCGGGATCGACCCCGATCGATCGATCCTGTTCAATCAGGCCCGCGTCCCCGCCCATAGCGAGCTTGCCTGGATTCTGAACGGCACTGCGCGGATGGGCTGGCTCAACCGGATGACGCAGTGGAAGGACAAGGCCGGCAGGGACGGATCGAGCCAGAGTGTCGGCTATTTCGGCTATCCCGTGCTGCAAGCGGCCGATGTTCTGCTGTACAAGGCAAGCCATGTGCCCGTCGGAGAGGATCAAAAGCAGCATCTGGAGCTGGCGCGGGATATCGCGACCAAATTCAACCTGGATTTCGGCGTCGATCTGTTCCCGCTGCCAGCACCGCTGATCAGTGCCGCCGCCCCCCGGATCATGAGCTTGCGTGATGGCACCGCGAAAATGTCAAAGTCAGATCCGTCAGACATGGCCCGGATCAACCTGATCGATAGCGACGACGTGATTGCCCAAAAATGCCGCAAGGCGCGCACCGATGCCGATCCGCTGCCCGACACTATTGCCGCGCTTGCTGATCGGGCCGAGGCGCGCAACCTGGTAACGATCTATGCAGCGCTTGCTGATCGCACGCCCGATTCGGTGCTGGCAGACTTCGCCGGACAGGGGTTTGGCGCCTTCAAGCCAGCGCTCGCCGATCTGACCATTGCCACGCTGGGACCAATTCGGCACCGGCTGACCGGGCTGCTGAGCGACCGCCCCGCCGTTTCCGATGCCCTGATCAAAGGGGCCAGTCGTGCAAGCGCATTGGCAGCGCCAACTCTGGCAGCAGCGCAACGTGCAATCGGATTGCAGATTTGACGGCAGCTCGGTACTATTGCGCGTTCAACTGCCATTCACCTTGCGCATGGCACGATCGTCAAGTGATTGTTCGCAAGCAATTTTACGCACAGCCAAGAGAGTGATCCAATGAAGAAATCATTCATCGCCGTCGCCGCGTTACTCATGCTTTCAAGCTGTGCGACCCCATTTACCGCAAAGGTATCCCGCTTTCAGATGCTTGCGCCCCCATCCGGGCAGACCTTCATTGTCCAGGCGAGCAATCCGCACCTTCAGGGCGGGATCGAATTTGGCCAATATGCGCAGCTGGTCAGCGCTCGCCTTGTTGAACAGGGGTATCAGCCTGCCGCTGACCCAGCCCAGGCGCAATTGATCGTCAAAATGCATTACGATGTTGATCGTGGCCGTGAACGCGTCCGTTCAACCGGCTTTGGCTATGGCGGCTTTGGTGGCTTCGGCTATGGCGGATTCGGCTATGGTGGCTTCGGTTATGGTGGCTTTGGTTATGGCCGTGGCGGATTCGGGCCGCGCGGCTATGCCTTTGGCTGGAACGATCCATTCCTGTTCGGTGGTGGCTTCAACGATACCTATAGCTACACCGTGTTCACCAGCGAACTCGATTTGCAGATCGAACGGACTGACAATGGCAAGCGCGTTTTCGAGGGCACCGCCCGCGCGCAATCCAATACTGACGAACTGCCCAAGATTGTCCCCAATCTCGTCGATGCGATGTTCACGGGCTTTCCCGGCAATTCGGGCGAAACGGTGAAGATCACGATCGCGCCAGAACGCAAGGCGGTGAAATAATCCCAGGGCTAACGGTTACGCCCGGCTTGCTGGCGTTGAACGCCAGGAAGCCGGGGACGACTATAGCACCTGATTTAGCCAAGAATGGCGGGTGTTCTACCCCTCCAGATCGCGCAGCAATGTCCGCACCGCGCTATCGACATCCATATCGGTATCGCGCAGCTGTTCGATGCGGCGCACCGCATGGATTACCGTTGAATGGTCGCGTCCGCCAAATTTGCGGCCAATCTCAGGGAGCGACCGAGTCGTCAGCCGCTTGGCAAGATACATGGCAATCTGCCGCGGCCGCGCCACGACGCGCGCGCGACGTGCTGAAACCAGCTCGATCGGCTTGAGTTCGAAATAGCTCGACACCGCCCGCTGGATTTCGTCGATCGTCACCCGCTTTTGCACGCCGCGCAGCACATCGCCGAGCGTGGCTTGGGTGAAATCCATATCGATCGCCTCACCCGTCAACTGAGCATAAGCGACCAGCCGGTTGAGCGCGCCCTCCAGTTCGCGAATGCTTGAGGTCAGCCGGACGGCCAGCAATTCCAGCACGTCAGCGGGCACCCTGGCATCGGGCATATCGGCCAGTTTGCGGGCCAGCACAGCGCGGCGCAACGTCAGATCAGCCGGCTTGATATCGGCCACAAAGCCAACCGACAGGCGTGACAGGATCCGTGCTTCAACGCCGTCCAACCCCTGTGGACAGCGATCAGCGCTGACGACCAGCCGCTTGCCGGCACTCATCACCTCGTTGATCGTGTAGAAAAACTCTTCCTGCGTTGCATCCTTGCCGGCAATGAACTGCAGATCGTCGATCATCAGCAGATCAACCGACCGCAACCGCGCCTTGAACGCGAACGTATCGCGCGCGCGCATCGCCTGGACGAATTCGAACATGAAGCGTTCGGCCGACATGTAAATCACATCGGCCCCTGGCTGCGCTTCAAGAAAAGCCGTGCCGATCGCATGCATCAGATGGGTTTTGCCCATCCCTGTGCCGCTGTGCAGAAATAGCGGGCTGAAGCGCGGCGTACCCGGCTCGGCAAGCGCCTTGGCGGCGTTCCACGCAACCCGGTTTGAGCCATCGACGACAAACCGATCAAAGGTGAAGCGCGAATCGAGCGCAGGGCGCGCACCGGCCATGGCCGCGATCGCGCTTGGTGCTGCAGGTGCGGCAACCGGATCGATGCTCGCCAGCACTGGCAACGGCGCCGACGCGCTGGCCGTTTCAATGATCACCTGGCTGATCGTCGGGACGATGGCCCGAAATTCCTGCAACAGCCGTTCCGCATAATTGTTGCGGACCCAATTGGTCATGAAGGCAGACGGCAGCGAGAGCCGCACCGTATCCGCCTCGTCGCTCGCCGCCAGGGCAAGCGGCTTCAGCCACTGATCAAACAAGCGCGCGCCAGCCGATTCGCGCAAATGCCCGCGAATCCGTACCCATGCCTTGTCCAGTTCAGTGCCAGATGTCGCCTTCAATGCTCCAGCAATCGCCACGCGCAACTCTCCTCGCGGCCAGGCAACTCCCCTGGACGCCCTGTTTTCGATCGAAAATATCCCCCCGCAGCCGGAATCGCATCCGCCTGACGATGAAGTTATGCTAAATACCGGATGCGGTAATCATCGCGGCGAAGGCTGATTATGAGGACATGACCGAGTCGATCAAGAGGCCGGGCAGTCAAGAATCTGAAATAAACCATTTGACTCGGCCTTAGCCGCGCAAACCCGTCAAAATTTTAACAAGTCTTTGATTCTAGACTATAATAAAACCGTCACTAATTTGAAACCTTGGCGAATCGCGGTAAATCCTAGGTTTTGATATCAGCGGTATGCCGGACGCCATTGTGGCAGCTCGACGGTCAAAACCTGGCGCATTCGATGCAGCAGCCACGACAAAAAGGCCCGCTGGGAAGCTCCCGGCGGGCCATTTGTCACGGAAACGTAACGTTTTAAGCGAGCGCGGAAACGCGCTTCGTCAGCCGCGCGAACTTGCGCGAGGCGGTATTCTTGTGGAGCACGCCCTTGGCAACGCCCCGCGCCAGTTCTGGCTGCGCAGCGGCCAGCGCGGTCGCGGCGGCATCCTTGTCGCCCGATTCGAGCGCCGACTCGACCTTTTTCACGAAGGTGCGAATGCGCCCAACGCGATTGGTGTTGATCTCCGCACGGCGGTCATTCCGCCGGATACGCTTTTTCGCCTGTGGCGTATTCGCCATGCCGTCCTCGAACCTTTTCAATGAAAAAGGGCGGGGGAGAAGCTCCCGATCGCCCTTCGAAAGCGCGCCTCTTAACCGCGCCGGTGGCTCCGGTCAACAACTCAACGCTGGCATTTGCTGCACCAGAACGTCGAACGCCCGCCCTCGGGGCGTCTTTTCACCAGCGCGCCGCAGCGGCACAGCTCGCCTTCGCGGCCATAGACCAGCCATTGTTTTGAAAAATAACCAAGTTCGCCATCCGGCCGGGCATAATCACGCAGCGTCGATCCGCCTGCCTCGATGGCGGAGGCGAGCACCGTGCGAATCGACTCAACCAGCGTGGCGAGTCGCGCCGACGCGATCTGGCCCGCGGCCCGTGCCGGGGTGATGCCTGCCATATGCAGCGCCTCACACACATAGATATTGCCGAGCCCCGCGACGATCCGCTGATCGAGCAGCATCGCCTTGATCGGTGCCGCCCGCCCCGCCAATGCTTTGCCGAGATAGTCGGCGGTAAAGCCCGGCCCGAGCGGCTCCGGCCCCATGGTCATAAACGGCAGATAGGCAGCGATTGCTGCCGTCTCGACCAGATCGACCGAGCCGAATCGGCGCGGATCGTTGAGCGCCAGCGTCCGCCCGACGGCTGTGGTCAGCACCAGATGATCATGCGGCAGGGTTTCGGAAGGATCGACCCGCCACCGCCCTGACATGCCGAGATGGAAGATCATCGTGTCGCCGCGATCGGTATCGATCAGGCCATATTTCGCGCGCCGCCCGAGCCCGGTGACGGTCGCCCCGGTCAAGCGCTGGCCGATATCGGCGGGAAAGGGGCGACGCAAATCGGCACGCCGGAGCAGCACGCGTTCGATCCGCGCGCCTTCCAGCACGGGACGCAGGCCGCGGACGGTGGTTTCGACTTCGGGAAGTTCCGGCATGATCCACCAGCAGCTAGGTTGCGTTTGCTCCGCCCACAAGCCTTGGCTAGAGCGACGCTCATGACCGACACCGTTTCATTCGGCTATCAACAAATAGCCCCCGAAGAAAAAACCGCCCGCGTGGGCGACGTCTTTAAAAGCGTCGCGCCGTCCTATGATCTGATGAACGATGCCATGTCGGCGGGCATGCACCGTTTGTGGAAGGATCGATTCGTCCGCCGGGTGAAGCCGCGTGCTGGCGATGCGATCCTCGATATGGCTGGCGGCACCGGCGACATCGCCTTTCGCATGGCACCGTCTGGCGCGGCGATTACGGTGGCGGATATCAACCCGGCGATGCTGGAGGTCGGCATCGAACGCGCCGCAAAGCGCGGCATTGACGGGCTGGTCTGGACTGAGGCCAATGCCGAAACGCTGGTTTTTCCTGACCGATTCTTCGATGCCTATACGATCGCCTTTGGCATCAGGAACGTGACCGATATTCCCAAGGCGCTGCGCGAGGCGCACCGCGTGCTGAAACGCGGGGGGCGCTTCTATTGCCTGGAGTTCTCGACGACGCTGTGGCCGGGCTTTGCCGAGATTTACGATGTCTATTCGCACAAGTTGGTCCCACAACTCGGCAAATTGTTGGCGAAGGATGAGGACAGCTATCGCTATCTGATCGAATCGATCCGCCGCTTTCCTGACATGGCCAAGTTCGAAGGCATGATTGCCGAGGCGGGCTTTGTGCAGACCAAAGTGGAGCCGATGCTCGGCGGACTGGTCGCGATCCATAGCGGCTGGAAGATCTGATCTTGCGCCATTCCGCCAAGGCTGGTTGCGCATGACCGCCCCCATCGTCCATCTCTGGCGCGTCCTGAAATGGGGCCGCACGCTCGCTCGTCATGGCGCGCTGAGCGGTATCGAGCGCGATCCCAATACCCCTGCCCCCGTCCGCAGGCTTGTTCGGATCGCGCGTATTGGCGTCCGGCTGCCGGAAACGCCAGCCTATGCCGTCGCGCTTCAGGAGATTGGGCCGGCCGCAATCAAGTTTGGCCAGACGCTCGCTACTCGCCCCGATATCGTTGGTGAGGCCGCCGCGCGCGATCTTGCGCGCCTGCAGGATGCGCTGCCCCCGGTGCCCTTTGCGGTCATCAACGCAGCGATGGTCAAGAGCTTTGGCCGCCCCCTGGAAGACCTGTTCGCCTCAATCGATCCAGTGCCGGTCGGCGCTGCGTCGATCGCGCAGGTCCACCGGGGTGTAACGACCGATGGCCGCGCCGTGGCGATCAAGGTGCTGCGCCCTGGGGTGGAGGAAGAATTCGCCCGCGCCATCGACACCTATCAATGGGCCGCGGCACAGCTTGAATCGATGGGCGGCGAACTCGCCCGGCTGCAGCCGCGCCTGGTGATCGAAACCTTCAAGCGCTGGACCGCGCGCGAGCTTGATCTGCGGCGTGAGGCAGCCTCAGCTTCCGAACTTGCCGAAGCGATGACCGCCGAGCCCGATTTCGTCGTGCCCGCGATCGATTGGCAGCGCACCACCGGCGGCGTTCTGACGCTGGAATGGATTGACGGCATCAAATTATCGAACCGCGCGGCGCTGCTTGCCGCCGGCTATGATCCCGCCCGGCTGGCGCATATTCTGGTTCACGCCTTTCTTCGGCAAGCAATCGCGGAAGGATTCTTCCATGCCGATCTGCACCAGGGCAATCTCTTCGCGCTCCCTGGCAGCCGGATCGCGGCGATTGATTTCGGGATCATGGGCCGGATTGATCGCCGCGCCCGGGTGTGGCTGGCCGAAATTCTCTATGGCCTGATCACCGGCAATTATAAGCGGGTCGCCGAGATCCATTTCGAAGCCGGCTATGTTCCCGCCCACCACAATGTCGGCGAATTCGCGACCGCGCTGCGCGCGGTCGGTGAACCGATGCGCGGCATGTCAGTGAAGGATATGTCGGTCGGCAATATGCTCGACGGGCTGTTCAACATCACCCGCGATTTCGACATGAAAACGCAGCCGCATTTGCTGTTGTTGCAAAAGACGATGGTGATGGTGGAGGGCGTGGCCACCGCGCTCGATCCCGATATCAATATGTGGGAAACCGCAGCACCCTTCGTCCGCGAATGGATCAGGACCGAACTTGGCCCTGAAACCTTTGTCGCTGATCGGCTGAACGCCGATTTCAAAACACTGGCGCGGCTGCCCCAGCTGATCCGCAATATCGAACGGCATTTCCCCGATCCCGGTGGTGCGCCCCCCGCCCCGCCGCTCGGCGAGATCGACGTGGTGCGCATCGGCGGCGGCTGGCGCTATGCAGCGGTCGCTCTTGGCGCAGCGGCAATCGGCGCCCTTGGTTCGTGGCTGTGGTTGCCTTGATAAGGCCGGGCTGAGTGGCACGGGTGTCCCCACCCCTATGGCTTGCGCAGCCCAGCCGGTTTGCCGGCATCAAGCGGCGCCCGGCTAGGCTGGTGCTCGCCGGGCTGGCGCTGCTCATTCTGCTGTCGCTCAGCGCGATCATCGCGCCCAGCCCGCCGCCCGCTAGCCCAGACCCGGCTGCTGCCGACAGCGACCGAGCCGATGTGCTGCTGTACGAATCGATTGTCGCGGCGGTGCGCGGCGGCGGCGATTATTACAGTGTGGCCGCACAGGCGCAGCGCAGCGGCGGCTACCCCGTCCGCCCCTTTGTGACGATGCGCCTGCCCACGCTGGCTATTGTCCAGGCCGCGTTGCCGCGCCCCGTGACGATCCTGCTGCTGTATTTGCTGTGCTTGGCGGTGTTGGCTGCCTGGTATGTCCGACTGGGGGGTGTCTTCGCGCGCCCACCACCCCGACTGATTGCGCTGGCCTTGGTCGGGTGCGGGGGGATGATCTTCGTGCAGACTAATCTGGTCGCCTTTCATGAAGTCTGGGCCGGACTGCTGGTCGCCTTGTCGCTGGCGGTGTGGCGCGACGATCGCTGGGTAGAGGCGGTTGCGATCGGCGCCTGCGCGATGCTGATCCGCGAAACTGCTGCGCTATATGCGATCGTCATGGCCCTGTGCGCGCTGGCGGGCGGCCATCGGCGCGAAGCGATCGGCTGGGCGGTCGCGTTTGCGATGTTTGGTGCGGCCGTCACCGCCCATTATTTTGCGTGGAGCGCGATCATCCTGCCCAGTGATCCGGCGGGACCGGGGTGGAGCGGGCTGCTCGGTTTTGGTTTTTTCGTGAAAGCCTTGTCGGTGACAACCGCCTTGAGCGTGTTGCCCCCATGGATTGCCGCACCATTCGTTGGCTTTGCCCTGTTCGGCTGGCTGGCCTGGCGCGATCCCGCGGCAACGCGCGTGCTTGGGGTGCTGGGTGCCTATGCTGTGCTGGTTAGCCTGTTTTGCCGCACCGACACCTATTACTGGGTGCTGCTGGTGGCCCCGGTCAGTCTGGTCGGGCTTGCCTTCATCCCCGATGCGCTGCGCGACCTTTATGTCGCTGCGCTCGACAGTCGGCGCATTACCGTGACAAGGTCGGTTCGATGAAACGCATTCTCCTGATCGTCGGTGGCGGCATCGCTGCTTATAAGGCCTGCGAGCTGATCCGCCTCGCGCGCAAGGCGGGCATTGGCGTGCGCTGCGTGCTCACCGCAGGTGGCGCACAGTTCATTACGCCGATGACGCTGGCGGCGCTGAGCGAGAACCCGGTCCATACCAGCCTGTGGGATTTGAAGGATGAGGCCGAGATGGGCCATATCCAGCTCAGCCGTGAAGCCAATCTTGTCGTCATCGCGCCCGCTACCGCTGATCTGCTCGCCAAGATGGCCTCAGGCATCGCCGATGATCTTGCCACCACCTTGCTGCTTGCAACCGACAAGCCCGTGCTCGCCGCGCCGGCGATGAACGTCCGCATGTGGCAACACCCCGCCACCCGCCGCAATATCGCCACGCTGCGCGCCGACGGCATTACCGTGATCGAGCCCGATGAAGGCCCCATGGCCTGCGGCGAATTCGGTCCCGGTCGCCTGCCCGAGCCCGACGCGATCCTCGCCGCCATCACCCGCGCGCTCGGCCTATGACGAGCCTTGCCGGCCGGCACATGCTGGTCACCGCCGGGCCGACCCATGAGCCGATCGATCCGGTCCGCTACATCGCCAACCGATCGTCGGGTAAGCAGGGCTTTGCCATCGCTGCCGCGCTTGCCGCACTCGGTGCGCGCGTGACGCTTATTGCTGGCCCGGTCACGCTCGACACCCCGCCGGGCGTTGACCGCGTCGATGTGGAAACCGCGCTTGAAATGGCCGCTGCGGTCGAACAGGCTCTGCCCGCCGACGCCGCGATCATGGTCGCCGCCGTGGCTGACTGGCGCGTCACCCCGATGCCGCAAAAGATCAAAAAGGGCGCGCGCACGCCGACGCTCATGCTGGTCGAGAACCCCGATATCCTGGCAACGCTCGCCAAGAGCCCCAGGCGCCCGCCGCTCGTGATCGGCTTTGCGGCAGAAACCGAACGCGTGACCGAACACGCCAGCAGCAAACGCGTCCGCAAAGGCGCCGACTGGATCATCGCCAACGACGTTTCCGGCGACGTCATGGGCGGCGCCGCGAACAGCATCCACATTGTGACGGCACAGGGCGTCGAAAGCTGGGACCGGATGCCCAAGGAAGAGGTTGCCCGCCTGCTCGCGGAACGGATCGCGGCGGCGGTCAATCAATAACGGTGCGGCTCACAGGCAATGCCATCGTCGTCGCCATCCATTTCGGGGCGATATCCGGGTTCTCCCCTATAGATTGGGGCGGTGCCGGCTGCTTGGGCATCGTTGCATCCGCCCCAATAATCGCCTTTTTGAGGTTCGCGCTGGCGTTTTAGGCCAGTTTTGACAGCGAGATTGCTGGCTACGGATACCAGCGTAGATCGTTCCCGTGGCGTTGAGAGGAACGAGCCGAAGCCCAGCACTGCGCCTACCAAAGCAGCGACAGCTAGGATTGAAATCGCGGATAGACGATCGGACGAGCTCATGCGCCTGTGATAAGCCGTCGAAGTAAACGAATGGTATTACTCAGTTTAAATTGAATATTTTTATTCGGCGCGCCTTTCGAATTGCGCCCGTCTCCTGCCATGCACCCCAGCAGCAGCAGAAACGGCGTCAGGAATTCGCGGTGGCGCTCGCCGAATTCGAACCACACGCCGAACAGCGCCAACTGCACGAACCCCGCGATCAGCAACAAAGTCATCACCCAAATCCCCGGCACCTGACGTAGCCGGAGCGACACCGCCCCTGCCCCCAGCATCAGCCAGTGCGCGCCAAAGGAGAGCGGGAACAGCATCGCCGATAGAGCAGGCGAAAGCGACGGTGACATGATCGCGAGGCGGAACAGCCCAAACCGGCCAACCCCGACAGCGTGCAGGAACTTGGCGACCGTTAGCCGCACGAAATCCGCCGGATGCCCTTTGATCCACGCCACCGCTTCATCACGCGCGCGCCGCGCATAATCTATCTCGGGCAAGCCCCGCCACGCCTTAGGCTGCGACATCCAGTTGCCCGTTGCATCAGGGTTATTGCCGATCCAAAGACTGATGCCGCCCGCGCTCGTCAGCGGCACGAAAGCGCCGAATATTGCCCAATTGCGCACCCACCAAGGCAGCATCACGACAACCGCGAAACACGCCCCCGCCAGCCCGAATCGTATCAGCCGTCGAACCCCAATCCGCCCGACCAGCATCAGCCCAAACAGCGCCGCCAGCGGTGCCTGCCCCGGCTGCGTCATCGCCAGCAACCCCGTCGGTACGCCCAAAGCCAGCGCCCCGCGCCAGCCACTGGTCGTCTGCTGGCTTTGCCTGATCCACACGAGTGCCAGCAACAGGATGAGCGCAATCGCTACCCCCTCCTTCTGCGCGAGCGGGGCAGAGAACAGTACCGATTGCCAAACGAGGTAGAGGAACGCCGCGCTTCGCCCTGCCGCTGGCGCGTTTAACGCTGCACCGATTTGCACGATCAGCCACGCGGCACCGCAATCGACCACCATGTCCATCGCGATCAGCGACCAGGTCGAAAATCCCGCCACCGCGCCCCATGCCGCCAGCAGCACCGGGTAAAAGGGCGGATAGAACGCAAAAACCCGCTCGCCCATATCGGTCTGATCGAAATAAAGGCCCTGGCCCGCCAACAGCTGCCGCGCGATCACCGGATAGATATCCGCATCCCCGGTCGACAGCCGACCCAGCACCAGCGCTTCAAAGCACAGTCTGAGCGCGACGATGCCCAGCGCCAGCATCGCCAGTTGCTCGCGTGATGGAACGGCGCGCGACAGCATCCACGCCGTCGCCCCCGCCACCCCCAGCCACAGCACGAACAGCGCAATGCCCGTCGCCGAGAACTTCCAATGCGCCTCAAGTCCAGGCAGCGACACGGCGCCATAAAGGGCAAGCGTTGCCAGCATCAGCTGCGACCCCAGGGCCCATGCGAGCGGCGGGCGGCTGATTGGCACGGTCGTCACGCCCTGACCCTAGCGTGCGCGTGCGTCGGAGGCGTTAACGCCGCTTGCACCGCGCGGCGCAGCGAGGCTAGTCGCGTAATGGCCCAGCCAAGGAACCACGATGCGCGATCTCTGCCCCCAGCTTGAACTGAAGATCCTTGATCCCCGGCTCAATGATTGGGGGCTGCCGCGCTACCAGACAGCCATGTCGGCGGGGATCGATCTTCATGCCTGTATCGATGCGCCGCTCACGCTGGAGCCGCAGGCCCCCGCCGTCCTGATCCCGTCGGGTATCGCGGTGCTGATGAACGACCCGCACCTCGTCGCCTTCCTGCTCGCGCGATCGGGGCTGGGGCACAAAAAGGGGCTGGTGCTTGGCCAGGCGGTCGGCACGATCGATGCCGATTACGCCAACCAGATCTTCATCAGCGCCTGGCTGCGCACCCCGCCGGGCAGCGAATCCTTCACGATCAATCCCGGCGATCGGATCGCGCAACTGGTGTTCCTGCCGATTGTCCGGCCCGAGTTCACGATTGTCGATGACTTCAGCGCGCAGACTGATCGCGGGCTGGGCGGATTCGGCTCGACCGGCGTCTGATGGCAGCAATCCCAGCCCCGCTCACCGACGCCCAGCTTGACCGCTATGCGCGCCATATCGTCCTGAAAGAGATTGGCGGGCGCGGCCAGGCGCGGTTGCTGGCGGCGCATGTCGTGGTGGTGGGCGCGGGTGGTATCGGATCACCCGCGATCCAGTATCTGGCGGCGGCAGGCGTCGGGCGGCTGACGATCATTGATGACGATCGCGTCGATCTCAGCAATCTGCAACGCCAGACATTGTTCGCGACCAGCGATATCGGCGCGCTAAAGACAGAAGCTGCTGCCGGTGCCGTGGCGCGGCTCAACCCGGATGTCGTGGTGCATCCAATCAGCGAACGGATCACCGCCGTCAATGCCGCCAGCTTGCTCGCCGGGGCCGATGTCGTGCTTGACGGCAGCGACAATTTCGCGACCCGGCTCGCGGTCGCCGATGCAGCGCGCGCGGCGCAAACGCCGCTCGTCTCGGCCGCGATCGGCCAGTTTGACGGGCAATTGGCGGTGTTTCGCGGCTGGGAAGCCGACAAGCCCTGCTATCGCTGCTTTGTCGGCAATGATCCCGATCGCGCCGATGTCAGCTGTGCTGATCAAGGGGTGCTTGGCGCGATGACCGGCGTCGTCGGCAGCCTCGCCGCCTTGGAGGTGATGCGCGCGATTGTGCCCTTTGGCGCCGATAGCGCGGGCAATCTGCTGATCGTCGATGCGCTCGATTTCCGCTTCCGCACGATCCGGCTGCCCAAGGATCCAGGCTGCCCGGCCTGTGCCGCATGACCGGCCTGACGATCATCATTGCCAGCGCCGATGCCGCCAGATTCCGCGCCGCCATGACGACCGCGCTCGCCCAAGCGGCGCTCGGTGGCAGCGTGCGGCTCTATTGCCATGAAGCGAGCGTCGCGCTGCTCGCCCGCGCGCCCCGCGATGACGACGATGGTCCGGGCCTTGCCGCCGCTGGCCTCCCCGACCGGCCAGCATTGATCGCCATGGCCCAGGCGGCAGGCATCGCCCTTATCGCCTGTCAGACCGGCCTGGCGCTCACCGGTGTGACGCTGGAGGCGCTTGCCGAGGGCGTTGAAGCGGGGGGCATGGTCAGCCTGCTCGCCACGCTCGGCGCGGACCGGCTGGTCAGCTTTTAGCCCGTAGCCGCTTCGCGTCGCGCCACGCGCGCCTGATCGCGATGCCAATCTATCGCCTCGGTCAGCCCGTCGATCAAGCCGATTTGCGGTCGCCAGCCCAGTTCGCGTTCGATCTTGCCGGGCTCAATCGCGTGTCGGCGATCAGTTGCCCGGCGATCGGGCAGGAAGCTGATCAGCGACCGACGCTTGCGGCCATCGGCGCGTGGATCGAGCCGATCGAGCAGATCGCAGATCATCGCCACTACCGCCAGACTGCTGCGCTCTTCGCGGCCACCGATCATGTAATGCTGGCCAACCTGGCCGTGGATCAGCACCGCCGTCAGCGCGCGCGCATAATCCTCGACATGCAGCCAATCGCGCAGTTCCGATCCAGAACCATAAACCGGTACCGATACGCCCCCAATCGCCGCCAAAATGGCATGCGGGATCAGCTTGCCGGGCTTTTGATAGGGGCCATAACAATTACCGCCATGCGAAATCACCACGGGCAAGCCAAAGCTGCTGTGCCAGGCGCGCACGAGATGATCGGCAGCCGCGCGTGTCGCGGCACAGGGCGCGCCCGGCCGATAGGGCGCGGCCTCATCGATCCGGCGGGCATCCGCTGCCAGATCGCCAAAGACCGCATTGGTCGAAACATGGTGAAAGCGAAACCGCGCCCGCGCATCGGGCATCAACGTTCGCCAATGCGCGAGCGACGCCTCCAGTAGCTGAAAGGTGCCGCCGACATTGGTATCGATAAAGGGCGGGATATCGACGCCGGGCCGATCCGCGCGGCCTTCGGCTGCGATATGGATAACGCCATCGACCTGTTCCTGCGCCATAACCGCAGCGAGCAACGCGCGATCAAGGATATCGCCCTCGACAAAGCGGTAATTGGGCTGATCAGCGGGCACCGCCAATGCCGCTGACGCGACGCTATCAACCAGCGAATCGAGGTTAATCACGCGAATCGAACCATTGCTCGCCAGCAATCGGCAGACCGCCGAGCCAATAAACCCCGCCCCACCCGTGACGAGAATAGTTCGCTCGGGCGGCGTGTAGCTGATCTCGATCGGCGCGCGCGTCTTGGCGGTCATGGCATTGGTCTCGCTGGTCGGTTCATCACCCGCGAAATTTATGCCCAAACCCTAAACGGTGTTTGCACCAATCGGGGTTAATCGCGCCCGAGCAACGCGCGCGCAAATGACCGCACGGCCGGGCCAATATCCGGTCGATCCAGCGCCAGCGCGAGATTGGCCTGAATGAAACCAGCCTTGTCACCGCAGTCAAACCGCGTGCCGTCGAAGGTCAGTCCATGGAAGGGTTGATTGCCAATCATCCGCGCCATGGCGTCAGTCAGCTGGATTTCGCCACCTGCACCCTTTTCCTGCGTCTCCAGCACACGCATCACCTCGGGCTGCAGGATATATCGGCCGATCACGGCCAGATTCGACGGGGCGGTGCCCGGCGCGGGTTTCTCAACCAGCCCCAGAACCTCGGTCAGTCGGCCATCGCGCGTACCGGGGGTAATCACGCCATATTTATCGGTCTGGTCGTCGGCCACTTCCTGCGCGCAAATCATATTGCCGCCGGTCCGGTTATAGGCTTCGACCATCTGCTTCAGACAGCCAGGCGCACCGACCATGAAATCATCGGCGAGTAGGACCGCAAACGGCTCATCGCCAACGATATCACGCGCGCACCATACCGCGTGGCCAAGCCCCATTGGCTCTTGCTGACGGACATAGGCAACCGCCCCCGGCGTGAGGCGGGTTTGGTGAAGCAATTCCATCGATTTGCCGCGCGCCGCCATCGTCGCTTCCAGCTCATAAGCGATGTCGAAATGGTCCTCGATCGCCGATTTGCCGCGCCCGGTGACGAAGATCATCTGCTCGATGCCCGCCTCCAGCGCCTCATCGACGGCATATTGGATCAGCGGCCGATCGACGACCGGCAGCATCTCCTTGGGCAACGCCTTGGTCGCGGGCAAAAAGCGCGTGCCCAGGCCACCGACCGGGAAAACTGCCTTGCGCAGCCGCTTGAACGTCATGATCTTCTCCACTGAAGCGTTGGCCCTATCGCGCGGAAGGACGGCTGGCAAACTCCAGCCTTCAGCGACTCTGCGATGTCCGTTAGCGTGGCCTTAAGCAGCCACGATTATGGCATCGTCATGACTTTCGCACATGCGCCCAAGCTGTCCCCCAAGGTGCTGATCGTGTTCGGCACGCGGCCAGAGGCGATCAAGCTTTTTCCGGTGATCCGGTCGCTGGCGGCGATACCGGGCCTGAACGTGCGGACCTGTGTGACCGCACAGCATCGCGGGTTGCTCGATCAGGTGCTGGGCATTGCCGGGATTGTCCCGGACATTGATCTTGATTTGATGGAGCCCGGCCAGACGCTCGATCGGCTCACCTCGCGGTTGTTGACCGGCCTTGGCGAGGTGATGGACGCCGAACAGCCCGATCGCGTGATCGTGCAGGGCGATACCGCCACCGCGATGGTCGGCGCGCTCGCCGCCTATTATCGCAAAATTCCCGTATCGCATGTCGAAGCGGGCTTGCGATCGGGCGATATCTATCACCCCTTTCCCGAAGAGGTGAATCGTCGGATCGTCGCGCCGATCGCTGATCAGCATTTCGCGCCGACCCAAACGGCGGCGGATGCGCTGCTGTGCGAAAATATCGCGTCAGGGCTGATCCACGTGACGGGCAACACAGTGATCGATGCGCTGCATGCGGCCAGTGCCGCGCTCGCGGCGGATCCGTCGCTCGCCGCTGGGCTCGACGCCATCGCTACCCGTTTTGCCGGCAAGCGCATCATCCTGGTCACCACGCATCGCCGCGAGAATTTCGGCGGGGGCATGGAAAACATCGCCCGCGCCATCCGCCGCATCGCTGCGCGCGACGATGTCGCGGTGATCTTCCCGGTCCATCCCAACCCCAATGTCGTCAGCGTCATGGATCAAGTGCTGGGCGGCCAGGCCAATATCGCCCGAATCGATCCGCTCGATTACCCCCATTTCGTCCGCGCACTGGGCCTTAGCCATATCGTCCTCACCGATTCGGGGGGCGTCCAGGAAGAAGCACCAGCGCTCGGCAAGCCTGTGCTTGTCATGCGCGAGACGACCGAACGCCCCGAAGGCGTCGCCGCTGGCACCGCCAAACTGATCGGTACCAACGAAGATCGGATCGTTTCCGAAATCTTCACCCTCCTTGACGACAATGGCGCGCATCAAGCGATGGCGCGCGCCCATAATCCGTTCGGCGACGGCCACGCTTCGGCTCGGATTGCAAAGGTCGTCGCGGATGGTTTCGGACTCTGAACTCAAGGTCGCCGTGCTCGGGCTAGGCTATATCGGCCTGCCGACCGCCGCGGTCATTGCGCGCACTGGCGTTCAGGTGCTTGGCGTCGATGTTACCCAAAGCGTTGTCGATACGGTCAATTCGGGCAAGGTCCATATCGAGGAAGTCGATCTCGACGGGCTAGTGTCCGGCGTGGTCGCGCGCGGTAATTTGCGCGCATCGACGATGATCGAACCGGCCGATGTCTTCGTCATCGCCGTGCCAACCCCGTTTGGCGAGAATCACGCGCCCAATATCGGCTATGTCCTGCAAGCCGCGACCACGGTTGCCGCTGTGCTCAAGGCGGGCGACGTCGTCATCCTCGAATCCACCTCCCCCGTCGGCACGACCGAAAAGGTGCGCGACCTGCTCGCGCAATTGCGCCCCGATCTGAAGGTGCCGGGCCGAACCGGCGAAAGCGCTGATATCGCGATTGCCTATTGCCCCGAACGCGTTTTGCCGGGGCGCATCCTGGTCGAACTGATCGACAATGATCGCGTCATTGGCGGCATCACCCCGCGCTGCGCGCGCAAAGCGCTGGCCTTTTACCGGCGCTTTGTGCGCGGTGCCTGTGTGACGACGACCAGCCGCGCGGCGGAAATGACCAAGCTCACCGAAAACGCGTTTCGCGACGTCAACATCGCCTTCGCCAATGAACTGAGCTTGATCGCCGACAAGATGGGCGTCGACGTCTGGGAAGTGATCCGCCTCGCCAACCGGCATCCCCGCGTCAACATCCTGTCGCCCGGTCCCGGCGTTGGCGGGCACTGCATCGCGGTGGATCCCTGGTTCCTGGTCAGTGCCGCACCCGATCAGACGCCGCTGATCCGCACTGCGCGCGAGGTGAATGACGGCAAGGTGGCGCACACCACCGCTCGCGCGATCGAGCTGATCGAGCAATTGCCGGGCGTGCCGGTCGCCTGCCTCGGGCTGGCGTTCAAGGCCAATATCGATGATTTCCGCGAGAGCCCGGCGCTGAAGGTTGCGGCCGATCTCGCCAATCGCTTCGGCGATCGCATCTGCATTGTTGAACCCTATGCCAGCGCCCTACCCACGCCCTTTGACGGCACGGGCGCGCGGTTGATCGACATCGATACGGCGATCGAGCGCTGCCCGATCATGATCGTGCTGGTCGATCATGAGGTCTTCAAATCGGTCCCACTCGACGAGCGCGCCACCAAGCTGGTCTATGACACACGCGGCATCTGGCCCGATCAACCGCCAGCCAGCGCGCCACCGGTGCCCCTGCGCCGGATTGCGTGACCAAAAACCAGCGCCAATCAACAGTAAAGCGGGACGTACGCCCAATACTGGCCAATAATCCTGTTCCGGGATGTATCGACATGCTAGCATAATTACGGATTTTCATTTGGGATGCGCAGCACATGAAGGCGGTCCTCAAGCGCCCCTATTGGTTTATCCGGCGATTGACCGGCCTTTCGCTGGCCCCCCTGATCGCTCTCAAACATTTGCCGCGTTTTTTCCGCGAACTTTCCGCTTTCCGCGCTAAAGGAGGCGTGGTTGACCGGCTCTGGCCGATCCTGACTGACTATCAGGACGATTCTGGCACCGCTTCAGGCCATTATTTTCACCAAGACTTGCTGCTCGCCCAGTTCATCTTTTCAGCAAATCCGGCCGACCATCTCGACATCGCCTCGCGGATCGATGGCTTCGTCGCCCATGTGGCGGCGTTCCGCGCGATCGACGTGATGGATGTTCGCCCGCTCCAAGCCGCTGCCCACGCCAATATCCGCTTTCTCCAGCGCGACCTCATGGTGCCGCAACCCGATCTGGCCGGGCGCTATCCCTCTGTCAGCTGTCTCCACGCGCTCGAACATTTCGGCCTTGGCCGCTACACTGACAGCATTGATCCGGATGGCCACCGCAAGGGCTTCGCGGCCATCGCAGCTTTGGTCGCCCCGAGCGGTGTCTTTTATCTCAGCGTGCCGGTTGGCCGTCCGCGTATTGAGTTCAATGCCCACCGCATCTTTGCCCCCGACGAACCACTGTCATGGGCGGCCGGGCAGTTCACCCTTGAGCGGTTCGACTATGTCGATGATCGCGGCGCGCTGCAGCTGGACAAGGCGCCTGCCGATGCCGATGGCCTCGATTATGGCTGCGGAATCTACACGTTGCGCAAGGCCAGGTGATGCCGATTGGGCCAAGCCCACATCCACGCGCCGAAACGACAACGATTGCGCCCATCATTTAGGATCGATGCGTTAGGGTCCGATAAAAGCTTTGCTCAGCGGTTGTCGCGGCGAACATGAGGTCGCCAACAGCCTTTGCCCGCTCGGCGAGCGACCGCGCCAGCTGCCTGTTCTCGAACAATTTCTGCATATCGGCGGCAATGTCTGGGATGGCGGTGGAATGCTGGACCAGGGCGACTCCGGGATGATCGCTTTCCCAGACCGCCGCAGCGCAATCGGCGTCGCCGCTCACAAAGATTGGCAGGCCGACATTGGTATAGTCCGTCAGCTTGCTTGGAAACGACAGGCGCTCATTGACCTTTTCGCCGGGGCCAAACCACATTGGCAGATACAGGATGTCGACGTCATTGCGCAGCGCCGCGACCAGGGCATCGGGCGGCAGCAACCCGCGCAGCTCAATATTGGGTTGCGCGAGCGACGGGTGCGCTTCGACGGTAGCAGGGCCATAGATGATTAACCGCCCGCCCAAGGGGGCAATCGCCTGCGCCATGCGGCGATTTGCCTCAACCATCGCCAAGGTACTCATCGATCCGGCAAAGGCGACGACGCGGCCACGGGTCCGTGCCGCTAACCGCGGCGAAAGGCCTTCATAGACCTGCCCATGGGGTGACCGCGCCGGATAAAGCGTTTCCCCGGCGACGCCAAACCGGCGCTGATACGCCGCGCCCATCGCCGGCGACACACACAAGCGCGAGGCCGCCCCGCGATAGGCTTGCGCGAAAATGCGCTCCTTCATCGCTGCCAACACGGCCAGCGTGGCGCCGCCGCCAGCCCATTCGTCATGGCAGATCAGGTGGTAGGGAAGCTTGTGCGCGCGCGCGAGGGCCACCGCCGATAGCCAGCCATTGCCGTTCGTCACCGTGAGCACGGCGTCGGCATCGAAACCGATCGTGGCGGTGCGGATCGCGCGCGATACATGCGCTGCGGCTACCATCGCCACGCTATCGACGAGCTTCGCGAGCCGAGTCCGCCGAAGCCGTCCCATCCGCTGCGGCACATGCCGATAGTCAACGCCGGGCAACCGGCGGTGCGGCAAGGATTGCTGCGCGCCCGTCTCGACAATACGCAATCGATCGCGCGGATAATCGAGCAACAAACGGAAGAGCAGCGCCGATCCATGCAGACTATTCTCCACCGGGACATCGGCAATGTAGAGCAATCGCGGCAGCATTGGGGAGCCGGACGCCGGCCGCGCATCACTCACCCGCGCACCGCTTGCGCTTCAAAGATTTCCTGCATCGTCACGCCAACCGACTTGGTGATTTCCCAGCCGGGATAATGCGCCTTGATCTTGGCGAGATCGGAATAATAGCAAATGTGATCGCCGACGCGGTGCTGATCGACATATTCCGAAACCATCGGCTTGCCGCTTACCTGTTCGGCGATCTTGAATGCCTCCAGGATCGACACCGAATTATCCTTGCCGCCGCCCAGATTGTACACCTCGCCCACGCGCGGCTTGGCAATGAAGCGGACGATGAATTCGCCGACATCATGGCTATGGATGTTGTCGCGCACCTGTTTGCCCAGATAGCCGAAAATCCGGTAGAGCTTCCCCTCGGCATTGGCGCGGACCAAATAGCTGAGAAAGCCGTGGAGCTCGACGCCGCTATGGCTCGGCCCGGTCAGGCACCCGCCCCGCAAAGCGCAGGTCGGCATACCGAAATAGCGACCATATTCCTGCACCATCACATCAGCGGCGACTTTTGACGCGCCGAAAATCGAATGCTTGCTTTGATCGATCCGAAAATCCTCTGCAATTCCAGCTACATAGACGGGATCAGCATAGTCCCAGCGCGTTTCAAGCTCGACAAGGGCAATGGCATTGGGCGCATCGCCATAGACCTTGTTGGTGCTCATATGGACGAACGGACTCTCCCCGCAATGCTGTCGCGCGGCCTCCAGCAGGTTGAGCGTGCCGACGGCGTTGGTATCGAAATCGTCGAACGGGCGCGCCGCCGCCAGATCATGGCTGGGCTGCGCTGCGCAGTGGATGATCGCATCCGGGCGCAATGCCGTAACCAGCGCCAGCACGCCCGCCCGATCACGGATATCGAGCTCGACATGCTCAAATCGTGGATAGCTTTCCAGCAACCGGGCCTGGTTCCAGCGCGTATCGCCCCCCGGCCCAAAGAAATCGGCCCGCATATTATTGTCGATACCGACAACGCGCCAGCCATCATTGGCAAGTCGAGCGACAACTTCGGAACCGATCAACCCCGAGGAACCCGTAACCAATCCTGTCTTCATACTGTTCCCATCAATTCTCGTAACAGTATCAAACTCATATTAGCTCAATAGCGTGACAGATGGAGCAAACATAGGTCCCAAATAATTACCCAATTAGCTGAATTTTCGGGTTGATCACTGCAGGCCGCACGCCGCAAATAATTGATTGAACCTGTTTTCCCAGCAATGATCCCGGCGTGCGCGCTGCCATCCAGCCTCCCGCAGGCGTTCTGCAGCTTCAGTGTTGGCAAGATAGAAGCGCGTCTTGTCGATCAACTCGTCCGACGAACGATAACAATCGATTTCTCGGCCGATCTCGTAAAAATGCTCGATCTCTGGCGTGTAGCCGGTCAGAAAGCATGAACGGGACATCGGCCCCTCAAAATCACGGAGCCGCACATGCGGGATTAATCGCGATCCGGGGCGGCCGTCGCTCCATACATTACTGAAGTTTAGGACGACGGCATGTGCAGCGAAGGTTTCCGCAACACCACGGGCATAGCCGCGGACATGCGGTGCCAGCATCGCCCGTTCCTTGCGCGCCTGGCGGCGCTGGCCAAGACGGCGAGCGATCCGCCATGTCGCGGCGGCCAAGCCGTCATGCACAACAAGATATCGCATCTCGGCCAGATAGGCCCGCGCACTTCCGGGCGGGACGGTGGATCGGCCGAGCCGGGCTTGTTCCGCCTCAGGCGTCGTCGGCGTGCTGTCCGCATCGCACCAGCCGCGCCCATAGACGCTGAACGGCACGTCCGCTTGATGCAGCGCGGCGAGCAGCGTTGCGCGATCCGCATAGCGTTGACCGACAAAACACGCGTCATTCTGGCGTGTTACGCCAGGAAAGGGCTGATAGACATTGGGGTCTGCCGCCATTTGCACCCAAATGGGATTGGCACCGATCGCCCGATAGGCCCGGCCAGCGTCCATTTCCGCATGCCAGGCAAAATCGACAGCCGGCGCAATCGCTGAGACCAGGTCGAACTGATAGATGCTGTTGCAATAGAAATTGATCGTCGGAATGCCCAACGCGCGAATATCCGCAAACCCCGCCGGATCGAAATGCGCATTGTAAAAATAGCTGAGGAACAGATCGATCGGCTTTGCCGCATGCGCTGCGCGCACTTCATCGATAATGGCCTGTGTAATCCGAGCGCGAACCTCCCGTTCTTGCGCCGTAAAATCATGCGCAATCTGCATGAAATCGCTGGCAACCTGCAGGTCGACCGCTGAATCCACAACTTCATGCCCAAGCCTCGCCAGCGCTGGCAAAAAATTGCTCGCCCATAAATCAGCGTGATATCTTCCAGGATCTTGGGCGTGCCGAATGGCGGTGAAGATGCGCATCACCGTTATAAGCGATCAACGTTGGCCATCTTCATACCACCACCCCGGCAACGCAATATCCGGTCGATCACTGAAGTTCGGCACGTCGGGTGGGTGGGGAAATGGTCAGCCATCATGCGCCGCCCCCAATGCTAAAGACCGCCGGGTCACTGATTGACGGCGCCCCATCGGCGCCCGGCACCGCGCTGATCACCGGCAAGACTGGCTCGATCACGACATCCCCATGCGGCATTAGCGCATAAGCACCATGGCCAGATGACTGCTGAAAATTATGTGTATTGCCGCCGGGGCTGCACCACGCCACCTCGAACGTCAGCGCATCGCGGACGATATGGTCCCAATTGCTGTTCACAACCGACGTATAGAGATCGACATGATAGCGGCCGGCGGCTAGCAAGACCGGCCCTAGCGATACCCGAACCCGATAGCGCCCGGCGACTTTCGGCAAGGCGAGATCGGTAAAATGGGCCAGCGAGAACATGCCAAGCGGCGCGCTCTGCGCATCGTTGAACATTGCTTCTATGGACAGACGCGGGGAGCCATCAGTCTCGACGACAATCTCTATGTTTAGCGCTTGCGCAACGTCATAAAGCGCCACTGCAGACCCCAGATCGTTGACAATCTGGGCAGAAATAATTCGCGTGTGCAGGCCGGCCCCCGCAAACTCCGCGTCCGGCGCCCGCGCGGCACTGGCCGCAGACTGATACGCCGCAATCGCCATGTCGGTGGCCCCATCAAAAACGATCCGGCCGCGATCGAGCACGATACATCTGCTGGTGAGGCTTTTGATGGCCGCCATATTATGGCTAACAAACAACACTGTTCGCCCTTCGCCAGCAATGTCGTGCATCCGACCGAGGCATTTGCGCTGAAACTCAGCGTCGCCCACCGCGAGCACTTCATCGACCACCAGGATTTCGGAATCGAGATGAGCGGCAACGGCAAAAGCCAGACGCGTGTACATACCGCTGGAATAGCGCTTCACTGGCGTGTCGAGAAATTGCTCAACGCCTGAAAAAGCAACGATATCATCAAACCGCGCGTCAATTTCGCGGCGGGTCAGGCCCAGTATCGTGCCGTTGAGGTAGATATTCTCGCGGCCGGTCAATTCCGGGTGAAACCCCGTGCCCACCTCCAGCAGACTCGACACGCGGCCAGCCACGCGCACCTCGCCTGCGCTCGGCTCGGTAATGCGCGACAAGATCTTCAGAAACGTGCTTTTGCCGGCCCCATTGCGGCCGATTACGCCGATCGCCTCGCCACGGGCGATGTCAAAACTAACATCGCGCAAGGCCCAGAACTCTTCTTTGATCTCGGCTTTGGGTTTGGTGAACATCGATCTGGCCGCGCCCATCACGGCGTCACGCAGCGAACGATAGGGTGCTGGCCGATGATCATGCGAGATCGTGTATTTTTTGCCCAGTCCCTGCACCCGGATCGCGAAATCGTCGGTCATATGTTGTCCGCGAAACTGCGTTCCGTCTGGCGAAAATAGCCAATGCCCAGGGCGAGCATGATCGCCACCACGCCAACATTGAGCACCATGCCCACCGGGTTGAGCGGATTGGTCCCGCCGAGGAGGCACCAGCGGAAGCCCTCAATCGCGCCTACCGCAGGGTTGAGATAGAGCAGAACCTGCCATTGCGGCGGCAGGATCGTGATCGAAAAGCCAACTGGGGTCACATAGACGCCGAACTGAATAATGAACGGAATAATATAGCGAAAATCGCGATATTTGACGTTCAGCGCCGTCACCAGCAGCGCTGGTCCGAGGCTGGCCAACAGGCACAGGACCGTAAAAACAGGCAGGGCAAAAATCTCGACACCGGGCGCGAACCGATAGCCAAGGAACAACGCCATCAGGAGCATGAAATTGATGCCCAAATCAACCAGCGCAACCATCGCCGCCGCAACGGGTATAATCAGCCTTGGGAAATAGACTTTGCTGATCAGATTGGCGTTGCCAATCAGGCTTGCGGATGCCTCACTCAGGATCGTCGTGAACAAGAACCAGGGCAGCAACGCCGCAAAAACCAGCAGCGCATAGGGCACATCAGCAGGTGTCGGCAGCTTGGCAACCCGGCTGAATACAAACGTCAGCGCCAGCATCGTCAACAATGGCCGCAGCAACGCCCAGGCGACCCCAATGACGGTCTGCTTGTAGCGAACAGCGATGTCCCGCCACGCCAGCACCACGAACAACTCGCGATAGCGCCACAGGTCCCCCCAATATTGCCCGCTCGATCGCCCGGGCGCCAGGATCAGCACGGCGCGCGATTTCTGCGCTTGGGCGGGCGGACCGTTCATCGCAGCTGTTCCGGGCCCTGCTTCTTCAGCCGCCGAAAAAGCGCAAAACTCGCGCGCGAGACGGGTCGGCGCTCAAATTGCATAAAGCAGCGATAGCCATCGACGATCGCTCGGATGCGGTGCTTCAATCGGGACCATTCAAGCGTGTACAGCGCGACCTTGATTGTCGACCCGGCCAGCAAGGGGATCAGGCTCAACGCCGGCGCATTTTGCCAGGCGAAAAGAATCGTGTTGCGCGATCCGTAATAATCCATCCGTTGCCAATCGCGTATCGGCGATTCATGGTGCAATATTGGATCTGACCGCCCGATGATTGTACAATATCCCGCATCGATCATTCTGATACCATAGTCCAATTCTTCGCCCTGGTGCACCAGATCACCACGATAGCCGCCCAGCGACAAGAAAATATCGCGGCGTAATGCATGTGCGGTGCCTATAAAATAGGCACAACGCCAAATGCCGGAGTCAGATGGCGGAACCTGAAACACTATATCACCAGTCTTGCCGGGCTCCTTGAACGGGATAGCGACGGCCCCGATCTTGGGATCAGAAAAGAACGGCAGAATTTGTGCAACAACATGTGGCGTCGAAAATTCGGCATCATCATCAATCGACACGATGATCGGTGCACGGGCCAGTTTAGCGCCGATATTCCGACGGACGATTAGCCCGGCAGATGTTTCAAAGCGTTCGATCCTGACCGCAGGAAATTGCGCACGCACCATCTCGCTGGTGCCATCGTGCGACCCATCATCGATCACCAGCACCTCTACTGCCGCGGTCTGGGCGATTGCGGAACGCAGCGCCCGCGCAAGATCATCCTTGCGGTTCTTAGTGGTGATCACAATGGTGGCGCTTGGTAGGGCCTTGTCATCCAGCATCGGCGATCATCCGCTGCTGCCGGGCAGGCACCCCAGCCACCACTGCCCCAGGCGCAACAGCGCTGGTCACGATCGCGCCGGCCGCAACCACGGCATTATCGCCGATCGTCACCCCTTTTAAAATGATCGCCCCAGCCCCAATCCACACATTGTCACCAATTGTCGTTGCGGCGCCGCGCAAGGGCTGGTCCCGGACAAGCATGCCCGGTGCAAAGCCATGATCATGATCGGTTATGTAGCAATGCGGCCCAATCATGCAGTTGCGCCCGATCATGATCGCAATAGAGGCATCGATCATCGTGAACCGATTGATATAGCTGCTATTGCCAATCGAAATGCCGCCGCCGCTTGGGCAGGCGGTGCACAGCAAGACCACATGATCATCAAGCGCCACGCCATCCGCCAAACGGATGCTGTGCCAATCGCGCGGGATCGAGATGTTGCGCAGCCAGGCGCGACCTTCGATCTGTACCCCAAGCGCGCGGAACCACCAGTTGCGCCGTCGGGAACTGGCACCACGCGCGATCTGGATCAGCTTTGCCGCTAAGCTCAACGCTGGCCCCTTGCTGAAATTAGCCCAAGGCCGATGATGACCGGCGCCCCTAACAAAAAGCGCAGCCGACCGATCCGGGCATTCAATGCAAAGGACCGCAGATATAACTCCATGCTCCGCCTGGGCATGTGATTGCGACCTAGTGCCAAAATTGCGGCGCGAAGGTGAATCCCGACCATGCCGCGCGTGATGGTCCGGGCTCGGGCACTGATCCCATAACGACCCGACTGCCACTGCGCGAGCAACGCCTTGCACCCATAAAATGCTAGCAATAGCGATTTTGAAATCGATCCAGGGTGGTCGCGCTTGGCATAGGTTGGCGGGGCGACAATATGCATGAAGCCGGGCTGCTCCCCCAACCGGAGCATGAGATCGTGGTCCTCGGCCACCTTCATGGCTTCATCAAAGCCGCCGGCCTCGATAAATATGTCGCGCCGGACAGCCACCATACCGCCCGCAGCGTAGAGGCCAGCGGCCGCCGCCTCCAGATAATCCTGGTATTCCACGATGTCTGGTGGGCAATATTCAAGCGTCGGCGCGACATCGAAAAATTCGACAAAATTCCCACAGATGATCGCCGGACGATCCCCCCGGGCAAGCGCCTCGGCGAAACAGGATAAGGCCCAGCGCGGCGCGAGATCGTCGCTGTCGATAAAGAAAAGATAGTCCCCCCGCGCTATGCGTGCACCGCAATTTCGTGCCGAACCGGGGCCCTGATTGTCCTTGGTCAGCACAATCAAATCGGTCGATCCGGCGAACTGATCGGTACAATTATCGGTCGAACCATCATCGACAATGATTAGCTCAAAATCCTGAAAATGCTGCGTACGAATGCTGTCGATACAGGCTTCCATCGTCCCCCGGCTATTGTAAACCGGGACGATCACTGAAAAAATTATGTCCGTCGCAATAGTGACCGTCACTCACCCCTCCTGGCGGTCGTATTTTTTTCTCAGCATTCCCCAGGGCGTCAATAATAAAATCTGTGGGGCATAGTTCCTTGGATAGCCCGATGGGCTGACTTCACTGTTATATCGCGCGTAAGCAAGACGATGTCGACAGAGTTCACTATTTTACGGGGAGGTCATTGCCAGGATCATCACTTCCAGGCGCACTCGGTAGCAACCAAGAATGACGCGGCTTATTTGGTAGCCAAATGGCGAGCTCAGCGGCATGCTTTATTGCCGATAGGAAAAATGCCCCGCCGTTGCACCGGAGAATAACAGTCCATGGCCGATCAATTTGACCTAGCGGGAAGCCGGATTTGGGTTGCCGGCGACCAGGGCATGGTTGGGCGCGCGATTACCCGCCGATTGTCGCGTGAGACCGTGACGATCATCACCCCCCCAACCCGCATCGATCTCCGCGATCAGGCGACGACCTTTGCCTGGATGGAGGCGAACCCCGTTGATCTGGTATTTTTAGCGGCCGCCAAGGTTGGCGGCATCGCAGCAAACAGCGCCGAGCCTGCCCAGTTTCTTTATGACAATCTGCTGATCGCAGCCAATGTGATCGAAGGCGCCCGCCGCGGCGGTGTCAAGAAGCTCGTTTTCCTAGGCTCTTCGTGCATTTACCCCCGTTTGGCTCCCCAACCGATTACCGAGGACGCATTGCTCAGTGGCCCGCTTGAACCCACCAACCAATGGTATGCGCTCGCCAAAATTGCCGGCCTGAAATTATGCGAGGCGTATCGGATCGAATATGGGTGCGATTTCATCGCCGCGCAGCCGACCAATCTCTACGGCCCCTTCGACAATTTCGATCTTACCTCAAGCCATGTGCTACCGGCCCTTATTCGGAAAGCCCATGAAGCGAAAATAGCCGGTGCAGCAACATTCACAGTCTGGGGAAGCGGCGCGCCGTATCGCGAATTTCTGCACGTCGACGATCTGGCTGACGCTTTAGTGTTCTTGGCGCGCCACTACAGTGAAAATGGTTTCGTCAACATTGGTAGCGGTGACGAGATCACTATTGGTGATCTGGCGACATTGGTCGCAAACATAGTCGGCTTTAACGGTACCTTGATTTTTGATCAGTCGCACCCGGATGGTACACCGCGAAAGCGCCTCGATACCCAAATACTCGATAGTTTTGGCTGGCGCGCTGCGATATCGCTAAAACAGGGGGTCTTGGAAACCTATGATTGGTTCAAAGCCAGCACAGAAGAATAGCGTGAATGTTTCCAGTTTTTTCCGATTCGATAGCGACAGCAAATATCCGTAATTCCTAAGAATATTTACAACTTCACGACAACCTCCTATGTGCCTATGTGGTTCAGATGAATCGGATAAACTCTGATTCTCTGCCAGCATGTCATGCCGATCTGTGATCAAGGGAGGTCGAATTTCGGTGAATGTGAAGCAAATTATCGCTTCTGAAGTATCCGTTGTTGATCGAAACTCTCTGTTTCGTGATGATTTTATTCAGTTATCCGGCGCTCTTTTATTATCATTTTTGTTACCAACATTTGCATTCCAGCTGTTTGGCTGGGAACTATTACCGACAGCTCAGTTAGAAATTTACTTCTCAATCGCATTCATGGTCATGATTGGCCATTATTTTTTTCGAAGACTAATTTCATTTCCAGGCGCGAGAAGTTCTTCATACATATTGCCGATTTTCAGCTCGGCCTTCATCTTATCAATCGCAATAATGTTCTTCCTGCGCGCCGATTATAATCGATCCTATATAATATTGAGCTATATCGCTTGTATTGGGTGGTATTTTCTATGCCATTTCATGGGAAATCGCGCCAGAAAGCTACGACTGGCGGTCATCCCGCTCGGAAAGGCGATTAATGCTGGTCAGATAAAGAGCATCGACTGGCTGTGGCTTCGAGACGAATTGCTGGATTTGCCTGATTGCGACGGAATCGTGGTCGACTTTCGTTCCAAACTTTCTGATCATTGGGAAAGATTTGTTGCCGAACGGGCAATAACGGGGATGCCGGTTTATCATTTCAAGCAAATCGAGGAATCGGTCACCGGCAGAGTTGACATCGAGCATCTGTCTGAAAACAACTTCGGCTCGCTTATCCCAGGCCTTGCCTATATCAAGATAAAGCAGTGGATTGATATGGCGTCGGCACTTGTGATCGGCGTGGCGTTGTTGCCGATGCTGTTGGCCGTTGCGATCGCCATCAAAATTGATTCACCCGGCCCGGCGTTATTCCGGCAAAAGCGCATGGGCTATCGCGGCAAGAGCATCACCGTTTTCAAATTTCGGACCATGGCCCACCGACCGTTCGAGCAAATTGAATCCCGCGAAGCCGCGATTACCCAGACCGGCGATGCCCGAATAACCCGGCTCGGCCAACTTCTTCGGCGCACCAGAATTGACGAGTTGCCGCAGATTGTGAACATCCTGCGCGGTCAGATGAGCTGGATCGGCCCGCGCCCGGAAGTCTGCGCGTTATCCGAATGGTATGAATCGGAAATTCCGTTCTACCGGTATCGACATATCGTCAGGCCAGGCATTACCGGTTGGGCACAGGTTAATCAGGGGCATGTGGGCGACGTCGAGAAAGTGCATATCAAGCTGCAGTTTGATTTTTACTACATCAAATATTTCTCGCCCTGGCTCGATGCGTTGATTGTTATGCGGACGATCCGCACGATGCTGACTGGCTATGGGTCAAAATAAGCTAAGTCGCGACGCGCTCTAGCAGCATTTTCCAGCGGCCGATCGCCGCGCTGCGGCTATAGTCTCGATCGATTAGCGCGCGCGCCGCCCTACCCATCGCAGCAACACGGCCAGAATCGCCGGCAAGGGCCCTGATCGTCTCAGCCAACCCATCGGCATCGCCCGGCATGATCGCTAAGCCGCACCCTTCGCGGACGGCAATCCGGCCAATTTCGCCGTCTGGATCAGTCACGGCGATGACAGGGCGCCCCGCCGCAGCGATGCCATAGAATTTGCTTGGGACGATTAGTCCTTCAAGCTCAGGCAGCAGCGATAGCCAATGCACATCGGCAACCGCCAGCGACTGAGACAGCGCCTCGCGTGGTTGGTAGGGGCGAAACTGAAAATGGTTCGTCAGGCCGGAAGCCTGAACTCGTTTGGACAGAGTCACATTTTCCCGACCGCCACCAATCATCAGAAAGATAATGTCTGGCCGGTCGCGGAGCAACAGCGCCGCCCGAAACAGGGTATCCGATTCATGCGCACGACCGAGATTGCCTGAATAGCCGACCACAAATTTTGAGTTGAGCGTCCATTCACGGCGAAATAGCGCCTGATCCGGCGGGATCGGCCGGATAGCAGCATCGTCCGCCCAGTTTGGAATAACGGCGATGCGGTCCGCTGGTACACCCAGCATGGTCAGCCGCTCAGCCATCCGGTCGCCGATCGCCACATTCGCAACCGCCGTCCGCAGCGAAACGTCGCGCAGCCGCCGAAGCGTGCTGCCGACCGGCCCGCGCAATGTCGCCACGCCCAGTTCGGCAGCAACTTCCGGATATAGATCCTGCAGCCAATTCACCAGGCGCGCGTGCCGAAGGCGGGCCACAAGCGCAGCCATCACCGAGAGCAAGGGCGGATCCGTTTTTGCAACGATCAGATCGCCGCGCCGGGCAATGGCAAAGAGGACGAAGAACGCTGAAAAATAGAAGGAAAGATAATCGACCAGGCGGCCGACGATACCGGCTCGCCCAAAAGATGTGGTGGCGACGCGGTGGATGGTGACCCCTGCGCGTGCGCTGCGCGAATCAAGCCGGATTGCCGGGTTTTCATGCTGTAGTCGGCTGGTGACAACTTCAACCTGCCACGCGGCAACTACCAACGCTTCGGCCAAGTCGGTCAATATTTGTGCAGTTGCGCTGTGATCCGGATAATAAAATCGGTTCACGAAAATCACCCGGCGTCTTCGGGTAATAATCATCGTGCAGGATACCGATCGCTGGCGTCAAAATATTCTTTAAGCCCGAGCAAGCTGGTCAACTCGATACAGGGAAGCGTAGGATAGCCCATCGTTTGAAAACTAGATTGGGTGATTAGACGGATTAGCGTAGATTCGTACGGATCAATTTCATGGATCGGCGCTGTCAATTGTCCTTCACTTCTCGCCTTCCCGTTAGCGGGTAAAGTCTCACCGTCACAATTTGCTGCAGCCGTTGTTTTCCACATTCTCAGCCCCTATCCATCAGCATAATGATCGACTTCCTAAGGCAACGCTATCCGGACGAAATTTTAGCCATATCACTGGGATCATTTCCCAGGCTTGTATCACTTCAATCATCAAATTTTCAAAGTTTGACCATTTTAGAGTATTGGACCGGAGAGATGTATGGCGCGAGCATATGATTCGACAAGACGCATACTCGTCACTGGTGGCGCCGGTTTTGTCGGATCGCATTTGATCGATCATCTACTTTCAAATGGTCACGAAGTCCTTTGTGTTGATAATCTTTTTACGGGTTCAAAGCGCAACATCGCGCACTTACACAACCATCCACGACTTGAATTCATGCGCCACGATGTTTGCTTCCCGCTCTATGTGGAGGTAGACGAAATCTATAATTTGGCCTGTCCCGCTTCCCCTATCCATTACCAACACGATCCCGTTCAAACGACCAAAACGTCAGTTCATGGCGCGATCAATATGCTGGGACTGGCCAAGCGGCTGAAGGTTCGCATCCTTCAGGCATCGACAAGCGAGGTTTATGGCGATCCGGCAGTGCATCCGCAGACGGAAGACTATTGGGGGAATGTAAACCCGATCGGCCTGCGGTCCTGCTATGATGAGGGCAAGAGATGCGCTGAAACCTTGTTCTTCGATTACCATCGCCAGCACGGTGTTGAAATCAAGGTTGCTCGAATCTTCAACACCTATGGCCCGCGCATGCATCCATCCGACGGGCGGGTCGTTTCCAATTTCATCGTCCAGGCGCTCGCTGGAGAGCCCATCACCATTTATGGCAATGGATCGCAAACGCGATCCTTCTGCTTCGTCGATGATCTTGTGCATGGGCTAGTTGCGCTGATGGAGAGCCCCGCCGACCTTGTCGGGCCGATCAATCTGGGTAACCCGGTTGAGTTTACGATCCGCGAACTGGCGGAAAAAGTGATTGCGCTTACCAATTCGCGCTCGCCGTTGATCGAAATGCCGCTCCCGGCCGACGACCCCCAACAACGCAAGCCTGACATTACGCTGGCACAAACCAGGCTGGGATGGGAACCTGCCATTCCGCTTGCACAGGGGCTGCCCGCAACAATCGCCTATTTTCAGTCCCTGCGCGCAGCTTGACTGGCGCTCGTCGCTGATCGCTGCCCCGACCTGTTCATCTCAACCGCTTTATCGCTGCGGGGCTGGTGATCCCTTATGCGTCGGCAATCACCATTTTGCCGCGCTCCCGCTTCGCGCCTTCTGCGAATAGCTGCGATGTCACCATCGACAGGGGCCGGGCCATGATAGCGCAACAGGCGGCGAACAGGACCATGATGGCGGTCGTACGCAGCGGATAATCAACCAGGCTATGGGCCATGATCAGTGCCGTTGCGATACTCGCAGCGCGTGCAAATCGGGCGCGGGCGCCGCCTTCGCGCCAGGCAAAAAAAGCCTGCCGCACCCACCACGCCAAAAACAGCGCAACCAGGCAAAGTCCGGCAAGCCCTGTCTCGAGCAGCACCTCAAGATAATCGTTATGCGCGTGATTGACGTAAAATTCTGATGCCGCCGCGTTATCGGCATAGCTGGGATAGACAAGCAGGAACGAGCCAAGCCCAGACCCAATCGGAAAGAAGTCGATAATCGCGAGATAGGTACGGGCAAAAATTTCTGTCCGGGAGGTGGTCCCTGTGCCGAGATCAGTCGATCCCAACCCGTTCAGCAACGGGCTTTGAAAAGCAATGACGACAAAAATCGCTGCCGAAACTGCCAGCAAACCGGCGACCACCGGCAAAGCAATCCGTGCATTTTCGACCCGCAAGAGGACAAAGCTGCCGATCACGGATGGCACGAGCAGGAGCAATCCTGCAATCGAGCGATCGGCGACGACGCCCAGCATGATGAAACCCGCCAGGCACGCCATCGCCGCCCATTTTCCAATATTGCCAGCCAACGGTATTCTGGCGAAGTCGCCACCGTCATTGACCGTCAAGGCGGCAAGCAACGGCAGCGACACGACGCCGAGCGTCGCCAGGTGATTGCTGTTCGCAAAAAAACCGACCAGCTGCTCCCGATTGGTGACGAGATAGAAATAGAGCGGTGATTCCCGGCCGCCAGCAAGCTGTGCGAGACCCAGCAGGAACGACGCCGCTGCCAGCGCCACCAGAGTCCAGGCGAAAAGTCTCAGGCTTTGCGATCCGCCAACGAAGATAATGATTGCCATGGCAAAGGGCGGAACCATCGCCGAGAGCTGGGACAGCGTCGCGGCTGGCCAGAGCGAAATCGGAAGCCAGGGGAGTGGCGCGTTCAGCAATGCAAAGCCATTGATGGTGGCAGATCGTCCCGGCAGGTGCGCCCAGATCGACGGCGGCAACGGCACCAGCTGGACAAGGCCAATGACGACGACCCCTGCCCCCAGCAACAGCAACTGGCGCTCCGCCTGTACGAACCTGAGCGGTTTGCGCAACGCAATGAAGACGATAATCAGCAACCCAATAACGTGCAGTGCGGCATTCGCCAGCACCCCACCACTGCTCGATCCGCCCAGCACCAGACACAGCGCCAAGTAGCAGGACGGCACTGCTTCGCGCAGCCGCGCCGTCATCCCGGGCTATCCAGATTAACGATCCGAACGGTCCGGATCTGCATTTCTGCGGCCCCAGAAATATCCGCTGGCGTGCCATCAAGGCTAAGTCTTTGGGCAGGGCAATCGGCGGCGACGGCAAAAGCAAAGCCCCGACTTACCGGCATTGGCGCGACCGGCACGTCAGCCTTGCCCAGCAGGCGGGTTTGATCGTCCCCGCAAAAAAGCGTCCATCCGATCTTGCTCGATTCGGACGAGCCAAGGCTATGGGCTGTAGCGATGAAGCGATAGCGACCGGGCGGCAGCACCAACAGCTGATCAAGCAGATGGGCAGGTTTTTCGCCGAAATAGGAAATTTCCAGCCCTCCACCGTTGACGAAATCCACGCTGGCGTCGGGAGAATTGGCAAGGGTCCAGTTGAATGGCAGCGCCCCCGGCAATTGCCGGAAATGAGCGTCATAGACATAGCCGATTGAGGTCAAGGCGGATGCCGGCAGCGCGGCGACCCAGGCGAGATAGGCTTGGTCGTAACGACCACGCGCAACCAGGGTCGCGACCAAGCTGGATTCACCGACAAGCGTTGATCCGTTCCGGCCATCTGCACCGCCCAACAAAGCAAAAATCAGTGCAGGATCTGCGTTGGACCTTAGCAACTCGCTGACGACCGATTGCCGCCAGAGCGGCCGGCGGCTGGCAAAGGCGATGATGCTGGACTGCGCGGCCGGTTCCTGCGCCAATTGGGCAAGTGCGACGGAAATTTGGGGGCGGGCGGGTCGCACCAAAGTGTACAACCAGTCGAGCTGATCGAGGGCGCGGGCATAAAGTCGGTGCTGGAGGGCATCATTAGCCAGCCAAAGCCGTGCATCGACCAATTGCGGATCGCGGCGCACGGCTTCTGCGATCAACCGCCGCGCGCGAACCGTTTCGCCGCGACGGCCGAGCCGCGCCCCTTCTTCCCACAACGGGAACGCCGCCAGCGGTGCCCAGGCCAACTGACCCGCTGCCCCGCCCATGCCTGGGAGCCAAGAATGGGCCGGGCCGAGCACCTCGTCAGCACGATGCGGAAAACGGCCCGACCTGCCGAGATCAAAGGGCACAGACAAAAGGATCGTAGCCGCAAAAAAACCAACAACAACCAACATCGATATGAGACGGATGCGGGGGTCACTCAGCGTCATTTGCCGGGCACCGCGCACTGCCATCTCAATTGACCAGCTCAATCCTGCGGCCGCTTGAATCGGTGCCGGCATCGCCGCCATAGGCATATTGCGAATAGCCATAACCATAACCGTAACCGTAGCCGTACCCATAACCGGCCGTCTTGGCGCTGAGCTTGGTCAGGATCGCGCCAATGACGGTACCGCCCGACGCACGGAGCCGCTCCACCGCGCTTACCATGGCGGGGCGGCGGACCGCCGAGGCCTGGATAATGAACACCGTCGCCTCACACATCGAACTCAACACCGGCGCATCCGCAAGGCCGAGCACAGGCGGGGCATCGACGATCACCAGATCATATCCCGCCTCGCACTGCGCGATGATGTCACGCATCCGACTGCTGGAGAGTAATTCGGCCGGATTGGGGGGGATGTGGCCACAGGGCAGCAGCGACAGATTGGCAAATTTGGTGGCCGTGACATGCGATCGCAACGGCGCATCCGACGTCAACAGGTTCGCCAGACCCGTCACTGGCTGGCCGTCCCCGGCGTTCACCTTGAAGGTTGGTTTGCGCATATCGGCATCAATCAGCAGCACCGAGAGCCCACGCCGCGCGAAGACATTGGCTATGGCAAAGGCAGAGCTTGATTTGCCTTCGCCGGCACGCGCACTGGCCATCAGAATCGATTTGGGAAGCCCGGCCGCCGTCGCGAATTCAATCGCGGTGCAGACGGACAAATAGGCCTCTGCGATCGGATTTTGCGGCTCCGAAATGGCGTCATACAGCGTCACATTGCGCCCAACGACCGGGATGGCGCCAAGCGGCGTCACGTTGATCTTTTTGCGGATATCGTCAGGTGACTTGATGGTGTCGTCGATAAATTCGACGAGAAACGCCAACCCGATACCAATCGCTGAGCCCATGAAAATGGCGATCAGCAGATTGGACGTCAGATTTGGGCTAAAGGGTCCCCCTGGGGGTTCCGCGCGATCAACGATGGAAGCGACGCTTGATCCCATGCCACCAGCAACGCCAATATTCTTATACCGTTGCAGCAACGCGTCATAAAGCGTTCGGTTGGTATCAACCTCGCGCAGCAGGATATTATATTGGATGCCACGACCGCGGGTATCGAGGACAGAAGATTTGAGCTGATCTACCTTGGCGCGCAATTCGCGCTCCCGCGCGACCGCCGCTTCATATTCAGATCGCGATGCTGTCACGACGCCACCGCGCTGCCGCTTCAGTTGCTGATCAATCGCCTCAATCCGCGCGGCAAGCTGCTGCATCGCGGGGAATTCGGGCTTATACAGCGATAGCTTCTGGTCATATTCGGATTGCGTCTTGGCGCGTTCGGCGATCAGCCCCTGCACGGTGGGATCGTTGATCAAATCCGCAGTCTGCCCGCTTTGCGCATTCTGGCGATATTTTTGTTGCGCAAGAATGCGTGCATTGATCGCCTCGGCGAGTGATGCGTTGATTGCCATTAGCGACGCTGAATCAAGCGAAGTGCTATCCGAACTGGTTCCAGCCCCCCCTTCGCCGCCGCCAACCTGCACCAGTCCCTGGGATTGCGCATATTGAACCAACGCGCGTTCAGAGCTTTCAAGAGCGGTCTTGGTACTTGCAATCCGGCTTTGCAGAAATCTGCGAGCGTCTGCTGTTGCATCGAATTTTCGTTGCAGATCGGCCGCAATGAAGTTGTCGGCAAAACCATTGGCAATCGCGGCGGCCAAGGCAGGATCGCTGCTGGTATAGCTGATGCCGACCAGCCGACTGGTTGCAACCGGCAACACGGCAAAATTCCCGGCCACGCGGGCCGTCGCAATCTCTTCGCGTGCGCTGGATGCGGCGTTTTGCGGGGCGAGCGCCGGGTTTTTTGCCAGATTAAGGCTCCTGACCACGCGCCGCGCCAAGGATTTGCTGCGCAGCAATCCATATTGAGTCGTCAGAAACTGCGGGTCGCGCAGCGCGATGGGTTGCACGCCCGATCCCTGGATCAGCTCAGCAGCGGGCTGGGTTATCTCCAGCGACGCGATCGCCCGATATTTCGGCGGCGTCAGCAACGTGATGACCGAAGCCAGCGTAACGGCCGCCAGGATCACGACCAGAATCAGCCAGCGCCACCGGTAAAGGATCCGGGCTATTTCGCGGAGGCCAAACATGTGAGGTTCTGGCTGCGCCAACGCAAAATTCGGCTGCAGAACACGCGCATGAACCATCGGCACAGCGTCGCCCATCGGCACCGTCAACTCCTGCCGATGATCACGAGGGGCGTCTGTATCAGCGATCAGGTTCATGCGCCCCTGCCCCTATTCATCACAACGCCAACTGGGCGAAGACCGCCGTCAGCGGAATGGTCTGCAAAATCAGCTGCCATGTTTTCAGATTCGCGTTGCCGTCGACGACGATGATATCGTTGGCGAACACCTCTGGATCCTTGCTGATTCCGCGGCGGATGTCGGTCAGGTCAAAGGCAGCGGCCATGCGCTGGCCATTGATCGTGCGGAAAATAACCGTGCGTCTGGGATTCGCCCCATCCGTGGTGCCCTTGGCGAGCGCGACGGCCTGCAACAACGTAGGGTTCGTACCGATCGGATACACCCCGGGAGCACCGACGGATCCATCAACCGTTACGCGTTGGCTCGCCGCCACCTTGATTTGCACCTGAACCCGGGGATTACGCAAAAACGTTTTATCCAGCGCCGCCGTTATGTCCTGCGCAGCTTCGTCTGGGGTGCGGCCGGTTAGCGGGAGGTTGCCGACCAGCGGCAATTGTATGCGTCCAAGGCTGTCCACCAGAAAATCATTTGAATATTCAGGCACACCGAACACATTAACAGCCAATATATCTGACGGGCCGATCCGATAGGCTTCTGTTGCTGGTAACACGGTTAAGGCATCTGGTGCCCCAAAATTGGCAGGCGAATAAGGAATTTTTCCGCCTTTTGTTGCACAGGCACTTACCAAAGCCACGGCAAGCAAGCCAAACACCAAACGTGAAAAATTTGTTAGCCGACCTTTTGCCACAATCGTAGAGAGATATTTATCAAATCGGCGACTTCTCATATATTCTCCGCGAACATTGCTATTACGATGAACGCTTTGCAAAAACGCATTAACTTACTCGTTGCCGCTATCAAACATCGGAATCATGCCAGATGCAACGATTGGAGAAAATGCGGACTGCTGCGCTATTTTCGCAGCGCATATGGGGCCCGCAATCATGTGATCTCGTGCCAAATACGGTAATGCATGAATCTGTCATGTCGCGACCTAATTTTCGCGGCGGCAGAGAATCAAGATGACGGTTGAAAAGAAGACGATCCTGGTCACTGGTGGGGCGGGCTATATTGGTAGCCATACATGTAAGGCGCTTGCCGCTGCTGGTTATGTTCCGCTTGTTTATGACAATTTGATTCATGGTCATCAATCGGCGGTGCAATGGGGCAATCTTGAACAAGGCGATATTGCTGATCGCGCAAGACTGAATGCCGTTATCGAGCGATATCATCCATATGCCGTCATGCATTTTGCCGCTTTTGCCTATATCGGCGAATCGGTTAGTGACCCTGGCAAATATTACCGCAACAATGTTGCCGGGACCCTCACGCTGCTTGAAGCGATGCGCGACCACCGCATCAATCGGCTGGTCTTTTCGAGCAGCTGCGCGACCTATGGCATCCCCGATCAACTCCCGATTACAGAGGCGACACCACAGCGACCCATAAACCCCTATGGCGCCTCCAAACTGATGGCCGAGCGGATGATCGCTGATTTCGGTGCAGCTCATGAAATTGGCTGGATTGCGCTGCGCTATTTCAATGCGGCGGGGGCCGATCCCGATCAGGAGATTGGCGAAGCCCATGACCCTGAGACCCATTTGATTCCGTTGGCGATACGCGCAGCATCGGGGCGCGGCCCCAGCCTGACGATATTCGGCAGCGATTATGATACGCCGGATGGCACCTGCTTGCGCGACTATGTCCATGTCAGCGATCTGGCCGCCGCCCATGTGCTGGCGCTCGCGGCGCTCGATCAACGGCTGCCCTCCCAAGCAATCAATCTGGGCAATGGCGATGGCTATTCGGTGTTAGACATTGTGGCAGCGGTTAAACGGGTGACTGGTTTGGACGTGCCTTATTGCCTGGCACCGCGACGCCACGGTGATCCGCCGATATTGATCAGCGATGCCACGCGTGCGCGAACACTGCTGGGATGGGCCTCGCAGCGCACGTCCATCGAATCGATCGTCGAAACTGCCTGGGCCTGGCACCAGCGCGCCGATCGCTGACAGCGCCAATTGGCCTGGCCGGCGGCACGGCTAGAGATCAAAGGCAACTCTGTCCGGCAGCGTGCGTCGCCTTCTGGCATAATATTCCAGCACCAGCACCAATCCAAAGGCGAACACCATTGGCCAGAGCACCAGCAAGGTAATGTTCCGGCCAAGGTTGAAGGTCAGCCCCATACCGACCAGGAATAGGCACACCCGCGTGACGGTGCCCTGCGCGTAGAGACGCGATAACCAACCCGACCACAATGCCATCAGCATCGCGCTGAAGATCGGCCCGATATAGGGCCCGAATTCCAGCACGCCCTGGCCAATCATGCCCGAGGAAATGGTTGCGACCACGCCGATATCGCTTGTACCCCCCCCATAGCCCCGCGCAATCGCATAATCGATTCCCAGCAATGGCTTGTCCGTCCAGATCACCCTGGGGATGAAATTCAACATATCAGCTAAAATATGCGACCCATATGTTTTCTGTAAAACTTCATTTTCCACAAATGATCTACAATATATAAGCTCCGTTGCCATATTTAGTCCTGAATGGCCGATATTTTCTATTTCACCACGATAATCAAAACCAAAATTACGATAAGAAATTATTTGTCGCATAGACCATTCTAGAAAAAATGCAGCGCATATTGCGATCAATATCTTCATAAAAACGCGTATTTTACTAAAAAATACGAATGAGAATATCATCGGAATGAATACGGCGAGCGCAATATTTCGACTACCCTGCAAAAATGCATAAGGCCATGATATCAATATCAATGATATACAAAGTATTTGATATGATCGGCGTTTAAGAATTGGTAGAATCATGCCGAATAACGATAATACAAGCGTATACATATAGCCTGCCACCGAAACGACAAAGCCAAGCTTCCCGGCATCCGCGCCAGCGGCGCGTAACCACATCGAATTGCCCGACCGTGCTTCGACCGGGAATAACGCGGCGAACAAATCGCCATCCATCCGCGCCGTGCCATAGGCCAACAGCACCAGCCAAATGACCGTGGTAACGATCAATACGGTTTCCACCGGAATATCGCGGGCATTGATGGCCATGCTTTCCCGCGGTGCCATGGCCTTGGCGATCGGCGTGCAAAACAGCCGGAAGGCGCAAACAAAAATCAAAACACAGATATAGCCACCGCTAATCGCTTCGCTGGGAAAATCGCGCATTTCAGAAGAGATTATTGGCTCGACCATGTACCAGCCAAATACCGTCAGATACACCATCAGCGCCGGCACAGACCATTTTTCGCGAATTCGGACTCCGGCTTCAATAGCAAAGCTGCCAAGGACAATGCCGGCCAACCAATAGCTGACTGGAAAATCCGATATGATCGATACACCCGGTGCCATTAGCCATTCCTAACAGCATCCGCACAAACTCGTCCATGATTTAGCCATCGATCGACATGGCAATCGCAATTGCAGACGACATTAGCTGGTTTTCTCGTTCAACGACCCAGCCGTCGAAGTGTCATTACATGCAGACACCGATCTGTCGCAGACTGGTTCTGTCGAAAAGCCGCCAGCGCGAACGTTATTGGCAGGTCTTCAGGCGAGCCGGTGGCGGATTTTGGTGGCCCCCGCGCAATCATGAAACGACCGAAGCAGGCGGGCTGCCGCCACCAAGGAGCCAAGCATAGACGGCGCGCATGTCCCGCGCGACATGATTCCAGCTGAACCGTTGTTCGACTAAGCCCCTGCCCTTTGCGCCCATCGCCCGCCGATCCTGATCGCTGGCGGCGAGCATATCCGCCATCCCCCGGGCAATTTCATGGGCTTTAGGGCCCACGTCGATCGCCGCCCCAATGTCGAAGCCACTGTGCAGGTTGCAGTGTCGCGTCATGATGACGGGCAGCGCATTGGCGAATGCCTCCAATATGGCCATGGGGAAGCCTTCGCTGTGCGATGCCAGAATGAAGGCATTGGCTGCGGCGAGCGTCGCTGCCTTCTCCTCGCCAAATACGGGTCCGGCGAAATGGATGCGGCTGGCGACCTGGCTGTTCTGCGCCTGTTGTTCGAGCGCCTTGCGATAGCCATCATCGCCCCAGCCGGCGATCACGAAATGCCAATTCTGGTGAGCGGGCGCGACCTGGGCAAAGGCCTCTATCGCGGCCGCGATATTCTTCTTGGGATGCAATCGACCAAGCTGCAGCATGATCTGCCCACCAGCGGCGCGGATCGACCGAACAACCGTGGGAGCCTTGTCCATGGTGACCGGCCCAGGCAGAGCGACGCCGTTGGGGATGATGCAAAATGGGCCCTGCAGGCCGAATGCCCGCGCCGATTCGAGCTCGCTGACGGTGTTGACATGCAGGCAGCCAAGCGCCCGCAGCGCGCGACGTTCATAAAAGAGCGCGGCGGCGCGCTTTTTGAGCACCGAGTTATTGAGGGCCCATGGCTCCAGCATGCCATTGGCCGTCGTCACATAAGGCCGCCCCGTTCGCTGCTTCCAGGCCAGCGCCAAGACCGACGTGTAGGTCCATAACGAATGCAGGTGCAGGATATCCTCATCCGCACGGGCCATGATGGCACGCAACTGCGGTGAATAGCCGAATGCGCGCACGCCCCTGATCGCGCCGACATGGCAGGGAATGTGGCGCCAGGCGGGGGCATCATTGGCCGTCTCATGATCCATCAGGCCATAGGCGGTGACGCGTGTGTCGGGCAGCGCATCAAGCGCCAGCGCCAGATCGCGCTCAATTTCAAAGATGCCACCCAACACCCGCGACAAAGAAGGCGACAGGAACCCGATGTTCATCGCGCCAACCATCGCAGCGTCAGCCGCGCGATCGCTGAGGCGCGAGGTGGCGGCGCAGCCAACGCAACCTGCGCTAGTGCCGCCAGGCCATTAGCGAAGCGGTCCGGGCTCCAGGGGGCGATCAGCGCGGCACTGGCGGCACCTAGCGCCGCGGCATGATCAGCAACCGCGCCAAATCCCCTGACCAAATCAGCTTGATCGTTCGGATCGAAAGTAAAGCCATTCTGCCCGTCGACCACCAGATCGGCGGCACAGCCGCAATGGTTTGACACCAGCACCGGCAGTCCCGATGCCATGGCTTCATTCACCACCAGCCCCCATTGTTCGACGGTGCTCGCCAGCACAAACGCGCGCGCCAGGCCGTAATAAGCCGGCAGCGATTCATATTGGACGAAGCCGGGAAACCGCACCATATCGCCCAGCCCAAGCGCCGCGACTTGCGCCTCCAGCGCTGGCCGCATTTCCCCGTCGCCCATCAGCACCAGCGGCCATGCATCGCCCTGCCGACTGGCCCGGAACGCCGCATAGGCATCAATCAGGAAGGGCAAATTCTTCTTCGGAATGAATCGGCAACTGCTCAGGAAATAGTCATCGGGCAGGTTCAGCCGCGATCGTATCGCCGCTGCATTGGATCGCGCAGCGGCGGCATGTGCGGCGAAATAGCCGTTGTCCACGACGTCATACCCAAGCGCGATCTGGTCTGGGGCCATGCCAAGCCCCTCAAGATAGCGCGCTGCCCGGGTGCCACCCACCAGCCCGGCCGAACACAAGCCAACAATGTGGCGCTTCACAAATTCCTTGTGAAAGGACCGCTGACCGTCGTCGCGGTTGCTCTCGCTCATCACAACAATACGGACGGTATCTGGCTTGCTGTCGACCCAAAGGAGCGCGGCGAGCGCCGCGCGATCATGCCAGCCGGGAATGGCGACGATATCGGGCTGGAACGCATCAAGCGTCGCTGCGATTTTCTGCGCAAGGCCAAACGGCGTCGCCTGGGCGCTGCGCCCATCGGGGAACAGCGTCACCTGCTCAAATGGTCGATCCCCGGCGGGGCGTACCCAGGCATAATCCTGCGAGCTTCCCGCAACCTCCACGCCAAGCACGGTCATCAGTGACGACGCCGCCGTTAACCGGGCGATATGATAAGGCCCAAAATTGTCGAAAATCACTGCAACGCGCAAACTGCCAATCCTTCTACCCCCCCGCGCGACGAGCCAACACACAGTGCATCAGGGTCATTATCTCAAACATCACTCAACATTCTCAAAATAACGTATCTCACTGCTCGAATGAGTCGCTAATCACTCCTTTGATGATCGTGGTCTGGCGATTTGAATATGCGAGATTTGCGCCATTCGAAGCGATCTTAGAATGATCCGGAATTGGCGTAGGTGCATCGTCATTGAATTATCTCTGCCATTAGACTCCATAACGCCGGGCGTCGCCAGATATTTGGTGCTTAATCCCTCATTATCGGCAGTGTCAGCAATTGCGCTACCCCAGCTACACAGTAACAAAGATGCGCGCGATTAATCGTCAAGGCGGGTTCATGGCAGAGGTCCCATCTGGCAAGAATTGGATTTGTGCGCAGATTGGTGCGCGCGAACATTATTTGGTGCCCCGCGCGATCGCCGATGCGGGAGAATTGGGACTTTTCATCACCGACATCTGGTTGCCGCCCAGTCATCCGCTGGCGCTGACCAAGCGCCTGGCTGGCCGATATCACCCAGCCCTGTCCAGCACGTCGGTTTGGGCGCCCAATGCCCAAATGCTGGCGCTGGAGGCCCAGTCGCGGCTGCGGCGAACGGATGTCATCCGCCGAACAATGGCGCGTAATCGCCTGTTCCAGCGGGAAGCGGTGCGGCGGCTGGAGCAGATTACCGATGATGCGCCCCGCACGCTGGTGGCCTTCAGCTATGCCTGTGACCAGTTATTCGCTTATGCCAAATCGCGCGGCTGGCGCACCGTGCTGGACCAGATTGATCCTGCACAGGCCGAGGAACGCCTGATTCAGCGGCTGCACCCAGCGGACGCCATACCGCACTGGCCGGCGGCCTATTGGGAGCGCTGGCAGGTGGAAACTACGCTTGCCGATGTCATCGTCGTCAATTCGGACTGGACCCGACAGGCCTTGGTTGATCAGGGGGTGCCCAGCGACAAGATGCGCATCATCCCGCTTGCCCATGAAGGGGTAACTGGATCGCGCGCGCGGCATCACTATCCGGCGCGCTTCGATGCGGGGCGGCCAATGCGGGTATTGTTCCTGGGGCAAATCACGCAGCGCAAAGGCCTGTCCCCCTTGTTTTCGGCGATCCAGGCGATCGATCACGCGGTCCCGATACGCTTTGATTTCGTTGGTCCAACGACGATGGCCATTCCCGATGACATTGCCAGCGATCCCCGGGTCCGGTTCCACGGATCGAAACCCCACCAAGTCACCGGGTCCTTTTATGAACAAGCCGATGTCTTCATCCTGCCAACCTATTCGGACGGCTTTGCCCTTACCCAAATAGAGGCAAGAACCATGGGGGTGCCGATCATCACCTCACGGCATTGCGCCGCAATCGTCCGTCACGGCGTGAATGGGCTGTTGCTTGACGATGTCAGCGCCAGCGCAATTACCAGCGCGCTGATGCACTGTGTTCACAACCCGGCGGCGCTTGCGATGATGGCGGCAGCTCAGGAGGATTTCCCCACAGTGCAGTCGATCGGCAAAGCCTGGACCGATGTTTTCGACAGCTAAGCGGGGCTGCAACGGAGGGTCGCGCAGGCCGCCCACCACGCCGGCGCAGACGGCCTGAACGCCAGAAGCCATTTGTCAGCAATATGAAATTTCGGCCCGTGATACGCCGCAGCTAGGCATTTCGCCGATGAGTCCCCTATGAACGCGGCATGGGATTATTCGGCAAACTCTTTCAGGGACGATCGGCCCCGACAGCGTTCAGCACGCCACCAAATACGCGCGCCTATGCGATCGGGGACGTGCATGGTCGGCTCGATCTGCTCAGCGAGCTCCTCACCAAGATTGACAAAGACCGCCAGCAACGGCCGACCTCACGCGATTACACCATCTTCCTGGGCGACCTGATCGATCGCGGTCCGCAATCGGCCGAGGTGATCGATTATCTGCTGCGCGCGCGATCAACGCTCAACCAGCCAATCTTTCTGGCGGGCAATCATGAAGAGATGCTGCTGCGGATCCTGCGCCATGACGGTCGCCAATTGGCGGAATGGCTCAATTATGGCGGGCGGCAATGCGTTGAAAGCTATGGCATCGACGCCGCAGCCCTGCTGCACATCAGTCCGGAGGCAGCACAGCAGCGGCTTCGGGCGACGATTCCAGCGGCGCACCTCGACTTTATCGCCAGTTTTGCGGATAGTTTTCGGCTAGGTGATTATTTATTCGTTCATGCCGGTATTCGACCCGGCATTGCAGTTGAAGAGCAGACAATTGCTGACCTTCACTGGATTCGCGAAGATTTCCTCGATAGTCCGGCGCGATACCCTTTCATGGTGATACACGGCCATACAATCTCTTCCGGTCCCGATGAGCAGCATAACCGGATCGGCATTGATACCGGCGCCTATTCGTCCGGCATCCTTACTGCCCTATGTATCGAAGGAACAGAACGGCGTTATATCACGACTTGAGGTGACAGATGAATTGTCGCGATAACGCTAAATGCACGGCGCTTCTCTGGACGATCCTGCGCTAGACAATTCATGATTTCTACGATAATGATTCATCTTATTGACTGTGGACTCACGCATCTGGAGACCCCAATGAAGATCGGAGTGATCGCGGCAACGCTGGCAGTAATTGCCATGGCGGCCCCGGCTTTTGCGAAGCCCGCATCCACCAACCCCGCATTGGCGGTTGGAAAGGTCCAGGCCGCGTCGGAGGGGACATTCATCGTTCGTAACGGCAAGCTCGTTACTGCGCGGTCAGGCCAGGCACTGTTCACCGGTGATCGGGTGATCACCCGTGGCAAAGCGCGCGCGAAGGTGGCGATGAAAGGGTGCACCGTCGTGATGCAGCCAACCTCTATCCTGCCGATCAGCAATAGCTGCAGTGAAGCGCAATCTTTTGCTCCCCAGGAAGAAGAAGCCGTTGGTGGCGCCGTACTTGGCGGCGGTGAGGGGTTGAGCACCGCTGCGCTCATTGGGATCGGCGTTGGCGGGGCTGGGTTGGCTACTGGCCTGGCGATTGGCCTTTCAACCTCGCCGTAACGGCGACCAGCCTGTCATTTGCGAATCAAGAAAACGGCCGGGATCATTCCCGGCCTTTTTTTGTGCGTTCACCTCGGGCGAATGGCCATACGGCGTGCAGGGAATCGGTAAGGACGGCTCCAACTATTCCTTCGATTCGATGGGCTAAGCCAGCCACATCAACATCGCTAGAGCATCGCGCTTGAAATATGAATCGTCATTGCGAGCGCAGCGAAGCAATCCAGCCTTTCCGCATGCGGCACGCTGGATTGCTTCGCTGCGCTCGCAATGACGGGTGGTTCAGAATTATGGCACGGCGCTCTAGGCGGATGCGATCCAGCCGCAACATGACGATTGCCGACTGCCTCGGCTACCCAATGCCGCGTTCGGAATGGATGGAGCCCGACGGCAATGGGTTGGGTGCAGCTGATGCCTGGCCTATCGCCGCCGGCCAACCCAGCGCTTCGCTGACCGAAGTCAAGCGTTACTGGCCGGGCGCGGGCGGCGGCACGGCGCCCTGAGGTGGGCCACCCGGAATCTGTTGCTGTTGCTGCATCTGTTGCTGCTGCTGCGCCTGGCGCAGCACGCTTTCCGGCAGGAATTCGAGCAGTTCGATATCAAACACCAGCATAGAGTTCGGCGGCATCTTGTTCGGATCAGGTGATTGCTCGCCATAGCCGAGCTCTGGCTTGATCCAGGCGCGAATCTTTTCGCCCTTCTTCATCAGCTTCAGGGCTTCGGAAAAACCCTTCACCACACCCGCGACCGGCAGCGGCGTCGGCTGCTTTGACGCGTCGAACACGCTGCCATCGCGCAGCGACCCGGAATAGTTGATCAGCGCGACATCGGCATCGGTCGGCTGCAGATCACCTGTACCCGGCTTGATCACCCGATATTGCAGGCCCGATTCGGTCTCGATCACGCCAGCCTGGGTCTTGTTATAGGCCAGGAATGCGGCGTTATCGCCCTTTTCAGCCACGGCATGCGCGGTGCCGTAAAAAGCAAGCAAGCCTGCCAATGCTACCGCCAGCGCAATCCCCAGCCACAAGATCAATAGCGTACCACGCTTGGTGGGCGGAATCGGCACGGCGGTGATCGACATGGGGAAAGGTCCAGATGTTCGAGAATCGTCAGACTAGACGCCAAAAGGCGCAGCGGGGGACCACGTCCCCCGTTAGCACATTACCGCGCGCCGTCGCGCTCCAGGCGCTTACGCTCAAGCTTGCGGGCACGGCGAACCGCAGCCGCACGCTCACGCGCCCGCTTTTCCGACGGCTTTTCGTAATGACGGCGCAGCTTCATCTCACGATAAACGCCCTCGCGCTGCAGCTTCTTTTTCAGGGCGCGCAGCGCCTGATCGACGTTGTTGTCGCGAACAATGATTTGCATAAACGCCGTAGTCTCCGATCAATAGGAATATGTCGTCGCAGACGTTGGTCCGCGCCGTATTGGGCAGCCCCTAACAGCGTGGGTGGGGGATATCAAGCCATTTGGCCAAGTCATTCGGGGGATTTGCGGGCCAGCCCCCTCGCCGCTATGGCGCGCGGATGACCGGCAGCCCCCTCACCCTCTATAACAGCCTGACGCGATCGCTTGAGCCATTCGAGCCGATCGATCCCAGCAATGTGCGGGTCTATACCTGCGGGCCGACCGTTTATAACTATCAGCATATCGGCAATATGCGCGCCTTTCTGTTCGCCGATACGCTGGGGCGAATGCTGCGATGGAAAGGCTATCCCACAAAGCACATCATCAACATTACCGATGTCGGCCATTTGACCAGCGACGCCGATGCGGGCGACGACAAAATGGAAAAAGCCGCCGCCGCGCAGGCCAAATCGATCTGGGAAATCGCCGCACATTATACTGATGCATTCAAGCAGGATGTCGCGCGGCTGAACATTACCACAACGACTGAATGGACCGTCGCCACCGATCACATTCCGCAGATGATCGACTTCGCGAAGAAGATCGAAGCCGATTGCTACGAGATTGAGGGCGGGTTGTATTTCGATACATCAAAGGTGCCGCATTACGGTGCCCTCGCGCGCGCCGCGACCGATGAGGGCGAAAGCCGGATCGACCCCGTTTCCGGCAAGCGCCATCCGCAAGACTTCGCGATCTGGCGGAAATCGCCACCGGGCGAGCAGCGCCAGATGGAATGGGATTCACCCTGGGGGCGCGGCGCACCCGGCTGGCATCTCGAATGCTCGGTGATGAGCCTGCAGCACCTTGGCCACCCGTTCGACATTCACACCGGTGGCATCGACCACCGCGAAATTCACCACCCCAATGAGATTGCCCAGAATCAGGCGTTTTGCGGGTGCGAGGATAGCGGCGCGCGCATCTGGATGCACAATAATTTCCTGGTGGATCGTCGGGGCAAGATGTCGAAGTCGAGCGGTGATTTCCTCCGGCTGCAGACGCTAATCGACGCCGGCTTCCACCCCCTCGCCTATCGCCTGATGTGCCTGCAGGCGCATTACCGGAGCGAAATGGAGTTTACCTGGGAGGGATTGGCGGCGGCGAGTGTGCGCTTGAAGCGGATGGTGATGGCGGTGGAGAAACTGCACTCCTTAGTTCTCGGAGACGCTAAAGGTAGAGACGGCACCGACCAGTTGCTGAGAGCGTTCGACGATGAATTGAGTAGCGATCTCAACACCCCCGCAGCAGTAGCGATACTCGATCTGATCTTCGGAAGATCGGACTTGAGACCTTCCGATCGGCTAACAGCGTTGCAATCAATCGATGCCGTGCTCGGTCTGGACCTCCTAACACTCACCCGCGCCGACCTGCGCGTCCGCCCAGCCACCGCAACTCTCTCCGAAACCGACATCGAAACCCAGCTCGCCGCCCGCAAAGAGGCTCGCGCTGCCAAGGACTTTGCGCGATCTGACGCCATCCGCGACGCGCTCACCGCCGCTGGGGTCGAGGTCATGGATGGCGACCCGCTCGGTTGGGACTGGAAAATCGACGTCTAGGATCGCCGCGCCGGAACGGCTAGCCTTTGCCAAAGAAAGAAGGAGAGCGGATTGATGTCAACGGGCGCAGGGGAGCAGAAACATGCCAGCGATCTGGCGACATGGCACCGCGACGGTGCCGTCGTGCTCGATCGCTTCTTCAGCTCTGAAGAGATCACCCCGGTCTGCGCCGATTGCGACACCATCTTCGCCGGGCGCGCCACGGCGAAAGAAGCGATCGATCGCAAGCCCGGCGGCGGCATCGGGGTGTTCGATCCCGCGCAGTTCCGCAACCAGGAGCAGCTGCCCTTTGCTGCCAGTGCGGCGATCAACCTGATCGGGCTGAATCCCCGGCTGATCGCCTTTGCCCGCGCTGCGCTGGGCGTGGAAGATGTGCGCCTCTACCAATGCGACGCCTGGGCGAAATATACCGGTGATGCCGATTATGATCAGCCCTTCCACTGCGATTTCAAGAACCACACGCTGACTGTGCCGGGCGACGACGCCGACCAAAAGACCATCAACTTCATGATCTATGTGACCGACGTCAGCGATGATCTGGGCGCGATCCACTATGTGCCCAATCCTGCTGCGACGGACGTGGTTGGCCCCTTGCGCACCGTGTTGCCCGAAGAAGCGTTTGACGGCAAAGGGCTTAACCGCAGCACGATCTCGTTCGATCAGACCGAGGCAACCGGCTTCGGCCACCCCGCCCAGCATGCGCTGAAGGCCCATGAACGATCGGGTGCCGCCCCCGCCGGATCGATCTTTGCCTACGGCATCGACGTTTATCATCGCGGCACCAACCTTACCCGACCGGGCGGGCACCGCTATACAATCACCGCCAGCTATAAGGCAGCAGGCAACGACATGATCGGCTGGGCCGCGTGGCCGTTCCACTTCCTGCGCCCCTGGCGGCGGCTGATCGAGGCCGCAACTCCGGAGCAACTCGCGTGCCTGGGCATCCCCCTGCCCGGCGACCCCTTCTGGACGCCGACCACGCTCGCCCGCACCCAGCAACGCTGGCCAGGCTGGGACATGGCTGCCTACACCACGGCACTGGAGCTTACCGTCGCATGAAAGCTGTCCTCCCCGCCCTCGCTCGCCCACTGATTGAGCCGCAATTGCCCGCCGGGCTCGACGTTGCGTGGTTCACCAATCACGAAGAGGCGACCGCGATGGTGGCCGATGCCGATATCGCCTGGGTCGATATGCAGCGCCCGGCATGGACCGCGGAGGCCGTGGCAGCGGGCAGCACGCTCAAATGGGTCAGCACGATTTATGCGGGCCTGGATGCCTTTCCGCTCGCTTTGCTCAAAGAACGCGGGACGGTGCTGACCAATGGCGTCGGCATCAACGCCATCGCCGTCGCCGAATATGCGGTGATGGGGGTGCTCGCCGCCGCGAAGCGCTTTGACGAGGTGGTGCGGATCGCCGACCGGCACGAATGGACAATTACCGCCCCCGGCCAGATCGAACTGCTCGATACGACCGCGCTGATCATCGGCTATGGCGCGATCGGCAAGCTGATTGGCGACCGGCTGGCGGCTTTCGGGGTGGCGGTGACCGGCGTCACAAGATCGGGCCGCGACGGCACGCTGACACCTGATCAATGGCCAGCCCGGATTGGCGATTTCGACTGGGTGATCCTGGCCGCCCCGTCGACCGACCAGACCAAGGCGTTGCTTGGCGCGGACGAGTTCACCGCGATGAAAAACAGCGCCTGGCTGATCAATATCGCGCGCGGCGATATGGTCGATCAGGACGCGTTGATCGAGGCGCTGACCAAGCGCCGCATCGCCGGTGCGTTTCTCGATGTGGTGACGCCCGAGCCGCTGCCGCCTGAGCACCCGCTTTGGTCTGCGCCCAACGCCATCCACACGATGCACCTGTCGGGCCGCAGCCAGACCAAGATGTTCCAGCGCGCCACAGCCCTATTCCTGCGGAATTTAAAGGCATTCATGGCCGGTGAACCGCTGGAGAACCAGGTCGATCTCGACGCAGGCTATTAGGCTGTGCGCCAGAACCGATCAGGCTGATCGTTAATCCCTGATTGCGCGCGCAGCCATTTACGCGCATGGAAATCGACCAAATTTCTAGACGACTGGACGCAGACCAATGGCCACCAATTGGGCCCCCGATAGCTGGACCGCGCATGAAGCGCGCCAGCTGCCGCTCTATCCCGATCCCGACGCGTTGACCGCGGCGACCGATACGTTGCGCACTTATCCGCCGCTGGTCTTTGCTGGCGAAGCGCGCGGCTTGACCGCAGACCTCGCCCGCGTGGCCGAGGGCAAAGCGTTCCTGCTGCAGGGCGGCGATTGCGCGGAAAGCTTCGCTGAGTTCCACCCGAACAACATCCGCGACACCTTCCGCGTGCTGCTGCAAATGGCGGTGGTGCTGACCTTCGCGTCGAAGCTGCCAACGGTGAAGCTCGGGCGGATGGCGGGCCAGTTCGCCAAGCCGCGATCGGCCGATACAGAGACCATCGATGGCGTCGAATTGCCCAGCTACCGGGGCGACAATGTCAACGACATCGCCTTCACCCCCGAAGGCCGCGCGCCCGACCCGAAGCGGATGGTGCAGGGCTATCTCCAGTCCGCCGCCACGCTGAACCTGCTGCGCGCCTTTGCCAGTGGTGGCTATGCGAACCTGCACCAGGTGCATCGCTGGACGCATGATTTCATGGGCCGCAGCCCCTGGGCGAAGAAATTCGCCGATGTCGCTGACCGGATCGGCGAGGCGCTGGAATTCATGGAGGCGTGCGGCATCAACCCAGAAACGGTGCCGCAGCTGAAGGGCACGCAATTCTATACCAGCCACGAAGCGCTGCTGCTGCAATATGAGCAGGCAATGACGCGGCAGGATTCGCTGACCGGCGATTGGTATGACACGTCGGCGCACATGCTGTGGATTGGCGATCGCACCCGCTTTGAAGGGTCGGCGCATGTCGAATTCCTGCGCGGTGTCGGCAATCCGATCGGCATGAAATGCGGCCCGAGCCTGGAACCCGATGCGCTGCTCCGCTTGCTCGATACGCTCAACCCGGCCCGCATCGCCGGGCGGATGACGCTGATCACCCGCTATGGCCATGACAAGATCGAAACCGGCCTGCCCAAGCTGGTCCGCGCCGTGCAGCGCGAAGGCCATCCGGTGGTATGGAGCTGTGACCCGATGCACGGCAACGTCATCAAGACCAATAATGGCTATAAGACGCGGCCCTTCGAACGCATCCTCGCCGAGGTACGCGGTTTCTTTGCCGTCCACCGCGCCGAAGGATCGATCGCCGGCGGCATCCATGTCGAAATGACCGGCCAGAATGTCACCGAATGCACCGGCGGGGCGATGGATGTGACGCAAATGGACCTGGCCGATCGCTACCACACCCATTGCGACCCGCGCCTGAACGCGGGGCAAAGCCTTGAACTCGCCTTCCTGCTGGCAGAAATGCTGAATGTGGAGATGGAAGAAAGGCGGCGCGCGGCAGCTTGACGCGCCCCCACCACCACCGTAGAGCGCCGCCTTCACTGCGCACGGCCCCTTCGTCTAGCGGTTAGGACGACGCCCTCTCACGGCGTAAGCACGAGTTCGATTCTCGTAGGGGTCACCATCGCCAAGCCAAAACCCCAACAAGACATTGCTGCGGGCCGCTCAGTCCTTGCGCAAAAGTCAGCCAACCGATTGCGCCATCGTTTGAGGGCAGCCCCCGCGCGCTGAGCCAACGACCGAACTGGCGGGCTGAAGGATTGTGCGACGGCATGCAGAAAGTGGCGGAGAGGGTGGGATTCGAACCCACGGTGAGCTTGCACCCACGCCGCATTTCGAGTGCGGTACATTCGACCACTCTGCCACCTCTCCGCGAGGGAATCGCGCGGTGGCCACCCAAAAAAGTGCCCCCGCTGACCGGTCGAAGGCGGGCCACTAGCCCAATCATTCCGCAGATACAAGCATCCCGCTTGTGCCGCGCGCAACAACCACTAGATTACCAACATGCACCGCTCTCACATCCCCGCCCTCCCTGCCAATTCCTCCGTCCCGCTGCCGGCGGTCGCCCATGCGAATTTTGCAATTGGCGATGTCGTTCGGCACCGCTTGTTCGATTTTCGCGGCGTGATTTTCGATGTCGACCCGATCTTTGCCAATAGCGATGAATGGTATGATGCGATCCCGCTCGACATTCGGCCGCCCAAGGACCAGCCCTTTTACCACTTGCTCGCCGAGAATGTGGAAAGCAGCTATGTTGCCTATGTCAGCCAGCAAAATCTGATTTTGGACGAAAGCGAGGAGCCAGTTGATCATCCCGCCATCGCCGGGCTGTTCACTGGCTATGCTGATGGCCGCTACAATCTGCGCCGCGAACACCGACATTAAGGTTAGTTGCGGTGGATCATGCCACCGCACGACCAAAAAAAGCGCAAAAAAAGGGGGCCTTTCAGCCCCCTTTTTCAGTGGTTCATACCATTGGTGCTTAGAAGCTGGCAGAAATGCGTCCGTACAGGAAACGCCCGTTGAACCCGAACGGTGACAGGTTTGAATAGGGCAGAAAGAAGCCATTGACGCCGAACACGCCGCCAGCTGGCACGCGATCCGGATAGGTGTCGAACACGTTATCGGCGCCCACTGCGAGTTCGATGCCCTGATAAATCTTGGCGCGCACTTCAACGTCGCTCACCCATTTCGGCGACAGGGTGAAATCGGCTGGTCCTGCGCCCTGCGCGACGGCGAGGTTGGTTGAGGTACCAGCGACAAAGACCGAACCAAAGCGATTGGTGCGGAACGTGGCCGAGAAGCGATCAAGGCTCCAGTCCACCGACAGGTTCAGCTTGTCTTGTGGCTGACCGTCGGTGAGGCGGAACGATTCTTGGCGACCAAACAGAGTGAGGCCCGGCAACGAAGGCAGGACTGCCCTGCGCGTGATGGTGGTTTCATTATAGTTATACCCGGCGGTCAAACGGAAATCGCCCAGCCCGAATTCCGGGACCCTATAGGTGGCGACGATATCGACGCCCTGGGTTTTGGTATTGACGCCGTTGACGAAAAAGCGCGCCGACGTGACGTTATTGATGCCAGCTGCAGTCAGGATGCCAACCACCGCGGCACCCTGAAGATTCTCGGTCAGCACCACGCGATCACGGATGCGGATATTGTAATAATCGGCGGTGAGCGAAAACCCGTCGAACGGGCTAATGGCAATACCACCACCAAAGTTGGTCGCCTTTTCGGCCTGAAGCTGGCGGGAACCAAGCGCGCGGGCAACGGGATCGGAAACAGGGAAAGTACCGATCTCAATCAGCGTACCGTTGACGTTGTTGGTGGATGTGGTTTCGAAGAACTGCTGCGCAAGGCTTGGCGCGCGGAAACCGGTCGAGACCGATCCGCGGATCGCATAGCCGGGCAGGAATTCCCAACGACCGGCGATCTTGCCGTTTACCGTGCTGCCAAAATCAGAATAGCGTTCGTAGCGGCCGGCAACCTGCACCGTCAGCGTCTTGGTGATGCTGGTGTCGATTTCGCCATAGAAAGCAAAGCTGTTACGCGACACATCGACGGCATTATTCGGGCGGAAACCCGGAAACACCTGCGCGCCACCAGCACCGTTGAACGGTGCGGCGGAGAATGGACCGTTGATGAAGCTCGCCGTTTCGCCGGGGCGAATTTTGAAGTTTTCGTCACGGAATTCGCCGCCCACTGCGATGCCGAAGCTTTCGACAAAGCCGACGTCGAACCGCTTGCTAAGATCGAGGTTGACCACCGTTTGTCCAGCGGCGAGGCCACCCGCATCGAACACCCGCGGGCTGTTAATCCCGCCCAACGAAACGTTGAAGCTGTTCGACACCACGTAATCGAGCTGGTTAGATCCATAGACGACCGAAAGATCGGCCAAAATCCCGCTGCCAATGTCACCCTTCAGCCCGATTGCCCCAGCCACATCTTCAATCTCAGAATTGATCAGTGGCAAGAAACCATTGGCATAAAAAGGAACGAAGGTGGTTGTCGATGCGGCGAAATCGCGGTTGCGGGCGTCATTAGGCCGACGGAAAAAGCCAGCGCCGTTGCCATCGCGAATGCCGTAGCTACCAAAAGCATAAAGCTCGATACCAGGCATCACATCATAGCCAGCATTGACGAAGAAGTTGAAATCTTCGACCTGGCCATCGCCATAACGGTGGTTGAACCGGTTGATGGTCAGCTCGCGCGGGTCGCCGATTGTGGGATACTGGCGACGCGGATCGGCAGCCGATCGGTTGGTCGGGTCGCGATCTCGAAACTGGCCCGATAACACCACATAGCCGCTATCACCGACCGGCAGACCCACGCGTGCGGCCAGCGTCACAGTATTACCGTCGCCAATCGACTTGTTCCTGCCGGTATCCGTCAGCGCCAGCAGGTCATTGGTGCCGCCGCCTGCTGTAGTGACCACCGGCAGGCCGTTCGCCCCGGTCAAAACGCCTGTCACGTCAGGGACGCCGGCCAGCGTTGTGCTATAGCGGCCATAGGTAACGAGCGTCTGAACGCCCGGCTTTTTGTTCAGCTGAATGTTGATGACGCCAGCGATCGCGTCCGATCCATATTGCGAGGATGCGCCATCGCGTAGCACTTCAATGCGTTCAATTGCGACGGCGGGAATTTGGTTGAGATCGACAGCAGATGAACCGCGCCCGACCGACCCGTTGAGGTTCAGCAAAGCTGCTGTGTGGCGACGCTTGCCGTTAATCAGCACCAGCGTCTGGTCAGGCGCCAGGCCACGCAGCGTTGCGGGGCGCAGCGAATCGGTGCCATCGGTCAGCGATGGCTGAGGGAAGTTGAACGAGGGGACAAGCTGGCTGAGCAATTTGTTGGTTTCCGTCGCGCCACCACGGGTGAGCTGTTCAGCGGCAATGACGTCGATTGGCACGGTGCTGTCCGCTGCGGTGCGCCCCGCAAAACGGCTGCCGGTGACGATGATCGCCGGATCAGTGGAGGAATCGTCCGTGGCTTCTTCCTCTGCCGCCGCAGCAGCTTGGGCGGTCTGGGCATACGCGGGCGCGGCAAACGTTATCGCAAGCGCCGACGCCGTGAAGGCCAGGCGGGTAAACATCTTGATGCGCATTTTATTCCCCTTGAAAAGAACATCCCGGTGGGCATTGGTTCCTAAAAAATAACATAACCCAGCGCTCTGACGTAACAATAGTGCGCGAACCAGAGTCTCGCGATTGTCATCGTGCTGTTGCTGCAGAGCAACAATCTGATCGCCCCTGAATGGCCAGTGCCTTTTGGAGGCATGTCGCTGTCATCCGGGTGCTCATTCTATGGCAAAGGCCCGCGTAGCGTAGTTGACAGGAAGCGCAGCTTGGCATAGTTCGCCCCTCTTTCCGCGCCGGTTCGTCCGAGCGTGGGGTGATCTATTGGAAAGTGATTTTAGCCATGTTCGCAGTCGTGCGCACGGGCGGCAAGCAATACCGCGTTGCCGCTGGAGACAAGATTGTCGTCGAAAAGCTCGACGGTGAAGCCGGAGCGTCCATCACGCTTGGTGACGTCCTGCTCGCGGGCGAAGGCGCCGAGCTGAAATCGGTCGAGGGCCTGACGGTTGCCGCCGAGATCATCGCACAGGCGAAGGGCGAGAAGGTCATCGTCTTCAAGAAGCGTCGCCGCCACAATTATCGCCGTCGCAACGGCCATCGCCAGCAGCACACGATCCTGAAGATCCTGAGCATCGGTGCCGTCGAAGCAAAGAAGCCCGCCAAGGCCAAGAAGGCAGCGCCCGAAGGCGACGCCCAGAGCGCCGAAGCGTAAGACTGAAAATCTGAGGAAGACAGACAATGGCACATAAGAAAGCAGGCGGCTCTTCGCGTAACGGTCGCGATTCGGCAGGCCGTCGCCTTGGCGTGAAGAAGTTCGGCGGGCAGGAAGTCGTCCCCGGCAACATCCTCGTGCGTCAGCGCGGGACGAAGTTCTACCCGGGCCGCAATGTCGGCATCGGCAAGGATCACACCCTGTTCGCGCTCGTTGAGGGCCGCGTGGAATTCCACGCGGGCAAACTCGGCCGAACCTTTTGCTCGGTAGCACCAGCAGAGATGGCGATTGCCGCCGAATAACATCGGGTAACCAGCCGGGTTGCCCACCAGGGTGATCCGGGGTTCCTTCACAGGAACCAACCAAACAAGGGAGGCGGGTCACCCCGGCTCCCTTTTTTCTTGCTCCCTCAACAGCTTTGTCGCGAATACGTCATGGGGGCGTGCGAGCGGCAGGCCGACCGACGAGGAGAGTAAGCATGTTCGCTCGGACACCCAGACTGACATTGCGCCCCGGCTGGCCGGAGGATGCCGCCGCGCTGACCGCAGCGATCGCCCATGAAGCGGTGGCGTTCAAACTCGCCCGGCTACCCTGGCCCTATACGATCGATCATGCCACCGAATGGCTGAACCGGCCTGCAGGTGCCGACGTCGTCATGCACATCCTGGCGCATGGGGGCCCCTCCCCTCGCCTGATCGGTGCGATCGGCATCCATCCCGATGACAGCCACGGCGGGCATGAAATCGGCTATTGGCTGACCCCCGATGCCTGGGGCCGCGGCTATGCGACCGAAGCGGGCCGCGCGATGCTGGGCATTGCCCGCTACGGCATGGGCCTGAAGCGGCTGCATTCCGGGCACTTCATGGACAATCCCGCATCGGGGCGCGTGCTGACCAAGCTCGGTTTCCGCACCACGGGTGTCGAGCTGCGGCACTGCCTGGCGCTCGGCATCGACAAGCCCTGCGCGACGATGGAACTCGCTTTGTCCGATGCCCTATCGGAAGACGACCCGGCCCGCATGGCAGCGTGATACAAAAAAACCGTTCGGGTTGAGCAATGCTCGACCCGAACGGCAATAGGCGACGCCTGAGGGGTCAGGCCGCCGCTAATTCTCTTTCGGCTCGCGGCAGTACTGCCGCCTCATAATCGCTCTCAGCGAGTGCGATCAGCTTGCGGTCGTCATGGTTCCACGGGTGAAATCCGGGGAGGAAGAACGAAAACCACGCCCCCATCACCTTGCGGCCCATGCCGGGGGTGCCGAACACATACCAGGCAAGCTTCGCCCAGACGACCGGGCCGGTCAGCCCGTCCTGCCGGAGCAGTTCCAGCATGCCCTTGCGACGGCCCTCAAAAAATTTGAAGGTCGTCAGCAACATCACGATTGCCTTGACGCGCCACCGCGTGAAGCGCGGCCAGTTGCGCGTGGCATGCAGCCAGGTGTCATAAGCGACGCCCTTATGCTCGATCTCTTCCGCCGCATGCCAGCGCCACAGCGCGGCAGGCTGTTGCTCACCGCCTGCCAGATGCGCCGGCGTCGCGATCAGCTCGTGCGCGATGATCGCGGTGAAATGCTCCAGCGCCATTGTCGCGGCCAGATTGGCGATGGCCGGCCGCCCTTTGGTAAGCGCCAACGCCTCATCGACATGCTGTTCGAGCAACGTCACGTCATAGCCCTGATCAGTGACGTGGCGATTGAAGGCGACATGTTCGCGAGTGTGGACGACTTCCTGCTTGATGAAGGCGTTGATTTCCGCCGTCAGCTTGGGCGGGGTGCCGTCGCGAAACTGGCGGACGCTATCGATGAAATAGCCCTCCCCCTTGGGGAAGGTGACCGACAGCGCGTTGAAAAAAGCGGTGGCATAGGGATCATTGTTCAACCACCAGCGCCCCATTTTCTGGCCACGGCCAAAGCGCAGATCGCGCGGCGTGATCGTCAAATCAGCAGGACTGGTTGCTTTCGCCACAAAAACCTCCGAACAGAATGATTCAGCAATAGTTGCTTACATCACTGTCAGTAGGTCGTACTTACACTCGTGTCAATAGTCCGTCGTCGCCTCTCCCCCGAAGAATCGCGCGATAATGCGCTTGAAGCGGCGCGCGCGCTGCTGCTCGAAGCCGGGCCGCAAGCGGTGACGCTGAAGGCCGTCGCCGCGCGGATCGGGCGAACCCATGCCAATCTCCTCCATCATTTCGGCTCAGCAGCCGGGCTGCAAAAGGCGCTGATCGCGGCGATGGCCGAATCGATCGTCGGCACGATCGCCGCCGCCGTCATGCGCGCCCGCACCGGCGATCATGATCCGCGCGAGGTTGTAGACCTGACCTTTGATGCCTTTGGCAAGGATGGCGCGGGGGCGCTGGCCAGCTGGATGATCCTGTCAGGCAATGTCGATGCACTCGATCCGATCCTGGAAGCGATTCACGGCCTGGTCGATCAGCTGGCCGAGGACAAGGACATGCACGGCCCTGCCCTGCACGAAGAAACATTGTCGCTGGTGCTGATGGCGCTGGGCGACGCGCTGTTGGGCGGCCCAATGGCGAATGCGCTCCGCCTGCCACGCGGCATGGCCCGTGACCTCGCAGCACGCCAGCTTACCGCGTCACGGCTTGCGGCGGGGCTGCCGGTCAAGACGTGACGGCGAAGGCGCGCGTGGCCAATCATCGGCGCGGATATCGGTAATCGGCTGGATAAATTGTGCCGTGAGCGCGCCATTTTTCTGCAAGAGCCAGATCGGTACGCGGCTATATTGGCCGACTTCATACGTAAAGAAGTCAATGCTGACGCTCAACGGCGCGCCCTGAATGAAGCAATCGTTGACCCGCACACCGACAACCGGCAACGTCTTGAGCTTGTCGATGATCGCTGATTTGCTGGCATCAAGTAGCTCGAACTTTCCAACGCGGATGCTGATGTTGGTTACATTACCGTGTTGATCATATTCAGTTGAAACGACCATTTCATCGCGATCACATTTTGCGCGTATGATCTGCGCGGCCGACGGTGTTGCCCTATCGTCAAAAACGATTGTTACGTCTTTGTGGGGCTGAACGGGGTCCACCTGATCAAGGAATATCATAATTTACACCAATGCTGATGGCGTTGGGCGACACGCTCCACGACAGCCCTATGGCCAACGCGCTCGGGCAGCTGAATGACATGGCGGGTAAACCGGCCGTACGGCAGCTGTTGATATCCCGCTGGGCGGCTGATTTTCCGGTCAAGGTTTAGGGGCAGACTTCCACCAGGGTTTATCGACTTCGATGTCAGCTCGAGGTTGCGCAAACTTAACAATAATCTCACCATTCTCTCGTTGAAACCACATCCGCTGCACACCGAAACTTTTCGGATCCTCATCATTTGCGAAAGTAAAAATATCGATGTTCACACTCAGCGGAGCACCCCTTAGGAAGCAGTTATTAATCTTCACCCCGGACACTGAATGATTCTTCAACCGTTCAATGATTTCTATCTTCGCACCAGCACTCAGGCGCAAATTATCTGAATAAATCATAAAATCGGAAATTCTACTTAACCAACCATAAGCAATATCAATTCTCATTCCGATTTCAGAATTTCGACAGATAGATTGTACTATTTCAGATCGATTAGGCGCCCGCCGGTCGTCCAAGATGACATAACTATATTTTTCTCGATCCTGATTTTGGTGTACAGGTTCGCCTATGAAAAAGCTGATCATTGCTTTGCCATGCAGTCGCTGGTTGTTATTTGACCAGGTAGGTTATCACCCCTAACAAATCCTGCTTTTTGGGATGGGTCGTATAATTGCTTGTCGCTATATTTGAATTCTCTAACTATACCGCGTGAGTCTGCCAAAAATAGAGAATAGGTCGCAGCCGATGCACCTTGAGCAACCGCCAAATCAGCACTAGCCCAATCTTTCGTTGATGGATATCTCCCAATCAAATCTTCACGTTGTTCCCCATAACTAGGATGATTGTGAATCAAACCCACTATCCGAGCTCCATCGGATGCATTCGGCGGTCGTCGGGCAAGAGAGAACGTATCGCTATCATAGGTAAATAGCTGATCTAGATAAAGCTCGAATCTATCGCCGACTTTAATGATGTTTCCGGCATACTCCACCACAGGCATGGTGTTGCCGTCAGCACTATAGCTAACCAATTCTTGTTGAACACGCTTGGCCAGCCCGGCTGCTGTGGAGCAACTTATGACCAACGGCACGCTTCGTTCGACAAAGGTCTCTCCGCCCCCGCCTTCGCCTACTGGCAGCAGCATGGGAGAATCAAAAAACCCCGGCCCTTCAGACGAAAGTTCACGAACGAAAAACGCGCCCGTACTTCTGTTCAAATATCCTGTCACGACGATATCCGGATCCATGCGAAGGGCTCCTTTAGGGGGGGTGCAACCACAGTATGGTACTAGAAAATAAGCACTTTTTCAACGCGAACTTGGATATTTGTTGCAAATGGTGATCGGTTGGCCGGTCGTTCGACCACTACCGCCCCCACACTGGATAAAATGCTGCTTTGCGCTAGAGGTGCGCGATGCATTTTCTCGATCAAGCCAAGATTTTCGTCCGTTCGGGCGCCGGTGGCCCCGGTGCTGTATCGTTTCGCCGTGAAAAGTTCATCGAATATGGCGGCCCCAATGGCGGCAATGGCGGCAAGGGCGGCGACATCATCTTTGAAGCCGTCGCTGGCCTGAACACGCTGATCGACTTTCGCTACACCCAGCATTTCCGGGCGCCGCGCGGCAAGGGTGGCGCCGGACAGAACCGCACCGGGGCGGGCGGCGACGACCTGATCATCCGCGTCCCCGTCGGCACGCAGGTGCTGAGCGAGGACCGCGACCATGTGCTGGCGGACTTCACCGTGCCGGGCCAGCGCACCGTGTTCATGCGCGGCGGCGATGGCGGGCGCGGCAATGCCAGCTACAAGACCAGCACCAACCGCACCCCGCGCCAGCACGGCACCGGTTGGCCGGGCGATGAGGGCTGGGTCTGGCTGCGGCTGAAGCTGCTCGCCGATGCCGGGCTCGTCGGGCTGCCCAATGCAGGCAAATCGACCTTCATTAACGCGACCACCAATGCCAATGCCAAGGTCGGCGATTACCCTTTCACCACGACGCGGCCACAATTGGGCGTGGTCAGCCACCGCAACCGCGAGTTCGTGTTGGCCGACATCCCCGGCCTGATCGAGGGCGCTGCCGACGGTGCCGGCATCGGCGACCGCTTCCTGGGGCATATCGAGCGCTGCAAGGTGCTGCTTCACCTTGTGGATGCCACTGAGGATAACCCTGTGGATAACTACAGGATCGTGCGTGGAGAACTTGACGCTTATGGCGCCGGGCTGATCGACAAGCCCGAGGTGATCGGCCTCAACAAGATCGACGCGCTTCCTGCGGCGGACGTGAAGAAGCTCGCCACCAAGCTCAAGCGCGCGAGCAAGGCGGAGGTGATGCTGCTATCGGGCGCGGGCGGCGAGGGGATCGAGGCCGTGCTCGACCGGCTGGTTGAGGCGATTGGCCCGCTCGAAGCGGCCCCCACCGCAGGCGACGCCGAAGAGGTAGCGGAGTGGTCGCCGATCTGAGAGTGCCCATCCTTTCGTCGCCCGCGCCGATATGGTAACAGACGGCATGCGACACGATCCAGCCTATCGACCGATCACGGCTGATGAATTTCTTGCGATCGATTTTGGGACCGACAAGAAATTTGAGCTCGATAACGGGGTCATCTATATGATGACTGGTGGGACCGAGCCGCATGCCTGGGTTCAGCTCAACATTCTCGCGTGGCTCAAGACGAAATTGCGCGGCACTGGCTGTCGGCCCTATGGCAGCGACATGGGGCTGCGGGTCGGCGAACGCGACATACGATATCCCGATATCGCGATTTATTGTGCCCAGCCCCCACGCGACGAACTGCGCAACAGCAAAGCATTAGCTGATCCAACCGTTGTCATCGAAATCCTGTCGCCGAGTACGACGAGCTTTGATCAGGGTACGAAGCTGGAGGAGTATAAGGCGATTGCCAGCGTGCGGACGATCGCCTTTGTCGATCCAGTCAACGAGCTGTGCCGCACACTCGAACGGATCGGCAATACGGCATGGTCAGACCAGATGTTCTCGGGCGAGCGCGGGATCGATATCCCTTCGCTCAATATCGTCATTCCGCACGAAGAAATCTTCGCGCGCGACTGACCTTTAATGCCCAGCCATTGGCGTAACCCTGGAGCGGCGCTAACGCAGGCAGCGATGACTGCCTTTTCCCCCACCACCTGCCCGCGCCTGATCGTCAAGGTCGGATCGTCGCTGCTCGTCACGCCTTCGGGCGACGTACGGCGCGATTGGCTGGCGACGCTTGCGGCCGATATCGCGGCGCGGACCAAGGCTGGGCAGCAGATCGCCGTCGTTTCCTCGGGCGCGATTGCGCTGGGGGCACGGCGGCTGAAGCTCGCCAAGGGGGGCCGCGCCAGTCTGGAGGACGCGCAGGCCGCCGCGGCCACCGGGCAGATCGCGCTCAGCCAAATCTGGGCTGAGCTGCTGGGTGCAGAGGGCCTTACCGCCGCACAAATGCTGGTGACGCTCGACGACCTTGAGGACAGAAGGCGCTATCTGAACGCCTCAGCAACGCTTGGGCGGCTATTGTCGCTGGGCGTCGTGCCAGTGATTAACGAGAATGATTCGGTCGCCACCGAAGAAATCCGGTTTGGCGACAACGACCGGCTTGCCGCTCGGATCGCGCAGGCGGCAGCGGCGCAGGGCGTGATCCTGTTGTCCGACGTGGCCGGCTTGTTCGAAGCCAACCCCCTCACCCACCCTGATGCGCGCCTGATCGAGCGTGTCGAGCGCATTGATGCGCGGATCGAAGCGATGGCGAGCGGCGACTCCGCTTCCGGCATGGGATCGGGGGGCATGGCCTCAAAGATTGCCGCCGCGCGGATTGCAACGGGCGCGGGCGTGACGTTGGCGATCGCATCGGGGCATGTCGATCACCCCCTCGCCGCCTTTAACACGAGCGGACGTGGCACGGTCTTCATCGCCGAACGCAGCGCGACGGCGCGCAAGGCCTGGCTGGCGGGCGGGCTGACTGCAAAGGGCGAGATCAGCGTCGATGCCGGTGCAATCGCCGCGCTGAAATCCGGCAAGAGCCTGCTCGCAGCAGGCGCTACTATAGTCACGGGCACCTTCATGCGCGGTGACCTGGTTGCAATCACCGCCCCCGATGGCCGCGTCGTCGCGCGCGGCCTAAGCGAATATGATGCCGCCGACGCTGCCAGCCTCTGCGGCAAGCGCAGCGAGGATCATGCCGCCATCCTGGGCCATGAACCGCGCGGGGCATTGGTTCACCGCAACCATATGGCGCTGTTATGATCATCGCGCTGACCGGCGGCACTGGCTTTGTCGGTAAGCGGCTGATCGCGCTCGCGACGGCGGCCGGGCATCAAGTCCGCGCCCTTGCCCGCCGACCGCAAGCCGACCAGCCTGGCGTGACCTGGATCGCCGGGGCGCTCGACACGCCGGACGCGCTGACCGAGCTTATGGTCGGGGCTGATGCGGTGCTTCACGTCGCTGGCGTCGTCAACGCGCCCGATCGCGCTGGCTTCGCGGCCGGCAATATTGCCGGAACCCAAGCGATGATCGACGCGGCGGTCAGCGCTGGGATCGTCCGTTTCATCCACGTCTCTTCGCTCGCTGCGCGCGAGCCTGCGCTCTCCAACTATGGCTGGTCAAAGGCAGAAGGCGAGCGCCTGATCGAAAACGCACCGCTCGATTGGACAATCATCCGCCCACCTGCGGTTTACGGCCCGGGCGATCTTGACATGCTGGACACCTTCCGGATCGCCAAAATGGGTATCGCGCTGATGCCTCCTCCGGGCAGGATGGCAGTGATCCATGTCGATGATCTCGCCCGGTTGCTGCTGGCCCTGGCCGCGCAGGATATCGGCCGGCTGATCATCGAGCCCGATGACGGTACCCTCGGCGGCTGGACGCATGCCGATTTCCTTGGCCGGGCAATCGGCGAAGCGATTGGCCACCGTGTACTGCCCCTAGCGTTGCCGCGCGCCTTGCTGGCGATTGCGGCGCGGCTCGATGGGCTTTTTCGGGGATCGGGCGCGAAGCTGACGCCGGATCGAGTCGGCTATATGTGCCACCCTGACTGGACCGTTGACCCGGCTAAACGACCGCCACCGTCGCTGTGGTCGCCGCAAATCGCAACCCGTGACGGGCTTGCAGCGACGGCTGCATGGTATCGTGCGCAAGGACTGCTATAGATTCGTCAGAATACCGCCGCATTTGCCTGTCACGGGCAGCCATTATCCAATCTGCAAGGACCGACATGAGCGACCGCACCGCCGTCTACGACACCGTTACCGCCCTAATCGAGCCGTTCAACAAGAAGGGCGTCTCGCTGAGCGATGCGACCACCTTTCAGGGCGATCTCGAATGGGACAGCCTGACCGTGATGGATTTTGTGGCCGCGATCGAGGATGATTTCGACATCATCATTACGATGAATATGCAGGCGGAAATCGAAACCGTCGGCCAGCTGGTCGATGCCGTGATGAAGCTGAAGGGTTGATCCGATGAGCGATGCCGTTGCCGCCGCCGATGCCTTGCCGATTGATCCGGTACCGGTCGCCCCCGAACGCGATCTCTTTACCAAATTCGATCCGCTGATCGCTGAAAAACAGGCACTGCTCGATAACGGCGTCCGTGACCCCTTCGGGATCGTGATGGATGAGGTAAAATCGCCGACCGTTGCGATGATCAAGGGCAAGGAAACGATCCTGCTCGGCACCTATAATTATATGGGCATGACCTTCGATCCCGATGTCATCCAGGCCGGCAAGGATGCGCTGGATCAATTCGGATCGGGCACCAATGGCAGCCGTATGCTCAACGGCACGTTCCGCGACCATATCGACGCCGAAGACGCGCTGAAGGAATTTTACGACGCGTCGTCAGCGATGGTGTTTTCAACGGGCTATCAGGCCAATCTCGGCATTATTTCGACGCTTGCCGCCAAGGGCGAGTATATCATCCTTGATGCTGACAGCCATGCGTCAATCTATGACGGCTGCGCGCTGGGCAATGCAGAGGTCGTCCGCTTCCGCCATAATTCGGTCGAAGATCTCGACAAGCGCCTGGGTCGTCTGCCCAAGGAACCCGGCAAACTGGTGGTGCTGGAGGGCGTCTATTCGATGCTCGGCGACATCGCGCCCTTGAAGGAAATGGTCGCAGTCGCGCGCAAGCATGGCGCGATGGTGCTGGTCGACGAAGCGCACTCAATGGGCTTTTTCGGCGCGCACGGGCGCGGCGTGTATGAAGATCAGGGCCTTGATCTGGGCACTGATGTCGATTTCATCATCGGTACCTTCTCCAAATCGGTCGGCACCGTCGGCGGCTTTTGTGTGTCCAACCATCCAAAGTTCGAAGCGATGCGGATGGTCTGCCGCCCGTACATCTTCACCGCCAGCCTGCCGCCCTCGGTGGTCGCCACGGCCGCAACTTCGATCCGCAAGCTGATGCACGCGCATAACAAGCGCCAGCATCTGTGGGAAAATGCCCGCACACTGCATAATGGCTTGACCGCAATGGGGTTCAAGCTGGGCACCGAAACGCCGCAGTCAGCGATCATTGCGATCATCCTGGAGGATCAGGTGCAAGCGGTGATGATGTGGCAGGCGCTGCTCGAGAACGGGCTTTATGTGAACATGGCGCGGCCACCAGCGACGCCAGCGGGCACCTTCCTGCTGCGCTGCTCGCTGTGTGCGGAGCACACGGCAGAGCAGGTCACGCAGATATTGGGCCTGTTTGAAGCGGCGGGACGCGGCGTCGGCACGATCGCCTGAAGGCCTGGCTATCGAGCGTCGCGCTGTCTGCCGGGCGGGTGCGCTATCGTACCAAGGTGATCATCGAAGCGGCTATGGCAAATCGTGTGCGCCATACATCGTCATGATTTGGCTGCTGACGGCGACGGAAATGCGCGATATAGCCGCGATGATCGGGATGGTCGTACCGTCCCCAATCGCGTTTAGGTCGCCCAGCTTTTGTTAACGTCACTCGATCGCTACATGGCTCGTCTAATCGCGGTGCCGCTGCTCGCCAATCTCGTCATCGCGCTGATGTTGCTGGTGATCGATCGGATGCGCACGCTGTTCGCTTTTGTCGCGACAGAGGGCGGGCCGGTCAGCGTCGTCTGGGAAATGCTCGCCAATCTGGTCCCCGAATATCTCGGGCTTGGGATTCCAATCGGGCTGTTGCTCGGGGTGCTGCTCGCCTTTCGTCGGCTGGCGATCAGTTCGGAACTGGATGTGCTGCGCGCCGTGGGCATCAGCTATACCCGGCTGCTCAAGGTGCCCTATATGATCACCTTTGCCCTGGCGCTCCTGAACCTGGCTATTGTCGGCTATGTGCAGCCTTATGCGCGCTATGCCTATGAAGGGTTAAGCTTTGAATTGCGGACCGGCGCGCTCGGCGCGTCGATCAAGGTGGGCGAATTCACCAATTTTCCCAAGGGCGCAACCGTGCGGATCGAGCGCAGCGAAGATCAGGGCCGCAAGCTTTCCGGCATTTTCGTCCATGCCGACACCGCCAGGGGCGGCTGGACGGCGGTTACCGCAGCGAGCGGCCAGTTTTTGGCCACCGACAATCCTGACGAGATTATCTTCCGGCTGACCAACGGTACGCTGATCAATAATGAACCGGGCTTTTCCGCGCCACGGGTGCTGAGTTTCACGTCGCATGACTTGCCGATTCCGCTCCCCAAATCCGAAAGCTTCCGCACCCGTGGTGGTCGCAACGTGGAACTGACGCTGCCCGAACTCGCCCGGATCGGGCGCGATCCCGGCAGCCCGTTGATGCTGCGCGAAACGAGCCGTTCCGCTTTCCATTTCCGCCTGGTGGAAGTGGCGACGATGTTCCTGTTGCCGTTGCTTGCCCTGGCTTTAGGCGTGCCCCCCAAACGATCGTCATCGGCGCTGGGTGTATTTATCGCGATCGTGATGATCGTGACCTATCACAAGGTGAACGAATATGCGGAATCGGTTGGTGGGCTGGGCCTGATCGATCCTTTCATTGCTCTTTGGGTGCCGTTTGTGGTGTTCGCCGCGCTGGTGTTCTGGATGTATTATCAGATCGCTTTTGTGCCTGGCGGCCAGCCGATCAGCGCGCTTGAACGCACCGCGTCATCGCTCGCCAAGGCAATCAGCCAGCGCATGCCCGGCATGCGCAAGCAGAAGGATGCCTGATGCAGGCGAAATTCTTCCCCTCGCGCACCGTGGCACTCTATATGGCGCGCCTGTTCGTCGTGCGCACCTTTGCGATCCTGGCCGCGCTGGTCATCGTGCTCCAAACGCTCGATTTGCTGAGTGAGAGCGGTCGGATTCTGGCCGTCCCCAGCAATGGCAATGCCGAAATTCTGCGCTATGTCGGCTTTCGGACACCGCAGATTATTGGCCTTTTTCTGCCGTTTTCCGTGCTGCTCAGCACGATCCTGACGCTCAGCATGCTCAACCAGAACAGCGAAGTCATCGCGCTAAAGGCATCGGGGTTATCGGCGCATCAGGTGCTGGCGCCGCTGATCCTGACCGGCTTCATCATCGCCATCATTTCGTTTGCCTTTAACGATCGCGTCGTCTCGCGCGCGACCGCGACGCTCAATCGATGGCAAAAAGTGGAATATGCCGCCTTGCCCATCGATCGCGGTGACCGGACGAATGTATGGGTGCGCGACGGCGACGACCTGATCAATGTCCGCTCGGCCCGAGGCAAGGGCAATGCCGTGACGCTTAGCGATGTGACGCTCTATGATCGTCAGGAGGGCAATTTGATCGGCGTCATCCGCGCGGCCAAGGGCGGTCGCATTGTCGGCGGCTGGCAAATCGATAACGCGATCCGCTTCGACGTCGCCACCGGCACATCGCGCAAGCTGGGCAACATTATCGTCGCGCGCGGAGTGCGACCGGATCAGTTCACCCTGACGACCGTCGATCCCAATGGCCTGTCCTTCGGCGCGCTGTGGAACGCGATCAACGATCTGCGCGATGCCGGCAGGCCGACCAAGGCGCTGGAGGGATCGCTCTGGCACAAGATTTCCGGGCCGCTGTCGGCCGTGCTGATGCCATTGCTGGGGGCCGTGGCGGCCTTTGGCATTGCACGATCGGGGAAGCTGTTCATTCGCGCCGTGATCGCCATGGCGCTGGGCTTTGCCTATTTCGTGTCGGAAAACTTCGCGATCACGATGGGCGACCTTGGTGCCTATCCGCCGCTATTGGCGGCCTGGGCGCCCTTTATCTTGTTCCTGCTGATCGGCGAACTGGTTCTGGTCCGGTCCGAGGAATAGGGCTCAGGCAGCCGGGCGGGCGCGCATCGTGCTGATGACGATCTTGCGGACCAGCCCCGGCAAGCCAGGATAATTGGCGCGGTGATATGGCGAATTGGCATCCAGCGCACCCGCTAGGCGGCGATGCGCCTCGCCAAGCGCGTGATAGGGCAGGCTAGGCAGCAAATGGTGGAGAGCGTGATAGCGCAGACCAACTGGTGCCCATAAAGCTGGCAGCAACGCTGGCGGCGGCACGTTCACGCTGTCGAGATACTGCGCCGTTACCGTCATCGCTTCCCCTTCATTTTCCCAAAGATGCGCGACCAGCGTGCGCACCTGGTTGAGAACGGCAACGCCTGAGGCGATCGCCATGAAGATCAGAAACCCGCGCAAGGGCACGATGCCTGCGGCAACGCTGCCCAGCAGGGCGATCGCAAACACGCTGCACCCGGCGGCCTGCCAGCGCCATTGGCGCAACAATGCGCCCTCTGGCGCGCGGCGTTCAAAAGCCGGGTTGATCGACAGGGCCGACAGTCGCCCAATCACAATTGTGCGGATCTTCGGCGAGATCGCGGCAAGCGGGCTCAGCACGGCAAAGCGGAACAGCAGCGCCACCGGTGCCACCAACGAAGCCATGATGAACAATGGCAAAGACCATGGCTTCATCAACGCAAGCGGCAGATATTCGGGATCTTCAGCAGTGCCATAGCGCGTGCGAGCATGGTGAAGCGTGTGCACCCCTTCATAAGTGAAGGACGGCACCATCAGCGGCAAGCCAATCAGCAGATTCCAGCCAAAGCGGAACCAGGGCACGGCACTGTGCTTGATATGTGTCAGTTCATGGATGAAGCTGCCGGCGCGGTACAAGGCCAGCACTGCGACGACACCCGCCAACACTGCCCAGCCGGGCGACGCGAGCAGGATGGCGGCGGCCAGCGCCGCATAGCCAATGCCCGCGGACAGCAGCAAATCGGTCCAATAAATGATCGGCTTGGGCGGATTCAGATCGCGCGTTAGCTCAACAGCGGCGCGTAGCATCGCCATATCATCGGCGATCCGGTCGCGCGGCGCGGCGGCTACGCGCGAGGTGGTCAGGTCAGCGTCGCGCTGGTCAAGGGAAATGGTGGAGGTCATGATGTCGGCCATTGCCCAAAGATAGTGGCAGCATGGTGGCGAAACCAGAGGGGGCGCGCGGCATCGCTTGACACTGGCGCGCGAACAACGGACTGCACGCGCTTCGTCGCAAGAGAGGCCCTATCGTGGCAAGCCAACCCCTCGCCGTCCGCCCTGTCAGCACCCCGGCCGATCGCAAGGCGTTTATCAACGTCGCCTATCTGCTCAACCGTGATGACCCGAACTGGGTGGCCCCGCTCCGCAGCGAAGTTGCCGGCACAATCGATCCTAAGAAAAATGCCTGGTTCAGCCATGCCCATGGCCAGTTGTTCATCGCCACGCGCGGCGGCGAACCGGTCGGCAGGATCTCAGCGCATGTCGATACGCTGGCGCTGGAAATGCCAGCCGAAAAGGGTTTCGGCCCCGGCACGGGTTTTTGGGGGATGTTCGACGCGGCCGATGCCAATACCGCCAAGGCGCTGATCAACACCGCTGAGGATTGGCTACGCAACCAAGGCATGACCCGCGCGATCGGCCCAGTCAGCCTGTCGATCTGGGAAGAACCCGGCCTGCTAATCAAAGGCCATGATCATCCGCCGACCGTGATGATGGGCCATCACCCGGCCAAATATCAGGGCTGGATCGAAGCAGCAGGCTATCTGCCCATCAAACAGCTGATGACCTATGAACTTGATATTTCTGTTGAATTTCCACCCATCGTCAACCGGATCATCGCATCGGGTGAAAAGAATCCGCGCATCCGCATCCGCCCCGTCGATAAGAAGAACTTTGAGGCAGAGGCTGAATTGATCCTCGCCATCCTCAACGATGCCTGGTCGGACAATTGGGGCTTTATTCCGCTGACGCAGCCGGAAATCGCCGATGTCGGCAAGAAGCTAAAGCCAATCGTCTTCGAAGATCTCATCCAGATCGCCGAACTGGACGGCGAACCGGTTGCCTTCATGATCACCCTTCCCGATTTGAACGAGGCGATCGCCCCGCTCAACGGATCGCTTTTCCCCTTTGGCTGGGCCAAGCTGTTGTTGTGGCTGCGCAAGCCACAGGTGCGCACGATGCGCGTCCCGCTAATGGGGGTCGTCAAGCGGCTGCAATCGTCGCGCATGGCGAGCCAGCTGGCCTTTATGATGATCGAATATATCCGCCGCGCGTCGGTGAAGAATTACGGGGCAAGCCGTGGCGAGATCGGCTGGATCCTTGATGACAATCAGGGCATGCGATCGATCGCCGAAACGATCAACAGCCATGTCAACCGCATCTACCAACTCTACGCCCGGCGGCTTTAGGCAAAACGGCATGACCGGGCGACGGCATGGCCATCGCCCGGCGACCTGATCAAGCAATCAATCCTTGCTGGGATGATCGACATCCACGCCCATCTCGGCCCATTCTGCGCGCGTCCGGCAGAACCGGCGGGGGATGCGCGACCCGGTAATTTCAGTGGAGGCACAATAACGACGCGTGTTGGCAGCTGGATTAGCTGCAGGCGGCGTCGGTGCCGGTGCGGGATCAGCGAGTGACGGTTGGGCAGGATCGGGCTGAGGGCCTGCCGCCATTGCCGGCGATGCGGCCAATGCGGCAGCAAGCAAGCCACCAGCCAATACGGGACCAAAAGCTTTCGAGAGCGAAGAACGAACGAGCATAAAAACCTCCAGGGAACCAACACGGCGTTCATCTGCGCCGCCCCCAAGCCTTAGCATCGTTCGTGCCAACATTAATAATTGTTTAATATCAGTTAGTTAATATATTGCGTATTATCGTATTACATCACTAGATCACTGAAGAATGGTGAATAATACCAGATGTTGGCAAAGATCGACATTTAGCCCGCCTGGCCAGCGCCTCAGCCCGGCCGATCACGCCACACCAGGATGCGCACCGCCGCGCGCCCTCCTCAGTTCGGCTGCAGCGTGACCCAGGTCGGCGCGTGATCGCTGGCCTTTTCGCGGCCACGATAGGCCTTGTCGACCCCGGCATCGATCAGCCAGTCAGCCGCTTGCGGACTGAGCAACAAATGATCGATCCTAAAGCCCGCATCGCGCTGCCAGGCACCGGCCTGGTAGTCCCAAAAAGTCCACACGCCACCCCGTGGATGGCGGGTGCGTAACGCGTCTGTCCAGCCCTGGGCGACCAGCGCGCGAAACCCGGCGCGGCTTTCCGGCTGCATCAGCGCATCGCTTGCCATGGCGGGCACCGAATAGGTGTCATCGTCATTAGGGATGACATTATAGTCCCCCGCCAGCACAACCGGCCGCTCCGCCGCCAGCAAGGCCAGCGCACGCGCACGCAGTCGATCGATCCAGCGCAGCTTGTAATCGAATTTGGGGCCCGGCTGGGGATTGCCATTGGGCAAGTAGATCGACGCGACGATCAGGCCCGCGACATCAACCTCAAGATAGCGGCTGTGATCATCCTCTGTTTCGCCCGCCAGCCCGCGCTGCCGTTCGACTGGATCGACGCCCTTGGCAAGCACGGCCACGCCATTAAAAGCCTTTTGCCCATGCCAGACGGCCCCATAGCCGGCCGCCCGGATATCCGCTTCCGGAAAGGTCTCGTCGCTCGACTTGAGTTCTTGCAGGCAAACGATATCGGGCGCCTGTTCGGTCAGATACTCGATCAGCCGTGGCAGCCGCGCCTTGATGCCATTGACGTTATAAGTGACGATTTTCATCAGATCGGCTGATCAGCGGCGATCAGATCGCGAAGCTGGAACCGCAGCCACATCCTGATGCGGCCTGGGGGTTTTCCACGCGAAACGCCGTGCCGCCCAGCGTCTCGACAAAATCAACCGAACAGCCGCGGACCAGATCAAGGCTGACCGAATCGACAACGAGCTTAACGCCATCGCGTTCAGCAACGCTGTCATCGCCCTCAACGCCGTCCGCCAGGCCAAATTTATACTGGAAGCCCGAACAGCCACCGCCATCGACGGACAGCCGCAAAATCGCCGGCTTGCCCTGTTTGGCCGCAATTGCCGCCACGCGCGCGGCGGCCGAATCGGTGATGGTTACGGCTGAAGCGCCGCTCTGCTGGTCAGTCATCGTCATCCTACGCAGATAAGCGCTTGGCGGCACCACGGCAACCGGCCAGCGACGCCTTTGTAAGCAACGGCTTATTCAGCGACTTTTGGTCCACCAATGGCAGGCTTTGCCGTCAACGCTCGATCCTGTACCGACCGCAGGAAATCGGCTGACTGCATGAACGGCATCGGATTCACCGCCTGGCCATCGATCCGCACTTCATAATGAAGATGGCTGCCCGTCGAGCGACCCGTTGACCCCATCAGCGCGATCAACTGGCCACGCACCACGCGCGTGTTCGGCAGGACCAACAGCTTCGACAAATGGCCATAGCGTGTGGCGATGCCGCGACCATGATCGACTTCGACCATATTGCCATACCCACCGGAACGCTCCGAACGCGAAACAATGCCGTCAGCGGTCGCATAAACCGGCGTGCCAACCGCGCCTGGAATATCTACCCCGGCATGCATCGCCGCCACACCCCGGAAGGGATCGCTGCGTACGCCATAATTGCTGGTGAAGCTAACGCGCGTGACCGGTTGCGCCGATGGGATCGCGATCACGCCGCGCTCAAGCGAATCAAGCTTCTTCCACGTCATGAACAGCGACCGGAACTGCTTATCCGCTTCGACATCGGCGACTTCGGCGCCTGCTTCAACAGGCTCAAACGGACCGCCCATTGATACATTGCGCTGCAGGAACCGTTCGGGCGCAATACCCAGCCGGCGGACCTGGTTGGCGGCAAGGTTGTAGCGCGCCTCGGCCAACGCACGGGCCTTTACAGCCATCGCCAGTTGCCGCTCCTCAACCCGCTTGAACGGGGCGATAACATCGGCAGCGACGGCTGCTGTCTTGGCATCAATCGTCGGCGTGGTGAGCGCCAGCTTGGTGCCCTTTTTGCCTTCCAACACGGCGACGATCAGCGCCTGGCGCTGCTCAACACGGGCGGCATGAACTTCGGCGGCATATTTCACGGCGGCCAGATTGGCCTGCATCTTGACCAGCTTGGTTTGCAGCTGAGCCATTTTCACTTCGGGTGATGCCGGTGTTTGAAGCACGCCGCTGATCTGCACTGCAGTGATCGCGGCATGGGCAACGCCATAAGCCGAAAAGCACAGGGTAACCCCCGCTACCCCTGCCAATGCCGCCTGCGTATTCCCACCAATGCTGAACCGGCGCAGATCGCGTCCGTCGTGAAAAATGAAGTCACGCGTTTTAAATTGGCTCCGGACCTGCGCAATGCGGTCCGCAATCGAAATCGTCGTCTTCTTGACCATGAATCCCCGGCGATCTGATTGCCGGTGCCATCATCATGGCACCCGCGTATCGCGCTCACGGCCCCTCCGCAGCGTCGATGCCCGGTCTTCGCAACCAAGACCGGTATCAGCAATAGCTGGCGGTCCGTGTTGGGTTGGAACGAAGGCGACTCACGGCGAAACGTTAAAAGCGCGCCGAATTATGGATCAATTCGGGATTTCACGCGTTTGAACCTGCGATGGCCCTATGCCCGAATCACCCCTGTTCGCGCGATTCGGTGAAAATTCGGTGAAAAAACCGCTCAACCCAGCGCGCGGACGGCCTCAAGCACATCGACCGCATGGCCAGGCACCTTCACTCGCCGCCAACTGCGCACCAGATTGCCTTGCGCATCGAACAGGAAGGTCGACCGGTCGATCCCCATATAGGTTTTGCCGTACATGCTCTTTTGCACCCACACGCCAAAAGCCTCCATCGCGGCATCGTCCTCATCGGTCGCGAGCGGGACGGTAAGATCATATTTATCGATGAATTTCTGATGCTTGATCGGGGGATCTTTAGACACGCCGAGAACAGCGGTGCTGAGCGAGCCGAATTCCTTCAGATGCTGGCTGAAATCCTGCGCTTCGCGCGTGCAGCCCGATGTATCGTCCTTGGGATAGAAATACAGCACGAAGGGCGCACCGACATAGCTCCGCAAATTGACCTTGCCGCCGCTTGATGTGGTCAGCTCGATATCCGGGATCTTGTCCCCTTCAACCAACGCCATGATCATCTTCCCCTATGCTTGGATGGTGCGATTCCCAATGCTGCATGCTCAGTCGAGTCCAGCTGGCGCGCACCTCCTGCCGCGTCGCATTGAGCAGCGCAACCACCTCATCCCAATCCTGCAGCGCGAGTGCCCGAACGATCAACGTTCTCGTTGCTGGGCCGGGCGGTTGCATATCGGGCGCGACCAGCCGGATTGTCACCAGCAATCGGGTCAAAAAATCATGCGCGGCCCGCAGCGCGGGCGGCACCAGGCCAGCACCGGCAAGCTGGTCGATCGCGGTGCCAAGGTCCGATGAAAACCCAATCCGGTGGCTGAGCTGGGTGAGGTGCACAGCAAATTCCAGGTCGACAAGGCCCCCCGGCAACAGCTTCGCATCGAGCGGACCGACCGGCGGTTTGTGCATCGCCATATCACGCCGCATCGTCACGGCGTCAGCCACAAGATCCCGATCGGGTCGGGCACCACCCAGCACCGCAGCGACGATGTCATCAACCTCTGCGCGCCCTGCCAGCGATCCAAAAATCGCCCGGGCACGGGTCAGCGCCATATGTTCCCAGGTCCAGGCGCTTTCCTGCTGATAGCGCGCAAACCCGATCGTAGACACGACCAACGGCCCCTGATCACCCGATGGCCGCAGCCGGGTATCAATCTCATAAAGCGGCCCAGCGGCGGTCGGCACCGACAGCGCAGCACTCACACGTTGTGCAAGCCGATTATAATAAAGCACTGCACTTAAAGGCTTTTTTCCATCTGATTCGGCGCGGTAATCGCCGGTGAACAGATAGATGAGATCGAGATCAGAGGCATGAGTGAGCAACCCGCCACCCATGCGACCAAGCGCCATGATCACCAGTTCACTGTCGGGCACGCGGCCATGCGCAATCGCAAATTCGTCAATTGTTGCCCGCACGATGACGTCGATCGCTGCTTCGGCAACGCGCGCATAGCCGGCCGCAACGGCCAGCGGATCGCTGACCCCGGCCACAATCTGCGCGCCCAGGGCAAAGCGCTTTTCGCCAACCACGCGCCGGGCATAATCAAGCAACGCCTGATAATCCGTGCCCTCGCGCGGCGCGATCTGGGCGATCAAGGTCGGCACGTCGCCGACGGGATCCAGCGCGGTTGAATCGATCAGCCCATCCAACAGTTCCGGACGCCGGCCAAGCGCCTCGGCAAGCGGCGGCGCATGGCTTAGAATCGCGCCCAACAGGCGCGTGAGCGCTGGTTGCGCCTCTAACAGCCGGAAGAAGTTGATCGCGCTCGATAGCCGCGCCAGGATATGGTCGAGCCGGATGATCGCGCCTGCTGGATCGGGCGCTTGTCCCAGTCCATCGACGAGCCCAGGCAGCACCGCCTCTAACGCCTGACGCGCCGGCCCGCTGCGCAGCGCCGGATAGGCGCCCGCCCGCCAACTTTCGATGCGTTCGCGCGCCACCGGTGCGGCCACGTCGTCAAAGCCAGCGGTGATCAGCGCCGCCAGCAACCGCGATGAATCGCCCGGCAGCGCATCGCCCGTTTCGGGTTCGATGCCGTCATAGATCACCCCAACCCGCTCGACATGCGGCTGGAGCAGCGCCAGCAATGCCTGCTGATCGGGCAAACCGTGCAGCTTCGCGAGCGACTCAAGCGCGGCCCCGCTTGGCAGATGATGCGTCTGGCGATCATCGACCATTTGCGCGCGGTGCTCGATCGTGCGGAGCAGCGTATAGGCAGCGCTCAGCGTCTCTGCCTCGCTCGCTGCAATCCAGCCGCCATCCGCAAGCCGGTCAAGCGCATCGCGGGTTGCGGCAGCGCGCACGGCCGGATTGCGGCCGCCATGGATCATCTGATGAATCTGCGCGAAAAATTCGACCTCGCGGATGCCGCCCCTGCCCCGCTTCAGATCATAACCTGGGCCGAATTCCTGCCCCTGCGCGTGATGATCGCGGATCCGCCGCGAAATTCCCCGAATCTCGCCGATTGCGCCGAAATCCAATGCGCGCCGCCAGACAAAGGGCTGAACGGTTTCAAGAAATCGCTGCCCCATCACCACATCACCCGCCACCGCCCGCGCCCGGATAAACGCCGCACGCTCCCAGGGCAGCGCCTGCGATTCATAATAAGCAATGGCCGGTTCCACGCCGAGCACGATCGGCGTGATTTCGGGCGAGGGTCGCAGCCGCAAGTCGACCCGCAACACATACCCATCAGCATCGCGTGTTTGCAGCAGTTCGATCACGCGCCGTCCGATGCGAACGGCGGCGTCGTCGGGGATTTCACGCGGTCGGCATGGCAAACTGGCGGGATCGAACAACAGGATGGGATCGATGTCAGACGAATAGTTCAGCTCATGACTGCCCTGTTTGCCGAGTGCGATGGCGGCAAAGCCAATCGCCGGTGCCCCTGGCGTCCGTTCCTCGATCGCGGCGCGAATGGCAGCATCAAGCGCATAATCGGCGAAGTCGGAAAGCGCGCGCGTCACCGCCGTCAAATCATAGTGCCCGGCCAGATCGCCGATCGCGACCAGCAAGGCCAGACGGCGCCGTTCAATCCGTAAGCGCTGGCCAACCGGCATCGCGCCATCGGCAATTCGGATCGACATAGGATCGGGGAGCGGATCGGGCAGCCCCCCGCCGACGATGCGATCAACCAGCGCGTGCTCACGATCGATCAGCTGGGCCAGGAAGGGCGCATGCGAATGGGCACGCGCAATCGCCTCGCGAAGACCCCGGCTATCGGACGGTGAGGCTGTGATATTCATGCAACGCCCGCCAATTTCGGCTGCCGGCAATGGCCGTCAGCGGCAACAATATGCCCGCTAAGCCGTTATACCCGGCATGTCGATCCATTCGCCCCATGGAAGCGAACCGCTCCCGCACTCCCTGTTTGCTGTCGAAGCGCCGCGTCCGCAGGACGATATCGGCCTTGCCCTGGGCAGCGCCTTTCCCAGCACTGGGTCGCTACCAGCCGACATGATGGCGATGCTGGCTAAACTCGATTGCGTCGGAAAAGGCCGCTCAAGCCCTGGTTGACCAGGCCTATTGTCGTTGATGGTATTTCGGCCGCGTCCCACGCCCCCCGACGATTCCGCTATCCAGCCCACTGGACCGGGTAGGGCGTCCGCGTTCATCCTAAGGTGCAAACTGTTCCCGCCAGTCGTCAGCCAAGTCGATCTCTACTCAATTCATCGACATCGTTCATGATCGTTTCCAATACGGTCCGACCTGGCGGATTGCTGTGCGTGCGGCGCGAGGGCAGCGAGCCATCGGTGAGCAATGTTTCAAGCGCCACGCGCCCGCGCGCGACCCGGCTCTTGATCGTCCCCACCGCAACGCCACAAATCTCTGCCGCTTCTTCATAGGCAAAGCCGCCCGCGCCGACCAGAATCAACGCTTCGCGCTGCGGCTGGGGCAAGTGCAGCAGCGCGCGTTGCATATCGCCGAGCTCAACCTGCTTGTCCTGCGCAGCGGGTGCCGCCAAAATCCGGTCCGCAACCAGATCGTCCCACTCACCGCGAAAGCGCGATCGGCGCATTTGCGACAAATAGAGATTGCGCAGGATGATAAACGTCCAGGCACGCATATTCGTGCCCGCCTGAAAGCGAGATCGCGCGGCCCAAGCCTTGAGCAACGTTTCCTGGACCAGATCATCAGCAAGATCCCGGCTTCCGGAAACCGATCGGCCAAATGCGCGAAGATGCGGGATCACTTGGGCAAGCTGCGCCTTGAATTCGGCATCGGGCAGCGCAATCCGTACTTCCGGCGGTGGCGGAGGCGCATCAGCGTCAAGCTCCTGGCGAGGGGTCATGCGATTCCGTCCCCGTGCGCAAAAGGACAGCGCCCGGCCGCCTGGCCACAGCAAAAACAATCGGGAAGGCAATGAAAATTGCACATCCGCATTGGCGACGTTCCCCTCAACATGCCGGGCTCAACGCATGAACAGCGCAGCGAAAACAAGGATAATCAACACCAGCGAAACGCCCAGCACGATGCGCACCCCCTGGGGCGATGCACCTCCGCTTGCCGCCTGCTCGCTGATGTGAATCGGTTCTTGGTGATCATCCATACCGCTTCAACACACGAAACCCGTTTTGGGTCCGTATCGTTTTATTCGGCAGGCAAGGTCGCTTCATCAAAGAACAAAGCCTGGGCAATCGCCGCCTTGACGGTGGAACGCTGGAAAGGCTTGGTGATCAGGAATGTCGGCTCGGGCCGCTCGCCGGTCAGCAGCCGTTCGGGGAAGGCGGTGATAAAAATCACCGGGACCGCAAACTGCGCCAAAATATCTTTGACGGCATCGATGCCAGAGCTGTCATCCGCCAGCTGAATATCGGCGAGGACAAGCCCCGGCCGATCTTCCATCGCCAGGGCCACCGCCTCATCCCGCGTTACCGCCACCCCGGTCACGTCATGCCCCAGATCGCGCACGATCGTCTCGATATCCATGGCGATGATCGGCTCATCTTCGATAATCAGCACTCGCGCGCGCGTCTGCTTTTCGATCTCGCTAAGGGCATCACCAACCAGCGCCTCAAGCGTCGCTGAATCAGTATCGATCAGAAAGGCGGCATCTTCGGGGGTAAAACCCTCCATCGCCGTCAGCAGCAGTGCCTGACGCGACAACGGCGTCATCCGGGCCATGCGGGCGCGGGCAATGCTTTCGGGATCGCTGCCGGAAACAGCAACGGCTTCCTCGCGGCCCGCCACATTTGCTGATGACCAAATCGCCTGAAATGTCCGATACAGCGCAAGACGCGGATCGATATCCCGCGGAAATTCTTCTGGGGCAGCGACAATCGCCTCAAGCGTGGCGCGGACATAATGATCGCCGTGCGACTGGCTGCCAGTCAAGGCGCGCCCATAACGGCGCAGAAACGGGAGATGCGGAGCAAGCTGTTGTCCAAGCGACATAATTGGCGAAATCTCCCTGCGTGACTGCTCCCCCTATGTGCTGGCGGCAGCCCCTTGTTACAATCGTCGGCACGGCTAAGACAAAATAGATTTGTAATTTCGCACCGCAGGCGGAACAATCGAGCGGCTATTTGGTTTCATGTGTCCGTGGCGAATGCGTAGAATTTACGTGCAGGCTGCCAACACAGCTATCCGCCTGCCCAATAACATGAAGATTTTTTAGGGGTTTTTCGTTGGTTTCTGATCATGAGACGTCGAAGAATGCACCTCCCCAGCGCGCCACCAAATCGCGCGGCGGTGACCAGGAGATGGGCGAGGCATTACGCTCTGTGTATCAGCAAACGATCGACGAGCAGATTCCGCCGGAGATGCTCGATCTGCTGGGTAAGCTCGAATAGCGCCAGGGAATGGATTCCCTAGCCAGCGCCGACGGGCCCAGAATGCGGCGATGGATGGTGTGGCTGACGCAGTTGCCCACGGGCGCCAAGCTTTTCCTGATCCTTAGCGCTGCGCTTCTCCCGCTGGCGCTGATCGCGTTGTTCGCGGCACGCCAGACCAGTGAAATCGCGAATGCCCAATTGGAGTCGCGCACCCGTGCGGCCGCGAATGAGGGCGCGCACGCGCTCGAAATCGAACTCGCCGGCGATATGACTGCCCTGCGGGTGGCGCTCAACGCGCTTGATCAGGATGGCGAGGACGTCCCCAGCTGCGCCCGCGCCCAGGGGATTTTTGCTGAACAACTCGCCAAGGGAGCGCGCTTCACCATCGTCGCCAATGACGGGCGGGTGCTGTGCGGCACCACGGCGCAAATTGCTCTTCCCATCACCATTCCCGATCGCCCCGGTTTGATCGCTGCGGCGATTGGTCCTGACACCGGGCTCTTGCTGGCCATGGGCGCGCCGAGCGGCATGTTGAGCGCCAAGGCGGTATTCCCCATTACGATGTTGGCACAGATCGCCCGCCCAGCCGGTTTCATGCCGCCCTATGCAGCGGCGCTGATCCACGACCGGCAACGGCTGGAACTGCAGCCACTCCCCGAATTAACGCCGCTCGACCGCACCGAATCGGCCTCCCGCCCACTGAGTATCAACGGGCTGACCTTCGAAATCACCCTGCGCAGCGCGCCGATTACGTCGGCGATGGTTGTGGCGATGCTGCTGCCGGTGATGATGTGGGCGGCGGCGGCGGGTATTGGCTGGTTTGTGGTCGATCGGCTGCTAATCAGGCCGTTGCGGCAACTGCGGACGCTGGTCGCGGACTATCAGCCGGGCGAGGTGCTCGATATCGGCCTGGCGCGATCAATGCCGGCGCAGGAGATTCGCGATCTTGGCGAGACGTTTCGCACGATTACCGACACCGTCGCCGCCCATGAAGCCGATTTGGCCCAAGGGTTAGTCCGCCAGACCAAATTGACTCGCGAAGTGCATCATCGCGTCAAAAACAACCTGCAAGTCATCTCTAGCCTGATCAATTTCCACGCCCGTGGTGCCAAATCTGCCGAAGCGACCGCAGCCTATGCCTCCATCCAGCGTCGCGTCGACGCGCTGGCGGTGGTCCATCGCAATCATTTTGCGGAGATGGAAGAAACGCGCGGCGTCAGCCTGCGGTCAGTGATTGGCGATCTTGCCTCCAATATCCGCGCCACCGCGCCAGACAGCACCGGCCTGTCGATTCTGCTCGATCTCGACAGCTATCTAAGCACGCAGGATGTCGCGACCGCGGTTGCGTTTCTGCTCACCGAAATCATCGAACTGGCGATGATGGCCCATCATGATCCAGCACTTCGAATTTCGCTGAAGCCCGCGACAGATGCCGTAGACACCGGATCGACCGTCGGCAGTGCGCGGGCGCTGCTGCGGATCAGCTCGCCCGCATTGGTCGACACCCCAAAGCTGCAAACCGAATTATCAGAACGCTATGGCCGCGTCATCGAAGGTCTGTCGCGCCAGCTCCGGTCCCGGCTCCACCACGATCCCCTGGTCGGTGCCTATGAGATCCCGATCGCGATCACAGGCCTGGATTAGCGCGGCGTGGGCTACAGCAACGTGCGTTAAATCTGCACCACCTCCGTTCGGCCTGAGCGAAGTCGAAGGCCAAGCGGTGCGCCCTATGCTTCGACTTCGCTCAGCACGAACGGTTCAGATTAAACGCACGCTGCTCTAACAAAACTGCAACCCCTTGGCTTGCAGGCGCAATACAAAGCCAGCCACACCTAAAAATCTTTGCAGAACGGGAACCGACAATGGCGTTCGTCGCTTATAGATTCGGATAGTGAAACAAGCCCCCCCGCTCTCGCTATCCAATAACTGGACCCGGACGCGCCCCCTCCCCCCCCCGGTGGCACGTCCGGGTCTTAATTTTTCAAGCGGAAGCGAAAGACGCTAGCGCCGCTACCCGTCACTCGACGGGGTCAGCCGCAGGCTTGCGCCGCTTTTCGGTGATCCAGATACCGATGATCGCAACCTCATACAGGATGACCAACGGAATCGCGAGCAACAGCTGCGATCCGATATCGGGCGGGGTGAGCACTGCTGCGACCCCGAACGCTGCGACAATTGCATAGCGCCGTGCCGCGATCAGCTGTTTGCGCGTCACGATCCCGGCGCGCTCAAGCAGCATCAGCAGGATCGGCAACAGGAAGGATAGGCCGAAGCCGAACAGAAACTGCATAATGAACGACAAATAATTGTCGATCGCCGGTAACGCCTCGCGCTCTACCCCACCGATACTGCCCTGGAAGCCAAGCAGGAAATGCAGCGCCATCGGCACAGCGATATAATAGGCCATCGCCGCGCCCAGCGTGAACAGCACTGGCGTTGCGAACAAAAACGGCAGCAGCGCCCGCTTTTCCTTGGTGTACAGCCCCGGCGCGACAAACTGCCACAGCTGGTTGGCGATAATCGGAAACGAAACCATCGTGGCGGCAAAAAACGCCACTTTGATCTGCACAAAAAACGCTTCGAACAATTGGGTATAGATCACCCGGTGCTGCCCGGCCTTAAGCAAGGGCTGGAGCAGAAATCCAAAAATCGGCTCTGAAAAATAAAAGCAAACGCCAAAGGCAATCGCCACCGCGATGGCGCAATAAATCAGCCGACGACGCAATTCGATGAGATGATCGAGCAGCGGCGCGCGCGACTGATCAATCTCGTCAAGCACTTCAGCATTCATGGCGTTGCGCTCGGCGGTGTCGCGCCAGCCAGAGGCACGCCCTCTGCGGCTGCAATCTCTTCATCGGTCAGCGCGGGCGGCGCGGGGTGATGCAGCACTGGCTGTTCAGTCATTGCAGGTTCGCCCTCCCCGTCGAGCATGACACTCGACAGCGTGGGCGACAGCGTGGGCGACAGGGTGGGTTGATCGGGGACGGCGGGATATTCGCGCATGATCCGCGCATTCTCGGCTGCCCAGCGCTCTTCCATTTCCTTGAGCTCGGCTTCGCGGACCATCGTATCAAAGCCCGCGCGGAACTGCCCCATTACACCGCGCGCCTTGCCCACCCATTGGCCGACAAAGCGCATCGCCTTGGGCAAATCCTTGGGGCCGATCACCACCAGCGCAACAAGCGCCAGCAGCATCAGCTCGGACGGGTCAACGTTAAACATCAATCAGATCCGGCAACGAAATGGCAGCGATCATGCAAACGCCGGATCAGCGGTCGTCGCGCGCACGTTCGGGCGCAGGATCAAGCACGACATCGGCATCGCGCTTGGCATCAATCCGGCTCGGTGCAGCCTTGGTGGCCGACTCATCTTCCTCGGCCATGCCCTTTTTGAAATTCTTGATGCCCTTGGCCACATCGCCCATCATGTTCGAGAAGCGACCGCCCCCGAGCACCAAGATAGCGATCACACCGAACACCAGCCAATGCATCAGGCTGAAACTACCCATTACGCGTCTCCTTCAGGATAGTTGCCTATCTAGGCTTCTTCCTCGCCATTTGCCACCTCATGCTGATCAAATGCCAAATCAACTGGATCGAGCAATCCAGCCGCGCGCAAATCCTCAAGCCCGGGCAGGTCACGGCGGCTTGCCAGCCCGAAATGGGCGAGAAATTCTGGGGTGGTTGCATAAGTGAGTGGGCGGCCCGGCACTTCCCGTCGCCCGGCTGGCCGCGCCCAGCCCGCCTCCATCAGCACGTCGATCGTCCCCTTGGAGATTTGCACGCCTCGGATTGCTTCAATTTCGGCACGCGTGACGGGTTCATGATAGGCAATGATCGCGAGCGTTTCGATCGCTGCCCGGCTCAGGCGGCGCGGTTCCTCCCGGTCGCGACGGAGCAGATGCGCCATGTCCGGCGCGGTTTCGAAATGCCAGCGATCGCCGCGCCGAACCAAGCCGATGCCGCGCCCGGCATAATCCGCCTCAATCTCGGCCAGGGCAGCGCGGACATCGCCCTCACCGGCATGGGCGCGCAACTGGTCGATCGTCATCGGCGCTTCTGCGGCGAATAACACCGCTTCAATCGCGCGGACGAAATCGTCGGGCGGATTCATGCCGGTCGCCGCAGATAGAGCGGGGCAAAGGCGGATTTCTGGCGCAACTCGACCCGCCCCTGCCGGGCAAGCTCCAGTGAGGCGAGGAAACTCGACGCCAGCGCTGACTTACGAAACGCCCCGTCCGCCTGGGGCGGCAGAAATGCCTCGATCGTCGTCCACTCAATCTGCTCGCCTAGCAACCGCGCGACGCGCTCCAGCGCGGCTTCAAGCGTCATCACCGGGCGATTGGCGACGATATGCATCACCGGGCGCGTGCGGGCGCTGACCCGGCCATAAGCTGCGATCAGATCATAGATTTCGGCCTGCCACCGTGCCTTGCGCACCGTCTGCAAGCCTTCGGGCGCGCCCCGCCGGAAGACATCGCGCCCCAGCCGGTCGCGCGCCATCAGCCGCGCGCCGCTTTCCCGCATCGCGTTCAGCCGCTCCAGCCGCAATTGCAGCCGCAGCGCCAGTTCCTCGGGCGATGGCTCCACCTCGGGATCGCGCGGCAGCAGCAGCGCCGATTTCAGATAAGCAAGCCACGCCGCCATCACCAGATAATCGGCCGCCAGCTCAAGCTTCAAGGATCGCGCAGCATCGACATAAGCGAGATATTGATCGACCAAGGCGAGGATCGACAGCGCTCGCAAATCCACCTTCTGGTTGCGCGCGAGCGCCAGCAACAGATCCAGCGGCCCTTCCCAGCCATCGATATCAACCGTCAGGACATCAGGCGGCGATGGCGGCGTCGCTTGGTCGGGATCAGCAGGGATTGGCGGCGTGGACATCCGGTATTCTGGGGCTCTTCTGCGCATCCGGGCGAGGACCGTCCGGCGTGGAGCCTCTGGGTTAGGACCAATCACCGCATCTCGACAAGCACCAAGCGCGGGCGAAGTCCGTCCACCGCGTCAGATCGGCGAGCGCGCCGCCCGATCACCCGCCAGCGTTCTGGCCGATGGCAAGGCGACCGACGTGCCGAAGATCAGCATCATCAATCCGCCAAATATTTTGTCGCCCTCAACGACACCGGTGATGCTCGCCAGCATCAGCACTAGCCCGGCCAACGTCATCGCGACCGATCCGATGCGGAAGCTGCGCTTGCCACCCGATTGGCGCGCCAGCATCGCGCCGCCCAAAATGCCTACCAGGCCTATCGCTGCCAACAGGCCAACTGCAATTGTGATCAATGACCCAAAAGTCATCATGAACTCCCATCGTGCAAGGACATGCCTTCCTTACATGATGTCATGTACACCTTACTTGCCGAGATGTCAATTCAGGTCTGGATTCAGCCCATCCGCACACAGGCTGCTGATCGGTTCGATGCCTCAGCGCTTAGCGAAGAAGCGCGCCAAAAGGCCGGTTTTGGCGGGCTGCACGTCCTCTTCGACCGCCGTCGCCAGCTTGCGCCGCAGCTCGACCACCGAAAAACCTGCAGATCCGCTTGCGCCATACTCCGCCACCGCAACCGGCTGTAAGATTGGCATCGGGGCAATCGCATCATCAGCCCACCCAAAATCCACCGGCGCGACAAGCGGCCGATCGGGGACGATCACCGATTCCAGATCAGGCCCGCAATTCGTTGCGCCGACCAGAACAACCACCGAGTGATCAAGCCCCATCCGCGCCATTTCGCGGTGCACCAGCTGGTGGAATTGAACCGCGCGCCACCAATCCGCCAGGAACAGCGCATTACTTGCCTGCGAGCCGGGCTCGGGCGGATCATCGCGCGCCCTTTCCTCTTCGATCATGCCGTGGAGCAGGGCCATCCCCTCCACGCTCAACAGGGCTGCGCCGATTGCCTCGCCAGACCCTGGTCGAAAGCCGCCGTCTTGGATCGCCGCGACGATCTCGCCTTGCGATGCAGTCGAAAGCGGGAAATCGTCATCCCGGTGGCCCGTGATTTGGACACGGGGCTCGCCGGTTATCGGATCAAGGCCAGCAGTCATGCTGATGCGGATCGCCGAAAGATCAGCCCAATGCGGTGCGCCCAGACTGGTGTTCAATTCTTCCCAGCCGTTTAGTCGAAGCACCTCAAGCGGCATGGTGCCGCATACGTCCCACAATTCGGGTGATATCGCCGCAATATCCCGGCTCAGCCGCTCCGCTGCCGCTTCGGCTTGCCCCTGGCGGACCAGATCAGCAATGGCATGACCATAGCCCTGTTGCCCTTCCGGGCCAAAAACGTCATCCATCGCCCGCATGGCCTCGCCGTTCGCTAATCAATCAGCAGCGAGTATATCTGCGCGATCGTAAAAATTTTGCTTACCGATCAATGTCACGCCACCGCCAATAGCGCATCCCGCTTGGCGATTAGCGCGGCCACATCGCCTTCGGGCGCCTGGCCAGCAATTGTTGCCATCGCCCGATCAAGCCGATCGCGGGAAATTTGCGGCATATCGCTGATCAGGTTGGCGATCTCCGTCATCTCGTCCATCCGCCCCCAACAATCGAGGACGATGTCGCAACCGGCAGCAAGTGCCCCCACCGCCTTTTCGCCTGCGGTGCCCGCAAGTGCCTTCATGTCGATGTCGTCGGTCATCAACAGCCCGTCAAAGCCGATCCGTCCGCGGATGATGTCGTTGACGATGATCGGCGACAGTGTTGCCGGGCGGGCCGCGTCCCATGCCTCAAACACGATATGCGACGTCATCCCCATCGGCGCATCGCTAAGCGCGCGAAACGGCTCCAGATCGATTTCGAGCGCCGCGTCGCTCGCGGTGACCGTCGGCAAATGATAATGGGTGTCGACAATCGCCCGGCCATGGCCCGGCATATGCTTCATCACGCCAACCACGCCGCCCCGGCGCAGTCCTTCAATGATCGCACGCCCCATCGCCGCAACCCGCATCGGTTCGCTGCCCAGCGCGCGGGTGGCGATCGCCGGTGTCGTATCGGGCTGGCAGACATCGAGCAGCGGCAGGCAATCGACATTGATCCCAACCTCGGCGAGCATCAGCGCAATCGCCTGCGCATTGGTGCGCGCCGCCTCGATCGCTGACATCGGCGCAGTCTCATAGAGCGCATCAAAGGCGGGACCGGCCGGAAAGGCAGGCCATTCGGGCGGCCCCATCCGGGCGACCCGGCCGCCTTCCTGATCAATCAGGATCGGCACATCATCGCGACCCGACAGCGCACGCAATTCGCTGGTCAGCGCCAGCAGCTGCGGCCTGGTCGCGACGTTGCGCTTGAACAGGATATAGCCCGCCGGATCGGCATCGCGAAAAAAGGCGCGCTCATCGGCGGTGAGGGAGAGCCCGGAGAGCCCGTAAATGACTGGTTTCATGCCCGCTCAGGCTAGCCTAGTTGCGGGCGACGAAACAAGCCTCCCCCGCAATTCGCAGCTTGGCGCAAAGTTCATTCGCCTGGGTCGCGCTGCCGGCATTGACGCGCAACCGGTAGACCGTCTTGCTGCCGACCTTTGCCTGCTGCACCGATTTGCCGAGCGGGGCCAGATAGCTGAACCTTTTGCTGGCCTTGGTCCAGGCGGCGTTGGCCGATGCATCATCCGGGAAGGAACCGAACTGGACCACGGCACCACCCGCTGCGACCGGCGGCGATTCTACCGCCTTGGGCATGGCCCCTGGCGCCGGCGCCTTCAGCGTTCCGGCTGATGGCGGGACCATGGCGGGCCCCGTCGTGGCAGCGGGTTTGGCGGGGGTAGTCGATGCCTTTGGCATCGGCGCTTCGGGCACGGCTTTCAGATCGATCGAGGCATTACCGTCGCTTTTGCCTTCGCTGGTTGCAAAGGCGGTGTCGCCCTCCCCTTCAACCTTCATGCCGCCGGGTGAATCGGGCTTTACCTTATAGTTGCCCTCAGCCGCTGCAATCAGCTCGCCAGTTCCTTTGACGAGATTGCTGTGCTGATACCAGTAAATGCCATAGATTGCCGCCGCGATCAGCCCCAGGCCGATCAGCACGAACAAGCCAATCCGCACGATTGACGGGCTATCCCGATAGTCTTCGTCAACGGTTTCCAGCCAGGGCAGCCGGTCTTCGTCGCGAATGTCATAATCGCCAGCGGTCGCCATCAATTCATCTCCTGAACCGCCTCGACACCCATGATGCCCAGGCCGCTACGAATAATCTGTCCTATCGCATCAGCGAGGAAAAGTCGCGCACAGCTAAGCACAGCATTATCTACAATTAGGAAACGCCGATCGGGGCGATCATTGCCGACATTCCATGTCGCATGAAAAAGCGCTGCCAGATCATAGAGATAAAAGGCGATCCGGTGCGGCTCGCGCGCCGCCGCCGCTGTCTCGACGATCCGGGGGAATTGTGCGGCGAGCTTCACCAGCACCAGCTCTTCTGTATCAAGTTGGGACAGATCGGCCGTCCCACACACGATTCCCGCCTCTGCGGCCCGCCGATGCAGCGATGCGATTCGGGCATGGGCGTACTGGACATAAAAAACCGGATTGTCCTTCGATGCCTCCACCACCTTGGCGAAATCAAAGTCCATCTGCGCATCTGACTTGCGCGTCAGCATCGTGAAGCGGACGACATCTTTGCCGACTTCGTCCACGACATCAGCGAGCGTGACGAAATTGCCGGAGCGCTTTGACATTTTGACCGGTTCACCCGCGCGCAGCAGCCGCACCATCTGCACCAGCCGGACGTCGAATTTCTTCTCGCCATTGGTCAGCGCTTGCACCGCCGCGACGATCCGCTTGACCGTGCCGGCATGGTCCGCCCCCCAAATGTCGATCATCTCATCGGCGGCTTGCGATTTTTGGTAATGATAGGCGAGATCGGCCCCGAAATAGGTCCATTGCCCAGTCGATTTGCGGATCGGCCGGTCCTGATCGTCGCCAAATTGCGTCGACCGGAATAGCGGCAGCACGACTGGCTCCCAATCCTCAGGCGTTTCACCTTTCGGCGCTTCTAGGACGCCATCATAGATCAGGCCGCGCGACCGGAGCTCAGCCTCGGCCGCCTCGGGCTTTCCAGCCGCCTGCAATTCAGCCTCGGATGAAAACAGGTCGTGATGAATGCCAAGCTTGGCGAGATCGGCCCTGATCAGCACCAGCATTGCCGCCACCGCCTGTTTACGGAACAGCACCAGCCAGTCGCTCTCGGGCGCACCGACATACCGGTCGCCAAATTCCTGCGCCAATGCCTGGCCGATCGGGATCAGATAATCGCCGGGGTAGAATCCTTCCGGAATCTCGCCAATGTCTTCCCCCAGCGCCTCGCGGTAGCGCAGATGGGCTGACCGCGCGAGCGTATCGACCTGGCCACCAGCATCGTTGACATAATATTCGCGGATGACCTTATGCCCGGAAAATTCGAGCAAGCTGGCCAGCGCATCGCCTACCACCGCGCCCCGGCAATGCCCCATATGCATGGGCCCGGTCGGGTTGGCGGAGACATATTCGACATTGACCACAGATTTGCTTGCCGGTGTCGTGCGGCCATAGCCATCGCCCTGATCAATGATCGCGGCCAGTTCGCTGCGCCAGGTGGCATCGGTCAGCGTCATGTTGATGAAGCCAGGACCGGCCACGGCAACGCTCCCCACCTCGGGCAGCGCGCGCAACTGCTCGGCGATCTTGTCGGCGAGCGCACGCGGGTTGGTGGCCGCCGGCTTGGCGAGCACCATCGCCGCATTGGTCGCCAGGTCGCCGTGGCTGGCGTCGCGCGGCGGCTCCACCGTCACGTTTCGCCGCTCCAGCCCACCCGGCAGGTCACCAGAGGCGACCAGTGCATCAAGGGCGGCATCGATATGCGCGGCAAACCGGTGGTAAAGCGTCATTGAGTGTTCCAATGCTTGGTAGGATGGCCCCGTTAGCGGATCGCGGCGTGCGGAGCAAAGGGGCTGGACTTGACACGCAAGCGCCATGCCGCGTCACTGCGGGGCGTTGTTCTCGTCAATCTTCCCGTCACCCCGGACTTGTTCCGGGGCCCACCGTGGTCAATAAACCGCAAGCGTTGCGTGGTCACCACGGTAGGCTCCGGAACAAGTCCGGGGTGACGAAGAAATTGGTGCCTTAATCAACGCGCACACACCGGAGACTGTCGCATGCGCCTTCGCCACGCCGCCCTCATCGCTTCGCTGTTGGCCTCGACGCCTGTCCTCGCCGCCTCAACCGGCAAGAACAGCCCCGTCTGGAAGGCAGCGGCGGCGGCCCGTGCCGATCAGCTCGCGATGCTCGAAAAGCTGGTCAACATCGATTCCGGCACCGGCGACAAGGTCAGCGGGCAAAAGGCATCCGAATTCGTCGCCGAACAATTGCGCGCGCTGGGCATGACGGTGGAACTCGTGCCCGCTGAGCTCCCCACCCTGCCCGATAATGTCGTCGCCACGCTGAAGGGGACCGGCAAGGGCCGCATCCTGATGATCGCGCATACCGATACGGTGTTCGGTCCTGGCACCGTGGCCACGCGTCCCTTCCGCACCGATGCCACGCGCGCCTATGGCCCCGGCGTGTCGGACGAAAAGGGCGGCGTGATCGAAGGGATTTTCGCGATCCGCCTGCTGCGCGAGCTGAAATTCAGTGACTTCGCCCAGATCACTTTCCTGATCGAAACCTCGGAGGAAGGCGGGTCGCAGGGCACGCGCGGGCTGATTTCCCGGTTGCTGAACAATGCCGATGCCGAGCTAAACCTGGAACCCGGTGATGCACCGGACCGGCTGACCGTGTGGCGCAAGGGCAGCAATGCCTTCACCATTTCAGTCAAGGGCCGTCCCGCCCATGCCGGCGTCGCCCCGCAGGACGGGCGCAATGCCGCGCTTGAGCTGGTCCACCAGATACAGCTCGCGGATTCCCTTCCCAAGACCGGCGACGGTGTCACCGCCAATCTGACGCTGATGAAAGCCGGTTCGCGCTACAACATCATCCCGGAAGACGCAGAAGCCATCTTTAATGTGCGCATCCGCACCAAGGCGCAGGGGGACGAGATCGACGCCCAGTTCCGCCGCAATGCGCAAACGATTGCCGTCCCCGATACCGCTGTCTCCGTCAGCCGCCGGGTCAGCTTTCCGCCGCTGCCCGACAATGGCGCCACGGATGATCTCGCCGATCGCGCCGAACGTATTTACGCGGCGGCGGGGTTAAAGATCACCCGTGGTGGCAATGGCGGTGCGTCAGAATCCGCACTTGCCCATGAAGCAGGCGTTGCCGCGCTCGACGGGCTTGGCCCAGTCGGCGGCGGATTCCATTCCGAGCTGGAGTTTCTGGAACTCAGCTCGCTCACCCCGCGCCTCTATCTGCTCACGAGCCTGATCATGGACCTGGGCCGCAATCCACCGGCACGCGCGCAATAAGCTAAAACCCCTCGGGCAGATCGATTGGCCCGACAATTTCACGGTAGCGGCCAATCGCATATCGGTCGGTCATCCCCGCGATGAAGTCGGCGATGTGGCGGCTGCGCTGTGGCTCATCCGCGGGCAAGCGGGCCGCCCAGCCATCAGGCATCCGGGTGGGATCAGCGCGGTAGGCCGCGAAGAGTCCGCCGACAATACCCTCGGCAATCGTTGCTGCCGCCAGCTGGCGGGGATGGTGATAGAGCTGCGCATACATGAAGCGCTTCAGCACGCGCTCCTCTTCGCGCATCGCGTCAGAAAAGCCGACCAGACAGCGGCCAGCCCCGCGCACATCATCGACTGAACCAACCCCGGCACCGGCAATCCGCGCCCGTGTCTCGGCAATCAAATCGGCGACCATCTCGCCAATCTGGGTACGGATCAGCTCGCCGATCAATCGGGTTGGCGGCACATCGTGGAAGCGCGCGCGGACATCGCGCCAGATGCGGGCAACGATCGGCACATCCAGCAGCTGATCGAGCGTCAGCAGGCCTGCGCGCAAACCATCGTCGATATCGTGATTGTCATAAGCGATATCGTCCGCAATCGCCGCCACCTGCGCCTCAAGCGACGGCCACCGCGTCAAATCCAGCGGCAATGCAGCATCCGCCTCCGCCAGCGCCCAACCGGGCGCGGTCACCGGGCCGTTATGCTTGGCCAGCCCCTCCAGCATTTCCCAGCTCAGGTTCAGCCCAGTCCAGCGCGGATAGGGGGCCTCGATCGTCATCAGCGCGCGCAGCGTGTGGCCGTTATGGTCAAAGCCGCCCTGCCCCGCCAGCGCCTTGGTCAGCGCTGCCTCACCGGCATGGCCAAAGGGCGGATGGCCAATATCATGCGCCAGGCACAGAGCCTCAGTCAGATCCTCGTTCAGCCCCAGTGCCCGCGCGATCGTTCGCCCGATTTGGGCGACTTCCAGGCTATGTGTCAGCCTGACGCGGAAATGATCGCCATCGGGGGCCATGAACACCTGGGTCTTGTGGCGCAGTCGGCGAAAACTAATCGAATGGATAATCCGGTCGCGGTCACGCTGAAACACGTCGCGCGGGCCCCGAGGAAGGTCGGGCGCGGTCGCGTTTTGTTCTTCGTGGAGACGACCTTTGCTGCGCGCCGGGTGGGAAGCCCAGGGCGCATGCACGCTCATTTGGCCGGTAGCTTGTCGATCTTCTGCCCAGCTTCGCTGGCGAAGACAAAACCCGTCAGCCCGGATTTGGCGATCTGATTGACAAAGCCCTGCGCCTCATCGTCGCTCTTGAAGGGGCCGGCCAGCAGGCGATTGGTGAAGCGCAGCGGCGTCGTATAAGCACCCCGCGCCTTGAACGCCGCCGGCGCTTTGTCGCGCAGTTTTGCCCATTCACGCGGCAAATCGCGCACGCTGGAGCCTCCGGCCACCTGCACCCAAATCCGTGCCGGATTAGCCTTTGCCACTTTGGCCTTGGCCGCTTTTTCGTCGGCCGCTTTCTTGTCCGCGAGCTTCTTTTCTGCGGCGGCCTTTTCGGCGGCGGCCTTCTTCTCGGCTGCCTTTTTGTCAAGAAGAGTCGGCTTGCTGGCAACTGCAACCGCGGTCGGCGCTTCGGCAGCGTCTGCCTCTGCGGGCTTGGCAACCACCGGCCCAACGCCGAGTTCAGACGCAGGCACGCCAATGGTAGCAATGATCCGGGCCAGGATCGATTCCTCGCTCGCAATCGGCTTTGGTCGCGCCGCTTCCGGGGCGGGCACAGGCGCAGCAATGATCGGCGGCGCCTGCACAGCCACGGTGTCCACGGGCGTCTGTGGGGCAGCGGCTGGTGGTGGCGAAACGGGCGTCGGCACCGGCGTTGGAACGGATGCCGCGACTTCCTTGACGATTGGCGGCGGCGCAACCCGCTCAAGTGTCGCCAGTTGGACCGGTGGCGCAGCGACACGCGGCGAGGCTTCAACAGGCACAGGCGGTAACGGCCTTGCCTCTGTGGTAGCAACCGCCACAGGAACCTCGCGCACCGGCACGATCACCGGTGGCATTGACCGCGGCGGTGGCGGCGTCACCAGCGTTGGGACCGGTGTAGCGTCCATCGCCCGCGCTGACCGGCTTGCCAGCACGACGGGGGATTCAGCCGCTGGCGCCGACACCTGCGGCACATTCACCTGCGCAACAGTTGGCGCTACCGATGGAGGCGTTGGACTCGCTCTTGGTATTGGCGACACCATCGCCACGCGCGGCGGCGGCGGCAATTGCGGGATAGGCGGCGGCGGCGGTGCAACCGTCGCGACCGCAACCGGCTCACCACGCCCCCGTCGGCGGTCGCGCTTTAACGTCGCCCGATCGCGCACCGGCACCGCCTGCGCAGCGACCTGCACTGGCGGCGCTTCATAGGGCAAGGGCGGCAATACCGGAATCAACCGCGCATCGGCAATCCGCTCAGGCGTCGCCCGCACCTCGCCAAAATGGACAGCAAAGGCGCGGTCGGCGGCGCTCAGGGTCGGCAATATCCGAAAAAACGGCAGCAAGCCGCTCGCCATTTCGCCCGGCAACATGCTGGTGGCAATCCGCTCCGCCCCCGGCACATCGCCCGTCATCGCCAACACAAAGGCGCGGACCCGCCAAGCGGCGCGATCGCTCCGCCGCAACAGCGCGTCGATCTGCTCAAGTGCCAGATCGCGCTTCCCCGAAATCCCCAGTGACAGCGCATATCGGCGCTGCGTTTCATCATCATTCCGGCGCTTGAGCGCGCGACGATAGGTGCGTTGCGCGCGTTCCTGTTCGCCGATCAGATCAAAAGCGAGCGCCCGTTCGGCACCGATGGATTCGAGATCATAGCCAAGCGCCTCTGCCTCAGCGAACAGGCCCAGCGCCTCGCCGGGGCGGCCAAGCTGCACCAGGGTGCGCGCCTTGCCCGATTTGATCTCCCCATTATTGGGGCTGATCCGCTCCGCGCGCTGGAAAAAAGCCGCCGCGGCATCGATGTCGCCAAGCTTCAGCGTCAACTCGCCAGCATTGATCAATGCCCGCAAATCAAAAGGATTGCTCCCCAAAATCCGCATTTCCGCCGCCAGTGCATCGGCATCGGGGGTTGGCCCCGGCATCATCTGCAATTGCCCCGCCATTGCGGGCGCAATGCTCCACAGCACCGGCGCAGCCAGCAAGACAGCGGCAAAGGGGAGCATCCGCGCGTTCATCAGATCTCCGCTAGAACCGAGCAGGCGTGATCGGGCAATGTCCCCGATCAGCACAAACGCCAGAACGAGGCGTGCCGGCGGTGAACCGGCACGCCGCGTGCGTTACTGATTATTCTGGCGGTGCAGGAAGCGAGGGATATCAACCGGGTCCTTACCCAGGGGATCGTCATCGCGCCCGGCACCCCGGGTGACGTTGGACATCCGTTCGAACAACGTGCCGCCGATCTTGCCGCGCGGCGGCGCTTCTGGCGCGGGCGGCGGCGTTTCAGCAACGGGTTCTGGCGCTGGCTCGGCTGCATCGGCGGCGCCCGGCGACAACCACCGCACGCCTTCGCCCTCGGTAACCGGTTCGTCGCCAAAGCTTGGCATGCTCGGCACAGCCGCGTCGGCGCCCAGCACGAGTTCGTCATCGGCTGATTCAGCGGCGGGTGCCGCGTCCGCCATGGTTTCATCGGCAGCCGGATCGAACGCAACCGGCACGGGCGCGCTGACCGGCTCGCTCACTGGCATGGGTTCGGCGGCAACAGGGGCTTCGCTGCGGCGCGGCGTTGCAAAGCTGAAGGCGCGCGAAGGTTCAGGCGCGGCCTGTGGACGCGCCTCGGCTTCGATGCCGGTCGCGACAACCGAAACGCGGATCTTGCCATCGAGATCGGAGTTAAACGCCGATCCCCAGATGATGTTCGCTTCTGGATCGACCAGTTCCCGGATATGATTGGCGGCTTCGTCGACTTCGAGCAGGCGCATGTCCTCGCCGCCCGTGATCGAGATGATCACGCCTTTCGCCCCCTGCATCGACACCCCGTCGAGCAGCGGATTGGCGATCGCCTTCTGCGCCGCCACAATCGCGCGATCGTCACCCTCGGCTTCGCCGGTGCCCATCATCGCCTTGCCCATTTCCTGCATCACCGACCGGACGTCGGCGAAATCCAGGTTGATCAGGCCGGGCATCACCATCAAATCGGTGATGCCGCGCACACCCTGCTGCAACACTTCATCAGCCATTTCAAAGGCTTCTTTGAAGGTCGTATTGGCGTTGGCGATCAGGAACAAATTCTGGTTGGGGATGACGATCAGCGTATCGACATATTTCTGCAGTTCTTCGATGCCCGCTTCAGCCGCCTTGGCGCGGCGGTTGCCCTCGAACGCGAAAGGTTTGGTCACCACGCCGACGGTAAGGATACCAAGATCCCGTGCTGCCTTGGCGATAACCGGCGCAGCGCCAGTGCCCGTGCCGCCGCCCATGCCTGCGGCGATGAAGCACATATGCGCGCCTTCCAGCATCTTGGTGATCGACTCAATCGTCTCTTCCGCTGCTGCGCGCCCGATTTCCGGCCGTGAACCAGCGCCAAGTCCCTGGGTGATCTTGGCACCAAGCTGCACACGCTGCGGCGCGGTCGATTGCTTCAGCGCCTGCGCATCGGTGTTGGCGACGAGGAAATCGACGCCCTGCACATTTGCCCGCATCATGTTGGTGATGGCATTGCCGCCAGCGCCGCCGACCCCGATAACCGCAATGCGCGGGGTCAACTCATCAACGTCGGGTGGAAGGAATTCGATGCTCATCGCCCTGTCTCCGTGGCGGCCCGGCGACACCGGACCCCTTATTTATCTCCGCCGTTCTGCACCAAGCAAACCGGCGACTCTAGCCCCTATCACGATGTTGCTGTCGTAATTCTTTAATAATTTGCCTTGAACGTCTGAATCAGCCGCCCAAACAGGGCAAATCCCTTGGGCCGAACCACCATTTGATGCGCTGCTGATACTGATCGCAGATCGACCGGGTTTGACGCTGCATAATGGGCCAACCCCGCCAGCGTTGCAAAAGCCGGGCCGCTATGCGCCTCTGGCAGTGCCGTCAGCCCGCGTGGCCGCCCAACCCGCACCGACCGCCCAAGCGCGGCCTGCGCGTAATCGGCAATGCCCTTCAATTCCGCGCCACCGCCGGTCAACACCACCTGGCGGCCCACAGGCCCTTCAAAGCCAAGCTCGGTCAGCGCCTTTTGCACTTCGCTCATCAGATGATCGAGCCGCTGGCGGATCACCGCGATCAGCTGCGCCCGGGTAATCCGCGCGCCGTCGCTATTGTCATCCTCGGCAGAGATCGGCGCGACGTCGATCATGTCATGATTGTCGCGCGGCGACGCGTTGGCCGAACCATAAAAACACTTCATCCGCTCGGCCTGAGTCCGTCGCGTGCCAAAAGCGCTGGCGATATCGTCGGTAATGTCGGCCGCACCGATCGGGATCGAGGTGAGCCCCACCAGCATGCCCCCGGCGAACAGCGAGACATTGGTGATGCCTGCCCCCATTTCGACAAGCGCCACGCCAAGTTCGCGCTCTTCATCGGACAAACAGGCCATGCCCGTCGCCACCGGCGAGGCGATGATCGATTTCACCTCAAGATGCGCCGATCGGACGCAGAGATCGAGGTTGCGGACCGGCGATCCGTCCGCTGCCACCACATGAATGTGGACGCCCAGCCGATCAGCATGAAGGCCAAGCGGCTTCTTCACCCCCGTCAGCCCGTCAAGCGTATAGAGCGTCGGCTGTGCGTGCAGCACCATGCGTCCTGCCGGATCGATTGAATCGCGTCCCGCCGCCAGCAGCTCATCGATATCGCCCTGCTCGATCCGGTGGCCGCCCAATTCGACCTCGACTGAGGCGACATCGGACACCAGGCTGCCCGCCGAAAAGCTCACCCAGACATTCTCGATGTTCAGGCCGGCAATCCGCTCGGCCTGCTCGACGGCTTCTCGCACTGCTGCCTCGGTCGCGGCCATATCGGCGATATAGCCACGCTTGACGCCACGGCTTTCGCGCTGGCCGGTGCCAAGCACCACCAATTCGCCGCCTTCGGCCTTTTGCGCGATCATCGCCGAGACCTTGGACGATCCGATATCGAGCGCGGTGATCAACCCTTCGGGAGCCGTTTTCGCCATGATCTTATCCTTGTCTACCGCTGGCGATTGCCATGCGCGTAATCGGGAGGGGCGCATCCGCCTGGGTCGCGGTCGTGTCGGTAATCGCGCGCTGAGCCTGCTGGCCGGGCCTGCGCACCACCAGCCGGGTCGGATCGCGCATGTCGAAGCGCAGCCAGCCTTTGCCGAGCAACGCCCGCGCGCCATCAAGTTCCGCGAATTTGACCAGCGCCTTGGCCGGCTCCTCTTCGGGCAACACCAGTGTCTCGCCGGTTTCGAACACCAGGTTCCAGCGCCGGTTGCCCACCCAGGTCGCTGCCTTGACCAAAGGTCGAAGCGCGGGTGCCGCGTCCAGCAGCGCGCGGTAAGATGGGGCCTGCCAATTCGCCCCCTCGCCAATCACGCGCGGCAATTCGGGCAGTTCCTCGGCTGAAATCTGCTGCAGCGGCTCGCCATTGGCGTCGATCAGCGTCAACTGCCCCTTATCCTGCCACACCGCTGCTGGTTCGCGTTCGATGATATGGACAACCAGCTTGTCTGGCAGCCGCCGCGAAACCTGCGCATCGGCGACCCAGCCATATTTGAGCAGCTTGGCCCGCACCGCCGCCAGATCGACCAGTGGCATCGCCCGCGATTGCTGATCGAGCGCGACGGCATAGACCGCCATCGGGTTCATCCGCTTGACGCCCGTCACCTCGATCCCGCGCACGCGAAAACCGGCGCGGCCAATCTCTTCAGCAACCGCGACGCCTGCCGCCTGCGGCACGCCGAACAGGGTCGCCACGCCCAGCGCGGATGCGCCAATCACGGTCATGATCGCCACGGTCGTGATCCGCTGCAGCGTCTGCTGGCTGATCGGCAACAGCGCGATCAGCCGATCGATCGACGATGGTTTGTGGACCTTGGGCGCGCGGCGTTTGGGCTGCACGGCGCGGCGCTGGGGTGCCGGACCAGGGCGGATGGATTTATTCACAACGCTGCCTCCACGATACGCTGGACGAATTGGGCATAGCTCATCCCCCGGTGGCGCGCCTGTTCGGGTGCCAGGCTCAAGGGCGTCATGCCTGGCTGGGTGTTGACCTCCAGCAGGAATAAACCTTCTGCGCCCTGGCTGTCGTCCCAACGAAAATCAGATCGCGAACAGCCCTTGCAGCCAAGCAACCGGTGCGCTTCCAGTGCGATTGACATACAGGCGGCGGTGATCTCGTCGGGAATGGCGGCGGGATAGACATGCTCGGTCATGCCATCGGTGTATTTGGCGTCGTAATCATAAAAGCCGCTCTTGGGCTTCAGCTCGGTCACGCCCAGCGCCTCTTGCCCCAGCACTGCCGTCGTCAGCTCGCGGCCACGGATAAAGGGTTCGGCGAGCAGCTCGTCGAAAACCTGCCACGGCCCCTTGCTGCCCGGCGCGATCGGGTTGCCATAATTGCCCTCATCCGTGACGATCGCGACGCCTACGGACGATCCTTCATTGACGGGCTTGAGCACATAAGGCCGCGGCAGCGGATCGCCGGTATAAAGCGTCTCAGTCTTGACGATCCGCCCGCCCGGCATCGGGATTCCGTGCGGCACCAGCAGCAGCTTGGTAAGTTGCTTGTCGATCGCGATCACGGAGGTGGCGAGGCCCGAATGGGTGTATTTCAGCCCCATCAGATCGAGCATGCCCTGCACCGATCCATCCTCGCCAGGCGTCCCATGCAGCGCGTTGAAGACGACATCGGGTGCGGCCTCGGCCAAGCGTGCCGCAACATCACGGCCCATATCGATCCGCGTTACCCGGTGGCCATTCGCTTCCAGCGCTTCGGCGACGTTCGCCCCCGTCACCAGCGACACTTCGCGCTCAGCGGACCAGCCGCCCATCAGGACGGCGATGTGGAGGGGGACGCTCATGCAATCCTCCCCTGCAAGGGGAGGGGGACCAGCCACCGGCCGGTGGAGGGGGCTGGCCGGCAGCACAGCGCCTGAGGAAGCCCCCCTCCGTCACGCTTCGCGTGCCACCTCCCCGTTCCGGGGAGGATGTAGTGAAGGGCGGTCATACTGCGTTCCCCACCCGCTGGATTTCCCATTCCAACGTTACCCCCGAATGTGCCTTCACCCGTGCAATCACTTCGTCCCCCAACGCCTCAATATCGGCACTTGTCGCAGCCCCCAGGTTGAGCAGGAAATTGCAGTGCTTTTCGCTGACCTGTGCATCACCGATCCGCAGTCCCCGGCAACCGGCGGCATCGATCAGCGCCCAGGCCTTGTGCCCGTCGGGATTCTTAAAGGTCGATCCGCCAGTTTTAGACCGCAGCGGCTGCGATTCCTCGCGCGCAGCGGCGATGCGGTCCATTTCGGCTTGGATCGCGGCCGGATCGCCGGGCGTGCCAGCGAAGGTCGCGTCAACCACGATCGCGCCCTCAGGCAACATCGAATGGCGATAGCTATAGCCCAGCGCCTCGGCAGGCAGCGTCGCGACCTTGCCATCTCGCAGCACGACCGTGCAGGCGATAAGGACGTCCTTGGTCTCGCGCCCATAAGCCCCGCCGTTCATCCGCACGAACCCGCCGACGGTACCCGGAATGCTGCGCAGAAACTCTAACCCCGCAATCCCTGCATCACGCGCCGTCGAAGAAACAAGAATGCCCGACGTACCGCCGCCACAAGTCAGCATCGTTTTGTCGCTCTGTGTGCGCGCAAAGCTGAACGCTTTGCCCAGCCGCACCACCACACCGCGCCAGCCGCCATCGCGCACGATCAGATTGGATCCCAGCCCCAGCGGCATGACGGGCGTGGCGGGATCAAGGTTGGCGAGAAAATCGCTCAGATCCTGCACGTCCTTCGGCTCGAACAGCCAATCCGCCGATCCGCCCGACTTGAACCACACAAGCGGTGCCAGTGGTGCTTGTGGAGAAAGCTTGCCGCGCACGGATGGCATATCCACCACCGCGATCACGCCCGCACCGCCACAATCGCATCGGCGAGCCCAGCCGCCCATTTGGTGATGTCGCCCGCGCCCAGACAGATCACCATGTCGCCCGGCTGAATCGTCTCCGCCAGCGTCGTCGCGAGCGCCGCTGCATCAGCCACCACCGCCGCCGACCGATGCCCGCGCGTCTTCAGCCCAGTCACCAGCGCCTCGGCATCGACGCCCTCGATCGGCGCTTCGCCCGCCGCGTAAACCGGCGACACCAGCACCACATCGGCATCATTAAACGCCTGCTGAAATTCCTCCATCAGATTGCCAAGCCGCGAATAGCGATGCGGCTGCACCACCGCGATCACGCGGTTGGTCGCGCCTTCGCGTGCCGCCGACAGCACGGCGCGGATTTCGACCGGATGATGGCCATAATCGTCGATGATGGTAACCGCACCACCCTCCAGCGCCACTTCACCCACCTTGGTGAAGCGCCGTTTGACGCCGTCGAACTTCGCGAAACCCTGCTGGATTGTCGCATCGTCAATGCCAAGCTCAAGCGCCACGCCGATCGCAGCGAGCGCGTTCTGGACATTGTGGCGGCCCGGCATCGGCATTTCGATCCCTTCGATCGATCGCTGGCTGCCATCGCGGTGGCGGATGATCGCCTCAAACCGATTGCCACCGGGGATTGGCGTCACGTTCACGCCGCGCACATCAGCCTGCGCCGAAAAACCATAGGTCACGACGCGCCGGTCGCGGACCCGCGGGATGATCCCCTGCACTTCCGGATGATCGAGGCACAGCAAGGCCGCGCCGTAAAAGGGCACATTCTCGACGAATTCGACATAGGCGTCCTTGGCGTTCTCGAAGCTGCCATAATGATCGAGATGCTCGGGATCGATATTGGTGACGACCGCAATCGTGCCGTCGAGCCGCAGGAAACTGCCGTCGCTCTCATCGGCCTCAACCACCATCCAGTCACTCGCGCCCAATCGCGCGTTGGAGCCATAGCTGTTGATGATCCCGCCATTGATCACGGTCGGGTCAACGCCGCCGGCATCAAGCAACGCCGCGATCATGCTCGTCGTTGTCGTTTTGCCATGCGTGCCCGCCACCGCGACGGTCGATTTCAGCCGCATCAATTCAGCGAGCATTTCCGCGCGACGCACCACCGGGATGCGCCGTTCATAGGCCGCTTCAACCTCTGGATTGTCGCGCTTGATCGCGGTCGACGTCACGATCACCGCTGCATCGCCAAGATTATCGGCGTGCTGGCCGATATGGACGACAATCCCTTTGCCGCGCAGCCCGGCGATAACATAGCCCTCGGCGACGTCCGACCCTTGCACCTTATAGCCCAGATTGTGCATCACCTCGGCAATGCCAGACATGCCGATCCCGCCAATGCCGACAAAATGGATCGTGCCGATATCGGTTGCCACGCCCCTCATGCGCGCAAGTCCTGGCGCAAATGATCAAGCATAAGCCGCCTTGTCGCCGAATTTGATCGGACGGTTGAGCCCCACCATGATGTCGCTCTTGGGCGCATCAAGGCTTTCGACCAGATCGGCCAGATCGCGCGCGGCATCGGGACGACCACAGCTGCGCGCGCGGCCAGCCGCATTTTGCAGCGCCGCTGGATCAAGCCCCAATTTCTGCATCTGCTTGGCGAGTTCGATCGGCGTGAATTGCCGCTGATCGATCGTCCGCGCGCCCCCTGCCTTGGTCATTTCGCGGGCATTGGCGGTTTGATGATCATCGGTCGCGCTCGGCAACGGCACCAGGATAGCGGGCCGACCCGCAGTCGTCAGTTCGGCCAATGTCGACGCACCAGCGCGCGCGATCACCAGATGCGCCCAGGCAAGCTGTTCAGGCAAATCGGGCAGATATGTCGCCAGTTCGGCGGCAATCGACAGTTCGGCATATTTGGCGCGGACCTGATCAATATCCTCAACCCGCGCCTGATGCGTCACCTGCAAGCGACGACGAAAGCTGATCGGCAACAGCGCAAGGCCATCGGGTACCACCTGGCTCAAAATACTCGCCCCCTGGCTGCCACCCGTCACCAGCACCCGAAAAATGCCGTCCTCCTCAAGCAGGGGATAGGGCCGGGTGCGCAGCGACAGCACCGAATCGCGCACCGGATTGCCGACCAGATGGGTCTTGCCGCGCCAGCTATCCTTCAGCCGCTCGACATCGGGATAGGACGTGGCGATCGCCGCAACGCGTCCACCGACCAGGCGATTGACCCGGCCGAGCACCGCATTTTGTTCATGAACGGCGGTAGGCACGCCCAGCGCAAAAGCACCCAGCAACGCTGGATAGGCGGGATAGCCGCCAAAGCCGATCACCGCTGCCGGGCGCTGTTTGCGGAACAATCGCTTGGTCATGCTGCGACCGCGCAACATGTTCACCCCCGCCCGCGCCCAGCCGATCGGTCCCCCTGCCAACCGGCTGGCCGGCAGGATATGTGTTTCGATCCCGTCGAACAGGCCGGGGAATCGCACCCCGCGCTCGTCACTGATCAGCGCGACCGAATGGCCCCGCCGGATCAGCTCGGCCGCCAGCGCGGCGGCGGGCACCATATGGCCACCGGTGCCACCGGCAGCGAGAACGAAATGGCGTGCTTTGCTCATTGGCCGCTCCACCGGACGATATAAGGAGATCGCGTGAGGAATGGATTGCGCCGCGTAAAGGCAAGCAGCAAGCCCATTGCGACCGACAGCGCAATCATTGACGACCCGCCATAGCTGATAAACGGCAGCGTCATCCCCTTGGACGGCGCAATCCCGGTGTTCACCGCCATGCTGACCAGCGCCTGCGCGCCAAATTGGGTGGCGAGGCCAGCAGCGGCAAGCATGCGGAACGGGTCAGGCTCGTCGAGCAGTTTCACGAACACGCGCACCACGATCGCCAGAAACAGCAGGGCGATCACCGCACAGGCGATCAACCCGAATTCCTCGCCGATCACGGAAAAGATATAGTCGGTGTGCGCTTCAGGCAGCCGGAATTTCATCGCCCCGCCCCCCGGCCCGGTGCCCGTCACGCCACCAGCAGTCAGCGTCGCATAGGCCATGTCGGTTTGGTAATGGTCGATCGCCCCGCCATCGCTGCCGCGTGACAGGAAAGCGTCGATCCGAATTCGCGCGGTATCATAAAACATATATGCAGCGATAAGACCAACCGGCGCCGCCGCAACCAGGCTGCCCATCACCTTCAACGGCGTACCGGCGATCATCAGCAAGGCCAGCCAGATCACGCCAAAAATAATCGTCTGGCCCAGATCGGGCTGCATCATCAACAGCCCGCCGACCAGCGCCGTCATCGCCGCCGTAATCGGCACCACCGGCAGATCGGCTTCTTTCGCCTTCAGCGACAACAGCCAGGCCATGCTAACGATGAAAAAGGGCTTGAGGAATTCGGATGGCTGGAATTCGGAAATGCCCAGCCCGATCCAGCGCCGCGCACCATTATGCTCCACGCCGATCAGTGGCACGGCGGCGAGCAGGCAAAGAAAAACCGCCCCGCCAATCAGCGCCATCCGCCGTGCAATGGGCACGGGCAGCATCGACACGACAAACATCACCGGCAGCGACACGCCCACCCACATCACTTGCCGCCAGAAATAATAGAGCGGCTGGATATGCGTCTTGTCGCCCGAATAGCGCAACGCCGAAGCCGGGCTGGCCGCCGCCACCGCCAACAGGCCAATGGCAATCAGCAACAGCGCCAGCAGCAACAGCACGCGGTCAATATCCCAAAACCACATGCCGATCGGGCTGCGATCCCCGCGCCCGCCGCGCGGCTTGACCCGCGCCCACAGCGCTTGGCGACGGTCCGCCCGCATCGACTCTGCCGTGATGTCGGTCATGCCAGCGCCTCCACAGCAGCGCGAAAGGCATCGCCGCGCGCCTCGAAATCACGAAATTGATCGAATGAAGCGCAGGCCGGCGAAAGCAACACCGTCTCACCCGATTGCGCTTTACTGGCCGCCATCATGACCGCCCGATCCAGCGTCTCGCAATATGACACGGGTACAAGCCCGTCCAATAGCTCGTAAAATTGCTGGCCCGCCTCGCCGATTGTGTAGGCCGCACGGATATGCGGAAATCCTGGGCGACAGGCATCGAGCGAAGGCGATTTGGCGCGCCCGCCCAAAATCCAGTGAATCCCGTCAAACGCCGACAGCGCAGGGGCCGCACTTTCAGCATTAGTCGCCTTGCTGTCGTTGACGAAGCGGACGCCGTTCCTGGTCGCGACGGTTTCCATCCGATGCGCAAGGCCAGTGAAGCTCTCCAGCCCCTTGTCGATCGCCGCCTGGGGTACGCCCAGCGCCTCGCAGGCATTGATCGCCGCCAGTGCATTTTGGGCATTATGCGGCCCCTGCAGGCTCGGCCAGCGCGATTGGTCCATGCAAAAGCCGGACGCGATCTTGGTCAACTGCTCGCCGCGCGCCGACAGGCTACGCGCAATCGCGGCAGAGGGCGCGTCGAAGATCGAAATGATCGCCGCATACGCGGGCGACTGCATCGCGAACAGCCGTGCCTTGGCGGCGGCATAAGCGTCAAACCCGTCATACCGATCAAGATGATCGGGCGTGATGTTGAGCAGCACCGCGACATCGCAATCGAGGGTGAAGGTCAGATCGATCTGATAGCTCGACAGTTCCAGCACATAGACACCGCCTGCTGGCAGCGGCTCCTGCGCGAGTATGGGCAAGCCGATATTGCCGCCCATCAGGCTGGGCACGCCTGCGGTCTGCAGGATGTGGTGGATAAGCGCGGTCGTTGTCGACTTGCCGTTGGTGCCGGTGATGCCAACCACCTTATGCGGCGGCAGCGCAGCGCGCGCCTGCGCGAACAGTTCGATATCGCCGATGATAGGGACACCCGCCGCACGCGCCTTCGCGGCGATCGGGTGGCGGTTGATCGGCACACCGGGAGAGACGATGAGGCCGTCGAAACCGGTCAGATCGATGGTCTCTGGATCGGCAAAAGTCAAAAGCCCCTCCCCTTCAGGGGAGGGCTTGGGGTGGGGGCTCTCAACCGGCGCAGCGCTCGGGGACAGCCCCCACCCCCAACCCCTCCCCTGAAGGGGAGGGGCTTGAAGAAGAGCCAAACGCCGCCCCTCATCGCTATCCCACGCGATCACCTCCGCCCCGCTCGCCACCAGCGCGCGCACCGTCGCCGCGCCCGAGCGCGCTAGCCCCAGCACCGCAAAGCGTTTGCCGCGCCAGAGGTCGCTAGTGATCACCGCAATTTCAACGTCGATAGCCCGGCGAGCGCGAGCACGATCGCAATGATCCAGAACCGGATCACCACGGTCGATTCCGCCCAGCCAAGCTGTTCGAAATGGTGGTGGATCGGCGCCATGCGAAACACGCGCTTGCCGGTGCGCTTGTAGAAAAACACCTGGATAATCACGCTAAGCGCCTCGACCACAAACAACCCGCCGATGATGCCGAGCACGATTTCGTGATGCGCGACGACCGAAATCGCGCCGAGCGCGCCGCCCAGCGCAAGACTACCGGTATCGCCCATAAACACGGCGGCGGGCGGCGCATTGAACCACAAAAACGCCAGCCCCGCGCCGACCATCGCCCCGCAGAAAATCGCCATGTCGCCCGCGCGCGCCACATGGGGGATGCCGAGATATTCAGCGAATTTCGCGTTACCGGCCAGATAGGCGATGATCACAAAGGCAACGGCGGCGATAATCACGGGCATCGTCGCCAGTCCATCCAGCCCATCGGTAAGGTTCACGGCATTGCCGAACGCAACGATCGTGAAAGCGGCAAAGGCGATGTAGAAATAGCCCAGATCGATCACGGACCCGCTATAAAACGGCAAATAGAGGTGCGTGCCATTCTGGCTGGTGATGATCCAGCTTGCCACACCAGCAATCGCGAATTCACCAATCAACCGCATCCGTCCCGAAATGCCTGCCGTGCTTGCCTTGCGGACTTTGTCATAGTCATCGAGGAAACCAATCGCACCAAAACCCAGCGTCACGAACAGGCAGGCCCAGACGAACGGGTTGGTCAAATCCATCCACAACAGGATCGAAATGACCATCGATGTCAGGATCATCAGCCCGCCCATCGTCGGCGTGCCGCGCTTGGCGAGGTGAGTCTGCGGGCCGTCTTCGCGGATCGGCTGCCCCTTTCCCTGGCGCACCCGCAACCAACCGATGAATTTCGGGCCAATGATCAGTCCGATGATCAACGCCGTCGCGACAGCCCCGCCACTCCGAAAGCTCAGATAGCGCACCAGATTCAGGATGCCGGGAAAGCCGAGTTGGGCTGCGATGAAATATAGCATTATGCTTTATTGCCCCCTAGCGCCGCGACGATCGCCGCCAGCCCAACGCTATTCGATCCCTTGATGAGTACCGCATCACCGCCCGACAGCATCGTTTTCAGATGCGCCAACGCGGCTGCAGCGTCCGGCACATGGACGAAATCCACCTGCCCCTCAAGCGCGTTTGCGAGTGGCGCCATGTCCGCGCCGACCAAAATTGCGACACTGACGCCAGCCGCGATCACGGGCTCGGCGAGGCCGGCATGAAAGTCAGCGCTGGCCATCCCCAGTTCGCCCATTTGGCCGAGCAATGCGACCCGTCGACGGACGGGTTCCTTGCCAAGACCGGCAAGCGTCGCGCGCATTGATGTCGGATTCGCATTATAGCTTTCGTCGATCACAAGCGCCGTTTCGCCACCACCGACATCAACCAGGAAGCGCGCGCCCCGCCCGGCCAGCCCGCCCAAGTCGGCCAGCGCCAGCCCGGCCACGGCGACATCGCCCCCGGCCGCCTCAACCGCCGCCAGCACCGCCAGCGCGTTAGACACAAGGTGGCTACCGGGCTGACCAACCGTGAAGCTCAATTCGCGCGCCAATAATTGCGCGGTAACAAAGGTGCCGCCGGTTGGCGTGCGCATCGTTTCCAGCGCCCGCACATCGGCGCCGTCCCTGCTGCCAAACGTCACGATCCGCGCACTTTGTGCCTGCGCCGCCGCGATTAGTCGCGCGCGGTGGACATTATCGAACGGGATGATCGCCGTGCCGCCGGGCTCAAGCCCCTCGAATATCTCAGCCTTGGCGTCCGCAATCCCCGCCTCGTCCTTGAAAAATTCGATATGGACCGACGCCACCGTTGTGATGATCGCCACATGCGGGCGCACGAAGCGGGTCAGCGCTGAGAGTTCACCGGCATGGTTCATGCCCATTTCCAGCACCGCAAATCGGCACTCCGCCGGCATGCGTGCCAGGCTGAGCGGCACGCCAGTGTGGTTGTTATAGCTTTTCACCGAACGATGAACTTGCCCGGGCACGCCACGGTCGAGCGCGGCGAACAAAGCCTCTTTAGTGCCCGTCTTGCCGACCGATCCGGTCACGCCGATGATCGTCGCCTGGGTCCGCGCCCGCGCCGCGATGCCGAGCGCCTCAAGCGCCGCCATCGTATCCCTGACCAGCACATGCGGATGCGCGACGGGCGTGCTCACAATCGCCCCGGCGGCACCCCGCGCAAAGGCCTGATCAAGATAAAGATGCCCGTCGGTCGCTTCGCCCTTCAGCGCGATGAACAGATCGCCGGGGCCCACTTCGCGCGAATCAAAGGTCACGCCATCGGCGGCAAAATCGGCCGAAGCCCTGCCCCCAGTCGCTGCGGCAATTGCGGCAGATGTCCAGAGCGGCCCGGTCACTGCGCGCACTCCCGGGCGACACTGACATCGTCGAACGGCAGCACCAAATCACCGACAATCTGGCCCTGTTCATGACCTTTACCAGCAATCAGCACGATATCGCCGTCGCGGGCATCGGCGATGGCGGCGGCGATGGCCTCGCGCCGTCCGGCAATATCGCTCGCGCCCGGCGCGCCAGCCATGATCTGCGACCGGATCGCCGCTGGATCTTCGCTACGAGGATTATCATCGGTGACGATCACCAGGTCGGCGAGCCGCGCCGCGACGTCGCCCATTGGCGCGCGCTTGCCCGAATCGCGGTCACCGCCTGCCCCAAATACCAGGATCAGCCTGCCCGCTACATGGGGTTTCAGCGCCATAATCGCCGCCTCGATGGCATCGGGGGTATGCGCATAATCGACATATACCGGCGCACCACTGGGCGTAATCACGGCACGTTCCAGCCGTCCGCGCACCGGCTGCAACCGCGCCAGCGCCATCAGCGTCGCCTCGACATCGCCGCCGGTAGCGATCACCAGCCCCGCCGCCGTCAAGGCATTGGCCGCCTGATACGCCCCGATTAGCGGCAGGTTGACCTTGTACTGCTTGCCCCCGGCGTCGATCACCAGCCCCTGGCCCAGCAACGTTGGATCGCGCGACACCAGGCGCAGGCTTTCGCCCTTTTCGCCAATCGTGATCAGCTTGTTGCCCCGCTCGCGCGCCAAATCGATGACGCGCGCCGAATAATCATCATCCGCCCAAACGACAGCCGTGCCATCGGTCGCGAGAACTTCAGTGAACAGCCGCATTTTGGCAGTGAAATAATCCGCCATGTCACGGTGATAATCCAGGTGATCGCGGCTCAGATTGGTGAAGGCCGCCGCCTGCACCGGTAGCCCTTCGGTGCGATACTGCGACAGGCCGTGGCTCGATGCCTCGAACGCCAGATGCGTCACGCCCTCGCGCGCCAGCCCGCCGACATTGGACAGAAAGGTGACGATATCGGGCGTCGTCAACCCGGTGACCACGCGATCATTGGCGGTGGTGACGCCCAGCGTGCCGATTGACGCGGCATGATGGCCCAGCATCCGCCAGATCTGCCGGGTCATTTCGACAATGGAGGTTTTGCCGTTGGTCCCGGTCACCGCGACAGCGGTTGCAGGAAAGGGTGCAAAAAACTGCGCGGCCAGCGCCGCAAAGGTCGCGCGCGGATTGTCGGTGGCGATATGCACCGCGCCGTCGACGGGCACCTGTGATCGCGCCACCACGGCGATCGCGCCGGCGGCGATCGCGGCAGGCACATAATCCTCGCCGTTTACCCGCATGCCTTCAAAGGCGCCAAAGATCGTGCCCGGCGCGACCTTGCGGTGATCGATCGCAAAACCGGTGATGGTGCGGGCATCATCCCCGCCGATCAGCGCGCCCAGCTTCATTCGGGATCGCCCGGATTTTCACCCGGCGCATGCCACAGCAACGGAGTGAGTTCGGACACGTCCACATCGCGGCGCATATCGGGCATCACCCCCAGCATCTGGCCAGTGCGCGCAATCACTCGGCTGACGACAGGGGCAACCGTCCAAGCCGCCGTCGTCTGCCCCTGCGATTGCGCATTGGCGACGGGCGAATCAAGCATGGCGATCACCACGTACCGGGGTGCGTCCATCGGGAAGGCAGCAGCGAAGGTCGAAACATTGCGACTCCGCGAATAGCCGCTCTTCATTGCAATTTCAGCAGTGCCGGTTTTGCCGCCCACCCGGTATCCCGGTGCTTCGCCCTTGCGCCCGGTGCCGTCGAGCACGACCAGCCGCAAAAGCTGGCGCATCCGGTCACTCGTCGCCTGGGCAATCACGCGGCGCCCCTCGCTGGCCTTGCCCGGCGCGACCCGCATCAGGGTCGCCGGCCGCCAGATTCCCCCATTGACCAGAGCGGCATAGGCGCTGGCCAGATGCAGCGGGGTCACCGCAATCCCGTGGCCATAGCCGCTGGTCATCACGGACACCCGCGCCCAGTAACTGGGCCAGAGCGGGCGCTGTTTCTCCCGCAATTCAATATCGGGGCGGGTATCGAAGCCGAGTTTGCGGAACATCGCCTGCATCCGATCAGCCCCCAGTTCATCAGCGATCCGGGCGGTCACGATGTTCGACGAATGAACCAGCGTTTCGGGAATATCCAGATAGCGGCGCTGCGGGTGATCATCCTTAATCTGAAACCGGCCGATCTTCAGCGGCGCACGCGCATCAAAGCGGCGCGACATTGAGGTGGCGACCCCTGAATCGATCGCCGCCGCCATCGTTATCGGCTTGAAGGTTGATCCCAGTTCATAAACCGATTGGGTAACATTGTTGCGCAGCCCGTCCTGCGACGCGCCGCCCACCTTGTTGGGATTATAGGCGGGGAAAGACACCATCGCGATCACTTCGCCGGTGTGGACGTCCAGCATGACGCCCGCCGCGCCCTTTGCCTTGAAGGACAGCATCGCGTTGCCAAGCTCGCTCTCAAACGCCGCCTGGGCGCGCGAATCGAGCGACAGGGCAATGGGCGTCGATCGTTCGATCGGGTTGGTCAGCGCGCTCTCAAGCGTGCGCTCCATCCCGCTGACCCCCACGCCATTGGCATCCAGAAAGCCAATCGCATGCGCGGCCATGCTCGATTGCGGATACAACCTTTCGGGCTCGCGCGCGAAATCAACGGCGGGCTCCCCCAGCGCATTCACCGCCTTGACCAGCTCCGGCATCGCCCGGCGCTGCAGAAAGAAGAAATTCGCGCCCGACCGGAGCCGCGCCAGATACCAGGCGCGGTCATGCTCGGGGATGAGCGCTGCAAACTTGCCGGCGAGCAGTTCAGGCGAATTGACCAATTTGTTCGGGTGAATGCCGATCGACCAGGCATCAATCGTGCGGGCAAGCGGCGCGTTGTTGCGATCGACAATATCACCGCGCAACGGCACCAGCGCAGCGGCCCCGGCACGGGTCGTCGCGGGTTCGGCAAAGGCGGCCAGAAGCGCCAGGCGCAACAGGATCAACGCCACTCCGGCGGCAATCATCAACATCAGCATCATCAGCCGCACCGGCGCAACCACCGTCATCGGGTGGCGCTGGCCAGTCAGCCGACGCGGTGCGACGGGTCTGGCGACCAGGACGCTCAACGGGCGCCGATCGCTTCAGCGCGCGCGCTACTGACCAGATCGCCGATCGTCGAATCGCTCAACAGCTTGCGATCGAGCATCGCAATCGTCGCCCCACGCTGGCCACCCAGGTGCGGCTGAACCGTCGCAACGCTGGCCAATATCGTCCGGCTAGGCTGGGCAACCGGGGCGATTGGCGCGGTGGCGGGTTCGGGCGCTGGCGCGATCGCCTCAACGGCACGCGGGGCAGCGGGCACGATATAGGACGCAACCTGACCATGACCTGCCTGGCCAAGCGGCGCCTGCAAATCGATTGAGGCAAGCGTCGCTTCGTCGGGCACGAACTGGTCTGAACCAGGCGCCGTCAGGGCAAAGACATCGCCATTCCAGCGTTCAAGCTGGGCGAGATTGGCGCGGGTATCAAATTCGGTTTCCAGCGCGCGGATATCGCGTTCGGCCAGAAAAATCTTTCGATTGGTATCGGCCACACGCTTGCGCTCTGCCGCCACCTGGAGCGACACCAGATAGAAGCCGAGCACGACGATGACGCCGCTCAAGAACCAACCCAGCCCACGCAACCGATACGCCGCCGTCATGCTGTCTCTCCCTTTGGCCATGGCGCAGCAGCGGTCCGCTGCGCCACCCGCAATGTTGCCGATCGCGCCCGCGGGTTGCGGGCAATTTCTTGCTCATCAGCGCGCACCGCGCGGCCGACGGTTTCAAAGCTTGGCGCGGCCTTGGCGGCGACTTGTGGCAAATGCCGCGATCCACCGGGCAACGCGCCGCTGCGTTCGCGAAAAAAGCGTTTGACCAGGCGGTCCTCCAAGCTGTGAAAAGTCACCACGGCCAACCGGCCACCCGGCTTCAGCACCCGTTCCGCTGCCGCCAGCCCATCGGCCAGCTCACCAAGTTCGCGGTTCAGGTGAATACGGATCGCTTGAAAGGTGCGCGTCGACGGGTCCTTCTTGTCATGCGGGCGATACCCCAATGCGCGGCGCACCACGGTGGCGAGATCGAGCGTCGTCTTGAGCGGGCGGGCAGCGACGATCGCACGAGCAACGCGGCGGGCGCGCGGTTCCTCGCCAAACTGGTGGAGCACATCGGCAATCTCTTCCTCATCGGCTTCGTTGAGGAATTCAGCCGCACTGGTGCCCGACTGACTCATCCGCATGTCCAGCGGGCCATCAGCCTGGAAGGAAAAACCGCGATCAGGCTGGTCGAGCTGCATCGACGACACGCCGATATCCATGACCACACCGTCAACCGGCACGGCATCGCGCTGCGTCAGTTCGGCCTCGATCGCCGAAAATACCGCATGGACCAGCGTCAAGCCGCCGTCCGCCGCCTCAGCCAGCTCCTGACCGCCAGCAATCGCATCGGGATCACGATCGAATGCGATCACCTGCGCACCGCCAGCCAGCATCGCGCGCGTATAACCGCCAGCACCAAAGGTCGCGTCGACATGGCGCTCACCCGGCATGATCGCCAATGCGGCGATCACGTCATCAAGCAACACGGGCACATGCGGCGCCGTCACAATTTTTCCCCGCGTTCGCCAAGGAAATGGACGACCATGTCCTTCATCATGTCGGTGGCGCGCGGCGACGCCATCAGCATGGCCGGGTCCCAGATTTCGAAGTGATTGCCGAGCCCGTAGAAAAAGGCATATTTGCCAATCTTCACCCGGTTGCGCGGCCAGCTGGGCAGGATGAAGCGGCCGCTCGCATCAAAAGCCAGCGTATCAACCGCCATACCGCCGCGCAGAATCACGTCATTCGGCGCGCCATCGGGACCGGCATGATCGCGCGCGCGCGCTTCAAGATCAGCAAAGCGCTGGGCACCATAAGTGATGTCGAAGCCAATCAGGCAATGGTCGCTCTCATGCACGCCGACCACGACATAGAGCGAGTCCTTGGGATCGGGGCCGGCTGGGTTGCGGGCGATCAGCGTTGCGCGCAGCGACGACGGGATCGCGACGCGCCCCTTGTCGTCGACCTGCTGCAGCGCATAGCCCTGATAAATGCCCTTGATCGACACGCCCACCTCGTTCGTGGCGCGCACAGCTCTCTTATTCTGCGAAGTGGCATTTTTACCGCCCGCAGCTCCTGGAATCGCCAACAAGAGAGCCCGCCCCTGTTAACCAAAGGTCTAACAAGGGCGTGGTTGGGATGCAATGGGAAATTCGGGGAATTCGCGGGAAACTAGGCGAACCTCGGGGAACTACTGGTCAAGGCGGGCCGCCATTACTGTCAATGTTCTTAATTTGTTCTGGTAATTCGTGGTTAATCATGGCCGTATTTGGCGCACACACCCCTGCGGAACGCGCCGATTCCCGGCGCGTGGGGCAAATTCCCCAATCAGTTCCGGCGCTGACCGGCATCATTTCTGCTCAGGATAATTGGGGGCGGGCGTGGTGGTGTTGAGCGCCTCGGTCTCGGCGCTGGGCGCAACGCCCAGCTCGGCCAACGGCTCCTTGACGGGATCGGTTACATTGTCGGCCGGGCTGGTGAGATTGGCAGCCAATGGTGGCCGGACGCCATCGGCAATGGTGACCGGGACCGGCTCTCTGCTCGCCGAACTGAAGATTGCGCTCGCCAGTCCGATTAACAGCATGACAAAGGCAAGCCCCGTCATGCCGACCTTGACCCGCTGTATCGCCTGAGACGGTTCCTGCGCGCTTTTCATACCAACCCCAAAGCTAGCGGAGTCGGCAGCATTTGTCGAACACCGGGGTGAAACCGGTAGCATCAAGGCGTAAATTTATGGATGCGAGCGATCGAGCGTCGCGAAGGCGGATCATTACCTTACCCGATCGCAACAGAGCAAAGCCAATGCTGCGCCCAGACTTGCAGCCGTCACATGAGTATGGCAGCCAGGTGCGCTATCTGGTTGATCAGGTTGAGGGGTGATAATCATGAAATCACAGATGTTTCGGGTGGCTGTTGCGACCGTTATGGTTCTATCGGCGCCCGCTATAGCGCAAACAACCCCACTTCGCTTGTCGCCGGCCCAAGCTGTGATCAACGCCGCCGAGATGCCGGCTGGTATCGGGGGCGTGTTCGAGATGGTCGTGCGGGCAACCGGACGACAGAATGGGTTTTTATACCTGAACTCAGAGGCAGATTACCGCGACCCGAGAAACCTGACGATCGTGGTGACTCCCTCTTTGGAAAAGGAACTCAGCGACCGACTTGGCGGTCCCGTTGACACGGCCGTCCTGAAAAAAGTGATCGCGGTGAGGGGCATTGCCCGAAAAACGAGGATCGACTTCACGGCGGACGGTCGCCCGACCGGCAAATATTACTTCCAGACCCATTTGCGTATCAGGTCCGCGCGCGACCTAACCGTTGAAGGGGAACGCCCCATGCCGTGATCGGTGCCCCGCTCTTTTGCGTCATGGCCGCCGCTGAGAAAGCGCACAAAGCCCTTAGAGACTCGCTTCAACGATATACCCGTTCGGGCTGAGCGAAGTCGAAGCCCACGCGCTTCGCATGCCCTTCGACTTCGCTCAGGGCGAACGGGGTTTGGAGTGGTCCAATCCAAAGTCATCAGACTCTAATTTATATAGCCGCAACCGGTGTCGGCACCACCAGCCCTTTCGCCGCCAGCCAGGCCGGATTGTAGAGCGTTGATAAATAACGAAAACCTGTGTCGCACAGGATCGTCACCACGCGCTTGCCCGGCCCCAGATCGCGCGCCAGCCGCACTGCACCAGCAATGTTGATCCCCGATGACAGACCCAGGCAGAGCCCCTCTTCATCGAGCATCCGGCGCACCCATTCATAACCCTCGGCATCTGAAATCCGGTATTGCGTGTCGATTGGCGCGCCTTCCAGATTGGCGGTGATCCGCCCCTGCCCGATCCCTTCGGCGACCGATGACCCTTCGGACTTCAGTTCGCCATGCGCGTAATAGGCATAGAGCGCCGCGCCGTGCGGATCGCTGAGTGCAATCGTCACCCGCTCGTCCTTGCTCTTTAGCCCCATGCCAACGCCCGCGATCGTGCCGCCCGTCCCCGCTGCACATGTAAAGCCGTCAATCTGCCCGTCCATTTGCGCCCAGATTTCCTCGGCAGTGCCCATGATGTGGGCGCGGCGGTTGGCGATATTGTCGAACTGATTTGCCCACACCGCATTGGGCGTTTCCTCAGCAATCCGGCGCGACTGGTGGACGAAATGGCAGGGATTGGAATAGGGACAGGCCGGCACCAGCACCAATTCCGCCCCCAGCGCGCGCAGCGTGGCCATTTTCTCCTGGCTCTGCGTATCGGGCATCACGATGATGGTCTTATAGCCCTTGGCATTGGCAACGAGTGCCAGCCCGATCCCGGTATTGCCTGCCGTGCCCTCCACGATCGTACCGCCGGGCGCTATCGCGCCGCGCGCCTCGGCATCCTCGACGATATACAGCGCTGCCCGGTCCTTTACCGACGCGCCAGGATTGGCGAATTCGCACTTCGCGAAAATCTCGCCGCCGCTGGCCGCACTGGGGCCGGCGAGCCGAACCAGCGGGGTGTTGCCAATCAGGGCGAGGCTATTGGGGATCGTTGTCATGGCGCCATCAATGGCGACGCGAGCCGCGCGCTGCAACCCACCGAAACTGTCGATCGGCCAACAACCACTATCGAACGCCCGCTATCGCGAAGCCACCCCCGCCGCCGCCAGATGCCCGGGCAGCCGCCCGCTCAGCCACAGAAAAAACATCCGATAATCGCTCACCAGCGACCAGAGCGGATAGGTGAAGGTGGCCGGCCGGTTCTTCTCCACCGCGAAATGCGCGGGCCAGGCCATGCCATAGCCGGCCAGCGGCACCAGTGCCCACCACCATCCGCCCAGCACGATCGCTAGGCCCGCAAAGCCGAAGGTCATCGCCGTGCCGATATAATGCAGCATACGGGTTTCCGGCTTGGCGTGCTCGCGCAGGTAAAAGGGCCAGAATTCGGCATAGCTGGTGATCGCTTTCGTGCTCATTTCGGGCGTCCCGAAAAGCCAGCGGCCTGGCGCAGCTCGTCGGCGTTCATCAGCGCGCCGTCGCTCATCACCCAGACAGTGCGTCGCATCGCGCCGATATCCTTTGATACATCGCCATCGACCAGCACCAGATCGGCCTCCTTACCGACCGTGACTGATCCCGTCGCCTTATCGGCACCGACCAATCGGGCGGGCATGATGGTTGCGGTCTGGAGCGCTTCGCCGGGCGTGAATCCCGCTTGTACGTACAGCTCCAGTTCGCGCACGATTTCCAGCCCGCTGCCATCGGTGCCCGCGACGATCGGCACGCCAGCGTCGTGCAATGCCTTCACCAGCGCCACCAGCTTGGCAAAGCTCGCGCGCCAATCGGCCCGCGTCACGCCCGCCGGCGGTTGGAACCCGCCAGCGCGAAAGCCACGCTCCACCGCTGGCGGCATGGTGCCAACATAGGGCGCATAAGACGGCGACAGATCGCCATTTTCAGGCACGTAAAGCCCCTCAAACACGCCCAGCGTGGGATCGACGACGGTCTTTTTCGCCGCCATCAGCTTGATCAGCGACTTCATCGGCTCGGCGTTGAGGTCGACATCTTTGGCGTATTTGCCGGGCCCATAGAATCGCTGGATGCCGTTATCCACATTCACCACTTCATCGGGCAGCGCCTGCATCATCACGAAGTTGATATGGGTGATCTCATCATAACCGCCCGCGATCACTTCGGTCGGCCGCAGCGACGCGGGGATATGGCCGTGAACATGAAGGCTAAGCTGCTTGGCCTCCTTAATCGCTGGCCACAGCCATTCTGGCTTCATCGAGGTGTAGAATTTGACGGCGGTAAAGCCGTTTTCCTTCGCGCGCCGCACCGCCGCAATCGCTTCGTCAGCGGACCCGACGCTGATCCCGCCCTGCGCCTGCAGCGGCCCCTTGCCGTCGATCAGTACCGATGAATAGACCGTCGGGAACAGCAATTTGCCCGCCGCGATCTGTTGGTTGCGCAATAATGTCGGCTGGATATCGGCGCCAGGATTGCGCGCGCTCGTCTCGCCCTGCGACAGCAACTGCAAACCCGTCAGATCGGAGCCAACATGCATGTGCGCGTCCCAGATACCAGGGGACAGCGTCTTGCCCTTCCCGTCGATCACGCGGGCGTTGGCAGGCAGCTTCACCGTCGCCGCAGCACCGACCACGGTGATCTTGCCCTTGTCGGTAACCACGGTCTGGTCGTCGATGAACTTGCCCGTTAGCGCATCGAACAGCTTCACATGCGTGAAAGCGACCGGCACTGGCGACACCGTGCCAAAGCGCGCTTTGTACGCCGGATTGCGCGCGGCCAGCGCGTCAATCTGCGCCTTTTGGAGCTTGAGCATGTCGCCGATATAGGCGTCAGGCAACAGCGCAATGCCATTCACGAAGCCGAAAAAGGTGCCGTCGGCGTTCATCACTACGGGGATCGGCTCGTTTGAAACGCCTTCGAGCGTCCAGACCGTCACCGTCTTGGCGGTCGCGCCGCTGCCGACCGCGACATCGACCAGCTTTTCGAGCCGCGCCACCCCGCCCGGCAGCAACGGCACCTGCCGCCCCGGCGCCTTCATGATCGCTTCGACGAAATAGGCGTTGGCCGCAAACGGCCCCCCAAAGCTGGCATATTGCGCCTTGCCGTCATAGGCCGCGCTGCCCTTGTCGATCGGCGACTGCCAGGTCGCGGTCCCGTTGGTGATCGCGAAAGTCTCCGCCGAATCGCCATTGGGGGTAAAGCCGCGAATGACGATCTTGTCGGGCTGGCCATTGGCGGCGGTGTGGATCACCTCATCCTGCTCGAACACCTGCCCGCGCAAGTTCATGCTCTCACGAAACGCAAAACTTCCATCGGCGAGCCGCCACACTGCCGCGCTGCCATGTTCGCCCGCCGCCGAAACGATCTTGAACTTCTGCGCATCGGCTGGGGGCACGAGCAATTGCTCCTTGGGAAGCTGGGCAACGGCCGGGACGGCTGCCCAGACCAGGCTGATGGCTGCACTGGCTGCCAAGATGGTGATGCGACTCGTCATCAATCTGCTCCCCCCAAAGGTGTGTGACTCATCTACCACACGACCTGCCGGCTGCAAGCAAGCTTTCCGGCCATCGTGCGACCTATCCCCCCGGTCCCGTCAGGTCTTTCGCTGCCGCCTATGTCTGCTTCTTAGGCCGCAACGCCCGCTCAATTCGCTGCGCCTTTCATCGCGCTTGGCCTTGTCGACGCCCATAACCGACGCCCCTGCCCGCCCACATAACCTGCCGGTGGACGGGTCGATCGAACGATTTCATGATTTGGTTGAAACGCGTCCACACGTCAGAAATCATTCAAAACAATAGCATAGCACCGAACGATTCAGTATGAACCTTCGGCACGGCTCAACGACTTATTTGGGTGACCTGATGGCAAAGCATCTGTGGTGGTGGGTTGCGATATTGGCATGCGCAACCATTTCAATGCCATCTCAGAGTCATATGCCACCATCTCTCGCGATAGCGCAGCAAGGTGACGGAACCGAACCGACCGCTCCCGAAAAACTCGGTGAACCCGACATCGTCGTCAGCGGCCTCATCAATAGAAAAAAGGGCCCCTGGAAGCGTGCGGAGGCCGAACACGTTATCGTTATCGCCCAAAACAGCGTTGATGAATTGAGAAGAATAACGCGAAATGTAGAAAGCCTCCATTATTTGCTGTCGAGGCTTTATCGCCGTGGCGACACGTCTGACGTTACCAAAAAAGTCGAAATTACATTATTTGACCCATCGACAAAGCTTTCCGATCTGGGGATCGCCGATATATCGGCAAAAAGCGGATATTATCCATCAGGATTCTCAAGCCCAGCTTACTATACAGCAGGTGAGAATGGGCCAATTCTAACGATCGTCCAGAAATATCAGTTGATTGATCTCAACACGCAGAAAGCATATAATGAAGAATGCGACGACCGTCACGCAGCGGGAGAAATAGGACCGTGCCCTGAACCATTTTATTTCCCCATCACAAGGGAATGGGAGGCGGAACTTTACGCGCTATATACGCAACATTTTATCAATACATATCACCCGCTGGTCTATCCAAGCTGGTATGTTGAAAGTATCGGCGCCTTATTTTCAACTGCCGATATTCATAGAAATGGGTCGATAAATTATGCACGGTATCCAACGCAGTATAAGCAATTTTTCAGATCATATGAAAATTTAAATGTCGCTGACATTCTTACTGGTAAATACATCACTATAGGCCGAGAAAAATCGCGCTGGACTCCATACCACGCTTGGCTGGTCGCTCATTATTTCGTTTATTCAAAACTTAAACCCGAACGTGCCGCGCAGTTTCGCCAGTATATGGGTGATATCAGCCGCGGCAAACCAATGGCTGAAGCCGCAACTGTGTTTGGCAATTTGTCGAAGCTGCAACGGGAAATCCTTTCTTATTCCAGGTCCGACTTTTATTTCGCCCAGGCCAAGCCGCCAGCGAACCCGATTGGCGAGCCAGTGATCACGCCATTGTCCCCCGCCGCCGCGGCTCTGATTGCCGCGAAAATCGAACTTGGCGCGCGGCTTGCTGCGCAACCGATCGCTGCCGGATCTGCCCTGCCTGCACCCACACTGGTCGACGCGCAGCGCAGCGTCGATTGGCTGGCGCGCGTACGCGGTGTGGCTGATCTCTATAGCGATGGCGATACGCTTGCGTTTGCCGCCGAGGCAGAGTGCCGGGCTGGCAACCCTGACAGGTGCCTCGCCTATGCCGAACGGGCGCTGGACAAGGCACCGAATAATGTTCTTGCCCTGACGTGGAAAGGGGTCGCGCTGACGGACAAGGCCGTTAGCGCCCCCGTCGCAAATCAACCGGCAACGCTTGCCCTTGCGCGCATGGCCATCCAGCGGGCGATCGCTCTTGACGGCCAATCGCCTCTCCCCCGGATTGCCTATTTCCAAAGTTTCACCAAATTGGGCGTACGTGTTCCAATGGATGCCATGGCTGGATTGGTCGACGCAATTCGGCGCGTGCCAGCCGCACCGAAGCCGCGCCTTTATCTTGGCGAAGAACTGGTTCGCCAGGGCGAGATCAAAGCGGCGCGCCAGGTCCTGCATACCGTGCTCTATGCTCCCTATGAGTCGCCCGAAAGGACCGGCGCAAGGGCCTTATTCGCGATGCCGCCCACAGGGGCGGGTTCGGGAAACTGATAGCCCGATGCCGGCGGCCACACGCCGCTGGCGGCCCTTTCCTCCGCGGCGTCGTTCCGCTATGTTCTTTAGATGTTCTCGGCAGATGCCCTTACCGATTTCGTTTCCGCAGGCTCCACCCCCGGGGCGTCTCCACAGGAGCAACGGCGCCCCGTACCTTCCGAATCCTTACACACCGGCGCTAGGGAAAATCTGACCCTACCCCCGCGTCCGCTTCGCTGGCTGTTCCTCGATCTCAACAGCTATTTCGCCAGCGTCGAGCAGCAATTAAACCCGGCGCTACGCGGCAAGCCCATTCTGGTCGCGCCGGTCGATAGCGACACCACCGTCGCCATCGCCGCCAGCATTGAAGCCAAGCGGTTCGGCATCAAAACCGGCACGCCCGTATGGGAGGCGAAACGGCTGTGTCGCGATATTATCGTCACGCCGGCCCGGCATGACAAATATGTCGAGTTTCATGAAGCGATCATCGCCGAAATCTGGCGGCACATTCCGGTGACCAAAGTCTGTTCGATTGATGAGGTCGCCTGCCGCTTGCTCGACAATGAAAACAGCGTGGCTGCGGTGACGGCACTGGCCCACCGCATCAAGGCGGGTATCCGGACCAATATCGGCGATTGCATGACCAGCTCGATCGGCGTCGCGCCCAATCGACTGCTCGCCAAGCTGGCATCAGACATGATGAAGCCCGATGGGCTGATCATCCTGCATGCCGAAACCCTCCCCCACCGGCTCTATGACATGCCCCTGCGCGACATTGCCGGAATCGGCGCGAAAATGGAGCGGCGGCTGGCGCAGGAGGGGATCAACGATATCCGCCAACTGTGTGAGCGCCGCCCGCGCGACGCGGGCAATGCCTGGGGCGGCACCAATGGCGATCGGCTCTGGTATCTGCTCCACGGCGTCGATCTCCCCGAAAAACCAACGCAAAGTCGCACGATCGGGCACAGCCATGTGCTGTCGCCGGGCAAGCGCGGGCTGGAACCGGTCCGGCTCACAGCACGCCGACTCGCGCTGAAGGCCGCGAGCAGACTGCGGCGCAAAGGCTATCGCAGCCGATTGCTGGTGCTCCATGGCAAGTTTGAGGACGACAAGAGCAATTGGCGGGTAGCAACGAAATTGCCCGCGACGCAGGACAGTTTCGTGATCCTCGCCGCGCTTGATGCGCTGTTTCCGCAATTAGCGGCGGCAGGGCGCAAGCGGGGTGGCGGATTTCAGCTGCGGATGGTTGGCGTCACCCTTGGCGAGATCGAACCGGTTGCAGGCGAACAGCAATCGCTTTTTGCGCATCTCGATCCCGATGACCCACTGGCCCGTGAAACGCGCGGCCTCGCGCTCAGCCGTGCGATGGATTCGATCAATGAAAAATTCGGCCGCCATGCCGTGTCGGTCGGCCCAATCCATGGCGGCCGCATCGATCGAGTCGGCACCAAAATCGCCTTTGGCCGCATTCCAGAGGCGCATGAGTTCCACGAATAAGCATGGCGGTCACGCGACGATTTCATGACAAAAATATTGCAACGCAAAAGCGAAAGTCGGCAGAAAATATGGCCTCTTGACGAAACTTACTGCGTACGCGAAGCATTTCGACGCTATGAAAAAAACCCTCCTCATCGCCGCCGTCGCTCTGCTGGTTTTCCCGCTCGCGGCATGTGAACAAAAGCCCGAAACGGTGACCGATCAGGCACCCGATCCGCAGGCCGAGGCGCTGGCAAAAGCGCCAAAGGTTGTCCTGCCGCCGTCAATCAAGGCGACAGTCACCTTTCGGTGCAAGGATCACAGCCTTGCCATGGTCGATTTCTTCTCGGGCAATATGCAGGTCAATTTGCGCGGCCAGCGCGACGATGCACCGATCAAGCTGACCGCAGAAAAGGCAGGCGATCCCTTTGTTGCCGATGGCTATTCGCTGACCGGCACGCCCGACGCGATCACGCTGGCTCAACCTGGCAAGCCCAGCCAGACCTGCAAGAAGTAAGAACAGCACCACATTCCGGCATCATCGCCGCATCAAGATTTGGGCCGGGGTTCAGCGAACCACCGGCCCTATTTCTGTGCAGGCACCGCAATGGGTTGCGCCCGCGCGCTTGGTTGGGCACGATGGCTTGCCAACCACGGAGGATGAAAGCCCCTTGGCGACTATTGCGATCTACAGCCTGAAAGGCGGCGTCGGCAAAACGACGCTTTCCGTTAATCTTGCCTGGTGCGCAGCGATGCTATCGGCGCGCCGCACCTTGTTGTGGGACCTTGATCCACAGGCCGCCTCCACCTTCATGCTCACCGATCGCAAGACCAAAGATCAGGCGCAATCAATCTTCACCAAGGATGTCGATCCGGCCAAGCTGGTCCGCAAGACCGCGATAGAACGGCTCGATCTGATCGGCGCGGATTCGTCGCTGCGTGGCCTCGACGTGCTGTTTCATGAAATCGACAAGAAAAAACTGCTGACGAAATTGCTGGCGTCCGTCGGCAAACATTATGATCGCGTGCTGCTGGATTGCCCGCCGGGGCTGACCGAAACAAGCGATCAGGTGATGCGCGCAGCCGACCTTATCGTCGTGCCCGTCATCCCCTCGCCCCTGTCAGAGCGCGCCTATGCCGAAGTGGTCGATCAGCTCGGCAAACGCGCGCAGCTGATGCCCGTGCATTCGATGGTCGACAAGCGCCGCAAGCTGCATGGCGAAGCGCTGGCCCGTCATCCCGATTGGCCAGTCATCCCGATGGCGAGCGTGGTCGAATCGATGACAGTGCGCCGCGCCCCGGTCGGCAGCTTCGCGGCAAAATCGCCCTCGGGCCAGGCCTTTGCCCAGCTCTGGCAGATCATCGAGAAGCGGTTGGCAACCCCGGCCAGCAAAGGCTGACAGCACCGAAACGGATGACGAGTCTCGATCCCAAGCTGGTGCTGGGCGCCTATGCGGTTGGCGTTTTCCCGATGGCCGACCATCGCACTGCGGACAGCGTCTATTGGGTTGAGCCAAAGCGGCGGGCGATCCTGCCGCTGGATGGATTCCATCTGTCGCATTCGCTGAAGAAGGCGGTGGTGGGGGATCGCTATCGCGTCACGGCCGACACCGCATTTGCCGACATCATCGCGCTGTGCGCCGATTCGGCCGTCGATCGGCCCGATACATGGATCAATCCCGCGATCGAGGCGGTTTTTACCGAACTGCACCACAGGGGATATGCCCATTCGATCGAATGCTGGGACGATGATCAGCTGGTCGGCGGGCTGTATGGACTGGCCCTGGGCCGTGCCTTTTTCGGCGAAAGCATGGTCAGCCGCGCGCGCGATGCGTCAAAGGTGGCGCTGGCCTGGCTGGTCGCGCGGCTGCGCGCCGGCGGTTTCACGCTGCTCGATTGCCAGTTTCAAACCGATCATCTCGCCTCGCTCGGCGCAACCGAGATTAGTCGGCGCGATTATCTCGGGCTGCTGTCCGCTGCTGTCGATGGCGCTGTCGCGGGCGCGCTTGGCGCTGCTGCGGTTTCGGCGGGGGTCGCCTCGCCATCCGAACTCGCCGTCGGCGACTTCTTTGCGCTCGATCGGCTCGCGCCAGAAACCGCTTCGCCGCCCTCGGGGAAGCGCATTGCGCAACTTTTGGTCCAGACGTCATAGATCGGGTGCTGGACGACGTTCAGCGCTGGTCGTTCCTTGTACAGCCAGCCTGAAAAGGCGCGCCGCCAATTGCGGTCGGGCTGCTGCACATCCATCTGGACGAACGCGCCGGTAAATTCTTCCTGCTCCCAGGGGGCGGTATGTTCGCACGCCCGCAGCCGCACCACGACATCGCCCACGCGCACCGCCTGGCCGGGCTTCAAGGTAATATCGCGCGCCACGCCGTTGCGCTTGTTGAGCAGGCCGAGCACCGCGACCCGCTCCGCCATCGGCGTTGCGCCCTTCAACTGCAGCAAATCGGGGGTCACATCGACAGTAACGATATCGGAACCGGCCTGGACCTGGTCGAGCACGCTGGTGCCAACCGATTTGATCGCCACATCATCGCCAGGCGTACCACCGAAAAAACGGATGCCCGCCCAAATGCACAGCGCAAGCAAAATCGCGCCGCCCCCGGCCAGCAGCCAGGGCCTCACTCGCCCGGCGTCCACGCTTCGTAATCACCGGTTGCGGCGGCCCGTCGGCCACCCTGCTCAAGCGCACCTGCCGGGCGATAGGCATGCGCCGTGCCGGTTTGATTCGGCAGGGCCGGTTTTTGCCAGCGTCGCGCCGGTGGCAACGCCTGATCGGGCAGCGCCTCAACCTGATGATGCAACCAGCCAAACCACTCCGGCGGCACGCGGCTGGCGTCATTGGCGCCGGCATAAATCACCCAGCGCCGGGCAATGCCGTTCATGTCGACACCGCCCTGATAATAAACGTTGCCGAGCGAATCCTCGCCGACACGCGTCTTGCCCCGCAATGCCCAGTTGGTGCCGATGGTGGCCCCGTTCCACCAGGTGAAGATCGATTGAAGAACGCCCATAGCCGCCGCTTAGCCGTTGGCGGCGCGAGCAGCAACCGCCTCTCGCGCCTCCGGGATCAATTGCTGGCCGCGTCGGCAGATGCAGTGTTGGCCACGGCATTGGCTGGGCGGGCGGTGCGTCCTTGCCAGTCGACGATGTCATCCTCGGCAATGCCCAATTCTGCCGATCGGCCACCAACCAGTTCAAGGACCGCTGCGACCGGCTCACCCGATGAGATCGGCGCTTCCGAAAACGGCGTGGTGTTTTCTGCGATACGCGCGATCGATCCGTCAGCACGAATGAAGATGATATCAAGCGGCGTTGGCGTGTTCTTCATGTAAAAGCTCGCCTCTTCCGGCGTCCCGCTCGGCGGATAGGGCGCAAACAGCATCCCGCCATCCCGCAAAACATCCGTCCGATACATCAGCCCGCGCTGCTGTTCCTGCTCGGTCTTGGCAGTTTCTACCTGGAAGCGGTGCAGGCCATTGCTGCTCTTGATCGTTACCGCGATCGTGGCCGCTTTGGCCTCGCTCGTTGCGGTTCCGGTCAGCCCGTTGCCCGAACAGCCCGGCAGCAGCATAAGCAGCGGCACGATCAGGCCGAACGCCGGAGCGGCGCGGCGATGCTGCATCAATGGCATGAAGTGTCAGCCTTCTCGTTCGACCAGCACCGCAAGCGGACCCTTTTGTCCCTCGACAATCCGCGCGCGCAGCGGCTGATCGGGCTCCACTTCGCCGATATTGGCACGGCGGAGCGTTTCCATATGAACGAATATATCGGCTGAATCGGCATCACGCACCAGAAAACCATAGCCTTTGAGCCGATTGAACCATTTGACGGTCACCGGTTCAAATTCGCCAGCGTCGGCGATCAGCGCGTCCGGATCAATTCGTAAACCCGTAACCCGCGCGCGGGGCGGCGGTTCAACCGCATTGGTCAGGTCAATCTCAACAATATCGCGCGCCTGAAAACCGCGATCGCGCTTAACGGCGACGCATTCAATCACCGTGCCCTCTGGCAAGCTACGGCGACCATGCGCCTGAAGGACTGAAAAATGGATCAAAACGTCGCCGATCGCAGGATCGTCAGCGACCAGAAAACCAAATCCGCGGGTAATATCGAACCATTTCAATGTCCCTTTGACGGTGCGTTCAATCGCTCCCGACTTGTCGGACATAGGTTCGCCGCCATCGGCACATTGCCGATCAAGTGTGTCCGCAGGCTCAAGATTGGCGTGCGGCCCAACCCGCATAAAACTTACTCCCCCGTAACGATTATTAGCACACAAAATCAGAAGGTAAATCCTTGGCAATTTCGCAGCGATCGCCCGCTTTCCTGCCGTTGAATTACTGCTGTTATGCGATCTCGCTGGTGTCATCCCCCGGTGCCATCGACGCAATCCGACGCGCCAGGCCAAAATCATGGCCGCTGCGGATCATCGCGGCGATCTGCTTTTCTCGCACGGCGCGGTCTGGTATTTCAGTGGCATAGGGCCCGATCCGGCGCTTTCGGGCAAAGGTCAACGCAGCCTCAATCGCGCGATCGGCAATGGCGGGTGCGAGAGCGGCACTATCCTCGCTGCCAATGCCCGCATGATGCAAAGCCCCCGCCACTCGGCGCGCGCCAAGCCCCCGGCGTGCCATTGCCTGCGCCCGCGCATCGCCAAAGGCGCGGTCATCAATATACCCCGCCGCCGCGAATCGCTCGGCAATTGCTGCTATGTCGGGCACTGCACCGTCAAAGCCGCGCTGCCTTATCTTGCCGTTCAAATAGGTGGTCAGCCGCGCCCTTGTGGTCGCGAAACGCTCGACATAGCGGAGCGCCAACCGTTCCAAAGCGGGGCTATCAAGGGGTTTGGTTGGCGGCCTGGCAACACGCATGCCATCATTGTGCCACACTCACACTGGATTTTGAACGCTTGCTCGAGGCAGAGTGATCGACTTATCCGCGGCTTCGGTTCAAGAAGTCGCGATCAAGGGTAGTAAACATGGGTTCGGAAATGGCGCACATCGATAAGGTCGCGACGGAAACTTCGCCATCTGCGCCTGTGCCCACCGCGACTTTTGATGATCTGCCGCGCCGGTTTGCTGATTTTGATACGCTTAACGAAGCGCTGGATTACGCGGCCGCTGGCAAGCGGGGATTAAACTTCCATGATCCCCGCGGGTCGCTCTCGCGTCCTTACCCCTATGCCGAATTGCGCAGCGATGCGATTGATACGGCCCTCCGTCTGGTCGCCATGGGCGTAAAGCCACTCGATCGGATTGCGTTGGTCGCCGAAACGGGACCGGAATTCGCCGCGCTGTTTTTCGGCGTGGTCTATGCCGGTGCCTGGCCAGTGCCATTGCCCCTGCCCACCTCTTTTGGCGGCCGCGATTCCTATATCGATCAAATCCGCGTTCAGCTCGGCAGCTGCGACCCATCTTTGCTGATTTACCCACCTGAACTGGCGGACATGGCTGGCGAAGCGGCGCGACTCGGCGGTGTTGCGGGCATGGATTGGGCCGAACTTGCCACGCGCCCTGCCACCGCTGCTCCCCTGCCGCAGGCAAAGCCCGACGATATCGGCTATCTGCAATATTCGAGCGGCTCTACGCGCTTTCCGCATGGCGTCGCGGTTACCCACCGCGCCTTGCTCAACAATCTTGCCGCGCACAGCCATGGCATGAATTTGATCGAGAGCGATCGCGTCATTTCCTGGCTGCCCTGGTACCACGATATGGGCTTGGTCGGCTGCTTCCTGTCGCCAGTCGCCAATCAGATTTCGGTCGATTATCTGAAGACAGAAGATTTCGCGCGCCGACCGCTCGCCTGGCTCGATCTCGTCACCCGCAATGCCGCTACCTCGGTTAGCTATTCCCCCACCTTCGGCTACGATATTTGCGCGCGGCGCATGTCGAGCCAGACCAAGGCGTCGGGCCGGTTTGATCTGTCGCGCTGGCGGGTTGCTGGTAATGGCGCAGATATGATCCGCCCCGATGTGATGCAGGGCTTTGTCGATGCCTTTGAAGGGGCCGGCTTTAAGGCGAGCGCCTTTCTTCCCAGCTATGGTTTGGCCGAGGCGACGCTGGCTGTATCGATCATGCCGCCGGGTGAGGGCATTCGCGTCGAATTGGTTGAAGAAACTCAATTGTCCGGCGTTTCAGCCGGGCAGGACCGCCCGCAGCGCTATCGCGCGATCGTCAATTGCGGCAAGCCGGTGCGCGATATGGCGGTCGAAGTGCGCGAAGAAGATGGCACCCCGCTGCCTGACCGCGCAATCGGCAAGGTCTGGTGCAAGGGTCCATCGATCATGGATGGCTATTTCCGCGATCCCGATTCAACCGCTGCCTGCATGGTCGATGGCTGGCTCGATACCGGCGATATGGGTTATATGTCAGACGGTTATGTCTATATCGTCGGACGCGCCAAGGATATGATCATCGTCAATGGCAAGAATCATTGGCCGCAGGATATCGAATGGGCCGTCGAACAGCTGCCCGGCTTTAAGGCAGGCGACATTGCAGCGTTTGCGATCACTACCCCGGGCGGCGAAGAAACCCCAGCAGTCCTTGTGCAATGCCGCAGTTCAGATGAGCATGAACGGGTCCGGTTGCGCGAAGCCATCCGTGAGAAGGTCCGCTCCGTTACCGGCATGAATTGCGTGATCGAACTGATCCCGCCGCGCACCCTGCCCCGCACCAGTTCCGGCAAACTCAGTCGCGCCAAGGCGCGCAATCTGTATCTCAATGGTGAGATCAAACCCTATGCGATTGCTGCCTGACCGCAGCCTAAAAAAGCACCCGACGTCTCTTTTTTCTAACCATCTGCTAACCAACGGCGATGTAAAATGGCCTTGTGCCATCAAAATCCGCCTCGCAATTTGCTCAGCCGAAAATAGATGCCCGCGCATTGCTGGGCATTTATGATCCAGCGGATTCAACGGATTGGGGCCCGATCCGCGCTGCTCAGTTACATGCCGGTCGCCAATTGGCGCTCTTCATGCTGGCCACCAACGTCATCGGTGCAGCGCTTGTCATTTTGCTGGCCGCCCGGATCCTGCCACCATGGGCGCTGGTGGGCTGGGGTATCGTCATTGCGGCTGTCAGTGCGACCATTACCTTTCGCCGGCTAAGTCCAACCTATCTGCTCGCGCCGACGGCCCCGATTGAAGCGGTCCAGGCGACAGCGTTGGAGGGCATTGCGCTTGGGGCGGTATGGTCCGTACCACCGATTATTCTGTCGATCATGGCGGAAATGGGCGATTCGCTGGGCCTATGGGTCATCCTTCCGGTACTGATGACGGCATCGTCGGTAGCGATGGCAGCATTACCGCTCGCCACGATGAGTTTTCTGGCGCTGTTAGGCGGCACGATCAGCATCGTGCTCGCCTTTGCCAGTGGGCCGCTGATGGCCGCCACTGCCCTGTTGTTCACCCTGCTGCTGATGATTGGATGCTTCAGCAGAGCGAAATCGCTGGTGATCATCCGCGCGAACGAAATTGCCTTGGCCGAGCGCGACGAGACGGTGAGCCTGTTGCTGAACGAAGAGGAAGACCAGAGCGCAGATTGGCTGTGGGAAATCGATTCGGCCAAGCGGATCGTGCGCGCATCGCCGCGCTTTGCCTATGCCGTCGGCATGGATCCGGTAACGATCAACAAAATGCCTTTCCTCCAATTGCTGGCCGGTTCGGCCTGGGAATCGGGCAATTTTTCGGCGGGGCTGCGCATCCTTGCCGAAAAGCTGAAGAATCGCGAAGCCTTTCGCGACCTGATCGTACCAGTGCAGATCAACGGGGTTGAACGCTGGTGGGAAATCGCCGCAACACCGCGCACCGACGAAACAGGCAAGTTCATCGGCTTTCGCGGTGTGGGCTCCGACATTACCGAAGCGCGCGCCTCCGCCGACAAGATCAGTCGCATGGCTCGATTTGATGCGCTCACCGGGCTTGCCAACCGGCTATTGCTTACCGAAACGCTCTCCCGCGCGATGGCCGATGCAGAGCGCTGGAATTCCCGCTGCGCCTTTGTGATGATTGATCTCGATCGCTTCAAAGCGGTGAACGACACGCTTGGCCATCCGGTTGGCGATCGGATGCTGATTCAGGTCGCCGATCGGCTGCGCGGTCTGGTGACCGATCGCGAAATGGTGGGGCGGCTGGGCGGCGACGAATTTGCCATCGTCATCAGCGACGCCAGTGACAGCAACCGGATCGAGCGTCTCGCCAATGCGATCATCGAAGCGATCGCCCAGCCCTATGATATCGATCAGAACATCCTGTATATCGGCGCCAGTCTAGGCATGGCGATCGGTCCACGCGACGGCCGGACGACCGAAATGCTGATCCGGTCCGCCGATCTGGCGCTATACCGGTCCAAGGACGCGGGCGGCAATGTCTGCCATGTTTACGAGCCGCAGCTTCATGCCGTTGCGGAGGAACGCCGCGTGCTGGAAATGGCGCTGCGCAAGGCGCTGCCGAATGGCGAACTGCATTTGAACTATCAGCCGGTCGTCAGCGCCGAAACCGGAGCGCTGACGGGTTTTGAAGCGCTGCTGCGCTGGACCCACCCGGAGCTCGGCAATATTTCACCAGTGAAGTTCATCCCGCTGGCCGAAGACACCCGGCTGATCGCGCCGATTGGCGAATGGGTGTTGCGCACCGCGTGTGATGAAGCCGCCCGCTGGGACTATCCAGTGCGCGTCGCCGTCAATGTCTCGCCAGTGCAACTGACCACCCCCAGCTTTGTCAACGTGGTCGCGTCCGCGCTCGCCAATAGCGGGTTGCCGCCTGACCGGCTGGAACTTGAAGTCACCGAAAGCGTGTTCCTGCATGAGGGCGCAGGCGCGATCAAGGTACTCGAAAAAATCCTGGCACTCGGCGTGAAGCTATCGCTCGACGATTTCGGCACCGGCTATTCCTCGCTTGGCTATCTCAGCCGTACGCGCTTCTCGTCGATCAAGATCGATCGCAGCTTTGTGCAGGGTGCGTCGAAAAAAGTGCCCGAAGCGATTGCCATCATCCGCGCCGTGGTCGCATTGGCCCAATCGCTCGGCATGGCCACGACCGCCGAAGGCGTGGAAACCGAGGAAGAACACCGCATGGTCTATGAACTGGGCTGTACCAAGGTGCAGGGCTATTATTTCGGTCGCCCGCTGCCGGTGGAAGAAGCCCGCGCCGTCGTCAACCGCGCCGCCCGCGCCCAGGCAGCCGCCTGAACGCGCCGCCCAAGCGCTCGAAACTCACCCGACATATCGCCACACACAGCGTTCTTGCGTCCGCCGCAGGGCGCGGTTAAGGGGTTGGGCAGTGTAGGGGTGTAGCTCAGCTGGTTAGAGCGTCGGTCTCCAAAACCGAAGGCCCTCGGTTCGAGTCCGAGCTCCCCTGCCATTTCCCCCAATTTCCCAATTTCCCCATTTCAACCGCATCTGCCCGCTGGCCTTGCGTTTCTGCAGGGGGCTCGCTAGATGCTTTTCCTATTCCGAAAATGGGGATGGGCGCGGCCGGTTCGACAAGGACCGGGCGGCGGCTCTTTGCCCCGGACGCGGGGCTTTTGAACAGGTTTTAGCAACGTGGCAAAGACAACCCCTCTCGAATTCCTCCGTCAGGTGCAGACCGAAACCAAGAAGGTTGTCTGGCCCACTCGGCGCGAAACGATCATGACCGGGGTGATGGTGATGGTGATGACGCTGATGCTCGGCGTCTTCTTCTTCACGGTCGATTCGTTTTTCGAAGCGATCGTCAAACTGCTGCTGTCGTTCGCAAAATAAGCGTGGAAGCAAGGACGCATTAACGCATGGCACGCTGGTATATTATTCACGCCTATTCGGGTTTCGAGGGCAAGGTTCGCGATTCAATCATGGCGGAGGCGACCCGCATGGGGCTCGACCGGCTGGTCGAAGCCGTCGAAGTCCCCACCGAAACGGTGACCGAGGCCCGGCGCGGCAAGAAGATTCAAGTCGAGCGCAAATTTATGCCGGGCTATGTGCTCGCCAAGCTCGACATGAATGACGACGTCTATCACCTCGTCAAGAACACGCCCAAGGTCACGGGCTTTCTGGGATCAATGGGCAAGCCCCAGCCGATCAGCGAGACCGAAGCGGCGCGGATGCTCTCCACCAAGGAAGAAGCCGCCGCCGCCAACATCAAGCAGCAGGTCAAGGTCGATTACGAGATCGGCGATGCGGTGAAGGTGCTCGACGGCCCGTTCGCGAGCTTCAACGGCACCGTCGAGGAACTCGATTTCGACAAATCGAAGGTCAAGGTATCGGTATCGATCTTTGGCCGCGCGACGCCGGTGGAACTGGACTTCGAGCAAGTCGAACGCGTAAAATAAGGCGCCGGGCGCACATGATTAGCGCAAGCTAATCCTGAGACGCCCCAGCCCGGACGGCGGGTCGGCGCCAGCCGATCCCGTCCGACGAAGACGCGGGAGCGGCAGGTAAACGATGCCCCGCATCGTTTAGATCATGCCGGGGGCATGATCGACCAGCCGCTCTCCCGCGTCGCGCTCACTTGCAAAAATTAGTGCGATTCACTAATTTAATCACATGGACCGTGCGATCTCCGCGAGCGAAGCCAATCAGCGCTTCTCCGAATTGCTCCGCGACGTCGCGGACGGCGAGAGTTTTACCGTTACCTCGCACGGCAAGCCGGTGGCACGGGTATCGCCAATCGACCGAGAGGCTGAGCAGCGCGCCGTTGCCCGGCTGTTGACCTTCGTCGCCACTCTGCCGCTGCGCCATTCGGGCAACTGGTCCCGCGCCGACCTGTACGATTGATGCGCGTCGCGCTCGATTCGAACGTTCTCGCCTATCTGGCGGGTGTCGCGCGGGCGCCCGAAGACGACGCCAAGATCGCCAAAATCCGCGCCCTGATCAACCAGCTATCCAGCACCGCCAGCCTGATCGCGCCCGTGCAGGCGCTTGGCGAGCTATTCGTCGTCCTGCGCCGAAGCGGCGCGACGGGGCGGGAGGCGCGCGACATCCTGTTGGCATTTACCGATGCTTTTGGATCAACGGCGAGCGAAGCCAAAACCGCGCTGGCCGCCGCCGATCTAGTCGTGGATCATCAGCTGCAATTTTGGGACGCGCTGATCCTGACGGCAGTGGCAGACGCAGGCTGTGGGATATTGCTGTCAGAGGACATGCAGCACGGTTTCGTCACGCGCGGCGTGACGGTGGTCAATCCGCTGGCGGACGTGGTGCATCCGAAGCTGGCGGGGCTGATCGACCAGAGGATTGGCGGCACCCTGGCTGAGGGTGGCGACAGTGATCCCAGCCCATCCACCCGCCCGCGCCGACGCGGCGGTTGAGCGACCGGCGCTACGTTTATCGAGTGGGCTGAGGATAGTAAGACGCTGCTTCTGGCAATTGAGACGGTGGTAGCGGGGTTTGGTGAGGGCGGTTGTGGGCGGCTTTGCGCCCCAAAGTCAGTCATTCAGCGTCATCTCGTATGGCACCGAAAGCGGTCGTACTCTCGGAACCCTCGAGCCCGCACCCCGGCATGTTCAAACCTGGGACTGTCCGACCATTCACCGCTGTGGCGATGATGGCCGGTATCTGTCGGATGCGGACCTGTTGGACGGTCGACCGAGATGGTCCGATAATCCGGGGGGGGGGCGCTGTCCCTGGATGGAATCAATCGAGGCCGAGCAGCTTCCTTCCCTCTTGCGTCTTGATCGAAAAGTCAGTTCCCAAAAAGGGATCGGCTGCCGGGGTGCAAAGCCAGGCGACGGCCTCTGCGGCCCATTCCGGCGGAATGTAATCGGCATCATTGAGGCGGCTGACCGGATTCATCCCCGACGCGCGGATGGCGGCCTGCATGTCCCCGGCGACCGGCCCCGGACTAAGCCCAAGAGACCGGATTCCAAGCTCGCCATATTCCTTATTGATCTGGCGCGTCAGCATCTGAACCGCCGCTTTGGTGGCGCAGTAATGGCTCCAGCCCTCCATCGGCGCGTTGGCGGCACCCGAGTTCAGCGCGATGATCGTACCATCGCCGCGCGCCAGCATATGCGGCAATGCGGCGCGGGTAGCGTGATAGACGCCGAGCAAATTCACTTCGACTGCTGCTTGCCACGCCACCGGATCGCTGTCGGCCAGCCGGGCAATCGGATCGATTACCCCAGCATTGTTGATCAAGATGTCGATATGGCCGTGCTGCGCAACGACGCCGTCGATCGCCTCGGTGATATCGCCGAATTGGGTGACGTCACCGCCGGTCGCCTCTGCGGCCCCGCCTGCAGACCTGATGTTTTCCGCGACTGCCCGTGCAGCGGCCTCTTGGCGCGCGCTCACCACGACATGCGCGCCGGCGGTTGCCAGACGCCGCGCAATCGCGGCGCCGATGCCTCGACCGGCGCCGGTGACGAACGCAATGCGGCCGGATAAATCGATCTTGTTCATGGGTGTTGTCCTTGTTTGTATGGATCAGGCCGCGAGCGCGGCAATGGTGTCCCGCGCGGTGTCGAGCGCGGTATTGAGTGCGATCGGATCGCCGGTGGTCGCCTCGACCACGGCGAAGCGGACGTCAGTAAAGCCGAGGAAACCGAACAGCGTCGCCAAATAGGGCCGCACGAGGTCTAGCGCGGCAAGCGCGCCGCCTTCGCCATAGCCACCGGCGCCATAGGCGATCGCGATCGTCACAGGCTTACCGGTGACGAGCCCCGTGAAGCTATTACCGTCGTAGCTGAACGTGTGGCCGATCCGAACGATCTGATCGACCCAGGCTTTGAGCGCGGCGGGAATGCCGAAGTTGTACATGGGCGTCGTCACCAACAGCACGTCGGCCGCGCGCAATTCGGCGATCAACCCATCCGAAAGCGCGGTTGCATCATGCAGCGCATCGGTCATCGCCTCGGCTGGCGTGTAGAAGCCCGCGATCGTCTCATTGGCGATCTGCGGCACCGGCGTCAGCGCCAAGTCGCGGCGGACGACCGTGCCAGTGGGATTGCGGGCTACCCACGATGTCTCGAAACTGTCGCCGAGCTGGCGCGAATAGGAGCCCTCGGTACGGGCACTGGCGTCGATACGAAGCAGGGTGGCCATGATGAAATCCTTTCAAAGCGGGTTGGTGCTACCCAGTTATTGCTTCGCGGTTTCTTGAAAAACCCGTCTCTTTGACCTAGACTTTTGCGGATTATGCAAAGGTCGGGTGATGGACATCAAGGCTTTGAAGATTTTCGTCGAAGTCGCGCACGGGGGCGGCTTTTCGGCGGTTGCGCGGGCACAGAATGTCGAACCCTCGTCCGTGTCCCGCGTCGTGGCTTCCATTGAGCGCGAGCTTGGCGAGCGGCTGTTCCAGCGCACAACGCGAAAGCTGACCTTGACCGAGGCGGGTGCTGCCTATCTCGGCCGTGTTGAGCCGTTGATCGCGCAATTCGAGGAAGCGGCGCAGGAAGTTCGCGTCCTTGGGCGAGGCCCGGTCGGCACAGTGCGACTGTCGACTTCGGTCGCGTTCGGGCTGACCATGATCGTGCCACTGCTCCACCGCTTCCAGGCTGACTTTCCAGCGATGAAGATCGAGTTAGTCATGGACGATTCGAACGTCGATCTGGTCGGCGAAGGCGTTGATCTGGCGATCCGCCTTGCGCCCAGTGTCGAGGCGAACGTCATTGCCAGCAAGCTGCTCGACACGCACTATCACGTCGTCGCGGCGCCATCGTGGCTGGCGGGGCACAGCATGGACACGCTGGACGACCTGGCCCGGCACCGCGTGCTCCGCTTTGCCTTTCCCGGTTTTCGGGACCGATGGCTGTTCCAAGGGCCGGATGGCGACATCCTGACCGTGCCGGTCGATGGCGACATTCTTGCTTCCAATGCGCTTGCGCTTCGCGACGCCGCCATTGCAGGCCTCGGCCCGGCGCTGCTGCCCGACTGGTTGATTGCGCCCAACATCCGTGACCACAGCCTGATCCGTTGTTTTCCGACGATGCGCGCAACAGCAACGGATTTTACAACAGGGGCATGGCTGATCTATCCGAGCCGAACTTTCCTGCCGAACAAGGTGCGCGTCATGATTGATTTCCTGCGCCAACACATCGGGCGATCCTGAGCCAACGGCGACGGTTCGGGCGGCCTTTGTCGAGCGTCTTGAAAGACCGGGTTCGGCATCAGCGGACACTTGGAGCCGTTGAAGAACGGCAACCGTTGGGCCGGCACCGAGACTATCTGTTCGGTAAGCGAACGGCAGCTAGCCGATATCTTTTTCCTGAATCCCGCCATTCCACTAACGGCCCAATTCCAGTCGTTTTACTGGTATCGTGACGATGGTCGCCCCGCCCCCGCCCCCCTTACCCCTCCCAATCCCCCAATCGCCACCCGCCAAACAGCGCCACATCGGGGTGATACTCCCCCGATGCTGGCACTGATCCCGCGTCGTCGGACGGGTCGGCTTTGCGGCTCGCCTGCCGGGCCTTTGCCTTGCTCCACCCGGTCACCTGCGCCAGATCGGGCAGTATCGGGGGGTCGGGCAGATGTTCCGGGCCGAACAGCCAGGGCTCGCCCTGCGCCCGGCGCTCGGCCTCGGCGATGGCGAAGAGCGCGCGCTGCTGGGCTGCGTGCGCCTGGTACATTGCGGCCAGGCGGAAGCTGTGGACATCGCTGCTTTCGCCGCGGCGGCGCTTGATGAGCGCTGGCTCTTCCTGCAGCCGGGCTTGTTTCTGGTGGAGGTACATGAGCTGCAGCGCCTGATTGGCGCTCATCGGCGGGATCGGCGGCGGATCATTGTGGCGCCAGGCGTCATCGCGGTGGCTTTGGGGTAGCGCGCTTTCAAGCAGCGCCAGCTCGATCCGGTCATAGCCCAGTTGCAGCGCCAGGCGCATTTCGCGCGCGAAGCCGGGGCTGGCCTTGGCACGGGCATAAAAGGCGCTGTGCGAAAAACCGGCGGCAGCGGCGGACAGGCGGATATTGGCGGTGGCGCTGAGCGCGGCGAGAAAGGCTTGTTCGCCCGCGCGCGTCAGGCGGCGGCGCGTGCCTGCGCGGCGCAACTGGCAGCGGCCGCCGGGGGTGCGGTGGAGATGGGGTTCGGGCTCGCCTGGCAGTGGGGCGAGTCCGTTCCGCGCAGCACCCTGCGTCTCGCGCGCGTGCGCACGGGCAGGATCGTTGAGAGCGGCGTGCGCGATCGCCAGGGCGGCGTCCCATTCGGCGGCAAAGCCAGGATGTTTGGCGCGGCGGCGGGTGAAGAGCGCGCGGTGACGGCCGAGTGCCGCACAGGTCGCGCGGACATTGCCGGTGGTGCGCAGCAGGCTGAGGAAGGCGGCATTTTCAAGCTGCTGCGCGCGGGAGAGCGGACGGGCCATGACGCCGCACCATCTCTCGCGCGAAATCCTACATTACAAGAGCTTTGGGCAAGAGCGTTGGGCAAGCGAGGTTCAGACGATAACGAGGCCCTACCCCGCCCAGTCTGTCAGCCGCCCCCCTGCTCACTGCTCGCGAAACGACGCCCAAAGCCTGCCGAACAAGGGCTCCAGGATATAATCCAGTGCGGTGCGCTTTTTCAGGGGGATCAGCACCTCGACGGGCATGCCGGCGCGCAGGGCGAAATCTTGGCCGCGCACCGTGCCAATCAGGTGGAGCTGATCGCGGGGCACCGTGACTTCGCCAGTGAAGAAACTGCCGCCGGATCGCTCATCCGAAAAACTATCGGCGGACAACCGCGTGAGCTGGCCTTCCAGGGTGGGCAGGGTGCGTTCGTGCAGGCCGGGGAACCGAATGAGCGTGCGCTGGCCGATCGCCAGATCATCGGCGTCATTGGGCGATATTCGGGCCTGGATTTTGAGCGGGGTTTTCTCCGGCACGATGTCCATCAGTTTTTGGCCGGGGGAAATCACGCCGCCGGGCGTGAAGATCGACAGGCCAATAATGGCCCCCGTGGCGGGCGCCCTGATCGCGGTGCGGGCCAATTGATCGCGCGCGGCCGCCCATTTGGGGAGCAGCTCGCCCAGACCATTGTCGATATCGCGCAGGTCTGCGGCGATGCGTTCGCGGAAACTGCGCTGCGCCTCCAGCATCTGCAATTCGCTCTCGCGCGCTGCCTCCCGCGTTTGCGCGACACTGGCGCTGAACTGGCCCTGCTGGCCGTCGAGCTGGGCGCGCATGCGTTCCAGCTCACGCATGCGGGTTTGCGAGACAAAGCCCTTTTCCGCGATCGGCCGCAATGCGTCGATCTGTTCGTCCATCAGCCGCAGTTGCTCCTTGGTGGACAGTGCCTGGCGGCCATAGCCGCGCCCCTGCTCTGCCGATTGCGCCACGCGCTGGCCAAGCGCGCCGCGCTGTGCCTGCAGCACCGCTGCACGGGCGGACAGCTCGGTTTGTTGCAAGCGCAGCGCGATGACTGATTGCGCGCGATCCTCTGCATCGAGGGTCACAAATTCCCGTGGTGGGGTGATCCGCGTTTGGCCCAGTTGCTCCGCCTCCAGCCGGGCGCGCTGCGCCAAGAGCCGGATGGATTGGGATGCCAGCGCGCGTTCCTGCGCCTGCACCTCGGCTGCGGCCAGTTGGAGCAATATCTGGCCGCGCATGACGCGCTGGCCTTCGCGGACGAAGATCTTGCCGACCACGCCGCCATCGCGGTGCTGCACCGCCTGGCGCTGACCAGAGACGACCAAGGTGCCCGGCGCATAGGCAGCAGCATCAAGCCGAGCGAACGCCGCCCAGCCGAGGAAAAGCACGAAGAAGAGCGCAGCAATGACGCTGCCCGTGCGAATATCGCGGGCGGGATCGGCAACGTTGGGGGCGGCAGGCGTAGGGGTAGCTGGCGCGGGAAAAGCCGCCTGCGGGGGCGGGACGAAGGGCGCGTTCATGATGCGGCCGCCATTGTTGCAGGCACGACGCGGCGCAACGCTGGCGGCGTCACCTTGGGCACAATCTCGTCGCGTGGGCCGAAAAGATCGACCCGACCATCGCGCAGGACCAGGATTTTGTCGACGACGGGGAGGATGCCAAGCTTGTGCGACACGATCAGGATCGTGCGCCCGTCCGCCTTCAACGCCTCCAGCGCGGCGACCAGCGCGCTATCGCCTTCGCCATCGAGATGCGCATTGGGTTCATCGAGCAGCAGCAGCGCCGGGTTACCATAAACGGCGCGCGCCAAGCCAATCCGCTGCGCCTGCCCCGCCGATACGCCGCGACCGCCAAGCGTGAGCGGGTAATCATAGCCGCCCGGCAGGCGGCGGATCAGCGCGTCGGCGCCGACTTTATCGGCTGCTTCAACCACCGCCGCATCGATCGCGGGGCGATGATCGCCAAGCTCCCCGCTGAACCGCGCAATATTTTCCGCCACGGTCCCGGCAAACAGGGCCGAGTCCTGCGGCAGATAGCCGATATGCTGGGCGAGCCTTTCCGGGTCCCAATCCTGCGCATTGGCGCCGTCAATCCGCACGATGCCGCGATCGAGCACCAGCGCGCCGGCGATCGCGCGGATCAGCGTGGATTTGCCCGCCCCGCTTGGCCCAATCACCGCCACGACCTCCCCCGGCTCGATCCGCAGTGACACGCCGTTGACGATCGCCGCGTCGCGCGCTGCGTTCAGCACCGTCACGCCTTCGAGCACCAGCGCACCGCGCGGGGGCGGCAATTGCGTCGCGGGCGTGCGCGCAACCGTGCTGGCGAGCAACTCGTCCAGGCTGCGATAGCTTTGCCGGGCCTGGCTGATACTCTTCCAGCTGCCAATCAGCAGCTCGATCGGCGCGAGCGCGCGGGCGATCAGGAAGGATGCGGCAAAAATGGCCCCGCCTGAAATCTGGTTTTCAATCGCCAGCAACGCGCCGATCCCCAGCGCCAGCGATTGCAAGGCCAGCCGCGTAAACTTCGTCGCGGTGAGAAAACCACCCGCTGCAAAGCTCGCATCGGTTTGGGCGACCAGCATCGCGTCGCGCTGGCGCAGCTGCCGGGCAACCATAGCCCGCCGCATGCCGAGCGCGCGCAGACTGTCCGCCGAGGACAGCAACGCATCCTGGCTGGCATAGGAAGCGGCGGCGATCCCCTGCGCATGATCAAGCCGTGCCCGCGTCGATCGCTCGGTCGCCCAGGCGATCAGCGGCAGGATGGCGCACCCCAACAACGCCACCAGCCCCAAAAAGGGGTGCACGACAAAGCACACCAGCACATAAATCGGCGCCCAGGGCGCGTCGAACAGCGCCATCATGCCGGGCCCCGTCAACGTACTGCGCATCGTATCAAACTCGCGCAGCGCCTGGCGCGCAATTGGCAGATCGGGCCGCCCCAGCGTCGCATCCAGGATCAGCGGGGCAAGGGCCGCATCAAGCTGCACCCCGGCGCGCACCAACAGCCGCGTCCGGACCTGATCAAGCAATGCCAGCGTGATCAGCGCAAACATCAGGACAAGCGTGAGGAACGCCAGCGTTTGCAGCCCCTGTGTCGGCACAACCCGATCATAGACCTGCAGCATGTAGATCGTCGGGACGATGTAGAGCAGGTTGACGAGCGCGCTAAAGGCAGCGGCGGCGACAAAATGCCGCCGGCAAAGGGCAAGCGCCGATGCCATCACCGCCACAGGCTGGGCTGGCGTCATCGCGATGCCCAGGGCGCAGCGCGCCGGGCGACCATGCAGGCCGCGCGGTTCAGAGTCGCCGCTCCCCTGCCCCGTTCAGGCAATCTGTTACAAACCATCGGCGCGTTCATGATCAAAATCCGGGAATAAGGTCGGCTGGGGCAATGTGCTGCATCAGGAAATCGCCTCTCGACTCCAGCGCATCCCAGACCGGGGGTTGGGCGCCAGCGAAGGCAGCGGGGATCGCAAGCGGAACGACACCGAGATCCAGTAGGTCGGCCAGCATTACCGAAGACTGGCTAAATTGGATGAAATTCGCATTCACTGCGCCGGATTGAGCCTCGACATTTTCTTGAGGCGACAAAATGAGACCGGCGAAACTGTCGGTGAGCATAAAATCATCGGCGACCGCATCACCAAATGAACGAGCTTCCGAAGAGGATGAGAGGCTATCGACCGACAGGAAGGACTCCGGTGACATTGCCGCGAAAGACGCACTGAACTGCGCAGCGCCGCCGTGCGCGGCTTCAAAATCAGATGCTGCTGCATAAAATTGAGAGCCGATTGCCCCTAGCGAAAAGTTCAGTGGATTATCGAACGGGTCGCTGGCGTTATATCTTTCGGCGCGGAGGCGCTGGAGTTGACCATCAATGGAAACGCCCACTTCAAGGGCGAATCCAAGCACCTGGTTGGTGCGCTCACCGGGCCAAAATTGAGGTCCGTTGGGGTCGCCGACACTTTTGTACGCAATGCGGGCGGTTACGCCCGTCACGACGATTGACCCACCCCCGGCAATAGAAATCAAAAGATCGCCGGTTGCCCGCCATTCCTCCGCCACGCCGTCCAGCGCACGCCCCAGGTCAACAGGTATGCCCTGCACGTCGAAACGGTAACTGACCGCCGAGGATGTGGTACCCGTCAAATTGATGATCGGCGCGCTCGCGCCGACGCCAAGCGTAATCAGATCGCGGCCATCGCCGGCGGCAAAGTCGATCACGGTGTCTGCGATGGTCGCATCGATCTCGATCAGGTCATTGCCGCGCCCGCCATTGATCCGGGCGGTGCCAATCGCCCCTTCTTCCACGACGATCTTGTCATGCCCCGATCCCCCGAAGACCGAGGTGGTGTGGAAGAAGTCGAAAAGGTCTGATCCGCCTTCGGCGGTGATGACGATCAAGTCCGATCCGGTGCCGCCGTCGACGCGGAGATCGGCGTCTCCCGCGTAAATCGTGTCATTGCCGTTGCCGCCGACGAACGTGTCAGCACCAGCGCCGCCCCAGATGAAATCGGCGGTCGCGCCGCCATTCAGCGTGTCGTTGCCGTCGCCGCCGATCAGAATGTCTTGACCGTCGCCGCCGTTAATCGTGTCGCTTCCCGATCCGCCGATCACGAAATCGGTACCGATGCTCGCATTCAGCCTGCTGCCGCCATCGTTGAGCACGGACAGCAGCACCCCGGTGCCGGGGGCCACGGCGAGCCGGGTATCGGCACTGATCGCGATCGCGATCCTGTCGATGTCGTGGACGAAGCTGCCCGTCGACGATGTAACGTTTCGCGTATACCAATCGGTGATCCGGCCCACCAGTGAGATGCCGATCGCGCCAGAATTGAGGAATGCGCCCACCACATCGTCACGCGTTTCGATGATGTGCAGTTTGCCACTCTCGCCGACGGTCCAGGTGGCATCGCGAAAATCGATCAGTAAGGTTTTGCCGCCGGAACGCGCATCGACGCTGTAGCTGAGGATGCCGTCCTTCGCCTTCGGGATCGTGGCATCACTGGCCAAAACCTTTCGGGTGGCAAGTAACCCGGCATATTCGGCAATCAGGCGGCCAACCTGATCGCTCGCAGCCAGCAGTGAATCCGGCGCGGCCCCATTCAGCGCCCGGCCCAGATCGCTGGCATCGTCGAACAGCGCATAGATACCGGTATCGCCGAACGGGCGTGTCTCACCTTCGTCGATCGCCGAATAGGCGATGATCCTTGCGAGCTGCTCGCCGGGTGGCGCGAAGCCGGTTCCCGTGCCAGGTGCCCCGGTCTGCGACCTTCCAAGTGATTCAGCAAGTGCATCGTCAGTCGTCGCAGGTAGGACGTATTTCAGACTGGTCTGCCAATCCGAACTGCCGTCCCACTGTTTTTCGCCATACAACACGATCGTCGCGAGCGCTGGGCTGTGCAAAGCGATGGATCCGAGTGAATCAGAAGAGCCATAGTTGGACAGCGTCTTAATGTGGGACCGGTCCTCCAGCAGTGCATCGATGACGCTCTTCGTGAACAAAGCGAGGCCGAAGCTGGTAAAGCCGGCCAGGGTAAGTTGGCTACCTACCGTTCCTTCGGTCGAAGTGATGCTGGCCGCGATTTCGCCTTCCAATGAATAGCCTCGGATGCGGGCGAGATCAGGGATCCTTGCATTGATTTCGCGGTCAAATGTTTCGACAAAGGTTTCGATCGGGATGGCAGTACCGGGAATTAGCTGTCCGAGCACAAGTGTGCCTATTCCGACCAAGGGATTTGACGTTGCCGTAATGCCCAGAACGATCAGTGTGGCCTCGAAAGCTTCGCTGATCGCACCCAGCCACGCTATCTGGCCATACGGGATCGGATCGATCACCACCGTTTCGCCCGTCTTTGCCAGCGCGCCGACATAGCCCGCCAGTGCGCCGCCAAGTGAGTGTCCCGTCAGGATCACATTGGCTGGGTCGATTGTAAGCCCGGTTGCTGGGTCGGTACTTGTGACAGTGTTATGGAAAGTACGTGCAAACCCGAATTGACTGTTCGTTCCAATTCCAGTGAAGGTACTCCAACCGTTTAATACATCTTTAACTAGCTCAATTCCAAAGTCGAAATTTGTACCCCTATATGAAACTACTGCTTTATTCCCCCATTGATAGGCGATAGAGTAAAAACCAAAAATGTCATTTGGTATAGTTCCTATCTTCGATACTGAATCATATAGTATTTTAGCGTCTCCTAATTTACCAGATACTGGTAAATTCAATAAACCTGGAGTTGGACCACGATTATAGGAATCCATTGCTAGAATAGATAAAAAGACATCCTTATTCATCAATCATGACCCTTTTATAAAATCGCCAGAGTTTAGAGATGCGCCTAGTGGTAAGGTGTCAATTGGGGTAGTTGGCCCGCCTTTTATAAAAGATCCTGTTACAGAATCTAGCCAAGTCAACCGTTTACGAATTTCTTTCGTCACTGGGTCATCGGTGCGTTCAGTAACGATGCGGCGCAGCTTCACGCCCTTGCCGAACGCGGCTGCAAGATTGTCTGGATCGACTTCCTCGACGGTCTTTGGGTTGGCGATATGGCGGAATTTGACCAGCATCGGATAGGCGCTGCGGATCTCGGGATGACCAAGATCGGCCGGGAACCAGCGCGGGATGGCGTGCGGACCGCGCAGCGCGAGAATGCGCTGCATGTCCAGATCAAAGCGAGGGTTAATGTCTGCGTCGCGCGGCAGGCGACGACTCTCCTCAAGCGTCACTGGCTTCGCGGTCATTGCGAGCCCGCCAATTGCCCAGTCTTCTCCGGCCGCATTGCGGAGCAGCGCGAACATCACGCCGCGCCGTCCAAGGTCCACCGCCACCGCTTCGCCCCGCGCACTCGCGCCCGCCTCCGCAAAAGGGCCAAACACGCGCTTGCTGGCGATTGAGACCGATACCTCGATCACGCTCGATCCGGTGCGCAGGCCCTCCGGCGTTTCGACTTCCACCGTCACCCGGTACCGATAAGGGGGATATTGCTTGCCCAATATATTGCCGCAGCCCGGCAGCGCCGTCATCATTGGCCCGGCCAGCAGCATGGCCGCAATGGCCCGTCGGTTGATCATGCGACGGCCCAATTGGCGATGCTACCGATGACCAAGCGTACAAATAATACATTGCTGTTCATCGTGCTTTCTTCCTTATAAAATCGCTATAGGCAATGCGCTGTGCAAGTGTCGGCGTAGTTGTAGGTTTAAAATCGTTGTCCAGACCTTTTTCCGGGTCAGTATCGAGCCAGGGTAGCCGGGTCGTGATCCAGAACGTTACTGGATCGTCGGTGCGTTCGACGGTGATGCGCCGCAGTTTTACCCCCGCGCCAAAGCTTGCCGAAAGATCGTCCGGATTGATCTTCTCGACCGATTTGGGATCGGCGAGATTGCGGAAGCGGACCATCATCGGCCAGGCGCTTGGCGGGTCGCCGGGTTGGTGCCTTGATCCAATGCTGTCCGGATAATCGCGGGGGATCACCTGCGCACCGACAAGCGCGAGCGCTGCCTTGAAGCGCAGGTCGAAGTCCAGGTGGCTTGAATTTGGTAAGCCACGAGTCGTAGCAAGCGGTACCTGCGGCGCGGCGAGAAACAACACCGTCGACGCCCAGTCT